>JAAIGF010030210.1_pt1 | contig 89248 bp, 110 predicted proteins | sample 6487441 | NCBI WGS metagenome assembly JAAIGF01 (sample SAMN13974129, study PRJNA590717) | phyllosphere metagenome | biome: pepper field; feature: multiple bacterial spot infested pepper fields; material: pepper leaves; isolation source: leaves from pepper fields | host: Capsicum annuum ... | reverse complement strand
CGTGCAGTCCGGTGCCAATCTTGATGAGCAGGTCTGGTTCGGCGAGCCGCTGAAAAAGGCCGTGGCAGAGGGACGGGTGCCACAGTCCCGTATTGACGACATGGTGCGCCGCATTCTTCGCAGCCTGTTCGCCGTGGGGGCCGTTGAACACGCAGCCAAACCGCATGGCGACATCGACCGCCTGTCGCGCAAGGTGCCGCAGCTGTGCAAAGTGGCGCCGAACATCCAGAAGTACCACATGGAAGACGTGCACCGCGCCGGCGGCATCTTCAGCATCCTCGGTTCGCTGGCCCGTGGCGGCCTGCTGCACACCGACCTGCCGACCGTGCACAGCCGCAGCATGGAAGAAGCCATCGCCAAGTGGGACATCACCCAGACCGATGACGAAGCCGTGCACACCTTCTTCAAGGCAGGCCCTGCGGGCATCCCGACGCAGACCGCGTTCAGCCAGTCGACCCGCTGGCCGAGCCTGGACCTGGACCGCGCCGAAGGCTGCATCCGTAGTGTCGAGCACGCCTACTCGCAAGAAGGCGGCCTGGCCGTGCTGTACGGCAACATCGCGCTGGATGGCTGCGTGGTGAAGACCGCCGGTGTCGACGAGTCGATCCTGGTGTTCGAAGGCACCGCGAAGATCTTCGAGAGCCAGGACAGCGCCGTGCGCGGCATTCTCGCCGACGAAGTCAAGGCCGGCGACATCGTGATCATCCGCTACGAAGGCCCGAAAGGCGGCCCGGGCATGCAAGAGATGCTGTACCCGACTTCGTACCTGAAGTCCAAGGGCCTGGGCAAGGCCTGCGCCCTGCTCACCGACGGCCGCTTCTCGGGCGGTACCTCGGGCCTGTCGATCGGCCACGCCTCGCCGGAGGCCGCTGCTGGCGGTGCCATCGGCCTGGTGCGCGACGGCGACAAGGTGCTGATCGACATCCCCAACCGTTCGATCAACCTGCTGGTCAGTGACGAAGAGCTGGCCGAACGCCGTGTCGAGCAGGACAAGAAGGGCTGGAAACCGGTTGAAGTGCGCCAACGCAAGGTGACCACTGCGTTGAAGGCTTACGCCTTGCTAGCCACCAGCGCCGACAGGGGCGCGGTGCGTGATAAAGTGCTGCTGAATTAGTTCGCACCATAAAACTTTCGTATGCTGCAAAGGTGTAAGTAGGTAGATCCGAGGTACCAAGACCGATGCTTTTGGGGCTTGATTTCTGACAGCAAAGCTATGTGGTATCTGGCCAGAATCCGACGCTTGGCCTTATGCCCCATTCACTTATTATGATTTTCCCATTATGTCAGCGAGCCCCAAGGTCTTTTATAATCCAGAGGAGCTTCTTCAGCGCTCACAGAGAGGGAATCAGAACTTTGATCATGGAAAGTACAGTTCCAAATCTATAGAAGCTATGGGCGCATAGCATCGACGGCGATGCTTTCGTCTCGTTGAATGGCAATCTACCACCTGTTCGCCAAGCCAATATCCCTACCATGCTGAAAGTCTCGCAAGTACCGGAGGAGCACGCAGGCAAAAAGATCATTGCCTGGTGGGAAGGCGAGGGTGCGGCACCCGTGCTGGCTCACGATGGTGAGGCCTCGCTAATGCAGCGCGCGCATAGCTCTACCTCGCTCACGCAGATGGTAAATTGTGGCCGGGCTGAGTGAGCGAATCGCCTAGCTGTGTGCAGTAGCAGCCGACCCTGATGCACCGCGCGCGAAGTCGCTACCAGAGGCGATCCCGCAAGTACAATGGTTCTTGGCACTATGGAGCGCCCCGGGCAGGGGCTGCAACTGCAACGCGTGTGCCGACACACTACCAACGCCAGGACCTTCTCGCTGTCGTGTTCGATCTCGCGGCCGTGGCGAATTCCGGCTCAGTGAAGTTTGCCTTGGTGCAGTCGCCGCGTCACGAGCCATGTGCTCACACCATTATGAATCAGCACGTTCATCCGTTTGGCTCCGTGACTGGCCTAAAGACAAGCGCAGCGCGGCTTTGCTGGAGCGAACACGCGGTTGAGGATTTTATGAATAAAATTCTCGGCAAGATGGTCAAAACTGCTTCTGCAAGGTCAGGCAAGCTGTCTCTGAAATGTCCATAAGGCTTGGTTTTAAAGGGGCCAAAGGGGGGCGCAACGGCCTTTTCCAAGGTTGGCATGTGAATTGTAAGCACCGCTGTGCTGCTGGACTTCCCAGATACGTTCCAAAGTCCAGAGCCATACCAATAAGAGGTTTTTCATGACTCAACTTGCCGGTAAGTATGCTGCTTTCAACCAACAATTCATTGCTGGAGTCTGGCGCGACGGCCGCGACAGCACGGTGCTGCAGGTGAACAACCCGTTCGATGGCAGTCTGTTGACCGAGATCGTTCAGGCCGACCGAGAAGACCTTGACGAGGCCTATCGCCAGGCCGCCGAGGCACAGAAGCAATGGGCCGCGACCGGCCCGGCAGAGCGGGCTGCGGTTCTGCACCGAGTGGTGCAGATCTTCGACCAGCGCCGCGAAGAAATCATCGACTGGATCATTCGCGAGTCCGGTAGCACCCGCCTCAAAGCTCAGATCGAGTGGGGCGCGGCGCGGGGCATTACTCTGGAGTCGGCGTCTTTCCCCGCCCGCGTCCATGGCCGGATCCTAACGTCCAACATTCCTGGCAAGGAAAGCCGCGTCTACCGCGAGCCGCTCGGCGTGGTGGGGGTCATCAGCCCGTGGAACTTCCCTCTGCACCTGAGCCAGCGCTCTGTGGCTCCTGCGCTAGCGCTGGGCAACGCGGTAGTTATCAAGCCAGCGAGCGATACCCCTGTCACCGGTGGTCTGCTTCTGGCACGCATCTACGAAGAGGCTGGTTTGCCAGCCGGACTGCTGAGCGTGCTGGTCGGGTCGGGGGCCAAGATCGGTGATGCTTTCGTGGATCATGAAGTGCCCAAGTTCATTTCCTTCACCGGCTCGACTCCCGTAGGCCTGAACATCGGGCGTCTGGCCAGCGGTGGCAAGCACCTTAAGCATGTGGCGTTGGAACTGGGTGGCAACAGTCCGTTCGTGGTGCTGGCGGATGCCGATCTCGAACAGGCTGTCAATGCTGCGGTGATGGGCAAGTTCCTGCATCAAGGGCAGATCTGCATGGCGATCAACCGGATCATTGTCGAAGATGGCCTGTACGAAGCGTTTGTTACACGCTACGCCCAGCGGGTGAACACACTCAAGGTGGGTGACCCCGATGACGCTGACACGGTGATCGGGCCGATCATCAACGCCCGGCAGTTGCAGGGGCTGGTGGCCAAGATCGATCGCGCCAAAGAAGAAGGCGCGAAGGTTGTGGTGCAAGGTGACGTCGTCGGCCAGTTGCTGCCGCCCCATGTATTTGCCGATGTCACCGCTGATATGGAAATTGCCCAGGAAGAAATCTTCGGTCCTCTAGTTGGTATCCAGCGTGCAGTGGATGAAGCTCATGCCCTGGAGCTGGCCAACCACAGCGAGTTCGGTCTCTCCAGCGCGGTGTTTACCCGCGACCTGGAGCGCGGCGTCCGCTTCGCTCGTCAGGTGAAGGCCGGTATGACCCACGTCAACGACATCCCGGTGAATGACGAAGCACATGCACCATTCGGCGGTGAGAAGAACTCGGGGCTGGGGCGTTTCAATGGCGAATGGGCCATTGAAGAATTCACCACTGACCACTGGATCAGTGTTCAGCACACCCCACGTCACTACCCGTTCTAAGCACCGTCGGAGAATATTTCATGTTGAATAACAAAACGCTGGTCATCACCGGTGTCGCTTCCGGTATCGGTGAAGAGACCGCACGCGTCGCTCGCCAACAAGGTGCTCGCGTCATTGGGTTGGACATCAATCCACCCAAGGTTGAAGTCGATCAGTTCATCCCTGCCGACTTGTCCTCGAAGGACTCGATTGATGCGTTGCTCGCGCAATTGCCCGAGGGAATAGATGGCTTGGCGAATATCGCCGGGTTGCCGCCGACCCAGAGCGCCGACCGAGTGATCAAGGTCAATCTTGTCGGCCTCAAGTACCTGACCCTGGGGCTTGTGCCCAAGCTCGCGGACAACGCCTCCATCGTCAACCTAGCCTCGCTGGCGGGCGTGGGCTGGCCGGACGCCGTGGCGACCATCAAAGCCGCCGAGGAACTGAGCTTCGCCGATACGGCAGCTTTCTGTGAGCAACACGGGATCGTCGGGCCGCGCAGCTACTTCTTCTCCAAGGAAGCCCTGATTGCCTGGACCCTGCAGAACCGTTGGACGTGGCGCGAGCGCGGCATCCGCATGAACGCGGTCAGCCCTGGGCCGGTGGACACGCCCATTCTCAAGGACTTTATCGAGACCCTTGGCGCCCGCGCCGAGGAAGACATGAAGACCATGGACCGTCCGGGCCGTGCGACCGATATCGCGCCAGTGGTGGCGTTCCTACTTGGCGATGGCTCGATTTGGATGCGCGGCACCAACCTGGCAGTGGACGGAGGTATGCACTCGCATATCCTCGCGTCTACGCACGGTCTGTAACGCCAGATCGGCGAAGGTACTGCGTCACGCTTGTTCGATTACCGAACGATAAGAGCGCTGTTGCCTAGGCAGTCGTCGCGGCGGGTGGGATGATGGAGTGAGCCCATCCAACTTCAGTGTTTGTCGGCCCTGTGCGGGGTTCGCCAAACATAAGGACAGCCGCGATGATCCAGCCTAAAAACAATAATTCAGCTACTTCTGATATCCACCCTCCGATCATTCCGAATCTGCTCAGCGACCCTCAGGATCACCTCACCCTGGGCCACACGCCTACGCTGGAGCAACTGGCCGAGACCGTAGCGTTTTCCCCGGAAGACGGTAGCATCTGGATGTGTGGCCAACGCGTCATGCTTATGCACAGCTCGGCACTAGGGGCGTTGCGCCGCGAGCTGGCAGAGACAATCGGTCTGGACAAGACACGTGGCTTGTTCACCCGTCTGGGTTGGATGGCTGGTGCACGCGATGCACAGCTAGTCCGCGAGCGTTGGCCTGACGGCGACCACGCCGCGCTGTTCTCAGCCGGCCCACGCCTGCATGCACTCGAGGGCCTGGTAAAAAACGAGGTGATCCGTTTCGAGTTCGATAACGCCCATGGTCATTTCTACGCCGAGTTTCTCTGGCACAACTCCATCGAGGACGACAGCCATATCGCCGCCCATGGCATTGGCAGCGAATCGGCGTGCTGGATGCAGATCGGCTATGCCAGCGGGTATGCCTCATCACTGCTTGGCCGTCTGATTGTCTATCGCGAAGTCGAGTGCCGCTCCACGGGCCAGAGCCAATGTCGGATCATCGGCAAGCCGGCCGAGCATTGGCCGGATGTGCAGAACGATCTGAACTACTTCAACGCCGAAGACTTTCTTAGCCGGAGCGCCTACAAAGGCACGAACACAACTACTGAACCGCCAACCAACGACGACTCCGACAAGCACATGGTTGGAGTGTCCTCGGCGTTCACCGCTGCCTGCCACATGCTACGGCGAGTGGCCTCGACCCAGGCCACCGTGCTGTTCATAGGAGAGTCGGGGGTGGGCAAGGAACTGTTCGCCCATATGCTCTACACCATCGGTCCGCGCAACGGCAAACCCTTCGTCGCACTCAACTGCGCGACCCTGCCAGAGAATCTGGTGGAGTCCGAACTGTTCGGTGTCGAGAGGGGGGCCTTCACTGGTGCCGACCGCTCACGAAGCGGACGCTTCGAACGTGCCAATGGTGGCACGCTATTCCTCGATGAAATCGCAACCCTCAGCCTTTCCTCACAGGGCAAGCTGTTGCGGGTCTTGCAGGAGCGGGAAATCGAACGGGTTGGCGGCAGCAAGGCAATCCCGGTCGACGTACGAGTCGTAGCGGCGACCAACCTCGATCTGCTCGAAGAGGTCAAGGCCGGGCGCTTTCGGGAAGACTTGTATTACCGGCTGAATGTCTACCCGATCCATCTACCGCCGCTGCGTGAACGACGAGACGACATCCCGCTGCTGATGAACTACTTCCTGCGCAAGTTCTGCAAGCGCCACGAACGTAACGTGGCGGGCTTCACCAGCCGTCTCGTCAACGCGTTGCTGGCTCACCCGTTTCCGGGAAACATCCGTGAACTGCAGAACCTGATCGAACGCGGGGTCATCAGTGCGCAGGATGACGAACTGATGGATATTCATCACCTGTCCCAAGGCGGGCTCAACCCCATTAGCGATGCCATTGGCCTCAATGCACAGGGCCATTTGGCAATGGGCTCACCGGTGCCGGCGGTCGCTACGCAGAGACCTCAGGCGCCTCTGGTGGAGGTGGGGGGGGAGCCCTCGGTTGCGCGCTTGCGCGCCTTCCTGCGTGGCGATCAGACCACGCTGGGAACCTCTCTGGAGGAAATCGAGAGCCTGCTGGTGGAGACGGCCATGCAACGCAGTCACGGCAACTACACGGTGGCTGCGCAGATGCTGGGGATGACCCGGGCGCAGTTGAGCTACCGGGTCAAGGGCCGTTAGGTTACGTACGAAACTGACTCACCAACTCCCGCAAATCGCCCTGCAGATGGGCCAGACGCTGGTTGGCCTGAACAATGTTCCCGGCAGTGCTCGCACTGTCGTTGGCCAACCCGCGAATGCTCGCCAGGTTGCGGTCGATCTCGCGGCTAACCTGAGCCTGCTCGTCAGCAGCGCTGGCAACCTGCTGATTGCGCTGGTTGATCCGGGCAACCGAATCACCGATGACTTCCAGTGCGAGTTGAGCCGACTCGCAGGTGTGTCGGGACTCTTTGGCCTGAGCATTGGCCGTTCTGGCAGACAGCAAGGCACGCCGGGCTTCGCTACTGACACCGTCGATCATCCGCTCGATTTCCACCGTCGACGATTGAGTGCGCAAGGCCAGTGCCCGTACTTCATCGGCAACCACTGCAAATCCCCGCCCTGAATCACCAGCCCTGGCCGCTTCGATTGCAGCGTTGAGGGCCAGCAGGTTGGTCTGTTCGGCTACCGCGTGGATGACATCCAGCACCTTGTGAATCCCGCCGACCTGGCTCGACAGCCCCTCCATAACGCCTTGCATGTCGTCCAGATCACTGCAGATTCGCGCGATCGCTGCTACTGATGCCAAGGTTCGCTCATGACCCTGATCGGCGGCTGCCTGCAAGGACTGAGTGGCGCTTGCCGTGTCCTGGGCATGGCGCGCTATCTGTTCGGCACTGGTGCTCATCTGGTTGACGGCGGTGGCGGCCTGTTGCAACTCGACACTTTGCGCATCGAGTTGACGCGCGCCGTGTTCGCTCAGGCCACCCAAGGTTGTGACGGCGCCATCGAGCTGGGTGGATGCCTGGGAAATCCGTCGGATTGCCGATCTGAGGGTGTCCTGCATCTTGCCTAGCGCCTTCAGCAACACGCCCAATTCACCTGTTGCGCCAACGGCCGGCTGTTGGTCCAGATGGCCGGCCGAGATGTCCTCCGCCAGTTGCCCGGCGGCGGCCAATGGTCCCGTGAGCGAACGCAGCAACCACACGCCAGCGCCGAGGCAGATCAACATGCTGGCCAGCACGGTCAGCAACGTCGCATCGATCGCCGTGCGTTTGCTCTCCAGTGACGCGTGATAGGCCGCCTGGGCACCCGCCGACTGCAGTTGGAGCAGGCGACGAAAAACCGCCCGCTGTGCCAGAAAAGCGCTGTCCAGCGGGCCACTCAAGATCGCCAGGGCGCGGTCGAAGTCATTGGCCTGGAACACCGCCACGGCTTTATCCATCTGTTCGATGAACACGCGGTTGGTGTTCTCCAGCTCGCCCATCAGCGCCTGCTCCTGAGCGCTTTTCGGCATGCTTCGATAGCGCTCCCAGAGGTCGACGACTTCAGCGCGCAACGGCATCACGCGCTCGACGATCTGGCGGATTTTCGCTTCATCCCGCTCAATCGCGCCGAGCAGGACAGGCACGCGTGCCGAACTGTTGATCTCCAGCATCCGTCCCAGGCTTTCAATGTTCAGCAGCTTGGCGGCGTACAGGTCTTCAAGGCTTACGTTGGCCCGTTCGAGGTTATAGAGGCTCCAGGCGCCGAGCAGCGCCAGGAGCACGTTCAGTAATACCAGCAAGGCCCACAAGCGAACCTTGATGGTGCTCAACAGCGGCGTCATGGCTGATCCGGCTGGCTATGGGCGAGGTAGGCCCGCTGCAGTGCCTGAGGGTCGTCCTTGATACGCTGGGCGTCGCCTTCCAGGGCCACACGGCCCTGGTTCATCACATAGACGTAGTCCGCCAGCCGCAGCGCGACCTGGGTGAACTGCTCGATCAGCAGAATCCCGGTACCGCGTCGGGCCAGCAGCTCGATCACTCCTTCCAGGCGTTTGACGATCACCGGCGCCAGCCCCAGGGACATCTCGTCCACGAGGATGAACCGCGGTCTGGCCATCAGCGCGTGGCCCAGGGCAACCATCTGCTGCTGGCCGCCCGAGAGCGTCTGGGCCGGTTGGGCGTGGCACTTGGCAAGTTCCGGAAAAACCTCGAACACCTCCGTCAGGGCGTTATCCATGTCGCTGCTGGAGAGCAGGTTGCCGGCGGCCTTGAGGTTGTCCAGCACGCTCAGCCCGGGGAACACCTGGTGCCCTTCGGGAACCGCAGCCACGCCCGCGCGGCGGATACGTTCGGCCGCCTGGCCGGTAAGTGACTGCTCGCCCAGCGATACAGAACCCTCAAGCAATGGCAGCGCCCCGGCGATGGCCATGACCAGACTGCTCTTGCCGGCGCCATTGGGGCCGAGCACTGCGGTGATGCGACCGGGTTGGATGTTCATCTCGATCTGGTTGAGCACCCGCTTGCCGCCACGGGCTAGGCTCATGCCGCGGATTTTCAGTAAGTCAGTCATTAAAGTTCCTCGTCGCCCAGGTAGGCAGCTTTCACTCGTGGATCCTGGAGCACCTGTGCTGTGGGTCCGTATGCGATCAAGGTGCCGAAGTCCAGTACCAGGGTCTTACTGCAGGTGCTAGCGATCAGTTCGACATCGTGGTCGATCATCAGCGTAGTTGCAGAGAAGCGCGGTCCGATACCCAGCACGATTCGTTGCAGTTCCGCCATCTCGTCACCGCTCAGGCCACCTCCGGGCTCGTCAAGCAAAACGAGGCGGGGTTTGCCGACGAGGGTCTTGGCCAGCTCGACGCGACGCCGCTCGAAGCCATTGAGGCGTTCCCCAAGGGTGTCGGCCATGTTGGTGAGATCGGTGAAGTCCAGCACATCGTCGATCAATGAGCGCTTCTGCGCACGACTGCCCGGTAAGGGGTCGAGCATGGCCCGGATGTTGTCGAGCACGCTCAAGTCCTCGACCACCAGCTCTCGCTGAAAGGAGCGCCGCAGCCCCCAGCGCGCCCGCCGGGCCGGGGACAGAGCGCCGAGGTCGGTGCCGAATGCGTGCAGGCTGCCGGTACGTGGCGTGATGAAGCCGCTCAGGACGTTGAGCAGCGTTGTCTTGCCGGCGCCATTGGGGCCGATAATCCCGACCAGCGGGGCATCGATGCTGACGCTGACATTCTTCAGCGCTTGCACGCCGCCAAACCACACTGACAGATCATTGAGCTCAATCATGGGCGAGCCCTCCACTTTTGCAGACTTGCGAACAATTGACCGGCGATGCCCCGGGGCGCGCTCACCAGCGTGTGCAGCAAGGCGACGCCGAAAATCACGTAGGACAGATCACCCGCCATTCCGAGGCTATCGAGAAAGGCCGGAAACACGCGATACAGAACCCCGGTGATGATGGCGCCGAGAAAACTGTAGGCCCCACCGACAATGCTCAGGGCCGCGAGCATGATCGACTCGCTGGCTGGGAAGGAGCGCGCATCCAGCGTGCCCAGGCTGGCCGCGAGCAAGGCGCCAGCGCTCCCCGCGAGAAAACCCGCCAGAGCGAACGCCCAGCTTTTGTAGAGCGAGACATTGATCCCGGCCGCCATGGCACAGGCCTCGCCTTTGCGAATCAACGCCCAGGCCCGTCCGGGGCGGCTGCGCCGGTGCCACTCGATCAGCAGGAAGCCCAGCCCGGCCACGACCACGCAGTAGCGGAACATGCCGATGTCGCTCTGCCCCCCCCAGGGCCGGGCCATCAAAACACCGCCCGCCGGGCTGAATCCACGCAAACCTTCACCGCCGTTGGGAAACTGCATTGCGTTGATCAGCACGCTGAAGCCTGCGGCAGCCATCAGCGTGATCAGTGCCAGGTACAGGCCACGCAGACGCAAGGCAGGCAAACCCACCAGCATTCCCGTAAGCCCGGCGGCTGCCCCGCCCGCCAGCAGGCTCAGTTCGAACGGCCAATGACCGCTGTGGGCAACACGCAACGACACCCATCCACCCACACCGACCAGAGCTACCTGGGCCAGTGAGACCAAACCCAGGCGGGCATATAGCACGTTCAGCGAGGCCGCGGCCAGGGTATAGATCACTGCAGTGGTCGCGACCCGAAGCCAGTAGGCGTTCAGCTCTTCGGGTACGAATGCCAGCAGCACTGCCAGTCCACCGAAGGCCAGCCATTTCAGAGGTTTATGCGTCTGTGGGGCACTTGCCACAGGTAGGTTTTGCACTGTGTTAGTCATCATTCCAGGCCCTTTATTGATGGCTGGCGAACAGCAGACGGTTGTTGCGTTGCAACCAGAAAATAGCCAAGACCGCGAGGACGAACGGTGTCGCCGAGCGATAGGGCGATATCGCCGGTAGCAAGGTGCACATCGATTCGATCACGCCGATGCACAGTCCGGCAGCGAGGGTCAGCGACAACGACTGCAAGCGGCCGATGATTGCCGCCGCCAGCGCCGGGATAACCAGAAAGGTCAGTGCGCCGGCATCCAGCCGTACTAGCGAGGCCAGCAGAATCCCGCTGATGCCGGCCATCACCCCACTGATCGACCAGGCCAGCAATTCAACCTGAATCACCCGGATTCCGACGATTGCCGAAAGCTGGCGATGGCTGGCCAGAGCGCGCATGAGTAAGCCGATGCGGGTCCTGGCCAGAAACAGAGTGATCGCGATGGTCAGCAGCAGGGTGGCGATGAAGGCCAGCAGCCGAGTCAGGGTCAGGCGCACACCCATCAGGTTGAACGCTACAGCGTCACTAGGCAGGTCCAGCCGGCGCGGGTTGGCCGGCCACAGGCTGTAGAGCAGACCCAGCAGGATCAGCAGTACGCCGAGGGTCGCCATGGCCTTGATCACCGGTTCACGGTGCTCGAGCCGCGGTGAGATCAGCAGGCCGTAACTCAGAGATATCAACCCGGCCACCGCGACCCCGACCAGCCAGCAAAGCGGTGCGAACCCGCCCCATTGGCCCAGTTGCCAACTGATCAGCGCCGCTGCCGCGCCAATGGCGCCGTAGGCCAGGTTTAGGACGCCCGTGGCGCGGTACAGGAGCACCAGGCCCACCCCGGACAGCGCATAGATCGAACCGATTGCCAGGCCCGCCAGGAGAAAGATCAGATAGCTGTTCACGCGTCTTTTTCCGATTCGGCCTGACGATAGATCGCCGGAATCTCGACTTCGAAGCAGCCTTCCAGGTCGCTGTAGCCGAGTTCTTTCACCTGCACCATCATCCCAGCGTGGTTGGCCATGTGCTTGTCGCCGGAGCCAAAGGTCCAGGGCGCGCAGAGCAGGTCGGTGCGGTAGTTCTTGACGCTGCGCAGGGCTTTGGTGACTGAGGCGCGGTCGATCTGGCTAGGGTCCAGTGTGCGTAGCGCCTCGACGAAGATGTTCGCGGAGACGAATCCGGCCTGAGAGAAGGTATCGATTCGATTGCTCGCCCGGCTGTCGCCTACCCCGTATTTGCTCATCAATGCCCGCCAGCGCTTGGCGTCCGGGCCTTGGCCGTCGAGACGGGTCAACTCGATCTGCACCGCCAGATGACCATCCCAGTAGTCGCCCAACGCTGCTGGAATCTTGTTGTCGTAGAGCGGGGTAGCTGCAATCCATTTGTACTGATCGCGCAGGTTCTGCTCCTGCGCCGCCTTGAGCATACCCAAGCCGGCGCCCGACGGCAGGTTTAGCAGGATGGTATCCGGGTTGGCCGCCATGGCTTCAAGGATCACACCGGTGAAGTCCGCCGCTGCCGGATCGAAGACTACCGATACGCCTTCCAGGCCTTGCTGCTTTAGCCAATCGTTGACCGCATCGCAGGACCAGACGCCATTGCTCGGAATGTTCAGTCCGATACAGGCAACGCGCTTGCTTCCTTGTTTGCGCACCGACCACTGTGCCGCGCCCAGATTGCTCGGCAGCGGCCCTTGGTTGGTGGTCGCGATATTGCGTGCTTCAAAGCATTCCCGCACGGCACAGCCTGAGGCCATTGAAATGACGTTTTCCTGTTCATAGAGCCTGGCGTTCACCGACATTTCGATAAAGCTGGCGCTGCCGACCAGTGCGACCACCTTGCGGTCCTTGACCAGTCTGGACGCCGCCTGGGCGGCGGTTTCCGGGTTCCACTTGTCATCTTCGATAGCGTACTCGATGGGTCGTCCACCGATCCCGCCGTTGTCGTTGACACATTTGAAATAGGCACGGGCGGCGGCAGCAGCCGAACTGAAGTCATCCGGCCCGGTCTTGCCGACGATGGCACCGACCAGAATGGGTGTGCCGCTTGCAGGAGCCGCACCGGACGGGCCGCAGAGTGCAGGCTCGGCGGCCAGGACCTGGCATCCGTACAGCAGGCCAAGCAGGGATAGCGAGTGCAGCCAGGTTTTCGAGATCACGGTTTTCATAGAGTGCTCCACAAACAATAGGCGTAGCCATTCACGGGCAAGCAAGCGCCCAAGACGTGGCAACAAGGCCGCAAGGCTGCGCTTGCGGTCTGGAATCGGGATTCAGGTAAAGGCTGAGATCAGAGCGGGAAGACCAATTTCAGCCAATAGGCATCGCCTTCGGTGCGGTTGCGAACGCTGCTTTCCTGTTGCCATTTGGCACTCAGGAACCAGCCCTTACCGCTGTCGTACTTGATCGAAGGGCCGATAGCGAATGCCCGGCCTTTGTTGTCCGAGAGTTGGTCACCGTCAACGCGGTCGTCGGTGGTCTGGCGATAGAAATAGCCGCCGACACCAACCACCCAATTGGGCGTAATTGCCCAGCCGACGGAATAGTCGAAGTGGAATTCCTGCCCGGAGCGATAGCCCGTGGCGCGGTTCTCCATGTTGAAGTCGTACTTCATCTTGATGTCGGCGTTGAGACCCGTGGGGTCGATATACGAGGCGGCGACGACGGGCTCGATCACCCAGTAGTTGCGCCCGATGTTGGCCAAATCGTTGCGGTCGTATTCACCGGTCGGGGTTATCACGTCGAGCGCGACCAGCGTGTGCAACTTGTCGCTCGGATGAAAGCCCAGAGCTGAGCCGAAGTACATGTCACCAAGGCCGCGCTTGCTTTGGGACTGGCCGTTGAGATCAACCTTCATGTCCACCAGGGGAATGATCGAATGGAACGCCAGCGCTCCCCCGAGCACCGTTTGCTCGGTGACCCAGATCAGCCGCGGCGAAATCGCATCGGCCCGCACCGAGAAGTCCACCGGCACCTTGTCGCCACGGTTGTCACGCATTGAGTCGGCGCGATAGTGGCTTCCAAAGATCTGGGCATAGAAACCCGGCGGCGGCATTGCCGCGATCGCCCAGTTGTCCGAGCCCATCGGCGCGCTGGAACCACCGCCTTCTGTGGCCACAGCGGCGTGGGTGAAAAGCATCGCAAGGGAGGTAAGACAGGCAAGACGCAAAGCGTTGAGACGGAACATTGGCATTATGGGTGTTTCCTTGTTTTTGTTTTTTGCCCTGTCGGCCGTAGTGCCGTATCAATCCTTATGCCAAGTTGATGAAGAGAATTTAGTTCGTTTAAAAACAATAAGTTGCGCGGCTTCTTCGGTTTTAGTCCATAGCGCTTATCCCTACGGGATAAGCGTTTGCTTAAGAAAAGTGTGCACCGCTGAACAAGTTTCAACGCGGCATGTCAGACGACCCGCGCTTTGTTGCCTGGGCAACTTAAACCGAAGGCCTCAGCAAGCAGCGCATAACTGCGCAACCGCTCCTCGAACCTGTAGGTGCCCGTCACTACACCGACCTCCTCGCAGCTGAACTCATCAGCGAGCTTGCGGATTCTCCACTGACAGGTGTAGTGGTCTAATGATTCCGTACACCCATTTAGGCGAGAATGCTCGCCATTGAGAGGTGTCTGATGACCAAGCAACGTCGTTCCTTTACGCCCGAGTTCAAGCGCGAAGCCGCTAGCCTGGTGCTCGACCAGGGCTACAGCCATATAGAGGCAGCCCGTTCACTTGGGCTGGTTGAGTCGGCGTTGCGTCGATGGGTAAACCAGCTTCATCAGGAGCGTGGCGGTGTCACCCCGACCAGTAAGGCGTTGACCGCCGAGCAGCAAAAAATCCAGGAATTGGAAGCTCGAATCAATCGGCTGGAACGGGAAAGATCAATTCTAAAAAAGGCCACCGCGCTCTTGATGGCCGAGGAGCACGAGCGTTCGCGTTAATTGATCAACTGCGATCTGAGGAGCCTGTTGATCTGCTGTGCTCGGTATTTGAAGTCACCCGATCTTGCTATTACGCGCATCGCCGAAAACGTCGAACTCCCGACGTTGAGCGAGTGGTTTTACGCAGCCGGGTGAATGAGCTATTCACCCAAAGCCGCAGCTCCGCGGGCAGTCGGAGCATCATGTTCATGATCCGCGAGGACGGTATAGAGATTGGGCGATTCAAGGTGCGCAAGCTGGTGAGTGAGATGAACCTGGTCAGCAAGCAACCCGGTTCGCATGCTTACAAAAAGGCAACGGTGGAGCGGCCAGATATCCCGAACGTGTTGGATCGAGCGTTCACCGTATCTGCACCCAATGAAGTTTGGTGCGGTGACATCACCTATGTCTGCGCTCAAGTTCGCTGGCACTATGTGGCGGCCGTTATCGACCTTTTCGCCCGCCGCGTGGTGGGCTGGTCGTTTGCAGCGAAGCCCGATGCTGAGCTGGTCATCAAGGCTTTGGGCATGGCCTATGAACAACGTGGTCGGCCACAAAACGTACTGTTTCATTCGGATCAGGGCAGCCAATATGGTATCCGCAGCTTGCGTCAGCGACTGTGGCGCTATCGCTTCAAGCAGAGCATGAGTCGGCGTGGAAACAGTCACGACAACGCGCCAATGGAACGGTTGTTCCGCAGCCTCCAAACGGAATAGGTACCGACCGTGGGCTATATGAGCGCTTCGCTGGCACAGCAGGATATCGGACGGTTTTTGATGCAGCGGTACAACTGGCAACGGCCACACCAATTCAACGGCGGGCTGCCGCCCGCCGTTGTTGAGGAAAAACTTAACGCAGTGTCCGGGATTAGTTGGCCACTACAAAAGGCCGACGAGACGCACCGTTCGTCCACAACTCAAGGGATTGCAAGCCTTGAAGAATGAGTCCAGAATCAAGGCTATCCCCGTTTCGGGTTTGGCTGAAAACCCTTAGATTTCAACGGCTCGCAGGCCCGATGCGAGTCTCGTTTCCCGCTCCGATTAGTTTCTCATTAGATTTCAGCCGTTGGAGCTCGAAGGATTGTTTCAAGGCGATCCCCTAGTATGCTCCATGCCTCATTTTTCTCCTTGGCATAGTCATAATGCAGATAATGCCGGCGTACCTTTGAGCCTCCCAGCAGGTGATTCTGGCAACGATCAATGATTTCTAATGTCACACCGAGCTCCTGCATCATGGTCGCTCCTGTACGACGCAAGTCATGCGGAGTCCATTCGCCCTTGTTACCTTGGCTTAGTACCAGTGAGTCGTCGTGATGCCGGCCAGATAAAGGCTTGCTGCGATTCTTGAAGCAGCATTGCCGGTCTCCGATCAGCTTGCTGACTGTTTTGGTATCCACATGACTGCTTTCGTCTTTGCTGGGAAAGCAGAACTGGGTGTGGCCTGTTTCTTCTCTAAGACGTTTGAACTGGTTCAGCGCAAATGATGATAGGAATACATGGTGATCCTGCCGTTTACCTTTATGACCTTTGGTGGCTTCTGCTGGAATGAACCAGGTGCCGTTCTCGAGATCGACATGTCGCCATTCGGATTTTAGGAGCTCTCCAATGCGACAGAGCGTGCTAAGACAGATCCAGACTGCGCATTGCACGCGGGAATTCACAGGTCGGATGCCGGAGTATTTCTTACCGGCGGGCAAGGCATCATACTCACACACCAAGCGAGTGAAAATTTGTTGCAGCTCTTGGATTTCGTCAGTGGATAGAAGACGATCGCGCTGCTCCTGATAGTCATGATCAAGTAGCTTATTGACGTCAATCAGGTCGGCGGGATTACCGTCTACCATCAGGGTGCGCCACGGCTTGCGTTTCTCGGCCCATCTCAGCATCTGACCTATGTCCTTGCTGCGAATAACGACGGTACGGTTTAGACCGCGGGCCTTAATCGAGCGCAGGAGGGCGAGCAGATCTTTTTCAGTTATGGTTCGCAGTGGTTTATCGCCAATAGCTGGTAGCACGTCTTTGGAAAAGCTGCGGCGCAGTTCTGCGTTGCCGTCCTGGCGAGATACCCCGTCGCGCATCCACTCTTCAAAAAGGTCGGTGACCGTCTTGTTTTCTGCAGCCTGACGTTCGGCTTCAGCAATGGTTGCGGCGACCGCAGCTTGAGCCTCGATCTTAGCTGCCTTTCGGGCAATGGCGGGTTCTATACCTTTAGTAACGCTTGCTCTCACTTCGTCTCGCTCAGCACGAATCTGCGCTAGCGATTTTTTGGGCCAGCTACCTAGGCGCTGATCGCGTTTGGCTCCGCCCATTTTGAACTCGTAGCGGAACAGCGCTGTAACGCCGCGCACACCTGCACGAACTTTGGCGGTCAGGCCACCCTCTTCACGGAGCGTTTTGCCATCATCGGCGGGTGTGAGTGCTTCGAGTTGCTTCACTGTGATCTTTGCCAATGTCTACCCCTAGCCAAGGTCGATCACCTTGGAATTTTGCCCCACTTTTGCCCCACCGGATCGACCGGCTATAGCTGGATGCTGATGGACAGAGATAGAACGTAATATAGTCTGTATGCCGCGTATTTGCTAGCTTGTAGGCTTTCCGTGGCAATCCAGGTAACTCCAGGAAAATACACTAAATAAGCGCATGGGGTGCAAGGGGTCGAGTGTTCGAATCACTCCGTCCCGACCATTATTCCTGAGTAAAATCAGACACTTAAGCCGGTTAGCTAAACCGGCTTTTTTGTGCCCGCGCAAAACATGCGCAAAACTCGCGCAAAACTATCCGGCGATTTCGCCGATATCGAGGTCAGCTTCGACCTCGGACCACACCACGTCCTCATGCCCCTTTTGGTAGTTTTTGGTCATACCTTCGGTAGCATGGCCGGCGATCTTCTGTCCGTCTTTCCCCGCACGCTTGTACAAGTGAAGGGATAGGGCGCGCACTTCATGGAACCCCGGCATCTCCTCTTCTTTGAGATCGCTATAGCAGCCGGCGGCATCCCTCGCATCCTTGAAGGCCCGAGTGAGAAATCTCTCGTCAACCTTCGTCCAATGATCCTTCCCTTCGCGTTTCTTCTTCCGCTCTGGCCGCCTGTGCACCAGGTACGGAGACAGAATGTCATCACGGCAACGGCCCAGCACCTCACCTAGTTGGTCAGTGACCTTGATCTTCAGCCAACCAGCATCGGAGGCCTTCTCCGTTTTGCTCTGCACCACATACAGATAACCATCACGCACGTCTTCGAACTTCATATCGAGGATGTCGCCACGCCGTTGCGCGGTAATCAACGCGAGATCGATGGCATTTTTCAGCCAGCGCGGGGACTTATCGCGGATTGCTTTCAGCCCCTCTAGCGTGTGTCGCTTGCGCTGCTTCTTCTCGATTTTCGGAATCGTGTTGGCCGCAGGGTTGTCCGGGCACAGGCCTTTGGCTGCGGCATGGTTGAACAGGTCAATCAAGATTGCCCGGGCCTGGTTGCTCGCACGCGGAGTAAGTGGTTCAAGAAACTCAGCGACCATCCTGATAGTGATCTGATCTATTGGCCGCTCAGCGAATTCTGCCCGGATTTGCTTGAACCTGACGGCATATAGATCAAGCGTTGCTTTTGCTAGCTCGCGAGGCGGGAGTACGTCTCGCTCATAGGTGGCCAGGAACTCGCCCAAAGTCACCGAGCTTTCGCCAAGAACCTCGGCCACCAAGTCACCACCACGTAAGAATGCGGTGTTGAGCTGGGCGGCCGCATCTATGGCGCGACCCCGGTCTGAGCCAAACTGAAACCACTTCCCGTCGGTTGGGCGCCGATACCGGTATGTGCCCCTCCGAGCGTCGAAGTAGAGGTTCATGGGCAGGCCTTTGTTGGCCTTGTTCCTTGGTCGAGGAACCATCACGCAACTCCTTTCAGAACCATATCAACCAGATTATTGCCGGTAGTCCGTTGGTAGGCGGCCCAGTCCACGTACCAGATGTTGCCTATCCGTTCTCCCGGGATCTTGCGGTTGCGGATGTGGTTGCGAATTGCCTGGGAGCACAGCGGCGTTCCATTCTCGCCCCAATTTCGACGCTGAAATTCGCTGATCTTGATCAGTTCTTTTTTCATTGTGGTCTCCACGCCGCCGGTGGCGGCAGGTTGGTGGTCAGGCGGGGATCTTCTCGAGCACGGCGTCAGCCACCTTGATAGCGGCCTGGGCGTCGTTGACGTAGGCAGGGTCGAAGCCACCGGCGTAATGGATAACGCGCTGGCAGGCGTCCAGTTCTTTGCGCGCCAGGCGCAGCGCCTGGGTCAGTTCCTCCTGCAGCGCACCCTCGGCGCGACCTGTATCCCAGAACTCTTTGCCCCAATGGCCTTCCGGCGGTGGGTTGCTGTTCTGTTTGCCGAAGGCCATGGCGCCGATGATGGCGTCACAGAGCAGCCGCTTGTAGATGTTCTCGCCATCAAGGCCCAGGCCGCCGCGCCGACGCAGAGTGCTGACGACCTCATCGACGTTCAGGCCGCTGTCCTTGAGCACGATGTCGAGCTCTGGCTTGTCCTGGGTGTAGATGACCAAAGCCAGCTTGGCGCCTGGCCAGAGGTCAGCCGCGATGCGCTCCAGGCAGTCGTTCGCGGTGTGGTGGAATCGTTCTGTAGCGGACATAGGGAATCCTCGCCTGCGCCTGTCGGCGGGCTCATGTGGTTTAATCGGGGTTCAAGAGGGGGAACGATATGGCCAAGGAAACTAGAAAGCCGTGGGGCTATGCAGCAGTCACCCTGATACCAACTGGTATCGGGTTCGCTTTCAGCGGGCTGATGACAGAGCAGCCTGCATTCATCTACAGCGGCCTTGGCATGGCCATACCGGGTGTGTTGCTGGCTGCGACGCATTTCTGGTCGGCACGCCGGCGGGCTTGAGTAGTGGTTGGGTGAGACCATTTCGGCGGGGCCACCGATATGGTTCTGCCTGTCTGGCGGACTTGGGTGGTAGGGGAGGGTTACTTGATTCGGCCGGTTAGGCGTTCTCGCCATGTCAGCCGGCGAGGGAGGTGCTCGCGATCATCGATTTCCACTGTCACATAGGCTGTGCGGTCGAAGGTATCTCTACGTCGTGCTGCCAACAGGCACGCTTCGTCATCAGCAGATTTCTGGTCGGTTGCGGCCAGCTCAACCACGTTGAATCCGTTGCTGTCGACATGCCAGCCGTGGACCACGGCAATGAATCGGCTCATCGCGGCCCCCTGTAGATCAGGTAGGCCATGTACATCAGGGGTAGGATCATGGCTGGGCCTCCTTCAGCGCTGCCTTGCGTTTGCGCATCAGCTGCTGGGTACCTTCGGGGTAAGTGATCGCGACAGCGCCCATGCCAATCGCCTTGGCGCGCTTGCTCAGGCAAATGTCGAAATGCTCCTTGATGGTCCCGGCGTGCTGAATCCACTTGCGCTGCACGCCGATCTTGTCGGCCATCGTCAGCAGCTCATCGGTGCTGTCCGCAAACATATGGCACATTTTCATGCGGCCGTAGCCTGCGCTCATGTCGTCGACGTACACGGTCATGGCATCAGCTCCTTGGGCACTTTGATGGTTTCTCCTCGGGCGTGGTGCACCACCGCCCGGGCTGCGGCTTCTGCCCGGGTGTCGCCGGGCTGGCGATCAAGTGGATGACCAGAGACGCAGGCCAACCAAGGCCAGCTGTAGCCGCGATCAATCCACATTCCGTGCTTCTGGATCAGGTGCTCGCCGGCCGCGTCGTCGATGGATTGGCCGGATAGTGGGAGTTGAAGCTGGCCAGCCGGCGCTGGGATTGGACCCTCCACACTTTCGAGGGCCCAGAGCAGTACCTTGCCGGAAAGGTCGCAAGTCTGCACCTTGATCATTTCGGGCATGGCATCAGCTCCTTCGGTACCTGGACGGTATCGCCGAGCTTGGCCTGCGCTATTGCCCGGCAAGCGGCAGTTAACACGTTAGGCCCGCCGCCGCTTGGGAGCTCCTGCTGACCGCTTGGCTTGCACACATACGCGCACCAGTACTCGCCGGTCGGGCTACGACTGAAGCCGCTGCCATTGAAGCTGGTTTGAACGTGGTGCTTATCGATCAGCGGCCCGCCTACCGCCCAGTCCTCCCAAGGGTTGTAGCGCTTAGCGTGCTCGATGGCCTGGCCTTGGTACCGGGCGAACACCCGCCAAGGCACTCCGTTGTAGCCGGGCGGCTCCAAGTACACATCCAGGTCTTCTGCTTTGCCGACTGCCCAGCCCAGCGCCTCACCGGAAAGGTTGGATACCCTCACTTCGATCAGGTCGGTCATCGCTGCACCGCCTGCCAGAATGGCCCCTTGTTGGTCACCAGACCCTTTCGCTTCAGTCGCTGACATGCCTTGCTGATCTCTTCACGAGATTCGCGGATGGCGCCGCGCATGGCGTGGGCGGTTGAGCCTTCGATGCCAAGCAAGTGCCCCAGAACTCGCTCGTCAGTCCCGCCGTCGAGCATTCCCTGGCCATACTTGGCTGCCACTGTTGCCACTGCCAAGCGCAGCGCACTCCTCCGGCCACCGGGTTCGTCTGCATGCGACACCTCACTTTGTTTGAAGCCGACATACGGCACATGCGCTGTGGCGCGAGCGAGGTGGTGCAAGCAGCAGATGTCCATCCTGAGTTTTGCGATGATGAGCATCGTCTGCCGGTCATCCTGCATCGGCAGCCAAACCTCTCGGCCCGTCTCGGGGTCGTCGTAGTAGAAGGCGTCACTGCCGCGCCGGTATTCCAGCTCAAGGCCGAGGGCCTTGGCCGAAAACTTGATGATGTCTTCTTCTGTCACAGCTGATACCTCTCATCAATCCAGCGCCCAGGCGCCACATGGCGCGGCAGGGCGAATGCCTCGCCAAGCGATGCAACGACGATTGCTCGGCAGGCGGCTATGTCGATTGTGTCGCCGCCACAGATCACGTCGCCGACCCTTGCCGAGAACTCGAATCCAGGAAGCAGCGCATCGAAGCGCACTCGATGGCTGAGGATTTGCTCGCTGGCTAATCGGCTGTCAGATGTGGGGCTGAAGCGCTTGAAAACGCTTCCGCCAATTGCCTGTCGAACCCCGGATTCAGTCATCCGAGCCTGCTTGCCGTTTGCCACCAGGGTGCAGTAGTCGAGCGCGTGCCCGGTCAGTTCCCTGGCTCTTACTTCGATCATTTCGCTCACATCGAATACCTCTCTGCGGTCCAGCGCCCAGGCGCCAGAGCGGGTGTAGGTTCGGGTTGTTGTTCGTGCGGGGAGGGTGCGAGCACGGCGTCTCTGGCGGCCTGGCTGTTGCTGCCGGCCACGCCGCTCGGCTGCGAGCAGTTCTTGCCGCAACTTTCTTCCCACTGAGTCGAGCCGGAGCAGTTGGTGAAGTACCTGGCGCGGCCTCCGTCGTGGAAGCGGTACACCGTGCAGCCGTCGACATTGAAGAGCCGATCCACCTTGAAGTCTGCGCCGGCCCGCGTGGTCGATTCGGCTTCGCCTTGGCAGCCGGCCAAGGTGGCCAGCAGCAGGAGGCAGAGGGCGAGGCGGGTCATGGCTCAATCCTCTTGAAGTCGACGACCCAGACCCAGGGGTTGGCGTTCCAGGAATCGGCGCCGTTGACGGACACCCACAGCTCGCGCCATGCATCGAACGGGTCAATCCAGTTTCCGGGGCCTGGCTCGCTCTTGAATGGGTGGTAGTAGTACTCGCCGTCGCCGTGGTGAATGCGGTGTATGCCTTCCGCGACGTAGCGACTTTCGAAATCCGTCTCGCCCTCGCCATCCTGCAGGCGCTCGACGCGTACGTCGGTGATCTCCAGCAGAATGCGACTTACCCAGCGCGGCATGTGGACGCTTGGTCGCCACCTCAGAGCAGAACCGCCCCAGCTTGCACGGAAAATGCAGTGTTCTGGCTTCTGGAACCGATTGGGGATATCTGAAAGAGGCGAGCCTTTGCAGCCCATGTATTGGGTGTATGCCCACGTGCCGTCGTCTTCTGGATCTTCCAGCCAAGTCTCGCGCACCCACAGTCGGTCACCTGGTCGGCCGTATGGGCACTCGCGCACCTGTTCGTACCAAGGCTCGCCCGACGGAAAGGCTGGCATCCAGGCATGCGGCGCGCCCGCGTAGGGGAACACCTCGGTGACTGAGGATGGGAAGCCTGGCTTTACCGGGCGTCGGGTGACTGTCTTCCGTCCTTCCAGGATGGCGCGAACCATCGGCCCACTGAACAGGATCGGGCGTTCCTTTGCTTGAGACATAGCTTCGCCTTGGCCGCCATATCGCGGCAGTGAATAGAGGGGAGAGGGGTTACAGCGGATGGAGTACAGATGTACTCCAGATCCTGGTTGTGCTGATATTACCGCCCCGATCAGGGGGCCCCGGTCGTCGAGCTTCCGAGGTTGGTGGATGCGATGCATCCCCGTTCCCCTCACGAGGCAATTGGTGGAGGTAAATGGTGGCTAATTGGTAGTATTCTTGCCGACATACGATCACGGGAGCATAAAATTGAGTAACTCACTTTTCCAGCCACTACCATGGGTGCAACCATCTGCAGGGCAGCCAATCCCCTCGCCCTTTCCCATGAGTAATGTGGTGAGTAAACAGTGGTTCAATGGTGAGGATGTCCACTTGGATGGATGGGCTTTCAATAACTGCCGTTTCGATAACTGTCGCTTGCACGTCTCTAGCACATTCTTTTCGATAGAAAAGTGCTTTATGGGGGAGGGTACGACTATTCATTATGGGAAGGAAGTTGTAAAAATAATTCAGCTATTTCATATGCGCAACGATTTTATGAAAAGTCAGTTCCCTCACTTCGCTCCGACGTTTCATGAGGATGGTACAGTATCAGTAGGGGCGCTTTAGTATGGGCTTTAATGGGGGGTTTGAATCCAATCTAAATCTGACACCGAGGCGCAGCCAAGTTTTCACTACGTGCTGGGTTGTTCTGACAGCACTATCATTAGCCGCAGGTTTCTTTTTCCTCTGGTTTGAGAAAGAGATGTGGCACATCCCAATGATTGCTGCAGGGATATGTGGCTCGGTTTCTTTATGCTCCTATGCTATGTCGCATAAGAACGTCGATCTCTCTGGTGGCAAACCCACCGAGTTCCATGTGGATAGCGAAAGTGCTCGAATCCTTTGCGATCCGCGAACCACACCATCTAAGGACATGCTTAAAATTTTCGCAGAGCATGTCAGTGCAGTCGCGCATCGACGCCCTCTGCCTAGATCGAGTGGATTGGTCGGGCATGATGGGGCTCTCATTCCCAACACTGTTGATGTGGCTAATGAAAAAATCACAGAGCTCAATGCTCTTGCTTTAGAGGAGAAAAAAAGGATCGATGGGCTCATGAATGCTTCAAAAGAGAGACCAGTGGCCTTGAGCGAGTCAGCTCCAAGCTACACCGGCGAGATGCTCGAAGGATTCTCCGTCGAAAAAGTGTAAATTTCCTTGCACATAAATAACCGTTACTTTTGCATACTTGTTGTGACTTGGAAGCACCAGCCTAATTAATGCGCTCATCGTTTGAACAGAAAAGGCGCCGGCGGGCAGCGCCGGAGGGTCAGGCCGCAGCAGCGTTTTCGGCCTGAACTTTCCAAGGGTCGTTAGCGCGAGCAAGCGCAGCCATTGGCGGCGGGCTGACGCTGTTTCCGCACATGTGCACCTGTTCGGTCTTGGTGAACGGCTTGCCGTCGACGCCCTTGTCGATTATGTAGCTGGCCGGGAAGCCCTGGGCGCGGTAGAGCTCGTGCGGCTGCAGCATGCGCAGGCAGATGTCGACGATCACATAGGGCGCTCCCTTCACGAACACGGTGACCAGACCTAGGCGATCCTTGGTGGTCACCGTCGGCGCTGGCGAGTCGCAGGCGCTGATGTTCTCCGTGCCGTAGTAGCTGATCAGGAATGCCGCTACGCGCAGGGCGCCTTCCTCATGTTCTGGAGACAGCTTGTACTCGACCAGGGCGTGATGCTCGGCGCCGGCGGTCATGGTCGGCACTAGGTCATCCACGGCACGGCCAACGCAGTTGCGGCGTAGCGTGGCCAGGTTGGCGGTTACCAACTGCTGCTGACTGCCGGTGTTGGTAACCGTCGTCATTGGCTCGCCCATGCTCTTGGCGTGGGTGGTATTGAATCCGCCGTTGGCCTGGGCCATGAAGGCAGTGGCCAATGCATGCCCACCACTGGCAGTAACAGTTCCGAGTGGTACGCCCGAGCTTTTGCACCCGTCTCCCCAGCGCTGCACGCCGTCCGGTCGGCCTTGCCCGTGGGCTGCGGTGATCATCACAGGGCTGGCCATCATCAGCTCCCCGCGGTTAGCGGCAGTCACAGTGGGCAGCGGCTCGCTCGGGTCGTTCACACGGTCGGCGCCCTGGTGGGTTGCAGGCAGTATGACGGGGCTGGCCATTGCGAATGATCCGCCGCGGGGCCATGAAGTAACGGTCCGCAGCGGTTCTTGTGCCGATTGGGTCAGCTCGCCTGACCAGTTCGCGATCGGCACGATGAAGGGCTGCGGGTTGTCGATCACGAATTTCTGCATGCCCTTGGCCACCCGGCGCAACGTGGCATCGGCCAACGCCTTCTTGCGCCCGAAAATGCTCTTGCTCGGCACGCTCCAGTCGATGCAGTCGGCGGCTGTGCGCCACTTTTGCTGTCCCTTGCCCGGGTTCTTGGCGTGGGTCGGCTCAGGCCACACGATGGGCTGGCCGTCGCAGCGGGCGATCATGAACAGGCGTTCCCGGCTGGTTGGCGCGCCAAAGTCGCAGGCCTTGATGATCCGCCATTCCACCTGGTAGCCCATACCTTCGAGCAGATGTACGAACCGGCGCCAGGTGATGCCGCGTCGTTTCGGGTCGGGCACGAGGAACTGCTGCTGCACCGGTACCCGCTCACCGACGGCGGCCACGGTGCCGTCCAGCTTCATCACCCGGACGGTGGCCTTGTCGCGCTTGGCCATAAGCGGACCCCACTGCAAAATCTGCTTCACGTTCTCCAGGCTGATCACCCGCGGCTTCTTCTTGCCTGCCCACTTCAAGCCGATCCACGACAGGTTGCGGATCTCGCGCTTGCGCGGCTGTCCGCCGGCTGCCTGGCTGTGATGCGTGCAGTCGGGGCTCATGTGAAACCAGCCCACGGCCCGGCCCTGGCATTCTTCGTCAGGATCACCCTCGAAAACGTCGGTAGTGAAGTGGCGCGCCGCCGGATGGTTGGCGGTGTGCATGCTGATGGCTGCAGGGCTGTGGTTCTTGGCCACGGTCACCGGCCGGCCCAGGCCCATCTCCAGCCCGGTACCGGCGCCCCCGCCACCGCAGAAGAAGTCGACCACGATCTCATCGTCCTGCGGATCGAAGCCAAGGCCGTACTGGGTTTTGAAGTCGAGCGGGTTCTTTTTCTGAAATGCAGACATGGGCGTTCCTCGCCGGGGTGGCGTGAATGAATGGGGGAGGTGTGGGGTGGTTAGCGGCCGAACAGGCTCAGTTGCGATTCAGTAACGGCCTCACGCGCGGCCGCTATCTTGGCCCGCTCATGCTCGATGCGCGCCTTGGCTATCGCCAGGTACTCCGGATCGAGCTCGCAGCCAATGAACTGGACTCCTTCGCGCATGGCTGCTTTTCCAGTACTGCCGCTACCCATGAATGGGTCGAGCGTGGTACCGCCGGGAGGGGTTACCAGGCGCAGCAAGTAGGCCATGAGATCGGTGGGCTTCACCGTTGGGTGGTGGTTGCCATTGCGTTTGGGCCAGTCGGCCTGCTCGCACTTGCGCATGGTGGCGCCGGAGGCCACGGCCGGATCTTCGCCGGTAGGGAGTCCTTCATTGCGATCGGCCCGGCTCGCCTTCGCGCAGTAGAAGAACCGGCCAGCGCTGCCGCTGTCGGAGCGAGGGGTGTAATTCTTGCCTCCGTGACTCAGGGCGCCGTAGCAGTTGGCGCGAGTCCGCTGTTTATGGCTGCTTGCTCCTTGTTGCCCAGGTGCATCTGGGAAAATCGCCAAGACATCGGCGCTGCCGTCGTGGATCAAGTTGGCAGGCCACCTGCCAAGAGTTGTGTCACCTGCAGCCTTGCTGCCGCCTGCCAGGGAGCCGCCATCCATCCGGCCTGCATAGGTGTTGTTCACCGTATGCTTAGCATCGAGCACGCGCAAAGGCCGGCCATCGCCTGCATCAACCCTACATGCGTCAATGTTCAACGCGCCGGTTCCGTGAGCCAGCACATTTGCCGCCACGGTACCAGTCAGCGGTTTGCGCGCAACCGTGATCGGCTCCAGGGCAGGCTTGAGCGCAGTGCCCCAGCCTTGCCAGTCGCCGTCCAGGTTGTGCGACTTGGGAAAGCCAGATCCGTAGACCCAGGCGATCATGTCGCGGATCTCGAAGCCGGCGTCCTCGATGCGGACGGCCATGCGGTGCTGAGTGCGGGTGCCGGCGAAGGCCAGAAGGTGGCCCCCGGGCTTGAGTACTCGCAGGCATTCGACCCAAGTGTCGACGCCCGGCACGTCGTAGTCCCAGCGCTTACCCATGAATCTCAGGCCGTATGGCGGGTCAGTGACAATGCTGTCGACCGAGTTTTCAGGCATAGCCCGCATCGCGTCGATGCACTTGCCAAGGTGAAGCGTGTAAGTCATGGCTTGCTCCATGCGTGCAGGTGCCGCCCTCGCCGGGGAGGCGTTATCGTTGAATAGGGGAAGGCGCTGGCTGTGCTAGATTGCAGGCCCAGTCCAGCAAAATTGAGGTCTTTATGGTTAACGTTGTGGAAGTGGTGCTTGAGCTACGTGCTGACAGCTTCATTAACAGCGGAAGGGTTACCGCCGGCCGCGTGGTTCAATCCACCAAGAGCGGGGTGTTCTCGTGCCAAGTAGAGGCCACTGTCAAAGGTGTCGCCTTGCCCGCAGGCCCCTACAGCCATGTAGATGAAGCACGGGCTGCACTTCTCGACTTCTGGGAAAGATGCAATAAGGCCCTTGAAAACTACCCTTATTGGAGTGAGCTGGATTACAAGTAGCTTGATGGGCATGGGAGGTGATGGCGGGCAGCGCCGGAGGGTCAGGGGCAGTTACTCGCGCCGCAGTTCTGGCAGTCGTTGAGGAATCGGCCGTCCCAGCTGATGAAGCGTCCGCAGCCATGGCAATTGAGCGGTCGCTCCCAGGGCTTGCGCTGCTTTCTTGGCACCACCAGCTCAATGCCGGTTCCTTGCAGGGCCTCTTTGATATTCACGTCCCGCTTGTGCACCAGGCGCCGGGCCTTTGCTTCGAGGTAAGCCAAGGGCCAGATCACCGCTTCCTCTGTGGTGTTGCCGATCGCTTCGGCAGCCTCAAAAGTGAGGTGTTGTGCCTTCTCGAATCGGAAGGTGTGACCTATTGGCCACCTGGCCAAGGCAATGTCGTTCCCGTTCCAGTGCCCTGGGATCTGCAAGACAACAGTGCATCCCGGGGTCAGCTGGTCGCGGGCTTCATCCAGGCTGATGTACTGGTGGTCTACGCCAAGGTGTGCGCGGGCGTCGAGGTAGTCCTTTGGCCATGGAATGTCGGTGTCGCGGTGGCTACAGGCCCGCTCCTGGGTGAACAGCTCGGCCTTGTCGAGGCTGGTGGTGTACCCGCCGCCCAGAGCCCAGAACATCAGCCCATCACCGACATCGGTACGACTGTCCTGCAGGTAGAATTGTTGGGTCACTTTCTTTCCCCGGCGCCCGGCGGGCGCTCGTCGAGTGTTGTGAATTACAGGCCGTAGTAGGCATCGCGGAAGGCGCGGAATTCTTCTTCGTTGTCCCAGCGCCGGTAGGGCTTTGGTGCTTTCTTCAAGGCTTCCTTGTAGCTGGCCTTGGCCGCTTTCATCGTCGGCGCCCATTCGCCGGTGACACTGGCGCGGGAAAGGTGATCAAGCGCGTGCGTCGTTCGATACATGCGGAACTCGCGGGGGACGTCATGCATGGCCCCATCGCGCCATTCGCGCCCGCCACCGCGCATCTCGTACTCTGGCTTGATGATGCACAGCCACTCGTGGAAGTAGCAGTCGATGTCTTCGTCGTGGAACTTGTCGTAATTGGTGCGGCGCGGCGGTTTAGGTAGCGCCTCCACCATATCGCCGTACTCGATCCCATCGGTGGGGTGGTAGCGACCAACCCGTCGCTTCTCGCTCTCGTCTAGCGCGATGCCGATGTAGTGGCCGTGGTCCTCGGTGATGGTGCCTGGCTTGCCGTAGGCGATCACCCGGCGACCGATGCAGGCAGGGACGCCGTAATGCCGCTGGACGTAGTGGCAGGGGGTACCGATCATGGCTTTCTCCATGCATACGCCGCCCTCCGTGGCTGGGCGGCATGGTCTGTGGGTATCAGGCTGCTGCAGTGCGCTTGAGCTGGTCGACCAGCTGCGTCGGCAGGTTCTTGATGGTCAGGCTGGCGCTGGCCTGGTCGAACTCGACGCGCTCGCCCAGAAGGTGCGCTTCGAAGCTGATCGATATGCCTTCGGCGCGGCCGGTGTAGCGGCGGTATAGGGTCAGGGTGCGCTTGTCGGCGGCAAAGCTTTCGGATATCCCGTAGTCGCCGGCCCGGATGAAGTCGGCGAAGGTCTTTGGCCTATCTTCGTCCAGCGCTTCGGACAGTTCGTCCAGGCTGACCGGCTCACCGATCTTGTCCTGCGCTTGGGCATATGCCACCAGATGCTGGCTCTTCTCGCTGGCGGTTTCGGTCGGAAGCTCTTCGGCCTTCACGAAGTCGGTGAAGGCCTTGAGCAGCGTGCGCGTTTCGCCTGGACTGTCGATTCCTTCCTGGCAGCCGATGAAGTCTTGGAAGTAGTGTGAAAGCCGCTTGCCGTTCTTGCTCTTGATGAACGAGATGTACTGGCGCGATGCGGGGTTGTTCTTCCACTCGCTCAGGTTGATCCGGGCGGCGAAGTGCAGGGCGCTGGTATCGAGGTGGCGCGAAACCGACACGGAGAGGTCATCGGCAACCGAAATCGTCTCGGCCTGGCGCAGGATGGCGATGGTCAGGTATTCGGTCAGGCCCTGCTGATACAGCGCGAACAGGACGTGACCGCCGACTGCCAGATTGGATTCCTCCATGAGGCGCGTCAGGTGCTCAACCGCTGTGCGGGTGAATTCGATGAACTGCATGTCGCCGCTGATCGTCTTGGCCAGCCATCCGCTGAGAGGGTAGGCGCCGGACTCGCTGTGGAAGAATCCCCAGGCCTTGCCGGTCTTGGCGTTGTAGCCGTCGTTGACATCGTTCACCAGGTTCTCGATGGCGCCGCTCTCTGGCAGGCTGGTGCTGGCCATGTGCAGGGCTGCTGGGCTGCCGTCTGGCTTCTTGTCGATGAAGTGCATCACTGCGTGGCGAATGGGCATGGGTGTTCCTCCGTGGCCGGCGGGCGGCATGGTGGCAATTTGGTTTTGGATGGGTTATTACGAGTGACCGGCATGGGGTCGGAAATTCGGAGTGAAACAGATGAGTCACGGTTTTGAAGGTGATGGAAGCAATGACATGCTTGCTCGCATGCTCGATATTTCAGTTGAGGATGTTGAGAATTACGTGACGCTGGATACGAATGAAAGCGACGAAGGTCAGCTATACAGCTATGTGGCTATTTTCGACCGATCCACCCCGCAGCATGTGCTGGAAGCGGCTGGCGCTGAGGGCAGCTACTCCGTTCAGCTGAGCGTCAACATCTTCGACGAAGAAGAGCGGGACTAATCAGGCGGTATGATTTCATCGCCTGGATCTCGCCGAAGGTCGCGCAAGCTCTGCTCTTCGAACTTGCGCGCTAGTTTTGGCGAGATATAAAAAGCTGGCGCGTCAGGTCGTTCAAGTCGACGCGCCCGCTCTTCAGGGGCCTGCGCAATCCACGACAAGGCCAAGTCCTGCCAGAGTTCCTGCACCTGGTCGTAGCCGTGACGCTTGATCTCGGTAGCCATGGCAGTCTTGATGCCATCCGGCATGTTGAAGAACACCTTCTCGATGCCCAGTCTCTCGGCCTCTTCCTTCTGGCGATCCCGGTAGTCCGCAGAGTGTTTCGCGGCCCCGGTCTTCTGCTTGGCCATGGCCAATACCTCCCAAGCCGCTGGGCGGCAGATTGATGTGCTGCTGGCGCCGGCCGTGCCGGACGCGGGCGGTGATTCGCTTCATGCTACTTTCTGCTGATTCCAGGCGCCGACGGCGGCAAAGATCTTGGCCGCCTCTGCTTCGTCGAGCGTTGTGTCGGTGGGTATGGCGATCCAGCCGGCCGCGACCAAGTGGTTAGGGTTGGCCTTGGCCCGCAAGTCGGCGTAGGTAGACTCGATCACATCTGTCAGGTGGTCGGCCCGGTAGTTTCCCTGCGGCGCGACCTCGATCGACTTGTGATACCGCTCGCCGAGCTCCGTCCGGCACAGCACGCTCAAGTAGATCGTCCAGCGGTGCGGGATGTCGCACACGGCATCAACCACCTGGCGCACGCAGATTTGCTTGAGGTTTTTCCAGTTGATCAACACCTGCTGGCCGCTGGGGTCAATGTTCACGACGGCCGCGTGGTTGGCCGAGACCAAAGCCCGGCAGGTCCGCTCGAGTCGGGAGCGCATGTTGTGCGGCTTGCGCTTGCTCATTGTCGCGCGCCTGTCTTGCTCGCCGCTCCGGCCTCGCAGGCATCGACAAAGCGCATCGCCGCTTTGTAGCTGTAGGCAAAACCCTGCTTTTCGCCGGTGGCGATCTCCACCACATCCCAGGTGCCGCCCTTGCTGGATGCTTGGTAGCGGGGTGACCCGTGGGCTATTCGGGCGAAAGCTTCGTTGCGTGCTTGCTGGCTTCGTTCGAGCAAGGCTGCGAGCACCATCCGCTTGTCCTCAAAAGCTTTATGCACGGCGGTTTGCATGAGTTGATCCTCAGTGTGTCAGGCGTGGAGCTCGAAGGCCTCGGCCTTGCGAACGATTCGAACCTGGGCGGTGCGGCGCTCCGGCGCGCGGCGGTCGCGGCGCATGGGGTCGCTGTCGTTAATCACCGCGTGCATGGTGATGAGGCAGGCGAGGGCGATGCAGAGAGGGTTGATGATCTGTTGGTGCATGGCCTTCACCACGGCGTCCAAGCGCCTCTTCGCCTCCAACTTGAACACCGCGTCCTCAATGCGGTTGGCCACGGTGCCCGGGCTGATCGCCATCTGCTTGGCGATTTCTTTGGTGGTGAGGCCTTGAGCCACCCACAGCAGTGCTTCGAGCTCGCGGGGAGCCAGCGCCTTGCCGAGCTGGCCAATCCATGAGCCGCAAGTGATCGTTTCCATGAAGTGTCCTCGGTGGGCTGCATTGGTGTGCGATCTGGGGGATCTTCCAGGCGAGGCCTGCGAGGCCCTGTAATCGTCCCCATTTACTCGGGGCGGCCTGCCATTCAGTTTCAGATCACACACCGATGCAGCCTGGTGATGGGGAGCCAGGTGAATCGGGCAGTTTTCGTCAGGCTGACGCGGAGCAGGCTTCGAAGGCGGCGCGTTCGAGTTCGAGGCATTGCTCGTAATGAGCCATCGCGATCGGCATGTGATAGCTATCCAGCGGCCATTTACTGACCTTGCAGCCTTGACCTGCCGGGCAGTGGAAGACGAACAGCTCGCCTTCGTTCTTGTCCATCTCCAGGCTCACCTGGGCACCGCTATCGAAGCGGTCTTGGATAATCGTTGTCATCTCGAATTGCTCCAGTGGATTCCCCCTGATGCGCCCCGCTTGAGGCGCACCAGGGAATCGTCTGGCGTCACCGCCTCAGATGGCAGCTATGCGCTCGTTGCGTTGGCCTTGGGCTTCTCTCGCATCGCCTTCAATCTGAATACGGCGGTGGTCGTTGGGGATCATTTTGCTCCGCGCTTGAGTGCAGCCCTTTGGCCGGCTGAGTAGGGCACGTATGCGCGGGTTGCCGCCCCGGTTTGTCGGCTGGGCTTAATGCTTCATTGGCAGGTTCCTCCTATGGCGGTTTCCTGAGCGATGATGGCGTCGTAATATCGGGCGAATCACACCAGGGATTGGAGCGGATATGGCTACGGACTGGGTTACAGAGCAACTCCGTAAGGCTTTCATCAAGATCAACGCCAAGGCCGAACGAGCCGAGACGAAGCGTCGAAAGCGCAGCGAGGCGAAGGCGAAAGCTCAAGCGAAGGCGAAAGCTGCCGAAGAGTCCGAAGCCTGGGCCATGAGCCAGAGGGTCAGGCCTTGCTATGAATGCGGCCGTCCTGCCAAAGCTGATCCTGAGTTCTTCTTGAATCCGGTGATCTGCTCAAAATGCAAAGATCGATCTCGCGATATTGACCTTGGCATTCATCCCAGAAAGCGCGATGACTTTTCAGAAATCACCGTTTTCAAAGGCGGCGCTCCAGGCTTGGGTCGCCGCAAGTAATCGGACACGCAGCTGGCGTCAGTCCGATTCATTTCCTAAATGTCGATCAACTCACCGCGCCGTCGAGTCTCGAATAGAGCAGCGTGTTGATCGCGGTCCCACCAAGATCCGAGGTCGATACGGCATCGCTCAGGGAGGCTCCTGCCTATGAGCGTGCTAGCTACCTTTCCCACCTGGTGGTGTGTTGCGTCTGGTTGTGTAAAGAGCGGTGGCCTGGTGGCCTCGGCAGCCTTGGTGAGTGACTGCGTGGCGATGCAAATATCACGCAACGTGTTTTTGAAGTCAACACGAAGTGTGATTTATTTTTCTTGGGAGTGTGTTGAGGATTTCCCCTACGAGGCGGGTTCACGTTTCACGAGGCGTGATGTATGCTCAGCACAATAACTGGATGGATATACAGTAAAGGAGATAGCTTATGTCCAAGCAGAAGAAGACAGCACCACAAGCTCGCCAAGAGATGACTGGGGTAGAGCGGCTCGGCTTGCGGGTTTCGTCGATGATCAATCACCCCATTGCACAGTCTCAGCGCTGGGTGACAATCCATCGCCTGGACACGGATGGAGACATGGAGTGGGAGGAGGTGATGGATCTGCTGGCCGAAACGCCAGAATTGGACCTGACGTTCAACGACGACGAAAGCGTGACAGTTCGGTGGGAGCCGCAGAGTGCCGAAGATCGTGACGACCTGATCGTGGAGCGTGATTGGGAGGATGAGAAGGTGGAGGAAGATGCGCCTTTCTGACTGCGCAGGGCTGGGCGAGCGGGATGATCTGCAAATGATAATGATTTGTATTATCTAGTGTTGTAGAATCCCTCCATCTACGGAGGAGCAGTTCAATGAATAGCACTCAAACCCGCTCAGCAGCATTCATCACATGGCTATCGCGGCACATGCGCAGACCAGTTCTCGATGAGGCCGCTTACGATCGAGCATTGCTTGAGGCGGCGAACCTGGAGCATCGGCGGCAGGTCTCGCATCTCGAGTGGGTCGAGATGGTGCGCACAGCGAATAGGGCTTTGATCCAGTGGTCCGTGTAGGTCTCCAGCTGGGGAGCGCGCAGAGAAAAGCCCGCCATGATGGGCGGGCTTCAAATGGTACGCCGGGCTACTTAGTAAGCATCTCTCGGGCTTGAGTACCATTCGCTATTGTAATGACCTTGGCAATTACTCCGCCTTGCGGCAGCAGCCCATACTGGGATGGAGCTTGCCAATTTACGGTTGAGCTCAGGAAGTACTTCCCCGGTGGCACGTTAGAGAAACTGAAATTTCCGTTGCCATCAGCCTGGGTGGTCAGCAGTCCTTGAGATGCGCGCGGGTCGGCCGGCGCTAGAGGCTGACCGCCCAAGTAATTTACGTCATACCACTGCTGTGTGTAGGAGGTAAGCGGCTGCAGATGGACATCGCTGCCGGCGCCAAATTTAACGTCGCCGCCGACGGTACGCATGAAGACTTGCCCAGTCAGGGATCCGGTCCCGGTTTTTGGGAGTGCATCATACTCGGCTACAGGGAATGGAACTCGTGGTACGGCTTGCTGTTGAGGAATGGCGCATGCGGATAGGGCAAGAGATAGCGCCAAAGGCATCCATACTTTTTTCATCGTGAAACAGGCCTGTGTTGGTTAGGCCCGCATTCTATCATCGTGGCAGTGCGCCATCACACAGCCAAAGAAAAGCCCGCACTGCAATGCGGGCTAACGTAGGGAAGCGGATGAGCTTTCACTGTGCAGGGCAGGCCGTGAAAAAAGCGTGAAGGCATGAAAAGCCCGCCGAGGCGGACTGCCGAACCTTAGTTTTTGCTGATCGACATGATAACGCTGTAGAAGCTTAGGCCAGAAATCGCAAGGTTCACGGCAGCCAGAACACCTATGAATACAGTGGCTAGAAGCAGCCAGTACGCATGACTTGCGCCAGGCAGAAGGAGGGATAAGGATAAGCCCAACAGCACGAGGAAGAGAGCTGCGCAGGTAAAGCTCCCTGAAATCAATACGCGGTATCCGCCCGTAGCGCGCAAATTTTTCAGTAGGCTTCTGTCCATCACCGACGCCATCAACGCAATCGCAGTAATTAGGAACCCTAGAATTGTTCCTGAACTGCTCGCCAGAGCGTTAGCTAGCGCCGCAATGTCTACGGGCTGAAAGGAAAAGTTTTTCTTATGAAAAACTATAGTCGCCCCAGCGGCGATTAGTAACTTAAATAATTCTCGAAGCGTTCCCGAAATACTCATCGAGCAATTCCCTCTGGTCTTCTTTCGCCTTGTCAGCAAGCTTATACATGCTTTCGCTAGGCGGGAAGGATGAGTTTATCTTGATGGATTGTTTCGAGTATATACGATTTGCGATTAGGTCTATAGGTAAAATTTTTCCGTTTTCATCGGTTTCTAGTTTTGCTTTGGTAGCACCTAAGGATAGTAGCGAGCCAATAGCACTTTGAAGTGCGCTAGAAAGCCGGCCGGCGCTTGTGTCAAGCTTCTGGTCGACTGTAAAAGTTACCTCAAGGCTGTCGGCTCGGGATTGGTTGAGCAATTCAATTGTCTTGGCACTGATGCTGTCTTGAGGGTAAAGCTCTGGGTTCGTTGGCTTTGGAATTTTTACTGAAAACTTTTTTATATTTAGCCTATTGTTGAGAAGCTTCTCAGCCTGGTCAGGGCGAATTAAAGGGGCTGCATAAAACGCAACGCCGAGAGCTCCGGTAAGCAGCTGGGCTAGGTGGCTGCCTGTATTGCCCGTGTCGTTGCGATGCATCACTAGCAACGAGTTTTCTTTGTAGAAGACGAAGAAGTTTTTTTCAATAACTCCTTCATCAGCATTTAGTTCAATAGTTTTGCTGTGCTGTCCTGGTGCGCCTACTTCGGGTAAGTCTGCCTTCCGGATTTTGCGAATTTGCCCAGCGTAGGATTTATTTTCGCTACGATAAGTCAGGCCGAAAAGCTCTCTTGTTGATCCGTAATGAGCGAGATTACCTTGAGCGTCACCATTTATCAGACGTTCAAATGCCTCATCTGTAGATGTCGAAAATAAATCGTTCTCGTTTGATTTGAGGCAATAGAAATCGAATATGTAGCTTCGTTGCTTTTCTGGTTTCACCGCTCATTCCTTTAAATACAGGTGTCCGCCATTTCACTAGATCGGTAGGACTTTATCCTTGAGGCCTATACCAGTGATTCAGCACTATCAGCTCAAGGATCACTACGAACAAGCATAGGACGATGAATCCGGGACTGAAGACCCGTTTGCGATTAGAGCCTCCGCCCAAGCAAGAAAGGTCAGCGCCGTCGGACGCAACGACGAGGAGCCCTAGAAGGGCAAAAATCCACGCTTTACCCCAGAAACTACGCTCTCGCCACTGAGTCATCCGATTCCGTCCGCTTTCTAACTGCTTTCTTGGTTTGGCCTGGAACCGAGACCTAGTCTTGGCAGGGCTTGGTTAGGGCTGTTGCTATTCATCGGCGGTATTTTAAAGCCCTACTAAGGCAGTTCGCCTGTTTGGAGAAGATTCAAAAACTCTCCAGCATTGATGATGAAAGCACCTGCTTCTTGCGCCTTGGCGACCTTGCTGGGGCCGGCGTTATCGCCATAACAGAGAAAAGTCAGCGACTTGCTTGGTGTTTTAACCACCTTCATACCGAATCCCTCAGCTAACAGCTCCAGCTCGGACCTATAGGCGGCGGTAAAACCGGTGAAAAGAATCGCGTTCGGGCCATTCGAGGTGTTTTTAGGCGCCTTGTTGGACGAGGCTGCCGCCGCCGCGAGATCTGAGGGCCTGGGTCTTGGTGCGGGAGGCGCTGCTTCCTTCAGCAACAAGTCTTCGCCTAGAAGGAATTCTACGATTCGGTCCTTGCGAAACGTTTTAGGGAATGTGTCTCCGCCAGATCTGCCTTGGATGTAATTGGAATTTTCGGACCACTGAAGAAGTTCGCGCTCAGTCACTACGCCCTTCGAGTCGCAATACCTAAACTTGATAATACTCACATTACCGCTCCCTGGTACTTGCCAATGGTCTAGTTCAGATAAGTGCTGCTACTTCTTCTTCGCCATCATTCTGCTGGCTTGCGAGCTTGCGAAGATCTGGAGTGAAAGTTACTACCATCCCGGTCTTTGAACAGGTGAGGGTGATCTCTGCATCCATATCTATTTCAAGGTCTTGGCCGCGCAGGCCTTGCCATTGAGCTAAGTAGTGCAGTGACCCGAATTTTTCACTTTTCTTGAGTTTCTTACTGACGCCACCCTTCCAGTTCAGCGGTGGAAGCTCCTCCAATTTGGCGCATGCAGCTAACGCTGGCTTCTGGAGCGCGAGCTTGCGACCGATCTCCCAAGACTTAATCAGCCCCAAGTCGGCGCTTTTCCAAATCGAATCCCAGTCTAGGCCGAGTCGCTCAGGCTCAGAGTGACTGCGGTGGATTATTCGACTCAATACTGGCTCATCCATGATGGTATGTTACTCGTTGGCTGTGCATCGCTGGGCTTTGCGTTGTGGACGATATCCAAAGTGTTTCCCTCCTCGGATACCTCGGCGCAGTTGGTGGCTTGGGTTGGTCAAGGCATGGCTACACCAAGTGGGCATTCCAGACCAGCAGCACCCGGGCCTGGATGTAGGTCTCATCAACCCGTATGTCCTCGGGCGGATGATTTGTGTTGTCCGAGATCATCTTGAAATGGTCGCGACCTTTCTTCTGCAGGCGCTTGATGTACTGATGGCCCTGGTGGGAGAAGTAGTAGATCCCGTCGCCCACGAACTCACGGATGCTGATGTCAACGACCAGCGGATCGCGGCTCTTGATGGTTGGTGCCATGGACTGACCGACACCCGTTATGAGCTTCAGATGGAAATGCTCTTTGAACTCGACCCCCATTTCTCGTAGGTGAGTTGGGCTGACGCGGATGTCCTGCAGCATTTCGGGGAAATCGTGAGCTACCTCACCATCGCCCATTGCTCCGCGTACGTCGTAGTGAGCGATCCATACCTCATCGCCGACGAGGCCTGGACGAACGAAGTCAGCCGCGACGACACTGCTGGCGCTCGGCTCCTCAGCCGCAGCAAGGAGGCGCTGACGGGCCTCTTCCGGAATGCCTTTTCCGCTCTTTGCGAGCATCTGTCTGACAAGATCAGTCGTACTCCGGGCTGGCGCCGAAACCTCGGTCACTGCCGCAGAGCTCAGGAGTAGCTCGGATTGGTCGACTCCAAGGGCAGCTGCCATAGCGGCAATATCCGCCAGCGTTGGCTCTCGCGTACCGGCTTCATAGTTTCCGACGCGTGACTGCGATTTCCAGCCGCAAGCATCTGCCAGCTGGGCCTGGGACATTCCCGTCGCTTTTCTCAAGCGCTTAATGCGCTGGCTCAGTGATTCATTCATGCGCGGGATTTCATCACGAAATGAAATACACGGCTTTCACTTATTGTGATTGATATTAACACGATGCGTGTTTATCCTGAGTGCTAGTCATTGAGGAACCCCGAATGAACAACGTTCGCAAGATCCGGGTAGCTGCGGGGATTAGCCAAGCCCGGCTATGCCGGGAGCTCCGCTGGAACCAGTCGCGTCTGGCCAACTACGAGGCCGGGCGACGGTGTGTCGGCCTGGATGCGGCCCGGAAGATAGTCGCCGCGCTGAACGGGCTAGGCGCCGAGTGCAGCCTTGACGATGTCTTCCCGCCAACGGCTCGCGACCCAGAAGCGGCCTGACATTTGAATCATTACTGATCTGGCACTGAGCCAGAAGATGATCGAAACACCTGCTGATCCATCCAGTACCTGAATCGCAGGCATAAAAAAACCGGGTGGCAGCCCGGCTTCTTCAACAGCATCAAATCGAGGTCGATTATGCACTCTGCAATGGATGCAAGCAACACCGCGCCCGTAGCCATTTTGCACCAGAAAGCTTTCCACAAATCCGCCGCCCTCAACGCAGCGCGGATGATCCGACACCAGTACGCGCCTGCGTCCAAGCATGCATTTCGTGCCGAGTGCGTGGATCACCTGCGCGCGTCCCTGCGCGAGACCCAGCCATGAGCACGATCATCATGACGGCTTGTTGGCCACTCCAGGGTATGAGTCCGGCCCAGAAGTCCGTGCTGATATCCCTTGCCGACAACTCAAACGACGACGGCGTCTGCTGGCCTTCGGTGGCTCGTATCGTAGAGCGCACCTGCCTGTCCGAGCGTGCCGTACGCAACGCCTTGCGCTGGTTGGAGCAGTCTGGAGTGTTGTCTGCTCACCATCGAACAGGCCGTTCCACCTGGTACACCGTGAGCCCATACAGCTACAACCCCGGCACCATGTGCCCCCCGGTAGCAGATGCCGGGGAACCCCGGCAGGAAATGCCCCTCACCCCGGCATTAGATGCCCCTCACCCCGGCACCACGTGCCCCCAGAACCGTAAAGGAACCATCAAGGAACCGTCAGGAGATACCGCGAGCATGCGCGAGGCGTTGAATTCGGTACCAGTCGATCAAATCGTCGGCCTGTTCAACGAACTGCTGCCAACTCTGCCGAGCGTGGTTCTGATCAACAAAGACCGCTCAGCAAAGATCAAGGCGCGCTGGGCGGAAAGTCCAGTCCATCAGGACCTTGAGTTCTGGCGTGATTTCTTCACCATCGTTGCCGGCAGTGATTTCCTGATGGGCAAGATCGACGGCAGGAATGGTGCCAAACCCTTCAGGGCGACGTTCGACTGGCTGATTGCCCCTTCGAACTTCGTGAAGGTGGTCGAGGGCAATTACCATGCGTGAGCCCTACAACCTCGAGGCTGAACACAGCCTGCTCGGCGCCATGCTCCTCCGCCCGGAACTGATCGACGTTCTCTCCGACGATCTATCGGCGGAGTCGTTCTACTTCGCTGACAATGCCGAAGTCTTCCGAGGGATCATGTCGGTGCGCTCCACGGGTCGCTCCGTGGACTTCCTGACTGTGGCCGATCACCTGGGTACGTTGTCCTCAGGTGATAGCGCACTGGCGTATTGCGCTGAGATTGCCAAGAACACCCCCAGCGTTGCCAATGCAAGCGAGTATGCCCGGATCGTCAGGGAGCGCGCCGTGGAGCGGGCCCTGTATGACCTGAGTGACCGAACGCTGGAGATCGCCCAGAGTGGAGGCGACATCCAAGACAAGATCGCGGCCGTGCAGGCAGCTGCCATGGCGATCGACACTGGGTCCGATGGTGATGAGATCGTCAAGGCTGGTGATCTGATGGCCGAGCAGCTGGAGGTCTGGCAGGAGCGGCATGACCGCCTGTCACGCGGTGAGACGTTGATTGGCCTGTCCACCGGCTTGGTTGACCTGGACGAGAAACTGGGCGGCCTGCAGCCGGAGCAGTTGATCGTTGTCGCTGGCAGGCCTGCTATGGGCAAAACCACGCTCGCCATGGGGTTTGTGCTGGACGCTGCGGTTCGCCAGAAGAAGTCAGCCTTGGTCGTCAGCCTGGAAATGAGCAGAGCCCAGCTCATTGATCGAGCTACTGCGGCAGAAGGGAAGATTCCGCTCAACCTCATCAAAAACGGTTCTGCCTGCCAGTCCCATGGGGCGGAACTGTGCGCGGCAGTCGGCAAGATCCAGCACGCAAACCTGTTCATCGCCGACCGCGCCGGCGCCACGGTCGGCCGCATTCGCTCGATGGCCCGCCGGCACAAGATGCGCTATGGGCTCGACATCCTGATGATCGATTACCTACAGCTGATGGAAGGCGAGGGTGGCAATCGCACCGAAGAGGTCAGCGGCATAAGTCGCGGATGCAAGTTGCTTGCACGCGAGCTCGGCATTCCTGTTGTGCTGCTCAGCCAGCTATCTCGCAAGTGCGAGGAGCGCCCAAACAAGCGCCCAGTGCCCTCTGATCTTCGTGAGTCGGGCGCAATTGAGCAGGACGCAGACGTGATCCTGTTCGTCTACCGCGATGAGGTTTACCACGAAGACAGCGAGCTCAAAGGCATCGCCGAAATCATCGTGGGGAAAGGTCGAGACATTGAGGCCGGAACCGTGCGCGCGGCGTTCCTGGGGCAGTTCAACCGTTTCGAAAGCCTCTCTGCGAGCTGGCAGCCTCCCGCCAAAGCGCCTGCGCCCGAGCGATCCCTGAGATCTCGCTATACCCAGCGAGGAGCCGCTGCATGACCGACCCAATGCACCTGCCGCCCAAGCTTCCCGAGTATCGCTGGGCGCTGTATTGCCGCAGTGACCTGCTGGATCTAGCCCACGAGCCAGCCCAACCGATGGCGCTGTATCGCGATGAGCAGGCAGCTCGTAGTCATGGCCAGTGCATGTGGCCGAACACCTTCCGCGTCATTGATCTTCATGGAGAAGACAGCCCATGCGGCAATCAAAACTGACCAAGGCCGCACGCGGCCGCGAATGCCAGGTGCGTATCCCTGGCGTATGCAACGGCAACCCCGAGACCACCGTCCTTGCGCACTACCGCCTGGCCGGCACCTGCGGAGTCGGCAAGAAGCCGCACGACCTGCAAGGCGCCTGGGCTTGCAGCGCCTGCCACGATGTCTGCGATGGGCGTAACAAGGCCGTGGATCGGGACACTGCCCGTCAATACCACGCCGAGGGCGTGATGCGTACTCAGGCGCTTTTGCTGGCTGAGGCGGTGGTTACCGCATGAGCGCTCCCGCCCTTCGTCCGCACAAGCCCGGAAAGCCAAGAGCCAAGCGTATCGATCGCGAAGGGCTGGAGCAGGCAGCCCTGATGAAAGAGATCGAGCTTCGATATCCCGAGGTGTTCGCAAACTTGCATCACACCCCTAACGGCGGCCTGCGCAACAAGTCCGAGGCGATCCGCCTCAAAGCCCAGGGCACCAAGGCTGGCATTCCAGACCTCCAACTGACCATGGCGAGAGGCGGGTATTTCGGCCTGTTCATCGAGTTCAAGGCCACTGTAAAGCCGGCGCCGGTATCTCTCGAGCAGCAGGCTTGCATTGGCCGGTTGAACGATCAAGGTTACCTGGCTGTTGTGTGCCGTGGGCATTTCGACGTCATGGAGTGCCTGAGAGCCTACCTGGCCCTTCCTGTCACGGTGGCCGCATGAGCGCGACCCGTGAAGTGAAGCTGAGCGAGGCCGAGGTACGCCGGCAGGCCGCCGACAAGTCGGTGCGCGATCTGCGCGATCCGCGTCACCCGGGCCTGTACCTGCGCTTCTGGAGCAACCGGGAGCGCGGCACCTGGCACCTAGTGCGCGGCAAGAAGTGGGTGCCGGTCGCCCGCTGGCCTGACCTGACCGTGGCGGCAGTGATTGCCGAGCTGCCCGCGCTGCGTCAGCGTTTGCTGCGCGACCCGGCCACTGCGCCAGTAGTTTCGGGCATGGCCACCGTGGGCCAGCTGTTGGACTGGTACGGCGACCGGATGGCGCGTGATCGCTCGCTGTCAGCGAAGCGCAAGGCCGGCGCCCGCTCTGCCATTGCCCAGCACCTGAAGCCGCGCCTGGATGAGCTGGCCGTGGCCGGCGTGAATGCCGATGCCCTCGACAAGCACCTCATGTGGCCGTGCCAGGCCGAAGTGTCGCTGTCCTACCTGCGGCAGATGTTCGCGCTACTGCTGACCGCCTTCCGCCAGGCCCTCCAACTGGGCCTGATCGACCGCAACCCGATGGCAGGGATGCGCTTCAACGACTTCACCAAGGCCAAGATCCTGCCCAAGGCAGCCCGCCTGCGTGACGTGCAACTGCCGGAGCTGATGCAGCAGCTGGCCAAGGCCTTCGACGAGGCGCCGGGTGACGCCATGCTGGCCCTGATGATGCTGGCCCACGGCACCCGGATCGGTGAGACCCGTATGGCGCGCTGGAACGAGATCTCGCTGGCTGCGGCTGAGTGGTTCATCCCGGCGGCCAACGCCAAGACCCGCACCGAGCACCGCCTGCCGCTGACCGCCCAGGTGCAGGCACTGCTGACCCGGTACCGGGCCATCCAACAGGCCGAGGGCTATGAGGGTGTGTACCTGTTCCCGAATCGCCGTGGCCTGTGCCTGAGCGAGACGCAGGCCAGCAACGTGTTCAAGCGCCTGGGGCAGGGCGAGTGGACCAGTCACGACCTGCGCAAGGTGTCCCGCAGCACCTGGACAGACCTCGGCATCGACGGGCACATCGGCGAGATGCTGCTGAACCACAAGCTGGGCAAGATCGCCAGCACCTACATCCACACCCAGGCCATGCAGCAGCGCCGTGCCGCGCTGGAGAAGTGGCACGCCTGGCTTGACCGGATCGGTTTTGCAGCCATCCACGGCCTTACCAAGGCCTTAATTGAAATTTCGCAGAACTCGCCAGAGGCCACAGCAACCGTGGCGCCGAGCGACCTTACCGCATTTGTAATTAGCGAGGATTCGAAATGACCATTGCTGATTTTGCATACCAGGCAGCCGGCCTGCTGCTGGCTCACTACATCGGCTGGGCCCGTGCTCATTACACGGTGGCCGATGAGTGCGAGCGTCTGGGTGGCTTCTATGTGGGAAGGAAGACGTTCCGCTGCGTGAAAGTTGAGGATTCGAAGGAATGAAAAAGAGCCACGGCCCAGCCTTCAAGAAGGCCGTGATCGAGCTGGACAAGTGCCCTTTGTGCCGTGGGAGAGCGCTCACTAGGGATTTGTTCTTTGATAAGCCGTGCATGTACTGCAACGCCTCCGGCTGGGTAGCGGCTGCAACCGGCGAGGCCCTGGCCTTGGATGAACTGGTGACCCAGCTCAGCCTGAAGCTGCAGGCAGCAACCAGGCAGATCGAGCAGTTGAAGAACCCTCAGGCATCCGGACCTGAGGTTACATATCAGGGAAGCAACCGGCGCGGCGCCGGCGGCACCAACTACACCGGGGATTAAGGGGGAAGGACATGAAAAAACGAACCTACGTAGACAAGGCCCTTGGTGATACCGCGTACATGCTCGAGCAATGGGGCTGGTGGCGCATGGATGGAATGGGCGTGCCTCAGTATGTCTGCTCGTTGTATGCGCTCATGAAGGAGCACGCTCCAGCGGAAGGTGGGCTCAAGCAATACGTGATCACGGACGATCTAGCACTTGCGGTGGACGGCGCCGTAGCCAGGCTGAACAAGCGCAACCCGCAGATGGGCGGATTTGTTTGGTTGTACTTCGGCGCTAAGTGGCCGGCGTTGCGGATCGCCCGAGAGCACAAGATGGGCGAAGCCAAGGCGCGCGAACTGATCAACACGGGTGTGGCTTGGATCGATTGCGCTTTGGAGCAATTGCGCGAGGTTGCATAAAAAGCTTTCCGCGCGGATAAACAGCTGTTTTCATAGCAGCGTGTCCAGCTTGCAAGCAACGCGACACAGGCGAACCTCGGCCATTGCGCCGAGGTTTTTTGCTCGGGGAAACGCTCCCGCAGCGGTGGACATAGAAGGTTGGTATCACTCGTCGGTGACATCTACGAGTTCGATGGTTTGACTTGTCAGCTTGGTTCTCTCGGCGAATGCCATGGTGTGGCTGGCACGATTCCATCTGACACTATGGATGTTTAGACGTCTCGCAAACTCAATGAGCTCGATACGAGACCTGAGAAGTTGTGTCTTTCCAGCGCATATCCCTGATTCGATGATAACTATCTTCAAGGCAATGATTTCGGACATAGTGCTATGCGCTGTCCGTAAGATTTCTTTTCGTCCTTGCCTGACGAAATGTATTTCGAATTGGTGCCGCATCTCTATCCTCCTGATAGTCTGCCAACAGATGATAAGAGCAGCGCGGAGCCTTAAGATATTTGCTTTCCTGAATTGCCAGGATCGATAAATTTTATGGAGGTGCGGTTAGCAGCCCTAGCCAATAAGGTTAGGAGACTCCGGGCCAGCCCCGCCTCGAAAAATTAGATTTGTCCCACCTTAGTCTCGTCGGAATTCTCAACGAGGATTTGTCATAGTTACATCCTGATGGCATCGCTGAATATTTGACGATAGCAGGTAGCCGCTGCCCGCTATGCGCGGGCGTTATCCTTCACAACTCCCTGCCGCGGGAGGAATCGAGATGCCCTATATGCCGCCAGAGAAAGACCCATCCTTCTGGGTGCTTGTGCTGACAGCCCTGAGAGAGAACGGCCTTGCGATGGGCCTGACGTTCGCCCTTACTTGGTTGCGTATTCAGTATGACGGTCAGGAAACGCGCCCAGTCCGCCAATTGATCGAGGCCACGCTCGGGGCTCTGATCGTGATGGTGGTTGGACTCACCGTGAAAGAGTTCGGCCTCAGCATTGCTTGGTCCTTCGCCACCGCTGGCTTTGTCGGCGTACTGGGCGTTGAACAGGCTCGCCAGCTTGGTAGGCGCTGGGCGGAGCGGAAGGTTGACGGGTGATGGCCAGGCTCAAGACACTCGGCTCTCGCATCAAGGAGAGCGCAGGCTCTCGGGTCAAGGTGGTGAGCCCTGGCAGCTGGCGAAGCGGCATGACCAGCTCCCAGCGTGGCTACGACTATCGATGGCAGAAGGCGCGAGAGCAGTACCTGCGCGACAACCCGCTGTGCGTCTACTGCGAGCGGAACGGCCGCACAGCTGCCGCCAGGGTTGTCGACCATATCGTTGCTCACCGTGGAGACATGGTTCTCTTCTGGGATCAGACCAACTGGCAGAGTCTCTGCAAGCCTTGCCACGACTCCGTCAAGCAGGCTGAGGAGGCGCCGGGGCTGGGTGGCTGACACGTCAGCAGATCGTCGAAACCCGGCGGCGCGACAGAGAAGCACGTCAGTGATGTGCCTCTAAAGGGGTAGGGGGGCCAAAAGCTAGGGATTCTCACCTAGCTAGACCGCCACCGACCCCACGTACACATTTTTTCCCGTTTCAGGAAAAGTTAACCATGGCTTTAACCGACAAGAAGCGGCGGTTTGTTGACGCTTTGCTGTCGGGGGCCACAAATCGTGAGGCGGCGATTGCTGCCGGATATTCGGAGAAGACCGCGTCGCAAGCGGGCTCCAAGCTAGCCAAGGACCCCGACGTGCTCGCAGAGGTCGGGCGGCGCCTGAAGCAAAAGCAGGCAACCAGCACCGAAGTTAAACCTGCGCGAAAAGTTAAAGCTGAGCAGCCGGAATTCGCGCAGCCCGGCGAGGTGTCTCTCACAGAAACCGACGACCCGCGAGCCTTCCTTACTGAGCTGATGAACGCCGAAGGCGCCGACATGCGGATGCGCCTAGAAGCTGCCAAAACGCTCATGCCGTATTCGCACGGCAAGGTCGCGGACCAGGGCAAGAAAGAGCAGAAGGCCGAGGCCGCCAAACAGGTTGGTAAAGGCAAGTACTCACAAGGCAAGCCGCCCCTCTCCGTAGTGAAGAACTGACCTATGCAATGGACAACAGCCTGCCCGGACTGGTGGAGGTGCCTGGCTGCGGGCGAATCAATCATCCCTGAGCCGCTGTTTCCAGACGAAGCTGAAGCCGGCCTTGAGGTGTTCAAGGGGCTGAAGATCGTTGATGCCCCGGGCAGTCCCACCATTGAGGCCGCCTGTGCACCGTGGGTCCTGGCGTTCGCCGGGGCCATCTTCGGGAGCTACAACAGCGAGACCGGCGAGCGCCTAATTCGGGAGGTGATGCTCTGCATCCCGAAGAAAAACAGTAAATCTACGATTGCTGCAGGGATCATGCTGACCGCACTGATCCGCAACTGGCGTCTTTCGGCTGAGTTCATCATCCTGGCGCCGACCAAGGAGATTGCCGACAACTCGTTCATCCCGGCCAAGGACATGGTCAACAATGACGATGAGCTGAAAGCGCTGCTGCATGTCCAGCCGCACCTGCGGCTGATCACTCATCGTGAGACCGGCGCCACCTTGAAGGTGGTGGCCGCGGATAGCGATGTGGTTGGTGGCAAGAAGGCGGTCGGCGTTCTGATCGATGAGGCGTGGCTGTTCGGCAAGAACCCGAAAGCAGCTGACATGATCCGCGAGGCCACTGGCGGTCTGCTGTCGCGACCTGAGGGCTTCATCATCTGGTTGACGACCCAGTCGAACGAGCCGCCGGCTGGCGTGTTCCGCTCCAAGCTCAACTACGCACGCGGCGTGCGTGATGGCCGGATCGACGACAACCGCTTCCTGCCGATCATCTATGAGTTCTCTCAAGAGATGATCAAAAGTGGCGAGGCGCGGAAGCCTGAGAACTTCCACCTGGTCAATCCGAACATCGACTACTCCGTTGACCGGCCTACGCTTGAGCGCCTGTTTATGCAGGCTGAACTGGACGGCGAGGCTGAGCTGCGCGGCTTCTTGGCCAAGCACCTCAACATCGAGATCGGCCTTGCGCTGATGTCCGACGCTTGGGTCGGGGCTGAGTTTTGGGAGGCCCAGGCTTCAGCGTGGCTCAGCCTCGACGAAATCCTCACGCGATGCGAGGTAATTGATGTTGGCGGTGACGGCGGCGGTCTTGATGACTTGCTCGGTCTTGCCGTGATGGGGCGAGAGACGGGAAGCCGCAGGTGGTTCCACTGGGCTCACGCCTGGGCGCACCCTTCGGTTCTGGAGCGCCGCAAGTCAGAAGCGCCACGGTTGAGGGACCTAGAAAAGGCCGGCGACATCACCATCGTGGAGCGCATCGGTGATGACGTTGAGCAATTTGCGGCCATCGTTGCCCGCGTCAATGACACCGGCCTACTCGACAAAGTTGGCCTCGACCCGGCCGGCATCGGGGCAGTACTCGACGCGCTAGCGGATGCTGGCGTTGAGGAAGACAAGATCGTGGGCATCTCTCAAGGCTGGAAACTCACCGGCGCAATCAAAACGACGGAACGCAAGCTTGCCGAGGGCACGCTGCTCCATTGTGGTCAGCCGCTCATGGCCTGGTCCTGCGGAAATGCCAAGGGCGTGCCTTCAGCCAACGCCTTCTTGATCACCAAGCAAGCATCGGGCACCGCAAAGATTGACCCGCTGATGGCAACATTCAACGCCGTTTCGCTGCTGAGCCTGAATCCAGAAGGCAGGGGCGGAATGGACAATTTCATGGCAGGCATTCGGGATCCACTGATCGCATGAACGCATTTCATATTTTCATCGCCTGTGCAGTGGTCGCTTTCTGCCTGGCATGCGGCGGGGTCTGGATGCTGGCTGGTACCGGCTGGGCTTTGCTGGCGGGATCACTGAGCTTCTTCTGCATCGCTGGCTTCATCCGTAGAGGGCTTGTCAGTGATTAAAACCCTATCGCAGGCGTTGGGGGCTGCTGCTGCCAAGCCTTCAGCCAGTATGAGTGAATGGCTGGGAAAGACCATCAAGCTGTCGGATGGAGGTTTCTGGAGTGCCTTCAACGGCGCCCAGTCCAGCAGCGGTAAGTCAGTCAGCGTCGATAAGGCCATGCGCCTATCCACCGTGTGGGCGTGCGTTCGGATTATCTCGACCTCGGTAGCTGGCTTGCCGTTGAGCATTTACCGGCGCATGCCTGATGGCAGTCGCGAGAGTGCGCGAGACTTCCCGCTCTACGATGTGGTGCACACTAGTCCCAATGAAGACATGGCTGCGTTCCATTTCTGGCAGGCTGTCGTCGCCTCGATGCTTTTATGGGGCAACGCTTATTGCGAGATCCACCGATCAGCCGGGCGTGTGATTGCCCTGGATTTCCTGATGCCATCGAGGGTCGATCTTGAGTTCGACGACGATGGCCGGCTGAGGTATTTCTTCAGGCCCCGAAAGGGGGCGAGGCGAGAGATCCAGCGGCAGGACATGCTGCACATCCCAGCTTTCACGCTGGATGGCCGAGTCGGGCTTTCTGCTATTCGCTACGGCGCGGATGTATTCGGTTCGGCGATGTCTGCAGACGATGCCGCCAACAGCACTTTCCGCAACGGCATGATGCCCACGGTGGCGTTTTCGGTGGACAAGACGCTCAACCCAGCCCAGCGCGTTGAGTTTCGTGAGTACGTGAAGACGATTTCCGGGGCGTTGAATGCCGGCAAGAGCCCTGTGCTCGAGCAAGGTGTGAAGCCTGAAATGATCGGCATCAACCCCGCCGATGCGCAGTTGCTGGAGTCGAGAGGGCATAGCATCGAGGAGATCTGTCGATGGTTCGGCGTCCCACCCTGGATGGTGATGAAGACCGATAAGGGAAGCAACTGGGGCACAGGCCTGGAGCAGCAGCAGATCGCGTTTCTTACCTACTGCATCATGTCCTTCACGGCGCCGATCGAGCAGTGCGTGAACAAGTGGTGCATGACGGCGGTTGATCGGATCAAGTTCTACGCCGAGTACTCACTCGAAGCGTTCCTGCGTGCGGACAGCGCCGGTCGGGCGGCCTATCTCAGCACGATGGGGCAGAACGGCTACATGACCCGAAACGAGGGCCGGCGGAAAGAAAACCTTCCGAGCATGCCGGGTGGCGATGCACTGACCGTGCAATCCAACCTGGTGCCCCTTGACCAGCTGGGTAAGCAAAACGATAGCCAGGCCGCAAGGGCCGCTCTGATGAACTGGCTTCAACAGCCGGAAAAGTAAATCTCGGGAGTAATCCATGAAACACAAGATCCAGTCTCGCGGCCTGCGCAGCGAGATGAGCCCGCGCGCGCTCGATAAATGGAATCCCGCGATCCAGGCGGCCGTCGAGAACACTTCGGACACCATCACGGTGTACGGCGTGATTGGCGAAGACTGGTACGGCGAGGGCGTCACGCTGAAACGGATTGATGCCGCGTTGCGTGCCATCGGTGAGCGCGATGTGACCGTCTATATCAACTCGCCAGGCGGCGACATGTTCGAAGGCATCGCCATATACAACCGCCTCCAAGAGCACAGTCATGAGGTCACCACCAAGGTGCTCGGCATGGCGGCCAGCGCTGCCTCGATCGTTTTCCTGGCTGGCAAGAAGCGAGAGGTGGCCAGCAGTGCCTTCCTCATGATCCACAACTGCTGGACCTGGCTTGCCGGAAATCGCAACTACTTGCGCGACATCGCCAACGACATGGAGGAGTTCGACGCCGCGATGGCCGACCTCTATGCCGAGACCAGCGGGCAGTCGGCGGAGGACATGGCCGAACTGATGGACGACGAAACCTATATCCGTGGCAAGCGTGCCGTGGAGCTTGGCTTGGCCACCGGACTGTTGTCGTCCACCGAGATAACCGAGCGCGAAACCGAAGATGCCGCCCAGGCCAATGCACTCAAGGCCATGGATGTAGCCCTGGCCAAAGGTGGTATGACTCGCTCAGAGCGTCGCGAACTGTTCGCCAATTTCAAGTCCGGCATGCCTCGCGCTGCCGGCGGGGGTACGCATAACGCTGCCCCGCCCGATAAGCCTCGCGCTGTCGCGCCAGACCTCTCCGCCTCTCTGAGCGCGGCAACCAACATCCTCAATTCTCTGAAAGGAAAGTGACCATGGACTTTGAAGCCCAAGTCAAGGAACTCAACGCCAGCCTCAAGGGCATTGGCGATCAGATCAAAAGCCAGGCCGAGGCCACCGAGAAGCAAATCAAGGCCTGCGGTGAAATGAATACCGAAACCCGCGCCAAGGTCGATGAACTTCTGACCAAGCAGGGCGAGCTTCAGGCGCGCCTGGGCGAGGCCGAGCAAAAGCTTGTGAATGCAAGCCGGGATCGCAACCATCAGGAAGAGCCGCAGAAATCGGTAGGCGCTCTCGTAATCGAAAGCGAAGAAATGAAGGACATGAACTCGTCCTTCCGCGGCTCTCGTCGTGTCTCCGTGCCGCGCGCGGCGATCACCACCGCAACCGGCGGTGACCTGGTGCAGACTCAGCGCTTGCCTGGGATCATTGCCCCGCCTCAACGCCGACTGACCGTACGCGACCTGGTTGCACCGGGAACCACCGAATCGAACTCCATCGAGTACGTGCGTGAAACTGGCTTCACCAACAACGCCCGTACTGTGGCGGAGACCACGGCCAAGCCGTATTCCGACCTGACGTTCGGCCTGGCCACTGCGAACGTGCGTACCATCGCTCACTTGTTCAAAGCCAGCCGCCAGATGCTGGACGATGCCAAGGCACTCCAGAGCTATATTGACGGTCGTGCACGCTATGGCCTAAACATGGCGGAAGAGGCTCAGCTGCTTTATGGCAATGGTACCGGCGTGAACCTGCAAGGCCTCATGACCGTTGCTCAACTGTACGCCGCCCCGGCTGGTGTAGCCGTGGTGGGTGAGCAGCGCATTGACCGCCTGCGCCTGGCGCTGCTGCAGGCCGAACTGGCCGAGTTTCCATCCGACGGCATCGTGCTCAACCCGATCGACTGGGCGGCCATTGAGCTGACCAAGGACGGGGAAGGCCGCTACATCATCGGCCAGCCTCAGGAAGGCACCAACGCGAAGCTCTGGAATCGCCCTGTGGTTTCTACCCAGGCCATGACACAGAACGACTTCCTCGTCGGTGCGTTCAAGCTTGGCGCCCAGATCTTCGACCGCATGGAAATCGAAGTGCTGATCTCGACCGAGAACAGTGATGACTTCGAGAAGAACATGGCAACGATTCGTGCTGAAGAGCGCCTGGCCTTCGCCATCTACCGCGATGAAGCGTTCGTTACTGGTCCGCTGATCACTCCTTAATTCCTTGCGCTGGAGCGTCGGGATCGGCGCCCTACAGGAGTATTCCCATGGCACGTAAACAGGAAAAACCAGAGTCCACGGTTGAGCCGAAGGATACTGCCTCGACCACTGAATCGAGCGGCAGCCAGCCTCAAGATGGAGCGTTGTCCCTTTCGCCTGGTAAGGTCGCCTCGCCAAATCCTGGCGAGGCGGGCGCTTCCGCAACTGATTCAGGCTTGGGCGCAGAGCAGACACTGTCAGAAGCACCGGCAGACTCGGGGGCCGAATCGGGTGTCGCTGCAGGCGACCTGGGCCCCAGTGGCGAAGCTTCCGATCCGAAAGCGGGGGTTTCGGAATGTGCAGGTCAGAACGGGCCGGAGGTGACCGAGAGCGAGGATGATGCCGATCAGACATCTGGGGAAGTTGAGGTTGCTGCTAACCCCAATCCACTAACTCTTCAGATCTACCCAATGCGGTCCTACATGGATGAGGGCGAACTGCGCCGCCGTGGCGGTCCCGCTTACGTGGCGCCGCGTCGGCATGCAGAGGAGTTGGTAGAGCGGCAGCTGGCATCGTTCGAGCCTCTGAAGGAGTAGCGACATGCCGGTCACCAGCATAACCATCGCCCGGCATCACCTGCGGGATCCCGACGACGATGACGAATACCTGGAACTTCTAATTGAAGCGGCTGAAGGGCAGGCGATGGACTACCTGAACCGTCGCTTTTACATCGATCAGCAGGCGTTGGATGGTGCTGTCGCTGCTGGGGAGGCCGGCGAAGCCCCCATGGTCTGCAACAAGCAGATCAAGGCTGCCTGCCTGCTTATCCTTGGACACCTATACGCTAACCGTGAGGACGTTGTGACCGGGACCATCGCCACCGAACTGCCGCAAGGTTCGAAGGCGCTTCTGACCCCGCACCGTGTTGGGTGGGGCGTATGAGGGCCGGGCCGCTACGTCACAGGTTCGAGGTGACCCACCGACATGAGGAGCGCAATAAGTCCGGAGGGGCCACAGTGACGTGGCTGCCTGCAGTTCGCCCTGAAATGTGGGGCGAAGTCCGCACCCCTACTGGGCGCGTAACGGCAGTTGCTGAAAAGCTTAGTGCCGTAGTCACCGCTGAAATCATCGGTAGGCCGCGAGCCGACATTGTGGCGGGGTCACGACTCACGAGGCGCGGGGTCACCTACCAGGTCGAGGCTGTTTTACCGGACAACGAGAACACGTTGATGAGGCTGCTTTGCTCATCGGTACCCAACCCATGAGGTGAACTATGAAGATTCGAGCACTGGGCCCGCTTACGGGCGCATGTGGTGAGCGTGAAAAGGGCGAGGTATTCGAGGTTGAAAAGCCCTATGGCGATGGTCTCATCGCCCGAGGCTATGCCGAAGAGGTCGTCGAAAAGGCCGAGAAGCCAGCGAAGGCTGCCCAGGCCAAGGAGTAGGCCATGGCGCGTCGGTCCAGCATTCGTGGCGACATCCGGCTGCGCCGGACGCTGCGCAACATCCACAAGACCATGGACAACGAGCTGCAACCGGCCATGGCCAAGTCCGCCGCTCGGGTGCTGGCCACCCAGCAGCAACTGATCCCGAAAGACACCGGTGCTGCCTCGGCGGCCTTGAAGGTCTACGTCTCACCCAGCGGGCTGGATGCCCAGGTCGGTATCAGGGGAAAGCGGGACAACCGACGATTCTTCTACCTGCGGTTCCTCGAGTACGGCACCAAGGGCTATTCCGGCAGCATGTACCGGAGAGCAGACCGAGACGCGGTCGGCGGCGTTCACACCAACAACCGCGACAAGTCGCAATTGAAAGGGCGACGCAACTCGTTCCGCCAACGCGACACGAAGAACAAGTCCGACGGGCAGCACTTCTTCGGCAAATATCCTGACATACCCGCCAGGCCCGCACACCCGTGGCTGCGCCCGTCTCTGGACGTCAACCGCGAGTTCGTCATGGCGGATCTTGAGGAAGCCGTCCGGCGCACGCTGCGTAAGGCAAGCCAGGGGGTAGGCAATGGCTGATCCATCACTGGCCCTGCAGGAGGCCATCTTCGCCAGACTCCAGGCTGAGGTCAGTTGCCCGATCTACGACGGCGCACCGCTGAACGCTGACATGCCGTACGTATCCATCGACCGCGAGGTCTCTGTCAACAGCAGCCCGATCTCGGGCCGAAAGCGCGAAACGCGGTTGCTGTACCTGTCGGTCTGGTCCGATGCCGTTGGCCAGGCCGAGGTTAAACGCATCAACGGCGAAGTAATCGCCGCCCTGGACGAGCGCCGCCTACCGCTGGAAGTCGGCCGTGCCGTCTCCGTTCGGGTCGAGCAGGCCGACGCCCAGCGCGATGCCGACGGAATCACCTACCAGGGCTCGATCACCGTCCGTGTGATCACCACCCACTGAATCACCCACTAGCCGCGCTGCGGCTTCTATCCAACGTGGCTTTGGAGGATCACCCATGCCCGCAGAAGACAACCTCAATACAGCCGCCGGCTGCCGCCTCTTCATTGGCAGCAAGACCGGCGCAACCACCAAAGCCGAGTACGAGGCCGACACCTACGTGCGTGTTGGTGAAATCGAAGACCTCGGCGAATTCGGCGACACCTTCAGCAGCGTGACCTTTGTCTCGCTGGAGGATGGCCGCGTGCGCAAGTACAAGGGCACGGCTGACGCCGGTGACATGACCTTTACTGTGGGTCTGGACAACGGTGACGCTGGCCAGAACGCCGTCAAGACCGCCCACAAGGATCGCAGCAAGGGTGATTACAACATCAAGGTTACCCTGAACGACGGCGACCCTGATGCCTCACCGGCGATCAGTCCGACCACGTTCTATTACCGCGCGAAGGTGATGAACAACACTGTTGCCCCAGGCGCGGCTGACAACGTGGTACGCCGCAATGTCACCTTTGGCATCAACTCGGAAATCCTCGAGCTGCTGCCGGCCCCAGTCACCCCATAAGCGCCCGGGGCTTCGGCCCCGTTCTCACAGGACCTGAACCATGAACAACACGCTGCACGGTACCGTTACCGTCAAGCTGGGTGATGAAGAGTTCACCCTTACCCCAACCCTGAAGGCTGTTCGGGCGATCGAGAGCCGCTTTGGCGGCCTGCGCGGTGCTTCCCAGGCGATCAACTCGCTCAGCGTCGACGGTTGCGCCGCCATCCTGGTGGCTGGTGCCGGGCTGGACGAAAAAGCCGCCAAGGCAGTTCCAGAGCAAGTCTGGCTACACGGTGTTCTCGATGTGTCGACACAGCTGAATGCCTACCTGGTTGCGCTGTATAACCCGCGCGGCAAAGACGCGGGAAACGAACAAGCCGGGACGGCGTAAGCGTCATCGAGGACGGAAGTTACGTCGACCGGCTGTACTCAATCGCAACCGGCTGGCTTGGCTGGCAGCCCGAGGTGGCTTGGCGAACGCCGCTGCCCGAGCTGTTCATGGCGCTGGATGCCAGGCTCGAATGGTCGCAGATGACCAACCCCTTCGGCAAAGGAAAGGCACAAGGGGGCAAGCCGAAACCCAGCGCCTCAGCTGTGGCCGACAAGCTGCGCCAGGCCCTGACGGGAAGGAAGACATAGGGGTCAGCGAGGCCAGAATCTTGGTATGGTTTCCGGTTCAACAAACGGAGCCCTTCATGATTAGGAAAATTACGCTTTCCGCTGCCCTTTCACTGCTTGTCTGTTCAGGGGCATTTGCTGCTGGAACAGCAGCTTCCAAGGCAGATCTGACTGCGCTGAAAAGCGCAATGGAAGATAAACTGAAAGATGCAGAAAGTGCGAAGTTCAAAGATGTTCGAATTGCCAAGGATGGAACTACTTGCGGTCTTGTTAATGCTAAGAACTCCTACGGAGCGTACTCGGGGTTCGAGCCTTTCATTGCAATGAAGCTTTCTACCGGGAAGTTTTTTGTACTGAGTGTTGACGAAGCCGCTGGTCAAGTATGTTCTAGCAAAAATATCTAACTCTCTTTTTTACAGTTTAGGCTCGCCTTGTGCGGGCCTTTTTTTGGTGAGCGCACATGGCCGACCAACAAGTCCAGGGGATGCTGGTCCAGATTGAGGCGACCACTGCTCAGCTGCGTCGGGAGTTGGCCAATGCGGATCAGCTGGTCGCGCGGTCATCCCAGGCAATTGACCAGAGCCTGGCTAAGGTCGACTCAGCTTTTGATCGGGCCGGTGCAGCAGCGCAGCAGGCCGGCACTCTCATTCGTGGCGCATTTGCGGCGGTGGCCGGAGCCGGTCTGATCGGCGGAATCATCCAGCAAGTCGACGCCTATGGGCAGATGTCTGACAGGATGAAGGCTGCAGCTGGTAGCGCAAGCGAGTATCAGCTGGTTCAAGATCACTTGCTGCAAACTGCTCAGGAAACTTACCGGCCTCTGGCAGAGGCCCAAGAACTTTACATCCGAACTGCGGACGTAATGCGTAGCCTGGGCTTCAACACCCAGGAAACTTTGGATATCACCGACAGCTTCAGCTTTCTGCTGGTGACCAATGCCGCAGCTGCTGATAAAGCCGGTTCGGCGCTGGATGCGTATTCGAAGGCGCTGCAGACCGGCAAAGTCGAGGCGGATGGCTGGGTGTCCATTCAGGACGCCATGCCGACCATCGTCACTGCGATTGCCACCGCCACCGGAAAGAGCGCCGAGGAGATCCGAAAACTCGGCGTCGAAGGAAAGCTGTCGCTCGATTACATCAATACCGGTCTGCTGCGCAATGTTGAGGTCAACCGCAAAGCTGCGGCCGAAATGTCCACCAGCGTCCAAGACGCCCTGATGAACATCAGCAACGCGATTGGCAGCTTCTTAGGGAAAATGGAGGAGCAGACCGGCGCTGTTGGCGGCCTATCCAAAGTACTCATTGCTCTCGGTGGGAACGTTGATCTGGTAGCTGTCGCGATTGGCGGTGCCGGTGTAGCCGCTCTCACTAACTACGCCGCCAAAACCTACTTGGCAGTGAAAGCAACACTTGCCCAGCGCGCCGCCCAAATACAAAGCGCTGAATCCGCTGTCAGAGCTGCAGAGGCTCAGCGGATCTACGCGCAAGCACAAGTGTTACAAGCCGAAGCCTCCGTTGCTGCAGCTACTGGCTTGCAAAGACTTTCTCTGGTTCAGACCCAGTTAATCCCCACGCAGGCTGCGCTCAAGTCGTCAACTGAAGCCCTTGCAATCGCGCAGGCGAATTTGGCGAGCACGACCATAAGGGGTGGGCTGATGGCGGTCCTTGGCGGGCCAATGGGTCTAGCCATGCTGGCGGGCACTGCGGCGGCAAGTTTCCTCCTGCTTCGCGACAATGCTGACCAGGCCGGTGCCAGTCTTGAGGATTTACACAAACCTGTCTCGCAGCTTCGAGAGGAATTCCAGAAGCTGAACCAGGACCAGCGCGAAGCAGCCTTGGTTAAGTGGCAGCAAGAGCAGATCAAGGCCACGGATGAAATCAAGGACGCCTACGGCGAACTTGCCCAGGCCATCCGCTCTGCAACAGTTACAGCGCCTGTCCGCGATTCGGGTGGTCAGTACAACAGGCAACTGGCCGACTACCAGGGAATCATCGATCGGCTGAATGAAGCTCGGTCCTCGGGTGCAGACCTTGCTCCTATCCTTAAGGAGGTGGGTGCTCGACTGCAGCTGCCGGCGTCTACGTTGCAGGGTTGGATAACCCAGGCCGGAGCCGTCAGCGATGCTGAGCAGCGTTCAGGACTGATTGCCGAGACCCTGCGCGTCCTAACCGGGGTTACCAAGGAAAACACGGTAGCGACCGAGGCGAACAATGCCGCCAAGACCGGCATGAGCAGTGCTGGCCAGACTTACCTGGAAACCCTCCAGAAACAGCTCGGCGGCCTGCAGGACAACAACGACGCTATCAAGACGGCCAACCGTTATATCGCTGAGAATACGGAGCTCACCGAGACCGATCGGCTGGCGATCCTTTCGGCAGCAAGTGCCATCGAGGCGCAAAAAAAGGCCAACGACAAGGCCAATAAGGCCAAGCGTGAGGGCGAGTCGAAGTCAGATCAGGCTGCGAAAAAGCAGCTGAAAGACTTCGACACGGCCGAGGAAGGTTATAAGCGTCAAATCGAGCTGATCAACACCACGGGCGACAAGCAGAAGGACGCTACCGAGGTCGCCAAGCTGTCATTCGAGCTGCAAGAAGGCAAGCTCGGCAACCTGTCGAAGGTCCAGCAGAAACGGCTACTTGAGCTGGCTGCTGAACTGGATGCGCTGAACAAGATCAAGAAGGCCAATGAAGACGCGTTGAAGCTCAGCGCCTTCAAGGCCACGCAGCAGGCAGGAACCAAGACCCAGGCTGATGGATTTGCACAGGAGCTTGAGGGGATTGGCGCGGGAGACAAGGCGCGTGATCGCATGCGCGCTGAGCTGGCGCTGCGACAGAAGTACGTGGCAGACCTTAAGTCGCTGAACGAGCAGGCTAATACCGGGCAAATAAGCCCGGAACTGGCAGCCGGCGAAACCTTAATCCTCAAGCAGGAACTGGACAAGCAACTAGAAAACCAGAGCAACTACTACGCAGCGGTAGATGAACAGCAATCCAACTGGATGAACGGTGTTCGTGACGCCTGGGCGAACTTTTCCGATGAGGCGCAGAACTACTCAGCTCAAGCAGCAGATGCCACCACCAGCATGCTGGGGAGTGCGCGTGGCGAGCTGAGCACCTTCATGACTGACGTTGCCACCGGCGCCGAGAGTGCGGGCGATGCGCTTGGGAACATGATCAGCGGATTCGCCGAGTCGGTGCTCAACGCTTTGGCCGACATGGCGGCGCAGTGGTTGGTCTACCAAGCGGTGCAGCTGGTCGTGGGCAAAACTACTCAGGCCAGTTCGGCGGGCATGATGGCCGCGAATGCGGAGGCGACAGCGCTGCAGGCCGGTTTGGCTGCCTTTGCTTCTACTGCGGCAATTCCAATCGTTGGCCCGGCTCTGGCCCCGGGAGCAATGGCCACCGCGCTCACCATCGCAACGCCTTTGGCATCTGCTGTGGGTATGACGGCCATGGCCGGTGTCGGCTTCATGGATGGTGGCTATACGGGACACGGCCGCAAGGATGAAGTTGCTGGTCCGGTGCACCGTGGTGAGTACGTGTTTGATGCCGAGGCCACTGCGCGTATCGGCGTTGGCACGCTGGAGGCTATCAGCGACGGCCGTGCTGCCTTCGTTGGCGGCCCAGGCAGTTCTTCGGCGCCCACCGCTGATTCAGTGGCCACGGGCGGTCCGGCACCGGCTCAGCCTGCTCCCCATGTCAACCTGTACGAGGATGCCAGTCGCGCGGGGCAAGTACAGATGTCAGCGGGCCCGGATGGCCGCCAGATCCTCGACATCTGCGTGGCAAACATCCGCCAAGGCGGCGTGCTGGCCAAGGCCTATGAACAAACCTATGGGGCAAAAAGGGTGGGGCGATGACCGCGATTGCAACGCTGTACGCCTCTGGCGGCAAGGCGTGGATCATTCCGACCCTTGAGCTTCGCTGCCCTGCCTGGCCGGCGCCGATCTACCTCTGTGCCGGCTTCGATGATGTCGTGGCCACGCTCGAAACAGGCGTACAGGTGAAGTTCACTGCGTCTGCCTTCGATGCCGCCTTGCCAAAGCGTGACGACAGCGGCAGCCAGACGCTCACCTTTGCGATCGACAACGTCACCGGCGTAGCTCAGCAACTTATCGACCAGGCGCTGGAGGCCCGGCAGAAGATCACCCTGGTGTTCCGGATATTCCTCTCGTCCGACCTATCCGCACCCGCAGAGAGGCCGTACCGGATGACGGTGCTCAGCGGGTTCATGGAAGGGGCCAGCGTGCAGCTGCAGGCTGGTTACACCGACTACATCAATTTGGCCTGGCCAAGGCGCAAGTACACCTTGAGCTTCGCCCCCTGCCTTAGGTACGTGTGATGTTCGACAGCTACTTGGCTGCCACCTACGAGGATGGCGGGCGCGGCCCTGCGCGCTTCGATTGCTGGGGGATGGCCAGGGCTGTGCGTCATGAGGTGTACGGCCTGCGGCTGCTGCCCAGCTGGGGTTATGTCCGAAACACCATGCCGATGGAGTTCACGCGGGCAGTCAACCACGAAGCTGCCGGCATGGAGCGCTGTGAACCGGAGGTGGGCGCTATCGCCTGCGTTTGGCGGGGCGATATCTGCATCCACGTTGCGCTGATCGTCGAGGCCGAAGGCCGGCTGCACGGCCTGGAGATGAAGCCCAGCGGGGCGACCATCAAGCCGCTTCGGCGATTTCAAGACCAGTACCTGAAAGTGAGTTATCACCGTGATCGAATTCTACCCGAGCAAGCTTGAGGGCTCTCCCCTGGAGCGCCACAGAACCGACAAGGTGATGACGATCGAGGGGTGGCTGCAGAACAATGTGCCAGGGTATGTGCCGCGCTCGTCGCCGCCCATCAGCATCGAGGTGAATGGGGTATTCATCTCTCCGGATCATTGGTCCAAGGTTGATTTCTCCCCGCTGGATACTGTCCGTATCTACCCAGAGCCAAAGGGCACCGGTCTGGAAGTGGCATTGTGGGCTGTGGTGGCGGCCGTGGTGGCGGTCGGCGTCATTATGCTCACGCAGAAGCCGCTGGCCACCCCGACCAACAAGTCGCAAAAAGGGCAGAGCCTTAACCTGGCGAAGACCACCGGCAACCAGGTAAAGGTAGGGGACATAATCCGAGAGGTCGCCGGCCGCACAAGGATCTTCCCCGACTACCTGGTGCCGCCTCGGCACTACTTCGTCAACGAGACGGAGCAGTGGGTGGAGATGCTGCTGTGCGTTGGCGTCGGTGAGTTTGAGATCAACCCCACCGACGTGAAGATCGGCGACACCCCGATCGCCTCGCTTGGTAGCACCGCCCGATACCGCATCTATGGCCCAGGCGAGTCGCTTGCAGATGAACCGGCCCGGCTCTGGTGGCACAACTCCACCGAGGTTGGCTCAACCAGTACCGGCGGGGCGGGGCTCACGCTCACGACCACCACCACCGTAGCCCAGCAGTTTACGGGCGAATCGGTGTTGGTTGCCGACCATGTGCTGACCGTGCCTGAGGGGGCTGGTTGGTTCCCGCTCGGCTGGGACAGCGGGATGATCGCTCGTATCGACGTGCCGTACCCGTTCACGTTCACAGCGCCGGTTGACGGCAGCGCCACGGTGGTTAGCGGCCCGCATCTGCCGATGCTGCAGCCATTTGTTGGCATGCGTATTGAGATATCGGGCGCCAATGCCGGCGAGTACGTGGTGGCCAGCTATACACCAGAGGTTTCGGGCACGCCGGCTGTGCCTGGCAGCGCCTCGATGGTCACCGGCAGCGCCGCACCGACACGCTTCAACTTCGATGTGACGCCGCTGAGCTTCACGGTTTCCCGTGGGGCCAGCGAATTCCCGATAGCCCTGACCACTGCCACCAGCAACTTGGCCGGCCTGGTGTCTGCGGTAAACGCTGCTCTGGCCGGTACTCCGCTGGTGGCCAGCGCGTCGGGCGGTTGCCTGAGGATTGCTGAGCAGGCCGCACCGTTCACCGGTACTGGCCTGACCATCACGGGTGCGGTCGTCGACATCTTGGGCTCGAGCCCTGTGTTTGCGACGGGCGTTAAGTCTGAGGCGGCAACGGATGGGCAGTATGCCTGGATGACCATGTCATACGACGGTGGCGCTCCGGCCGTTGGCCTGCAAACCGGTGAGTTGCTTTCCTCAATCGGGTATCGCGACATGCGCTACCGGATCACGGAAGTTTCGGACGACTCCGCAGAAGATGACGACGAGACCCCAGAGGACGAGAGCCACGGCCCCTCAGCGATCACAGTTGTTCGCCTGACCGACACCGGTGCAGTTGACGATGAATGGGAGGGATTCGACGCGATCCAGAGCAATGGCGTGAGCGCTGTTCTGGACGGATCAACCACTGAAGGCGACTGGGCGGGGGCGTTCGTAGTCTGCCCGGAAGGCGAGACCGTGCGCCGGGTGGAGCTGGACTTCTTCTTCCCAAGCGGCCTGATCCGCTACACCGAGAAGAACGGCAACCAGCGGCAGGTCAGCGTGAAGGTCGAGGCGCAGTACCGTGATGTCAGCACGGCAGGGGGCTGGACCTCCGTATTCTGGACCTTTACCGCAACCCGGCGAGATCAGATCGCGTTCACCCGAGCGGTAACTTTCCCGGCCTACATGCGCGGCGAAATGCGTGTTCGCCGGATCGGCGAGGAGTCCACTGCCAACACCAAGCAGGACCGGGTGCAGTGGTATGGCATGCGCGCCCGTATCGACAAAGCGCCGCTGCGCTATCAGGGAGTAACGGTGATCGCTGTGTACGCCCGGGGCGGTACCAAGCTGTCGGCGCAGTCCGAGAACCAGGTGTCGGTGATCGGCACGCGCAAGCTGCCGGTGCTGGTCGATGGGTCTTGGTCTGTCCCTACGGCCACGCGAAACATCGTGCCGTGGCTCCGCTACGTTGCGGCCGATGCGGGAGCTACTGACGACGACCTCGATATCGAAGAGTTGGTACGCTACGGAGCCATTTGGCAGAGCCGTGGGGACTACTTCGATTTTGCGGTGGAGGAGGCTGGAACGGTCAAAGAGGCGCTTAACGATGCGCTGATGGCAGGTTTTGCAAAGTTCACATTGAGGCGTGGCCGGATAACGCCTGTACGCGATGAAGTGCGGACCCAGATCGGAAAGATGTACACGCCACAGAACATGACCGGCCCCTTGAAGCGTTCGTTTACTCTGCCTGCGCCGGATGATTTCGACGGCGTGCTCATCAAGTACAAGGATGAGAAAACCTGGGCGGAAGAAACGGTGAAATGCAAGTTGGATGGCGACGCATTCCTCAGGGTCGAGGAGATAACTCTGGACGGCGTCACTGATCGTGATCGCGCCTGGCGTTATGGAATGCGGCAGCGTCGTGCCCAGGTCTATCAGACCAAGGGCTACAACTGGAGCACCGAACTGTCCGCGCTTAATAGTGAGTACCTCAGCTACGACGCCGTGGCAGACGACATTCCGGGCTATGCCCAGTCGGCGGTGATGGTGGAATGTTCCTCAGGGGAGGGGCCGGTGATAGTTGAAAGCAGCGAGCCGTTCACCTGGGAGGCCGGGAAGCCCCATGTTCTTGCAGTTCGCAGGCCTGACGGCTCTGTCAGCGGGCCATGGGCTGCAGCTCGCCTGGACGACTTCCGGGTGATCATCCCGACCATTGACTTCGAACCGGATCTGTCCTTGGAGATCGAGCCGCCTCACCTGCTGTTCGGCACTACCACCAGGTGGTGCTACCCGGTCATCGTCACAACCATGGATCCCGGTGATTACGCGGCGGATATGGAGGCAGTCAACTACGACGCGCGTGTCTACGCGGATGACGACAACTTTGCACCTGAGGATGCTTGAGGATGCTGACCTTTCCGGATGATCTCCCGCTGCCAGTGGGGGATGGATACGGCTTCAAGCCCGTAAGCCCGATAGTCAGGACGACGATGTCGAGTGGTCGAGCCATGCAGCGGCGGCGGTTCGGCAGCGTTCCTACGCTGCTGCCCGTCAGTTGGTTGCTCTCGACGGCTGAGGCCAAGCTGTTTGAGGGCTGGTGCAAATGGGGGATCGGGTGGGCCGACTGGTTTCTCTGCCCGCTTCGAACACCGCTGGGGCTGAAGCCGCATCGCGCCAGGTTCACCGACATCTACACCGGCCCCGAGTTTGTGGGCGATGACCTGTGGCGCTACTCGGCCACGCTCGAGTTGTTCGAACTGCCCATCATCGACGAGGCCGAGTTCACGTCGCTGCTGGCCGGCATGCCGATCACGGTAATGACCGCCCAGCTGCGCGCCCTGCTGGAGCGCTGGTACACGAAGTCTTGGCCAGGCGCCACGGCTACTTAATTCCTGCCCACTTCGGTGGGTTTTTTTTCGCCTGGAGTAAACATGAGCGGAGCCGAAGATCTCGCGCGCTTGACCCAAACGATCGACAAGACAGACGAGCTTCTACTGTCGCCGGAAGTAAAGATGGTGGAGGTGTCGCCCGGCGTGTTCCGCCCCTCCCATGCAATGGTGATGGCTAACCTGTCGACCTTGCTGGGTGGTGCGATGCCGTATACGTCCGTTGAAGATGGACTGGTAGGGACAGTTGATGGCACCAACTTCAGCGTGCTCTCCAGCGCTCAAGATGAGTATGTGAAGGTATACAGGAACGTCGCCGGAGGCGCAGTTTACGTCGATAGCTACCCAAACACTGAAACCACCCGGAGCGCCATTGGACTTGCCAATACTGCACTCAGCCAGATTCCGCCACGCTCATTGGTTGACGGCATGCCATGGGCGGTAGTGGACAAGGATTATCGAGCCATCCTTGGCGTCAAGGAAAACGGAGCAGCTCATGCGCTTCTCGACACTCTGCCGGGCTTGGACCTGCTGGGTGACTACGCCTGGGCAGTGGTCGACTCCCAAGGAGTAGTGCTCCTTGGCATCAAATGGAGCGGGGAGGTTGTTACGTTCGGCCAAAGCACCGGCACCGTGGCCGCTTACGCAGACGGCCCTGTGGGCGGCCAGGATATCTGGGTGCTGGTGGATGGCGCCCCATACCAGGTCACCTCCAGCGGCGACAACTTTTCGCCTCAGGTATCGAGTGGCCGACTGTCCTATGTCAGGCGCAGCGGATCGGTCTCATCGGTGACCGTAGATGTGCCGATTGCAGGGTCGCTGGCGCCCTTCGTGCAGACCCTGCTGCATATCATTGGGTATGGACAGTCATTGGCGATGGGCGACACCAGTGTCGTACAGACCACGCAGCCGCCCACGGCGAATCGGCTGCTGACTATTCAGAGCGGGGTGATGCTAGCGGACCAGGACACCACCCTGACTGATGCGATGGTGGCCCCGTTCAAGCCGCTGGTCAGCTCGGTTCGTGAGGTCCCGGTGGTGCAACTGTCTGGGCAGCTCAACCGCCTGCGCGGAATCCCAGCAAACGCCGGCCTGCTTACGAGTGCACACGGGCGCAACGGCCGGAGCATCGCGCAGCTTAGTAAGGGCACGCTGTATTACAACAACCTCCTGACAGCCGTCTCTTCGGCAAAAGCGGAAGCGACCCGGCTTGGTCTCGGATACGAGGTTCCATTCGTTGACTGGATCCAGGGCGAGGCCGATCGCAACCTGTCCCAGGCTGCATACCTTAGCGCTTTGCTCCAACTGCAGTCTGACCTCGACACCGACATCCGCGCGGCAGCTGTCCAAGGAAGGACCGTACCCTTGCTGCTCGATCAGATGAGCAACTTCACCAACTACGGGATGGCAAGCAGCTTCGTGCCGCTCGCGCAACTACAGGCAGCGCTGGATTACCCGGAACGCTTCGTCTGCGCTGGCCCAAAGTACTGGGTGCCCAGTAACGTCGACGGCACACACCTCACTGGCGATAGCTATACCCGCATCGGCTGTATGCACATGCGCGCGGCGGAGACGCTGAACCGCGGCGGGCGCTGGCTGCCCACGCACGCCATGTCGGCCGTCAGGACCGGCAACTTGATTGTTGTTCGTTTCCACACGCCCTCCGGTGCACTGACTGTCGACACTGGCAATGTCAGTGACCCAGGCAACTGGGGCGTGCGCTACGTGGACGATGCAGGAAGCGCGAACGTGACGAAGGTTCGCCTACTTGGCGGGAACATGCTGGAGGTCACCCTGAGCGCGGTACCGACCGGAGCAAACCCCTACATCGGTATTGCTGACGCTGGTATCCCGGGCCAGCCACTAGGCCCGACCACCGGCGCTCGCTCCTGTCTGCGCGATAACAGCCAAGACCGAGACGGCCAAGGGCGACCTGTCTACAACTGGGCCTGTCACCACCGCATTAACGTCCAAGCCGCTTAACACTGATTACCGACTAAAGGAAAAACTCAATGGCTGGCCAACTCATCCGCCTACCAGGTGTTACTGCCGCTGCAGCAGCAGGCGCCCCACGCATCATCATGACTGCGCCTGACGCGGTCGCGGCCAAGATCGCATCGTTGAGGCATGTGGTTAGTGCGCGAAGCATGACCGCGCTGGCGGGCGGGGGCGTGTCCGGACGCTGCCGCCTCACCGGCCAGCCGCTCACTCCAATGGGTGCTGGAGCAGATCGCTGGCAAATTGTGACCGTAGGTGGGCGCGAAGGGCTTTACTCCGGCCCAGCAGCGTCGGGTGGTCAAGGTGTTGCAGCGTCGATCGCATTACCGGCAGGAAGCCTGACTCGCTCCTACACGGTCGTCGCAGCATGCTCGCTTGACTCGGCGGATCGCCTTGGCAACTACTTGACGAATTTTATCTTGGGCTTCGACGGCGGCGCGCCTACGCGCCGCGTCTTCCGTGCTTATGGGATGCAATACGCCGTGGTCGATGTGCGCAACAAATTGGTGACGGGCTCTGGTGAGTTCACGTCGGTCTCTGAAGAAATCCCGGCCACGGACTGGGGCATCTTTGTCGCCGACTACAACCATGAAACCCGGGTCATCTCCTTATCGATGAACGACGCTGACACATTCACCCAGGCCACGGAAACGGTGGCGACACCGACGCCCTCAGCCGCCGCCGTACTGGAAATCGGTTACCGCAACAGCAACAACAGCCTGCGCAACTCTAAAGTGGGTGACGTGTACACATTTAGTGAATCGCTGCTTTCGACCGAGCTGGGCGCATCACAGCTGAAGGCTTTGGTTGGTGAGTTGAAAACCTACTACAGCATTGCTTGATCCAAGCCAGAAAAAAGCGGCCGCCTCGAGCGGTTTTTTTGTGCCTGAAATTCATACAGCCCGCCACGCGCGGGCTTTCTTTCACCTGGAGAAACCATGTCCACACCGCGCGGCGTTCGCAACAACAACCCCGGCAACATCGATTTCAACCCCCGCAACGCCTGGCAGGGTCAGCTCGGCCTGGAGGAAGGTGTGGGCAAGCCGCGCTTCGCCCGGTTCGATCAAGCGGAGAATGGCATTCGTGCCTTGGGCAAGTTACTGCTGAACTACCGGGGTAAGGACGGCATGCCCGGCGTTGGCCGGCCAGGCATCGACACCCCGCTTGAGTTCATCAGTCGCTGGGCGCCGTCCAGCGAGAACAACACCCTGGCCTACGCGCAGGCCATTGCCAAGCGCCTCGGCGTTGGCGTGCGCGACTCTATCGACATTTCCAAGCCGCAGGTGCTGCGCGAAGCCGTGGTCGGCATCATCGTCCACGAGAACGGCGGCAATCCTTACAAGGCCGAGGTGATCGATGAGGGTATCCGGCGGGCGCTGGCATGAGCACCTGGTTACTTCGGATCGCTGGTGCCGGCCTGCTGGTCTTGCTCGGCACCGCCTTGGGGGGCTGGGCCACCACCAGCCACTTCCGGCCGGCTCTCGACGCAGAGCAGGACCGGGTGGCGGCGTGCACCGCGGCGCGCGACAACCTTGCAGGCCTGGCGCAGGAGCAGAGCAAAGCCCTGGGCGACCTCACCCTGGCGGCGAATGCTCGCCAGGCTGGGGCGGAGCAGGCGGTGGGCGAAGCCAAGGCCAGCGCAGATCTCGACTACGCCACAGCTAACCGGTTACAGCAGGATCGCACCGGCGGCGACCAGTGCGCGGCTGCGACCTACATCATCGACAAGGAGCTGGGCCTATGAGGCTGGTGCTGAAACCGCTCACCTGCAGGAGCGGACTGGTGTGTTTTCGATCTGTCAGCCGCGTTATTCGTGGACTTGCCTGTAGTGGCGGGCTGGTGCTGACCATGGGCTTAGCCGGGTGCGCCGGAAAGGTAGAACCGCAGGTCCAGTACGTGCGTGTGGAGGTACCGGTGCAGGTACCGTGTCGCGCGCCGGAGGTTGCGGTACCGTCGTGGGCCGCTGCCGGCCTGCACAAGACCGACAGCCTGGAGGTGAAGGTGAGGGCGCTGCTGGCCGAGCGTAGGCAGCGAATCGGATATGAGAAGCAACTCGTTGCTGCTGCAGAGGCCTGTCGGTGACTTAGTACTCTACTTCAAGGGTCATCTTGCCATTGCTGCCAACCTTGGCGGATACGTTCACGCCCTCAATGGGAACACTAAGATTTGCGCCGGCTTCTTGACTAAGGGTCACTTTAACTCGCTTCGCGCCGTTCTCCTTGCCCGCCTTTATGATGTCCACTGCTGCTTGAGCCTGTGTCTCTATAGATGTGGTTTTAGTCATGCCTTTTGCGATTCGCATGCTCGCATTAGCAATGGCAAAAAGTGGATTGGACAAAAGAATGGCCGTACCAAGATTTTTCGCAACAGACCTTGCTTGCTCTATGCCTTCGTTGGTTGTCAGGTCAAATGACTCTTTCATGGGCAGGCCTCCTGGCTATGTGCCATCAGAATGCTTGAGAATTTACACGATTCCCTAGGCAAGGCAATCTTTCGCGGCAGCGGCCTTCGAAGCGCTTTATGATGATCACATCCAAGTGAAAAGGGCATGGAAATGGACAAGCGCACTTTCATGGGAATGGTCGAGGCCGGCGAGCCGCTGATTCAGCAGGCGATCGATGCCATGCGTGATTATCACCAGGCTCAGGACCGTTGCGCACCACCTGAGGAGGTCGAGCGCTTACGCTTGCTTGCTGAGTCACTTTTCCAAGTTGTATCCGACTACCAGCTGCGGGTGGTGGCCAAGGCGCGTGGCAAGGATCTTCCGCCGCTCCACTGAGCTCATTCAGTTATCAAACTGCAGGGAGGGCAATCTGGACGTCAGACGACCCTCCTGATGCTTTAAAGCTTGTACTGAATGGTGTAGGACTCATCGGATCTTGGTTCAATCGTAATAGGAATGCCGAAGAGCTTCCCTCGACAATCACTGACAACACACCGATACACCGTCCCCTGCTGGAGCTGGGCCCACAAGCCTTCGTCATGTATCGCAATCTGCAATACACGGTCGTTCGGATCCTCTCTGACCTGAGCAACGTGGTGGTCAAGGTCGCACCCGAATTCAGCAGTAGTAAACTCTGGATCGTAGCCGATCAGCACGCCGTGCCTTTTCAGATCGTCCCTGATGCGCTCAATTACGTCGTCTGCTTCTTGTTTTAGCATGATCGTTATCTCGCGGTGTTGTACTGATCAAAACTCTAGCTGACCCTGATGGTTTTCGTTGTTTATCGGGGTAATCAACGACTCACCCTCATTTCTGACATTCCCCACGGCCTTGCCGACTTGATACCACCGGAATTCCGCTGCCGGCGTGCAACCCTGCTCCACGATTGCGGCAGCCCGTTCCGGTGATGTACCGGGGTCGATCCATTCCCGGGCGAGCTCAGAGGTCAACACCAAGGGCTTCCTGTCGTGGATGTCGATCAGCCCCTGATCCGCTGCTGCCGTGATGATCACAAACCCATCGCGCTCGTCCGGCTCGATGCTCTGGTGGACTTCTGCAAGCGCAGCGAAGTAAAGCGGGGCGCCGTCTGCGCTCGTGATGTAATAAGGCTGCTTCCGCTTCGGGTCTGCTGGATCGGGTATCCACTCGAACCATCCATTCGCCGGCGCCAGGGCTCTACCGTCTGGCCACAGACCTTTGAAAAACTTCCCCGTCACCACCGTTTCCGCCCGAGCATTGATCGGATCGGGACGCTTCCCTTTCGCCCGAAACGGCGACCATCCCCACTTCACGCGATCCACGCTCAGCCCATCCCCAACCCGACGAATAACCTCTACCCGCGTTGACGGCGCCACGTTGTAGCGGCTGATCGGTTCGTGGTCATAGCCATTGATCACGAACAGATCCAGCGATAGCTGCCGCAGGTAGTGGTCCATCGACTCGTAGATTGAGTACCGTCCGCACATTTCCCACCTCTCGCCCGTCAGAAAATTCGCTGCCCAGGATTGACCGGGCCACCGATGCCGGATTTACTGTATATGCATACAGTTTGCATTGGACCTTCCATCATGACCGTCACTATCCTGGGTACGCCAACCGGCGGTACCGAACCACTACCGCTGTATTCGTTCCATGTCCCGGCTGGCTTCCCTTCGCCTGCAGCAGACCATTTGGAAGGTCATATTTCCCTTGATGAGCTATTCGACCTTCGCGCACCCCATGTGTATCTGGTGAAAGTGGAGGGCGACAGCATGCAAGGGGCGGGCATCTACTCCGGCGATATCGTCATCGTAGACCGCGGCCGCGAGGCTGAGCACGGCGACATCGTCATCGCTGCCATCAACAGCGAGCCGGTGTGCAAGCGCCTGCATCGGCGCGATGGGGCTGTGATCCTCAAGTCCGAGAATCCAGCATATCCGCCGCGCCACATCATGGAAGGCGATGAATTGGTCGTTTGGGGAGTGGTCCGTTACAGCGTACGTGATCATGCGCAGTGACCAGGTGTTCGCGCTGATCGACTGCAACTCGTTCTATGCGAGCTGCGAGCGCGTGTTTCGGCCGGACTTGGCCAAGACCCCAATTGTCGTACTGAGCAACAACGACGGCTGCGTGATTGCCAGGTCGTACGATGCGAAGCCATACGTGAAGATGGGCGAACCGTACTTCCAGGCCAAGGACAAGCTCCGTCAGAACGGCATCATGGCCTTCAGCAGCAACTACGCGCTGTACGGCGACATGAGCGAGCGCGTCATGACCCTGATTGAGTCGATGGTGCCAGCCACCGAGGTCTACAGCATCGACGAGTGCTTCGCAGACCTGTCCGGCATTCAGGAAAACCTGACGCAGTTCGGCCGCAAGGTTCGCTCGAGGATCTTCCAGTGCACCGGTATTCCCGTAGGTGTTGGCATCGCCGGTACGAAGACGCTCGCCAAGCTGGCCAACCACACGGCGAAACGCCTGTTGGCCCAAACTGGCGGCGTGGTCGACATTACCGATCCGTTCAAGCGCGACTGGGTGCTACGCAATACTGAGGTGAAAGAGGTGTGGGGCATTGGCCGGCGGATGACGGCTCACCTCGAGGCCATGGGCATCCGCACTGCAATGGATCTGGCCAAGGCTGACGCCTGGACGCTCCGTCAGAAGTTCAGCGTGGTGGTGGAGAAAACCGCCCGCGAGCTGGCTGGCACGCCTTGCCTTGACCTGGACGAGGCCGAGCCGCCGAAGCAGGAGATTTGCTGCAGCCGCATGTTCGGCAAACGGCTAACCGAGCTGGCACCGATCAAGCAAGCAGTGGCCACTTACGTTGGCCGCGCTGCGGAAAAGCTACGAGCCCAAGGCTCGGTATGCAAACGCATGCGCGTAAGCATTCGCACCGGCATGTTCAACCCGGACGAGGCGCACCACGCCCAGGGCGCATTGGTGGAGTTGCCATATCCCACCTGCGACACACTGCTGATGACCCGGCTGGCCACCGACGCAGTCGGGTGGATCTTCAGGCCCGGGTTTCGCTACAGCAAGGCCGAGGTGCTGCTGATGGACCTGCGGCAGCCAGGGGAGTTTTCGGAGGATTTGTTTGCGCTCAAGCAATCGGTCTCATGTGACCGGCTGATGCAGGTGATGGATGACATCAACGAGCGCTGGGGGAGGGGGACGATGCGGGCTGCCAGCGTGCCGGCGACACCTGACTGGGGGATGAGGAGGAAGATGATGAGCCAATCCTATACGACGCGGATCGATCAATTGTGGACGGTCAAATGTTGAGCCTGCCATCGGCCTGGCTAGCTGAGCTGAATGACCAGTCGGCCTTAGTGGCGGATCCTGATGGGCGTGCTGCAGTGCTTGCTGAACTCGCGGTGTCTGCGCACCGACGGCGCGATGTTGACGCCGATCAGTTGGCCGACATGCTGGAGTTTGCCGAGGCGGCCAGGCTGTGGGCTCTTGAGCATGAACCATTAAGCGGGCCCCTCGGCGTTGATCTGTTGCCATAGATCCTCTTCAAAGACTTCGGCATACCGCTCGGCTACTTCGGCACAGCTCTTTACGCCCAAATCGTGCGGATTGTCGCCAGGTCGAGGCTGGGTGCCGTGGGGCTGCATAGCTGTCACCTCGCAAAATCAGGAAGTATCCGATTGCAAGAAAATCGGAGTAGCGGCTGGGGTAGTTTGCGGTAGCGTCTGGACACACCCAGCAGATGTGATATGAACGCAGAAGCTCAGCACTGGCAGCCCCCAACGAAGAAAGCCCTCCTAATGGAGGGCGTTGCAGAAGAAATTAAGTATTAATATACGTCAATTTTATATTTGCTATATGACGAGAATTTTCTAAGGACGAACGGCGTTGCAAGATGCTGTGTTGGCCGGTATTGGCAACTAGCCGTAACTATTTAGATAATATCGTCTGGAGAAAGCCTTACACTTTTCCATTATCACATTGCCCGCAGAGCAAGGCGCACAATGGACCAACTCCAGTTCGTATTTCTATACGCACCCAAGGCTCGCCAGGATTCATTTCACCAGCCATGACTTGTGCTGCCGCTCCACCCTCAGCAGGAAAATAAGTATTGTTACTGTCAACAGTATGAAAGTGCGCTCCTGCGAGCAATAGATCCGGCACCTCCTGCTGGATGACTTTATTCGGGTCTTTCTTGAACATTTCATATAGCTGACTGTTACTTGATAACTTTTGGACCAATTCAAACATGTTATGAATAGTGTCCTCGGATACCATTTTAATACCTAGGTTGTTGGCTGTCGAACTCAGTGCATTTGATTTTATGTTAACGGTTGACTTTGCCATCGTCATGCTCCTTTCGGCCGCAGGGAAATGGTCTGGCGAGGCGGCCGCTGCCAGATTCGAATGGGCTTGTTTATCAAGAAATCACTATTAATGTAGTTACTCCGCTTGTGGCAACTCTTTCTCTTATTGAAAGGTCTTTCAAGACGATGCATCCCTGCGATGCCCATCCCGGAGCTGAGATGCTATCAGCATGAATAAGAAAGCCACTTCGCCCACACATTTCATTATCAGGGTGTGGCTTTAGCTTTATAGTAAATTTTGCTGGAGTATCAGTAATTCCGTCGAAGGTATAAGAACCTCTTGGGATTGGGCCTATGTCCTTTGCGCACTGCAGGTCAGGATTGTTTTTTCCGGTTCCAATGCCTGAATAACACAGAGCAAACGGAGTTGTCACAGGACTTCCTCTTAGAAAGAGTTCGCCGGTAGACTGTTTGTATAACCATTCCATAGGTCGCCCCTCCCCCCGGTAGGTCATTTTTATCAGCGGATTGAATGGTTGACGTGCAGATGAGTTAAATTCAAAAGTCGCGATTTTTCAAGTTGATGGTGTGAAATTTTTTACGCAATGTAGTGTGCATTTCTTGCTCGAGTTGGATTATCGGAAGTCGGTTTTATTATCAATCGCGATAAAAGACCAATTATATCCCTACCACATGTCCCGATATGGACTACCCAGTCATACCCCACCCGCGTTTGGCGTTACTCGAACATGAGTATGCGCCTCTCGTCGGGTTCATGAGTGATGAGCGCCCATTCGCGTTTCAGCATGAGACTTGGCAACGACGTGTCGGAAGAACGCCGGAGGAGGGTGGTTTGGCTGTCTGAAACGCTCGAAAGCTTCGCGGTTTTACTGGGCGTAAGTCGCTGAAAGAGGCGGAATCCTATTAGACAGGCTCGACTCACAGGCCGCGAATGGCGCGGCCTGAGGTCGGTTCTTCCTGGACTGTTGCAGCATTAGGGGCATCAATCGAAATTTAGGCTCTGCTGACCATAAATTTTTTCAGCAATGTACTTCTCGTACTCTTCACGGCTGTCAGAAACAGTCGCTATACCGATAATCTTGCCAATTTGGGTGCGCAAGGCTTTGACGCCGATCTCGGACAAGAACATGTGAACCTTATCGCCCTTCTCGCCATTGGCTTGCTTGCTAGCTTTCGCAAGATCAAAGACCTTGCCTTGACTCCGAGCGAGAGGTTTGTAGATGTGGTCGACCGTCAAGTACTTAAATTCCCATGGCCGTCCACGCTCAGGCTTTGTGAGGCCGTAAAGGCGATACCACTGCTCGTAGAGCTCCGGCGAAAATTCTTTCTCGTACTCCCGGGCTTCCTCGCGTACGTAGACCTTGTAGGCCTCAATGACTTCTTCTTTGGTCCTGTCGTAGCCTGCCAGAGCGTATACCAGTCCCTGGATACCCGCTTTAGCTGAAGCCCCTAGAATGATACGCGCTTGGTTAGCAATACGTTCGTATCGCGGACCAAGCTCACCTCTGCTATCGGCCATGATGAGCGCTTGGCAGATGTCGATCAAAAGCCCGACTTCATAGCCGTTAACCTGCCCTTGGAAATGCCCTTTCGCTCCTACGTGGTCACCCTTGAAAATCAATGGGTTATCTATGCGTTCAAGGAGGTTGGCTCCTAAGGCTTTGGAGATAATTTTCCCTTTAGCGAACCGAGGCAGCGCTGTTCCGCCTGACTGTTCATTGAGGAGAATGACCGCCATTCCTATCTGGCTGATGACAGCTGTTTTCGACTGATCATCCAAGACATAGCAGTCAACATCGATGCCGAATGCATCTAAAAAATTGCCTTTATGTGTAACGCTGTGACCCCACCGAGCAGCAGCTGCTGCCTTTGCTATGGCGGACCGCTGTTCTGGAGGGAGGGCCTTGGCTCGTGCCTTACCACCAGCAGACTTCGAAAGATCTTTATCGGACATGCAAGCATTCCTCGAATTTGTATGCTTGCATACTAGGTACCAAGCTTGCCGAATGCAAGCATCGAGATTTTCTTAATGCTTGCATTGATTTGGGGCAGAGCAGGAAAGATGGTTGCCTAAAATAGGTTCCAAAACCAAACCGGCGACCCTTGCAGTACGCGGCCTGTAGCCGTGCCGTTTCTTCTTTGTTTTAGAATCGATTTCGCCCGTCCCGGCGCATGGATTGGGCGCTTATACCACGGTCTCGAAATCCGTTGACAGAACGTTCTGCAGAGGCTTCAGTGATCAGCGGGTGATACCAATTTTGATACCACTCACATGGGAGAGACGGGGGATGGAGGGGTGTTTAGCCCAGCAAAATCAACCCCTTATCACCGCCCAACACCCCATAAAAACTGCATGGTGATGTTGGCGCTAGAGATCAAGCGTTCTTGATGCCAGCCCTAGCCTGGCCCCAATGCGTCTCGCATTCGGTTGAAGGCTGACTGGTCGCCCATTCATGCATTCAGCGCTTTATGCCACAGAGGTAACACCCTCAGGCTGCGCAAAACCCAGGCTGGAGGACGCGTGTTTTCGTTTGCAAAACGCTCGAAAAGTAAGGATTTTGGTCTGCGTTATTATGTTATAAATATAACAAAATCATACAGTTATGTTAGTCTCGTCCGCTGCATGGGGTGCAAGGGGTCGAGTGTTCGAATCACTCCATCCCGACCATATATTTCAACGACTTAGCCACCTTCGGGTGGCTTTGTCGTTTCTGGGCATAGTGACTTTTCGAGTGACTTCGCCTTTTCATCACCCAATTCTCCTCTTCAGTATTGTCAGCACAGGTCCGCGTGAATCTGTGGCCGATACCTTGTTTGCTACCTCGATCAGTTGACCGATCTCCGCGCCGGAGTAGTGACTGGTCACGCTGCCGTTCTTGTGACCCAGAAGCGACTTGCGATCTTCTTCTGAAACACCGGCTGCCTTCAGGCGCCTGCCGAAGGCATGCTTAAGGTCGTGAATCCTGACAGAAGCGAACCCAGGGTGCCAGGCCATCGCGGTACGATATCAACAGTGATGAAGTGCATCGGCGGATTCCCAAACTCACCAACAACAAGCGCTATGGCTCGGCTTATGTGATCTTCCAGACGGACAAGCTGAACGCCGATTCCGAGTGGACCATTCACCTGGGCAGCCTGCTGGTGCGGGGGCACAAGGTAGCGGTTCCGCCGCTGCAGCTGTGCTATCACCCGGTGAAGAAATGGATTGGCATTGAGCCGCTGATGAAGCCTTGATACTTGGGAATGAAGCCGGTAAGTGCCTTTCGTGGGGCTCAGGTTGAGCCAGGTGCAGTGTTTTGATGGCTGCTCGCACTGCTTTCCTTTGATTTTCCCTTGAGTTTGGCTTTGCTGAGCGTGGTCTTGAAAGCTGGGGACCGCTTTGCGGTCCGTTCGCGACGCAAGGCCGCTCCTTGTATGTTAGGTCTGGCTTGGTGGCCAATATCTTCTGGTCATTCACCGTCGAAGCCGCCGCCATTCCCATGGTGTACACACATCAATGGCTCGACACTGCCCGTCGTAGGAGCGGGCTTGCCCGCGAAGAGGCCGGGCCTGCCGGCCAGTATCTCCCGGTCATTCACCGTCGCAGCCGCCACCGCATTCGCGGGCAAGCCCGCTCCTACACCGACACGCGCATGCTTGATGGCAAGCATCTGAGAGCTGAGGTGCAGGGGGAGATTTCTGGCTTCTTCATTCGGGCCATACCCGGCGAGCCGGAAGAGAAACCGCAGGCAAAAGAAAGCCCGCGAAGCGGGCAGGATCTATCACGAAGGGGTGGCGCGATTGTCGCTGACGCCTTGTGAAAGAAAAGGCTTCAGGATGTGATCATACTGATCGCAAATGCGGACATCCGCGCTTCAAGCCATGCTGGGCACCGGCAATTCTCGCCACGTCACTATCGCTGTGAGCGTTGAAACCGGCTGACTACGATCTGCACGGCTGCTGCCACCAGGCAGAGCAGGCCGATCTTCCAGCTGCCCTGCAGCCCAAAATTATCGGCTATCGTTCCGACGATCAGGACGGTGAAGAAGATGGTGCAAGGCAGAATCAATTTGTTCATCGGGGCTTCCAGCAGGCTGCATTGGCCTGGGTAACGCACAGCGTACCCGGCAGAAATGAGCGCGGATCATAGCAAACCCGTTCTCACGTAGGGGCAATACGCAAGCGTCTTGCTTTGGCCGATTCCGCCGTATCGGGGCAAAACCGCAGTTGAAAAATAAATGGAGCAAATTCCCGCAGCCAGCGGTCGATCCAGTTGTATTGGGTTAATCCGAAAGTAATGGGTTAACCCAGGCGGTTCTGGACACTGCCAATTCCGGTTGCTTGGAGGCTCTATGCGAATAAGGGGTAACGTGTACTGGACGTGGGTCGACCCCACACTTCACCACCGCAGCCATGAAGAAACGCTGGGCGGCGGTATGCGGATCGATGTGCAGGTGAGGTTTTCGCGTAGCGGTATCGCGCAGATGTTCCTGGGGGTGTATGCGTGTTCTGGCATGGCATTGCACGAGGAGGCTTTTTATTCCTGGCCAAAGGCGTCTCTGGCTCGGGCGCTGGCCTGGGGGGTTGTGCGGGCGCGGCAGGTAGCCGAAGTGGGCTTGTGTGCAGCTGACCCCATAGTTGTCCCGGGGTAGAGGGGCGTTAGCTGGTCGGGTCTTGCCCCAATACCTTGCTCAACGCCACGCGTGCATCCTCAAGCTGCACCAGGGATGCATGCCGGGCACCCAGCGCGTCGCCGTTCTGGATAGCCGTGAGAATCGCCTTGTGCCGGGGCAGGGCGAGTTGGTCGAAGTTCGGCCGCTGGTTGGAGTAGCGCACCGACTCGCGCAGGGCCATCGACAACATGTTGCACAAGTAGGCCAGCAGGTCGTTGTGGGTGGCGTCAGCAATGCGGGCGTGGAAGTCCAGGTCGGGCTGCAGGCGCTCTTCATGGGTGCGTGCGGCTTCCATGCGCTGGTAGGCCTCGCCAATCGAGGCGACATCTTCGGGGGTGGCGTTGGTGGCGGCCAGTGCGGCGGCGGCGGGCTCGATGACCCAGCGTACGCTGGACAGGGTGTTGAAAAAGTCCTTTTGTGGGGTGGCCTGCATCAGCCAATGCAACACGTCGGGGTCGAGCATGTGCCAGTCATGGCGGGGCCGCACCAGGGTGCCGACCCGTGGGCGGGCTTCGACCAGGCCCTTGGCAGTGAGGGCGCGCATCGCTTCGCGGAACACTGGCCGGCTGATCGCGTAGCTTTCGCAGAGGCTGGCCTCGGAGGGCAGCTTTTGCCCAGGGGCGAGTTGGCCTGAAACGATTTGCAGGCCGAGGTCCTGGACCAAGGTGGCGTGCATGCTTTTGCGCGTGGTGGGCTGGCGGTAGTTCATGGGCGCGGTGCGGTAGGTCCTTCAGGCGGGGGGGCATCATAGCACTAGTGGGCGGGGGGCGGCCTGCGGGGGCAGATTTTGTGTTGGATGGCACGGGCCTCGCCCGTGTTCGCGGGTGAACCCGCTCCTACAAGGGGTAGCGTCAGCTTGAAGGCAGTGTTGTACCTGTGGGAGCGGGTTTACCCGCGAATGCGGCGGTTAAATCACCATCGCATTCGCGGGTAAACCCGCTCCCACAGTAGTTGGTTAATGCGAATGCTTGGGCACTGCCGCGCCGCGGCAGCCAACCAGGAAGTCGAAGTCGCACCCTTCATCCGCCTGCATCACGTGGTCCAGGTACAGCTTCGCATAACCGCCGCTGATCAACTGTGGCGGGGCTTGCAGGTCGGCCAGGCGGCCGGCCAGTTCCTCGGCGCAAATGTCCAGGTGCAGCCGGCCTTCCTTGCAGTCCAGCTCGATCCAGTCACCTTCGCGCACCGCTGCCAACGGCCCGCCTGCAGCAGCCTCGGGCGCCACGTGCAGCACCACGGTGCCGTAGGCAGTACCGCTCATGCGGGCGTCGGAGATACGCACCATGTCGGTCACGCCCTGGGCCAGCAGCTTGGCAGGCAGGCCCATGTTGCCGACCTCGGCCATGCCCGGGTAACCCTTGGGGCCGCAATACTTCATCACCAGCACCGAATTGGCATCCACCTCCAGCTCGGGGTCGTTGATGCGTGCCTTGTAGTCTTCGAAGTTTTCGAACACCACGGCGCGGCCGCGGTGCTGCATCAGTGCCGGGGTGGCCGCTGATGGCTTGAGTACCGCGCCTTTGGGCGCCAGGTTGCCGCGCAGAATGCAGATGCCGCCATCGGCCACCAGTGGTTTATCGAGCGGGCGGATCACTTCTTCGTCATACAGCGGCGCGGCCTGGCAGTTGTCCCACAGGCTCTTGCCGTTGGCGGTCAGCGCGGTGGGGTTGGGCAGCAGGCCGTGTTCACCCAGGCGGCGGATGACTGCGGGCAGGCCGCCGGCGTAGTAGAACTCTTCCATCAGGAAGCGGCCCGAAGGCTGCAAGTCGACCAAGGTCGGTGTGCCGCGGCCGACGCGGGTCCAGTCTTCCAGTTGCAGGTCTACGCCAATGCGCCCGGCAATCGCCTTGAGGTGGATCACGGCGTTGGTCGAGCCACCGATGGCGGCGTTGACGCGGATGGCGTTCTCGAAGGCTTCGCGGGTTAGGATTTTCGACAGGCGCAGGTCCTCACGCACCATGTCGACAATACGCATGCCCGACAGGTGAGCGAGTACGTAACGGCGGGCATCCACCGCAGGGATGGCGGCGTTGTGCGGCAGCGAGGTGCCCAGCGCTTCGGCCATGCAGGCCATGGTCGAGGCGGTGCCCATGGTGTTGCAGGTGCCCGCCGAGCGCGACATGCCAGCTTCGGCCGAGAGGAACTCGTTAAGGTCGATCTGGCCAGCTTTATAGGCCTCGTGCATCTGCCAGACGATGGTGCCGGCGCCAATGTCCTTGCCTTTGTGCTTGCCGTTTAGCATCGGCCCGCCGGTGACCACGATCGCGGGCACGTCACAGCTGGCAGCGCCCATCAGCAGCGCCGGGGTGGTCTTGTCGCAGCCGGTCAGCAGCACCACGGCGTCCACCGGGTTGCCACGGATCGCTTCTTCCACATCCATGCTGGCCAGGTTGCGGGTGAGCATGGCGGTAGGGCGCAGGTTGGACTCACCACTGGAAAACACCGGGAACTCCACCGGGAAGCCGCCAGCCTCCAGTACGCCTTTTTTCACATGCTCGGCAATTTTGCGGAAGTGGGCGTTGCACGGGGTCAGCTCCGACCAGGTGTTGCAGATACCGATGATCGGCTTGCCCTGGAACTCGTGGTCGGGGATGCCCTGGTTCTTCATCCAGCTGCGGTACATGAAGCCGTTCTTGTCGGCGGTACCAAACCATTGGGCGGAGCGCAGGGGGCGTTTGTTATCAGACATGAGCGGGACACCTAATTAGTATTACTATTTGTCGTTATGCGGCCGACTCTACCGGCTAAAAAGCCATCTGTGAAGGGTTGTTGTTTTAAATAGTAATACTATATGATCGATTGGCCAGGTTAGCGGTCTGCCAAAAAGCCCCGGCCAGGTGCTGTGCCCATTACAAGAACAATTGGAGACATCGCCATGATTCAGGAGCAGCGGCTCGTCCGCCTGATCACACTGAAACTCATCCCTTTTCTGGTTCTGCTTTACCTGGTGGCCTATGTCGATCGCTCGGCGGTGGGCTTTGCCAAGCTGCACATGGGCGCCGACATCGGCCTGGGTGACGCGGCCTATGGCCTTGGCGCCGGGCTGTTCTTCATCGGTTATTTTCTGTTCGAGGTCCCAAGCAACCTGTTGCTCGACCGCTTCGGCGCACGTCGCTGGTTCGCCCGTATCCTGCTGACCTGGGGCGCGATCACCGTCGGCATGGCGTTCGTCACCGGGCCTAAAGGCTTCTACGTGATGCGCTTCTTGCTGGGGGCCGCCGAGGCGGGCTTTTTCCCGGGGGTGCTGTACTACATCACCCAGTGGTATCCGGTGCGCCATCGCGGCAAGATCCTGGGCTTCTTCATCCTTTCGCAGCCGTTGGCCATGCTGATCACCGGGCCGCTTTCCGGCGCGCTGCTGGGGCTTGAGGGCATCTACGGCCTGCATGGCTGGCAATGGCTGTTCATCTGTATCGGCACGCCGGCGGTGCTGCTGGCCTGGCCCACCCTGCGCCTGCTGCCGGACGGCCCTGCCAAGGTGCGCTGGCTCAGCGACGAGCAACGCAACTGGCTGCAGGAGCAGTTGGCCAGCGACCTGCGCGAGTTCGGCCAGACCCGCCACGGCAACCCGCTGCATGCGCTTAAAGATGGCCGCGTGCTGTTGCTGGCGCTGTTCTACTTGCCGATGACCCTAAGCATCTATGGCCTGGGCCTGTGGCTGCCGACGCTGGTCCACCAGTTTGGCGGCAGTGACCTGGTCACCGGTTTTGTCTCGGCGGTGCCTTACCTGTTCGGCATCATCGGCTTGCTGATCATGCCGCGTAGCTCCGACCGCCTGAACGACCGCTACGGCCACCTGGGCCTGTTGTACGCACTGGGTGCCATTGGCCTGTTCTTCAGTGCCTGGCTGGCGGTGCCGGTGCTGCAGTTGGCCGCGCTGTGCCTGGTGGCGTTCGCGCTGTTCTCCTGCACGGCCATCTTCTGGACGCTGCCGGGACGGTTCTTCTCCGGCGCCAGCGCTGCTGCAGGCATCGCGTTAATCAACTCGATCGGCAACCTCGGCGGTTACCTGGGCCCGTTCGGCATCGGCGCGCTGAAGGAGTACACCGGCCAACTGTCGTCGGGGCTGTATTTCCTGGCGCTGGTGATGGTGTGCGGGGTGCTGCTCACAGGCGTGGTCTACAACCGCCTGGAGCGCCGCCAGCGCCTGGCTTCCTCGCGGGCGGCCGAAGCCTCCCGCTAATCTTTGCAACCGACAAGCGAGCACAAGCATGCGACTGATCCAATTCGAAACCGCCGCCGGCGAGCGCCGGGTGGGTGTTGTGGAAGGCGAGTACGCCCTTGAAGTAATCGGCGCCAGCAGCACCCGCGAACTGGCCCTGCAGGCCATTGCCGCCAGCCGCGACCTGGCCAGCGAAGTGCAGGCCGCCGGGCTGGGCGAGCGCCACGACTACCTGGCCCTGCTGGCTGAAGGCCGCGTATTGCCGCCGCTGGACCATCCGGACCCGGCGCACTGCCTGGTGACGGGTACCGGCCTGACCCACCTGGGCAGCGCCGCCACCCGTGACAAGATGCACCAGCAGCAGGCTGAGGGCGCCGTCACCGACAGCATGCGCATGTTCCAGTGGGGCCTGGAGGGCGGACGGCCGCCAGCGGGCGAGGAGGGCGCGCAGCCGGAGTGGTTCTACAAGGGCGACGGCGGCATCGTCGTGCGCCCCGGCGCCGACTTGCCGCTGCCGGCCTTTGCCGAAGATGCCGGCGAGGAGCCAGAGCTGGTCGGGCTATACCTGATTGGCGCCGACGGCACCCCATACCGCCTCGGTTATGCGCTGGGCAACGAGTTTTCCGACCATGTGATGGAACGGCGCAACTACCTGTACCTGGCGCACTCCAAACTGCGCGCCTGCAGCTTCGGCCCGGAGCTGCGCCTGGGCGCATTGCCTGCCCACCTGGAAGGCAACAGCTACATCCTGCGCGAGGGCCAGGTGCTGTGGAGCAAGCCGTTCCTATCGGGTGAGCAGAACATGTGCCACAGCTTCGAGAACCTCGAGTTCCACCACTTCAAGTACGACCAGTTCCTGCGTGCTGGCGATATCCATGTGCACTATTTCGGCACCGCCACGCTGTCGTTTGCCGACGGCGTTCAGGCACGCCCGGGGGATACCTTCGAGGTCAGCCTCGAGGCCTTTGGCCAGCCGCTGCGCAATGGCATTGCTGCCGCGCCCGATCAGGTTCGCCCAGGGTTTGTGAAAAGCCTGTAGGAGATCACCCAGCCTTTCGCGGACCTTGTGGGAGCGGGTTCACCCGCGAAGAATCCAACGCGGTACATGGCACCGGCTTTGCCGGTGTTCGCGGCTGAAGCCGCTCCCACAAAGGCCCTGCATGCAGTCTCTTTGCTGCCTTTTCTTTATCACAGGAGTCAACCATGTCTGGAAGCAACTTCATTGGCGGCCAGCGCAGCGCTGTCGGCAGCGTGCGCCTTCACAGCCTCGATGCGCGCACCGGCGAAGCATTGCCGGTGGCCTTCACCCAAGCTACCCCTGAAGAAGTGGCTGCGGCCGCTCAGGCCGCCGAGTCGGCATTTGCCGAATACAACGCCTTGGCGCCCGAGCGCCGTGCACAGTTTCTGGATGCCATTGCCGACCAGCTCGACGCGCTGGACGATACCTTCGTCGCCACGGTGTGCCGCGAGACCGCGCTGCCGGCTGGGCGCATCCAGGGCGAGCGTGGCCGTACCAGCAACCAGATGCGCCTGTTCGCCAAGGTACTGCGCCGTGGCGACTACCTGGGGGCGCGCATCGACCGCGCGCAGCCACAGCGCCAGCCGCTGCCACGCCCTGACCTGCGCCAGTTCCGTACCGGTGTTGGCCCGGTGGCCGTGTTTGGTGCCAGCAACTTCCCACTGGCCTTCTCCACGGCCGGCGGCGACACCGCCGCGGCGCTCGCTGCCGGCTGCCCGGTCGTGGTCAAGGCACACAGCGGCCATATGGCCACTGCCGAGCAGGTGGCCGAAGCTATCGAGCGTGCGGCGGTCGCCACTGGCATGCCCGCGGGGGTGTTCAACATGGTCTACGGTGCCGGTGTTGGTGAAGCGCTGGTGCGCCACCCGGCCATTCAGGCGGTGGGTTTCACCGGTTCGCTCAAGGGCGGCCGAGCACTGTGTGACCTGGCGGCAGCGCGCCCTCAGCCGATCCCGGTGTTCGCCGAAATGAGCAGCATCAACCCGGTGCTGGTGTTGCCCGCGGCGTTGCGGGCCCGCGGCGATCAGGTGGCCAAGGAACTGGCCGCCTCGGTGGTGCTGGGCTGCGGGCAGTTCTGCACCAACCCCGGGCTGGTCATCGGCATTGCCGGTGAGGCGTTCAGCGCCTTCGTCGCGGCACTGGCTGCACAACTGGCCGACCAGCCCGCGCAAACCATGCTAAATGCCGGTACCTTGCGCAGCTATGTCAGCGGCGTGCAGCGCCTGCAACAGCACCCGGGCGTGCGCCATCTGGCTGGTGCCGAGCAAGCCGATGATCAGGCCCGAGCGCAGCTGTTCCAGGCCGATGTGAGCCTGCTGTTCAACGGCGACGAGCTGTTGCAGGAAGAAGTTTTCGGGCCGGCCACGGTGGTGGTCGAAGTGGCTGACGAAGCCGAACTGCACCGCGCCCTGCAAGCCCTGCACGGGCAACTGACCGCCACCCTGATTGCCGAGCCGGAAGACTTGCAGCGGTTTGCCGCGCTGGTGCCGCTGCTGCAGCGCAAGGCCGGGCGCCTGTTGCTCAACGGCTACCCGACCGGCGTTGAAGTGTGCGATGCGATGGTGCATGGCGGGCCGTACCCGGCCACTTCCGATGCCCGTGGTACCTCGGTCGGCACCCTGGCCATCGACCGCTTCCTGCGCCCGGTGTGTTACCAGGATTATCCGGACGCACTGCTGCCCGACGCCCTGAAAAATGCCAACCCGCTTGGCCTGCAGCGCCTGGTCGACGGCCAGCACAGCCGTGAGGCGCTGGCCTGAAGGCTTGCGCTGCACCTTGCCTGCTTCGCGGCCGAACCCGCTCCTTCACTGCAAGGCCACCTGCATCGCCGACAGCTTGATACAGGTTTCATCGTACTCGCTCGAAGGGTCCGAAGACCGCACGATGCCGCACCCGGCATACAGCCTTGCCTGATCGCCCTGCAGCAACGCCGAGCGTAGGCCGACGATGAATTCACCGTTGCCGTTGGCGTCCACCCAGCCCAGGGGGGCGGCGTACCAACCGCGGTCAAAGCCTTCGTGTCGGCGGATGTAGTCTGTTGCTTGCAGGCGTTCGTGGCCACCTACTGCCGGGGTCGGGTGCAGGGCGGCGGTCAGTTGCAGCAGGCTGGCGGGTGGCCGCAGGCGGCCTTCGATTACCGTGCTCAAGTGCTGCACCCGGCTCAGGCGCTGGATCGAGGGGGTATCGGGCACTTGCAAGTGCTCGGCCCATGGCGTCAGCACCTGCTGGATGATCTGCGCCACCACGGCGTGCTCGTGGCGGTTTTTTTCGCAGTCCATCAGCGCCCTCGCCAACTGGGCGTCCAGGCGTGGGTCCGGGTCGCGTCGGCAGGTACCGGCCAGCGCCAGGGTCTGCAGATGGCCGTCGTTCAGCCTGATCAGGCGCTCTGGCGTGGCGCCGATGAAGCACCTGGCCTGGCGGCGAAAGGCAAACAGGTAAGCTGCCGGCTCGGCGCTGGCCAGCCGGGTCAGCGCTCTGCCCGGGCTGGGCGGGGCGCTGTAAACGCTGACCACTTCGCGGGCGAGCACCACCTTCTGCAATTCGCTGCCACGCAGCGTGTGCAGGGCCTGTGTGACCTTGCCCTCCCATTCGGCGCGTGGCAGGCACTGGTCGTGCAGGTGCTCGATGGCGGGTGTGCTTACCGGCGGCGACAGGTAGCGATCCATCAGCGTGCTCCAGCTATCAAGCAACTGTTCGCTGCGCTGGCGGGGGTTGTCCGTGGCGTTGATACGCTGCTGACACAACAGCCAGCACTGGCCTGCCTCGCGCACCACCAGCAAACTCATCAGCCACAGCGAAGCATCGCCGAAACCTTGCCAGGCACTGGCGGGCACTACCTCGGTATCGAAGCGCATGCCACCGCAAAGCAGGGGCGGCTGCGGGCCGTGGATCACCGCGCTGTCCAGCCAAGCCTGCCATTGGTTGTCCAGGCTGGCAAAGCGCTGGGTGCCCGTAGCGTTCAGCTCATCGGCAAGGCCCCAGCCGAACAGGCTACGCGTACCCCCGGCGTCGCGCCAGAACACCGCATCGGCATCGGGCCGGTCGGCCTGGCGGAACAGCGTCAGCAGGTCCATGTCGGCGATGGCCCAGGCATGGCTGGCCAGCACGGGCGTGCCTTGTGCGGTGGCGCGTTGGCGGGCGCGCTCGAACAGCTCGGTCAGCTCGGCCAGGTGATCGTCAAGATGGCTGAAGGCGTTCATGCCGGGGCCCTCTGGCTGCGCCAGTACAGCACTTGCTGGGCGATGTACCAATGGATGATCTGGGCGAACAGGGTTTCGATGAAATGCCCGTCCAGCCCCGCCTGTTCGGCCCACTGGCGCCGTTGCGGCAGCATCTGCGCCACGCGCTCGGGTGCGGCGATGCTGCTTTCGCTAGGCTTGAATCGTGATGCGGCCTTGACGTAGGCCATGCGCTGGCGCATCAGCTCGATGATCTGTTGGTCCAGTGAGTCGATGGCGAAACGGATGTCCGGCAAGCCTTCGCAAGCGTCGGGGGTTTTCATCACAGGGTTTCCTCGGGAACGGGAGCTGGGCGCGGTCGGCGCTCAAGCAGGGTGGCTGCGAGGGCATCGAGCACCGCCTGGCGTTGCTCGACCAGGTAGAAGTGCTCGCCGCCCCAGCGTTGCAGCTGCAGTGGCTGGTGAGTTGCGGCTTGCCAGGCCAGGGCCTCGCCAAGGTCGACCTCGGGGTCTTGCTCGGGAAAGAGCACGGTGACCCGGGTGTCGAGTGGTTGAGGCGTGGCGCGGCCATAGGTTTCGACGATGCGGTAGTCGTTGCGCAGGCTGGGCAGGAACATGCCGCGCAGGTCGGGGTCGGCCAGCAGCGGGTTGGGCCGCCCGGCCAAGCGCTGCACATCGTCCAGCAACGCCTGGTCAGGGCCGCAGTGCAACTGCCCGCCACGCTGGCGCTGCGGCGCGGGGTGGGCCGAGACGAACAGGTGCCCGATGGCCACCGCCTGTTGCTCCAGGCGCGCTGCCACTTCATACGCCACCACTGCGCCCAGGCTGTGGCCGAACAGCGCCAGTGGCCGGTCGGCGTAGCTACGCAGGGCTTCGCTGGCGGCGTCGGCAAGGCTGTCCATGCAGGTCAGGCACGGTTCACCGAAGCGGTCTTCGCGGCCGGGGTACTGGACCGCCAGCAGGTCGATCTCGTCCGGCAAGGCGGTTGCCCAGTCGCGGAAGAAACTCGCGCTGCCACCGGCATGGGCAAAGCACACCAGGCGCCAGCGCGGCATCGGCGACAAGCGGTAAGGCCGTACCCAGCGCGCGGCCTGGGCCAACGCTTCAGCAGTCATTGCGCGAGGCTCCTGCGGTTGGTGTCGAGCCATGCCTGGCGCAGGCTGTCGCGCAAGTCCTTGCGGCTGACCTTGCCAACCCCGGTTTGCGGAAAGCGGGCGATGAACTCGATTCGGTCCGGTACCTTGAATGCCGCCAGGCCCTGGTTGCGCAGGTGCTGCTTGAGGCCGAACGCTGAAGGCGCAGGCTCGCGGGCGACGACGAAGGCACAGGTGGACTCGCCCAGCACGGCATCGGGCATCGCCACCAAGGCGGCGTCGTGCACCTGGGGGTGAGCGAGCAGCAGGTTTTCCACTTCTTCAGCGGCGACTTTTTCGCCGCCACGGTTGATCTGGTCCTTGTCGCGGCCTTCGACCACCAGGTAGCCCTCGGGCGTGCGTCGTACCCGGTCACCGCTGCGGTAGAAGCCGTCGACCGTGAATGCCTTGGCATTGTGCTCTGGCAGGCGGTAGTAGCCGCGGATGGTGTAGGGGCCTCGTACCTGCAGTTCGCCTACCTCGCCATTGGCGACTGGCTGGCCCTGTTCGTCGACGATTCGCACCTCATCATCGGCGCACAGCGGCCGGCCCTGGGTGTGCAGCACCAGCGCCTTGGGGTCGTCCAGGCGGGTGTAGCACAGCAGCCCTTCGGCCATGCCCAGCACCTGTTGCAGCGCACAGCCCAGTACCGGGGTTATACGCTCTGCCGCCGTACTCAGCAGTTTCGCGCCCCCCACCTGCAGCAGGCGCAGGCTCGAGAGGTCGGCCTGGCGCTTCACCTGGGCATCGAGCCACAGCATCGCCAGTGGTGGCACCAGTGCGGTTACGTTAACCCCTTGTTCGCTGATCAGGGCAAAGCAGGTGTCCGGGTCGGGGCGTTGGCTGCACACCACCCGGCCACCGGCCAGCAGGGTGCCAATCACGCCGGGGCAGCACAGGGTGAAGTTGTGCGCCATGGGCAGCGCCGCCAGGTACACGGTATGCGCATCAAAACCGCACACCGCGCTACTGGCGCGGACGTTGTACAGGTACTCGGCATGCCGGCGGGGGATCAGCTTGGGGGTACCAGTGGTGCCGCCCGACAGCTGGAAGCAGGCGACGGCTTGCGGCGCGCCGGCGTCCTCTTGCAGCGGCTGGTCGGCGTACAGCGCCGTCAGGCGGGTGAACTCTTCGGCGGCCCCGTCGATCACCACATGGCGCAGTTGTGGGTGGTCGCTGCGCAGCTGGCGCGCCATCTGCCGGCAGTCGAAGCCTTCAAACTGGTCGCAGCCGATGTACGCACGCGCCTCGGCAAAACTGCAGAAACCACCGATCTCGTGCTGGCGATGGGCGGGCAGGGCGAGGATTGGCCTGACGCCAAGGCGGAACAGGGCGAAACACACCTCGATAAAGGCGCTGCCGTTGGGCAGGTGCACCACCACGTTGTCGCCGGCCTGTAGCCCGAGCGTACGCAGGCCGGCGGCCAGGCGCTGGCAGCGCTGCGCCAGCTCGGCGTAGCTCAGGTGCACGGCGCCGTCGCTGATGGCGATGGCTGCCGGGTGGCGGGCAGCGGCCTGGTCCAGGGCCTGGGCAAAGGTCTGGTCCTGCCAGTAGCCGGCCTGGCGATAACGTTCGGCGAATTCGGCAGGCCAGTCGGGGGTGTCGGCGAGGGGCTCTGGCTGGGGCGTTGCGGGGAGCAATGACATGCAATCTCCTATTTGTAGAAATAAATGGCTACAAATGGCTAAATGAGATTTATTATCATTGTCCATCAGCGAACGCATCACAACGCCAAGGCTTTCGGTGCCGTGACTTTTTCGTTAGATGAAATACGCAGTGGCTTGAAACCGGGGGGCAAGGTTCGCCAGCCTCCCGTCATCACCGTTTCGCCCCCGTAATGGCGCAAGGAAAAGGGAAAACCCAATGACTATTACGATCATCGCCGCAAGCAAACCCGAGAAGCAGGTTGAGCCCAGGGGCAACCAACCCGGTACGGTCTACCTGGAGCCGCACATGACGCTGGTGACTGGTACGCTCTGGTCGGAAAGCGAAGCCTGGGTCGAAGACCCGCTCGAGCGCGGGCTCAAGCTGATCCTGGTGCAGAGCGGCGAACTGTCCTGCCGGATCCCGGGGCATGCCACCCAGGCGATCCGCGGCCCGAGCCTGTGCACCATTGTCAACGACGGCGAGTTCACCTCATCGCAGATCTACGGCACCGCCACCCCGCTGCGCTACACCATCGTGCAACTGGACCTGGAGTCCCTCGACCGCCACCTGGGCATGGCCCCGCGCAAGCTTCTGGCGGGCCGCGGTGGCGACCCGTACATGATGGTGCGCCCTGCGCCACGGGCGATGCAGGCGCTTGCCACGCAGATCGCCACCTGCCCGATGCAGGGGCCGACCCGCTCGCTGTACCTGGGCGGCAAGGCGCTGGAGCTGACCGCGCTCAGCGCGCAGTTCCTGCTGGAGGAGCGCGGGCAACCGGAGCAGAAGCTGCGCATTACCTCATCGGATGTCGAGCGGGTCCATGCTGCCCGCGACTTGCTGGTGCGTTCGCTCCTGGAGCCGCCGAGCCTCAACAGCCTGGCCAGCCATGTCGGCATGAGCCCACGCAAGCTCACCGCCGGGTTTCGCAAGGTGTTCGGTACCAGCGTGTTCGGTTACCTGCAGGAGCATCGTCTGAGCGAGGCCCATCGCATGCTCAGCGAAGAAGAGAGCAACGTTTCCACGGTCGCCTATGGCGTAGGCTATAGCCCGGCGCATTTCTCCATTGCCTTTCGCAAGCGCTACGGTGTCTCGCCCAGCGAGATTCGCTGACGGGTAGTGCGGGTGTCACTGAATCTAATGAAAACGCCTGTGCATCTAAAGCCTTGAGCGCGTTCCGAAAAGCTTCCTGAGATAGAGTCTCAATTGATAACGCCTTGCATCTTCGCGGGGCAGACAGACTCTTTTCGATCGGGTACAGGAAGCTTTTCATGAGCGAGCTGACAACAGCAGACATCACCGCGGCCAGCCCGCTTCGCCATTGGCTGCTTGAACAGCTGGCGCCCTTGCTGGGGGCGACCGTGGCAGAAATCGACAGCCTGGGAGACCAGGAAAACCTGCTGGGCTGCGGGCTGGACTCAATCCGCCTGATGTACCTGCAGGAACAGTTGCGTAGCCACGGGCTGCAGGCCGACTTCGCCCAACTGAGCGCCGAGCCTTGCGTGGCGGCCTGGCTGGCCCTGCTGCACGGGCAGGTGCTGCGGGCACCTGCGGCGGCTACCACAGCGGCCCTGCCTGCGCCAGGGCAAAGCTTCGAGCTCAGCGCGGTGCAGCAGGCCTACTGGCTGGGGCGTGGCCCTGCCGAAGTGTTGGGCAACACCAGCTGCCATGCCTGGCTTGAGTTCGACTGCCAGGGTATCGACCCCCAGCGCCTGGCCGGCGCGGTGCGCTGCGTGCAGGCGCGCCACCCGATGCTGCGTGCCT
>JAAIGF010126597.1_pt1 | contig 89996 bp, 95 predicted proteins | sample 6487441 | NCBI WGS metagenome assembly JAAIGF01 (sample SAMN13974129, study PRJNA590717) | phyllosphere metagenome | biome: pepper field; feature: multiple bacterial spot infested pepper fields; material: pepper leaves; isolation source: leaves from pepper fields | host: Capsicum annuum ... | reverse complement strand
TTTACCGGTACCTGATTCGCCCTGGATCAGCACATTGGAGTCTGTAGGCGCGACCTTGCGGATCTTGCTGTACATGTCCTGCATGGGCGGACACGAGCCGATGATGCCGATTTCGCCATTGGCCGCTGCCGTGCTGCCTTTGTCGGCCGAGGCAGCTTTGCCGTTGTTGGCGCGTGGCTCGGCAGCCGGTGCAGCGGCCGGGGCGTTTTGCCGGTCGCGCAGGATACGCGCCACGGCTTGCAGCATTTCGTCGTGGTCGAAGGGCTTGGCGATGTAGTCCACTGCGCCCATTTTCATCGAGTCCACTGCCGAGCGCAGGCTGGCGTAACTGGTCATGATCAGCACCGGGGTGCCCTGGCCGAGCTTGATCAGCTCGGTGCCGGGTGCGCCAGGCAGGCGCAGGTCACTGACGATCAGGTCGAAGGTGGCAATGCTGAAGCGTTCCTGGGCTTCCTGCACCGAGCCGGCTTCGCTGACCTGGTACTGGTTCCGCTCAAGCAGACGACGCAAGGCCGAGCGGATGATGGTTTCGTCTTCGACGATCAGAATGTGCGGCATTGTATACTCCCACTTCAGCGCCACCTCGAAGCTTCTCAGAGTTTTACCTTTTTCGCCATCAGTCACGACCATGAGCCCAGCCTTGCCCATCCCGATCGCGTTGCGCTAACGCCGGCCAGGCCTCACCACCCGCGTCGCCTTCACTGGGTGAACGTACAGCCCAGATACAGAATTGCCTTCCGATCAGCCACGCAATTTCGCTATACTTGGTACCTACACTCTTCCTAGGCCTGCTCCAATGTCCAGCTTCAAAACCATCTATTTTCCAGACTATCGCGTTGGAGAGTCCGGTAAATCTGGCCTGACCATTTCATTCTCTGAAACCGAACTTGATCTCTATCATACCGTCAACAAACTGAGCAGTTTTTCAATCAGGACTGCTATTGGCCACAATCACTACCATGATGTCGTCAAAGCGGCTGATCAAGAAGGGCTTTCGGTTTCGGCCTATGTCCGTCGCATCCTGAGCCGTTCAATATCATTTGAACGCGGGAAATCTGCCAGCTACGACGCTGCTATCCAATCAACCTTTACGGGTGGCAAAGGTAGCCCGTTGCACGACTGGTTCCCCTATCTGGAAGGGTACTCGCCTGATTTTGTTCGCACTGTTATTGCACAATATGCACCTACCGCAAAGCGGGTATTTGACCCCTTTTGTGGTTCCGGCACTACCGTATTGACAGCCGCGTCGATGGGCATCGAATCCGCCTACTGCGAAGTCAACCCAGTATGCCGAGATGTGATCAATGCAAAATCATTGGCCATGAGCATCGATCAAAACACGAGACACGCCCTTTCTGCATCGCTGGAACAGCTATCCCATGATCTCGATAACGAGCTAAGTCAGTACAGAGAAGACAACCGGCTACGCGCTAGCTTTATCGAGTCATTCAGTGAGAAACCATTTTTTGACCAAATAACCTACAGCAAGGTGCTCAAGCTGAGAACAATGGCGGATGATCTTCTTGCGTCCAACCCAAGTCTTGGCCAACTTTTCGAGATCTCAGTACTGGGTGCTCTGGTGCCATCATCGCTCTTGGTGCGCAGGGGCGACTTGCGGTTCCGAAACGAAAAGGAGCTCAGGACGCACACACCGGATATCAGCGCATTGGTCGCCAAGCGGTTACGGCTGATCGCAAGTGACTTGAACGATTTGCACAGCACTGATCATGCTATGTCTTTGTTGGGCACAGACGCACGATTTGTAAATACAGAGGCTATCGCACCTGTAGATATTGTGGTGACCAGTCCGCCATATTTGAATGGCACTAATTATTTCAGAAATACAAAAATTGAGCTTTGGTTTCAAAGACACTTAAACATAAAAAGCGACCTGAGACGTTTTCGAGACAGCGCCGTAACATCAGGAATAAATGATGTAACAAACTCAAAAAGCGGCCTGGGTTCTATCCCAGAAGTCGAGCTGCTCAAGGAGACCTTGGCAGAGTTGAAAACAGAGTGCTACGACAAACGTATTCCGATGATGACCGCGTCATATTTTGTAGAAATGAGCAAAGTCATTGATCGAATTAAAACACTCTGCCATCAGGGCACAAAGATTGCCATTGACCTGGGCGATTCGTGCTATGGCAGCGTCTGGGTTCGCACCGACCTCATCCTGAGAGAGATCATGGTGCAAGCAGGATTCGAATTACTCGACGAGGTTACACTTCGCGAAAGGCAATCCAGGGATGGCCGACGGCTGAAGCAAACGCTGCAAGTATTTGGAGTTAAACAGTGAATATTCGCGAGAATACCTTGAGCGTCTTCGAGCCACGCCCAGAAAAATTACCTCCCACATGGGGTACTTTTCGGGAAACGCTGCCTCACCAACAGGGGGAATTTAAAAAACGCAACTGGGGGCATGCCTGGCACTCCATTTGCTCCTACCAAGGCAAGTTAAAGCCCTCTATCGCCCATACGCTGGTTCGCGCCCTTTTACCCACAGAGGGTGGCGTTGTACTAGACCCGTTCTCTGGGGTTGGCACGATTCCATTCGAAGCGCGGCTTCAGGGTCATAGGGGGCTTGCCTTTGATATTAGCCCGGCGGCGATTGCCATTTCACGAGCAAAACTGGAAGCCTTCGACGCCCACGCCGTTGAGCATGAACTTCGTCTGCTGGAAACGTGGATAAGCGTGCACAAGGCAGACCTTTCAGATTATGACTTCAGTGGCATTAAGTTCAACGGGCCATTGCAGCACTACTTCCATCCAGAAACATTCGTTGAAATTGTGTCTGCGCGCAATTATTTTTTGACCTATGGCTTCGACGACCCTGCAAGGGCCATGGTCATGAGCTGCTTGCTCCACATCCTTCATGGAAACAGACCGTACGCCCTTTCCCGGAGAAGCCATCCTATCACGCCGTTCGCTCCGACCGGAGAAGCCGTCCGGCACTCATTGATTGAAAAGCTGGAGAGCAAAATCAAGAGAGTAATGAGCAGTTTCTCGAGCACCCAGCAGAGCAGCAAAATCTACTGTCAAGATGCAGCTGCAGCGTGGCCGGAAGAAGTGGACAGCTTAGACGCCATTATCACCTCCCCTCCCTTCTTCGACAGCACGAGGTTCTATTCCGCCAACTGGATGCGCCTCTGGTTTTCAGGCTGGGACGCGCACGATTTTTCGACTAAACCCGCAGATTTTGTCGAGGTCAAACAAAAAATCAATTTCTCCGTGTATGAGCCTATTTTCGCTCAAGCGGCAGCACGATTGAAAAAAGGAGGATATTTTGCCTTACACCTAGGCAAAAGCGTCAAATGCGACATGGCAAGTAGAATTATGGAAATCGGACGACGGCATCTTTCGATTTTGGATTATTTCGACGAAAGTGTTCTTCACTGCGAGAGCCATGGCATTCGTGACAAAGGCACTGTCACCGACCATCAATACGTACTCTTCGAAAAAAAATAGAATCCAGCCCGCGCCGAGTACTCTCGACGCGGGCCTGCCGCCGACTAGATAATAACGAAACACCAGACGTTCAGGCTGCGCGCTGCAGCAATCGATACAGAATAATTAATCCCTAAGATCATCAGCACGCTTCTTCCAGTCGGGCGAAAGTCTTGGAGCGCTTGATAAGAAATCAAAACCTTCGGCATCCATGATACGGTTCCGCAACCTGAGCAAGTCATCAGGATAACGCGCGAATTTTTGAAAAAGCTCCTCCACGAACTGACCATCTCGCAAACGCCTGATCGCATCTGGATTAAATACCGGCTTCCCAATCAAGTCTCGATAATCAATACCTGTCAGACCTGCGAGCTTACGACATTCTACATCGCTGTAGAAATCACCCGGCCATTTGTGACGCTTGTTACCATTATGCTCCCGACACAACAATGTTGCGTTATCTGTAGTGAGCGGCCACAAATAGTAAACCGGGCGTGTGTGATCCAGGTTAGCCTTAAGTGATTCGCCATCATTGTCGTCAATCGCTACAGCCTTGCCGCATTTGAAACAACGCCCGTCAAACCGTTCGACTATCGCGTTAATATCCAGCCTTTGAGGACTATCGAACTGGACGTACAAACGACGCTGCTGACTGGCTATCCGATGTTGTTCGGTCGTGCGCGTGGCATTTTTTACACTATTATAGTCCTGCTTGCACATATTGCACTCACCCTGCCGCCCGGTCAGGCGTGCAGTGTGCCTATCAAACTCAGCAAGCGGCTTCAAGGCTCCGCAGACAATACAATATTTAAAACGCGCAGCGCGCATGACATAATCTTCATGCACCACCATCGCAGGCTCATCCGGAGAAGTTTCACCCGTAAGGCGGTTGGCGACCTGATACTTGTAAAGCTCCAATACCTCGCCCATTTTCAGCGAAAAACTGCAAGAAGGACAGTCGACACAAAAATCCCCTTCCAGGTCACGCTCATCGATCACCAAAATCTCTGTGCACACGGGATTTAGGCACTGCAATACCCTGAATGCCCTGTCCCCCATACCTTTGACATGATCAGGGCGGCTGAACCCGATGCGCGTTACCGTTGTATAGCTCGACCTTCTTGCCATGAATAAGCCCTGCTCCCTTGAAGATGCTTAACGTGCTGACCACACTTACCCGATTAAATAATAGCACCACGCCACTATTTGCGTAAACCTGTACACGCCTTCACGGGTCTCGTATTCAAAGCGATAAAACCGCTACGCCATCGTGACTCGCGTCAACCGGGTGAACTCAGCGTCAAACTGCCCTTCAGAAACGCTTCACGTACCTGATGCATCTGCAAATGTGTTTTCCCCGCCGCATAATCCAGCCCCGCAAGCCCCATTTTCAACGCCAGTTCGGGGTAGCGGGCAGCGTGACGAATACGCTCTGCCAAGCTTGAAGGGTTACCGGTCTCAAACGTGAGCGCATTGTGCTTGCTGGTAATATCCAGTACCCCGCATGTGTCAGAGCCAATGATGGGAACGCCCTGGCTGAATGCGTCAAAGATGATCCGTGGTTGTTCCTGCTTCAAGGTCGGAACCAGTAACCAGTCATGCTGGGCAATGATCCTGAAGAAGTCTTTGCCATAATCGACTGCGTTCATGAACTTCACCTCGACGGCGCCCCGGTGCTCGGCTGCAAAGCGCAGGCAGTGCGCTTTCAAGTCACCCTCACCCATGATGGTGAGCGTGATATCAACGCCTTCGACCTCCAGTTGCTCAATGGCTTCAAGAACGACCAGAACACCCTTGTCCATGACCAGGCGTGAAGGGTAAAGCAAATTGAGTGCATGACTGCGCCTGCCCTCGAACCTTCTTTTGACAGCTTCCGGAGCGGCCATGAATTTTTTATCGAGCCAACTGGCAGGGTTGATCAGCGTGTGCCGGTTGTCACCGCCAAGAAAGTATTCCTTGTAAAAGGATTGAGTAAAGATTCTGGCGTTGGCCAGCCTCAGGCAGCGTTTCAAAACAAAGGTATGTACATGGTGCTCGATGATTTTCCTGAGGGTCCGTGCATCGCCTTGCCCCAGCATCCAGAATGAAGACTCTATGACAATAACCCATTGAAAACGGAACAATGGCTTGAGGGGTAACAGATAGAAAGACAGCGGAAACGCCCAACCGGCACCGTCAGAATGAACGATCCTGGCCTGTTTGCAGGCGCGGGCGACCGTGATGAAGTTCGGCAGGAAATTTTTCAATACAGAAGCAAGCCCATGGTCTTCTTTTAATGCATGAAGCCATTTTATGTTCAGATGGCTAATACTTTGCAGCCCTTCGACATTTTGGCGTTTTTCAACAGGGCAGCAGATGCCGAAATGTTCAATGTAGCTCAGGTGAAGCTCTATATCCTTGACCCACAAGGGGTCGGTAAAACGTTCACCTTGTTCATTGATGACAATTGGAATTCGGGTAAAGAGGATGTAAGGGTCGTCGATCATATTCCCCTCGCAGGGAGGCCTGGACACTAAAAGTTCAATTGTCTACATGGGGCTTACTCCTCAATACCAGCCGTCCATCTCAACAACGTTCCAGCGTCCTTGCAGGCCTGCTGCATATGCAGCAGGCGCTCCGTTGGGGTTCACTTTAGTGTGACTTCATGAATCGCACACGGCGTGTTGCAACAATTTCTCATGCGGCATGGCCGGTGAGGGTCGCTTCGGATTCGGGATTGTGCTGTCAGTGTTCGAACCGCTGGAAGTTCTCGACAGCCTCGTCCGGCCCTTTCGCGGGTAAACCCGCTCCTACGAAGGTTGCGCATGCCTTGCAGGAGCAACTGTCTTGCTCAATTTCTAGCATCTGGCGCCCTATAGGAGCGGGCTTGCCCGCGAATACGGTGGGGGCGGCAACGGTGAATGGCCGGTGGGAAATTGGCTGGCAGGTCTGGCCCTTTCGCGGCTAAAGCCGCTTACGACGGGCTGTGTGGAACCCATGTTGTATGTGCCCCCGGGACCAATGTAGCAGCGGGTATACCCGCGAAAGGGGCAGTCCAGGCCATACATCAACAAAACTCTGGAACGATTTGCTCAAAGCCCCTGACGATCAGAAGTCATACCGCGCACCTACCATCATGCTGCGTGACGGCCCATAGAAGTTGAACGTCGAGGTCGAACCCACCCGCGACAGGTAGTCCCGGTCGAACAGGTTGTTGACGTTGAGGGTGGCCGTCAGCTTCGAAGTCACCGGGTACGACAGCATCGCATCCACGGTGGCGTAACCCGGGGCATCAATGCGCACGCCACCGTTCTCGGAATAGAAGTTGCTCATCGCCGAAATACCACCACCAATTGCCAGGCCGGTCAGGGGGCCTTGGTTGATGGTGTACTTGCTCCAAAGCGACGCCTGGTTGCGCGGCATGATGAAGAACGTGGTTTCGGCATCACCCTTGACGGTTTCGGTCTCCATCCAGGTATAGCCGGCCAGCAGCTCCCAGTTCGGCGTCAGCTTGCCGCTCACTTCCACTTCGGCCCCCTTCACCCGTGTCTTGCCAGAGGCAACCGAGTCGGTGGTAGCCACACCATCAGCATCGTACACAGTGGTGGCGCGGTTTTTGTCGGTCAGGCGGAACACCGACAAGCGGGTGTTCAGGTCGCCGCCGAAGTAGCTGCTTTTCAGGCCGAACTCGTACTGCTCGCCCTCACGCGGCTTCAGCACCCGGCCGTTGCTGTCGGTGTCGGACTGCGGTTTGAACACTTGCGAGTAGCTGGCGTACAGCGCGTGGTTGTCTGTCAGGTCGTAGACCAGGCCACCATACGGGGTGAAATGGCCGTCCACGCGCTTGCTGTCGTCCGTGGTAGCACCGCTGCTGAGGGTGGTGGTGTAAAAATCACCACGGTACCAGCTGAAGCGGCCACCGGCGATCAGCGCCAGGCGTTCGACCGGGCGGAAGGTGACTTTGGAGTACAAGCCGTATTCCTCTTCCTGCATACCGGTCTCGGTGCTGTAGTTGGGCGACGGTTTGGCGAACTGCTTCGGCGAGTAGGTATTGACGTTGATGGCACCCAGGTTGGTGGTGCCATTGAGGTACTCGGTGTCGTAGTTCTTGTAGTCGCTGCCGACCACGAACTCGCTGACCTGGCCGAACGTTTCGAACGGCTGGCTGTAGCTGGCGTCCAGCGAGTAGGTGTCCTGGGTGAAGTCACGGGCGCTGGCACGCTCGGAGTTGGCACCGGTGGTGGCGTTGGTCGCGGTGAAGGCGTACAGGTAATGGGTGTCGCGGTGTGAACCACGTGCCGCAATGCGCCCGTAGCCGCCGTTGTCGAAGCGGTGGGTCAGCTCGGCAACCAGGTCGGTGGTCTTGCCATCGAAGTAGTTCCAGTCGGCCCCCAGGAAACGCGAGTGGCCAAAGTCAGGCACCTCGCCGGACAGCGTGGCCGGGTAGCCGTTGTGCGGGGTGATGTTCTTCACTTCGTGCATCAGGCCGAACGACAGCGTGGTGGCGTCGTCCAGATCGATGTCCAGCGCACCGTAGTAGCTGTTGCTGGTATTGGTGTTGTAATCCACTTCGCCATTGGTGTCGTCACGCGAGGCGATGAAACGCCCGCGTACGCGGCCGCCATCGTCCAGCGGCCCGCTCAGGTCGATTTCTTCGTGGTTGGTGTCCCAAGTGCCGTAGCTGCCCTCGATATGGCCCTGAAACTCGGCAGTGGGGCGCTTGCGCACCATGTTGACGATACCGCCAAGTTCACTGGTGCTGCTGAACAAGCCGGCCGGGCCACGCATGATTTCAACGCGGTCGAACGCGGCCAGTGACGGCACGGTGCCGAAAATGCTGGCCATGGGTGCAGGCAAGCCATCGATGTTGAACTCGCTGTACTCGTAGCCACGGGCATAGATCGACGAGCGGCCGCTGTCGTTGGTCAGTGTGCGCAGGCCTGCGGTGTACTTGGCCAGGTCATCCAGGTGCACGAACTGGCGATCCTTCACGTAGTCCTGGGTATACACGGTGATCGACTGCGGGATGTCCTTGAGCGCTGCCGGCGTCTTGGTGCCCACGGTGGCCGCATCGACGCTGTAACCACCCGTTTCTTCCGAAGGCAGCATGTCGTACAGGCGGTTGCCCTCGATGGTCAATGCTGGCAGGTCGAGCGAACTGTCCTCGGCTGCCGCCCGGGTCGCGACAGTTTCAGCCAGAGCCGACAATGAAAATGGCGCCAGCAACCCCAGCACCAGCCAGCCTCGCGCGCGTCGCTGGCGCCCCACACCTTTGAAAACGTTCATGACACACCTTCCGCCCAAGTGATAACAATTCGCAAACGAAACAAGTTGCTTTTTGCGAACGATACCGGAGCAAAAACGGGGGTGCAGCATCATTAACCTTCTTAACACATTGAGGCGTTGCCCTCGGCCCGGCGGCAATGGGATGATTTGTAACTGATAGAAGTTCTCATTCAAGGCTCGCCGTGCCCACTTCACTTCTCCTTGCCGAAGACGACCCACGCCTGCGCCAGGACCTGGAACGCCATTTCCTCAAGCGCGGCTTTCGGGTGCATGCCTGTGCCAGCGGCACCCAGGCCCTGCACGCCATACAGCACGCACGCTTCGAACTGGTATTGCTGGACATCATGCTGCCGGGCATCGACGGCCTCAGCCTGCTCGACGAACTGCGCCGCCAACAGGCGGTGCCGGTCATGCTGATGTCGGCGCTAGGCGCCGAACAGGATCGCATCAGTGGCTTTACCCGTGGCGCAGACGACTACCTGCCCAAGCCGTTCAGCCTGGCCGAGCTGGATGCACGGGTCGATGCACTGCTACGGCGCGTGGCATTTGATCGCGGTACGGCGATGCGTGCCGAAGTCGGCGAGGTGATGCTGGACCATGACCGCCAGGATGTTATCCACAACGGCCAGGCTGCCGGCCTTACCGCCTCCGAATTCCGCTTGCTGGCCACCCTTCGTGCTCACCCCGGCGAGGCCTTGAGCAAGCCATTCCTCTACCAGACCGTGCTGCACCGCGCCTACACCCGCCTGGACCGCGGCCTTGACGTACATGTGTGCAACTTGCGCCGCAAGCTGGCCGACATCGCTGCCCAACACTTGCAGATCCAGGCGGTACGCGGCCAGGGATACATTCTGATCGACACGGAACAGCCCTGATGCGACGCCACCCTTTGCTATGGAAGCTGGCCATTCTGCAGGTCGGCTTCTGCCTGTTGCTGACTTGGCTGATCTGGACTTGGGGGCTGTCGGTGGAGCGCAGCACCTATTTCCTGTCACAGAACGACCAGGATTACCTGGCGCGTTACGCACAACAGGCCGAACAGGCCTGGAGCCAAGGCGGGGCGGTTGGCGTGGAGGCCTTGCGCAAGCAGCTGGAGCGCGCTGAAGATACCTGGGTAGCAATCATCGGCCCGCATCTGCAAAGCCTTGGCACCACACCACTGAGTGCCGAGGAGGCCAGCCACCTGACCTTCATGCGCAAACTCGACTGGCCGATGAGCCGGCGCCTGCAGGACGAACTGCCCTATGTCAGCATCGCGTTCCCGCAACACCCGGATAACGGCCGCCTGGTCATGCAATTGCCCGAACACCTGCTGCCCACCGGCCTGACACCCTGGACCCACGTGATCACCCATGGCGTTGCCCCCAGCCTGCTTGCCCTGTTGCTGGGCCTGGCGCTGTACCGCCATTTGGTGGTGCCACTGAACCGCCTTCGCGACCGCGCCGACGCCTTGCGTGCCGATGACCTCGGCAGCCCTGCCCTGCCCTTGCAGGAGCGCCGCGATGAACTGGGCGAACTGGCGCAGGCCTTCGAGCACATGGCCGGGCGCCTGCGCCAGAGCCTGGAGCAACAGCGCCTGCTGCTGCGCACGCTGTCCCACGAACTGCGCACGCCTCTGGCACGGCTGCGCATCGCCCATGATAGCGACTTGCCGCCTCCGCAACTGCGCGAGCGCCTGGACCGCGAAGTGGCCGACATGCAGAAGCTGCTGGAAGACACACTGGACCTGGCCTGGATGGACACTGAACAGCCCTGCCTGCCGACCGAGCCGGTAATGATGGTGTCCGTCTGGGAAGCCTTGTGCCAGGACATCTGCTTCGAAAGCGGCTGGGACCGCACTCGCCTGCCCTGCACGCTGAGTACCGACTGCCAGGTACAAGCCCACCTCGACAGCCTGGCCCAGGCCCTGGAAAACCTGATGCGCAATGCCATTCGCCACTCGCCGGCCGAAGGCCGGGTCAGCCTTGATGGCTGGCGCGAGGGCGACTGCTGGCACCTGCGCCTGAGCGATCAGGGAACCGGAGTACCGCACGCCGACCTTGAGCGGATCTTCCAGCCTTACCAGCGCCTGGCAAACAGCGGCGCTGGCTTCGGCCTGGGCCTGGCCATTGCCCGCCGCGCAATCGAGCTGCAAGGCGGCCGCCTGTGGGCCAGCAATGCTCACCCGGGCCTGTGCCTGCACATGACCTTGCCAATGGCCCGGGACTGTTTAGAAAGTTAATGCGCTTTACGCCCAATCAGGACTGATTATCATCTGGTTGCTCCAGCTTTGCGCCCCTCGCAAAGCAGTAACGAGACGCCTGATGAGCAAGATCACCCTGACACTGGCTTTGGCACTGGCCCTCGTTGCGCCTGTGGCCTTGGCGCAGCCTGAGCGAAACCAGAAGATGGACACCTCGCTACTGCAGCGCCAGGACCTTGCCTACCGCTTCACCCAGTTCGAACTCGACTCGGTCGACGGCCAACGCCATTACCGCTTGTGGGTCGGCCAGCCAAACCGCCCGGCGCCCGCATCGGGGTACCCGGTGCTATGGATGCTTGATGGCAATGCCGCGATCGGCGCGTTGGACAGCCAGCAACTGGACAAGCTCGCCGCCGGCCAGGCGCCCTTGCTGGTGGCCGTGGGGTACCAGACCGAACAACGTATCGATCGGACCGGGCGTACTTATGACTACACCCCGGCATTACCTGGGCAGGCGGAGCAACGTGACCCACTGACCGGGGAACCCAGCGGTGGCGTGGATGCGTTTCTTGACCTACTGACCGAACGCATGCGACCGATGGTGGCCGGGCTGGCCCCCATCGACTTGCAGCGGCAGATGCTATGGGGGCACTCCTACGGGGGACTGGCAGTATTGCATGCACTGTTCACCCGACCCGGGACGTTCTGTGACTATGCGGCGGCAAGCCCTTCGCTGTGGTGGCATGACGGCGCGATCGTGAGGGAAGCGCAGGGGCTTGAACAGCGGTTAGGCAATAACCAGACGCGGCTGCTTCTGATGCGGGGTAGTGAAGAACCGTCGAGCCCCAAAGCGCAGTTGAATGGCGATGTTGAGAAGCCTGCACGCAAGCTGGCGGCAAGCCTGGCCAAGGTGAGGGGCCTTCAGGTGCGCTTCGAACGTTTCGAAGGGTTGAACCATGGGCAAATGCTGGGCACCTCTTTGAACACGGTGGTCGAACAGCTGGCCAGATAACCGCTTGTCCGGCTCCGGCCTGCTGCGACCTCACATCATCAAGGATACGTGTATTTGAGCACGTACTGGCTCAACTCGCGGAAGGTATCCTTGGGAATTCGGGGTACCAAGTCAGTGCTCCGGCCAAGGGTCTTGCAGCAGGCCTTGACCATTAGCTGGCGCACCGGCTCATCGATCATGCCAGCATGCACGACCTGGAAAAATTGAAGGTAAGTTCCAGAACCGCTGCCTTCAGGGCTGCGCCGGATTTCAACCGGTGTGTCGTGGTAAGGCGCCTGGAAAAAGGCCTGGCCGTTGTAGTCCGCCTGCGGGGTCAACACGCCAATGGCATCGCACGTACTGTGGCAAAGTACCTTGCTCTGCTGATCAGTCTCGAAGCCACGCTCATACAGTGTGATCTCAGACCCAAGGGCCTGGGTGCAGGCATGTTCGAAAGCGTTCAGGATGTTCCTGGCATTTGCCTGGGAAGCCTGGATCTGCGATAGCGCCACGAACCGCTCGATTTCGCCCTTCTCAACGCTCTTGACGCCACGGTCAAGAGTCGCCCAATGGCTGAATTCCTCTTTGCAGGCGATCATGTGAATCTCGAAGCGGTAGCCCGCCGCTACGGCCCCAGGCGGGAAACCGGCGAATGCTTTGTCATCCAGTGCCGATTCCATGATGATGCTGTAACGATTGGCGAAGGCTAGCTCGAAAATTTTGCCGCTCAGTGCCCTGATGAAGGTTTCGGTGTGTTCGTACTCATGCAACACGCCATGCTCGCTCATAGCTTCGTATTGCGGGTGCAACTTGCGGAAATCGGGCAGGTAAAGCCGCACATGGTTCGGATAGCGCCCACTGGGTAGCAACTGTTTCTCCAGCAAGTAGGTCTTACCCGCCCCCTGGGCACCGGCAACAATGAGCATTTCAGGGGATGATCCACTTTCAGACTTAGCAGCCTCGCGCGCGTTGTGGAATAACCAATCATCGAGCTGGGCAATGGCATCATCCACATCGCTGTCGGTGAACGAGTACAGGGTAGTCATGTCTATCATCCTCAATTATCTGCCCAAAGCGGGGTATCCGGTACTCTATGAATTACGTTGGTGTAGCGCGTAGTAGATAGTTACGGCATCTCTGGTCAGCCCTCCTAAAGTTGAAGACCCACGAGTTGCCAATGGGGTAGCTCTGTGCTGTATGCTTGGGCGGTCTTCAGGGCGGGGTGAAAGTCCCCACCGGCGGTAAATCGAAAGATGAGCCCGCGAGCGCCCCGGCCATGCCGGGGGTCAGCAGATCTGGTGCAACTCCAGAGCCGACGGTCATAGTCCGGATGAAAGAAGGCGTCAGGCGGGGGCCATCCAGGTACCCCTGCGCGCGCATTTTGTTCGCCCCGAGACGTTCATCGATCATTCACGAGGAGCGTTTCATGTCCACCCAGCACCACGCGCAATACCCCAATGTTTCCGCTGCCATCGCCGCCTTCAAGGCCGGGCGCCCTGTGCTGTTGCTCGACGATGGCGACCGCGAGGACGAAGCGGACATCATTGCCGCCGCCGAGAACATTTCACTGCAGACCATGGCCATGATGATTCGCGATTGCAGCGGCATCGTCTGCCTGTGCCTGGACGAAGCCACCGTCGACGAGCTGCAGCTGGCGCCCATGGTGCAGAACAACCAGGCCCGCCATGGCACCGGCTTCACCGTCACCATCGAAGCGGCCGAAGGGATCACCACAGGGGTTTCCGCCCAGGACCGCATCACCACCATTGGCGCAGCACTGCGCTCCTCCGCTGATCAGCGCCATATCGTCAGCCCGGGGCATGTGTTTCCGCTGCGCGCCCGCAATGGCGGGGTGCTGACCCGCCGTGGCCACACCGAAGGGTCGGTGGACCTGGCGCGCCTGGCCGGGTTGCGTCCGGCGGCAGTGCTGTGCGAACTGATGAACCCCGATGGCACGATGGCCCGTGGCGAGCAGGTGGCGGTGTATGCGCGGCAGTACAACTTGCCGGTGCTGACCATCGAGGAACTGGCGCGGTACCAGGAAGCTATGTTGGAGCGGGAGGCCGAGCCTGCTTGATCGATCGTACGGGGCCGCTTTGCGGCCCATTCGCGAGTGAACCCGCCCCTACAAGGACCGCGCCGTTCAGAGCCGGTGATGTACCCACAAGAACGGGTTTGCCCGCCAGGATGCCGGCAAATCCGGCCTCAGCCTTCCGGAAGTTTGCTCCCTCCGCCCCGCTCTGCTAGTGTCGCGCCGTTCTGAATGCCACCGAGACAGTCGCCATGGCCCGCAAAAAAGCCTCCCTCGATTTCGAGCAATCCCTCGCAGACTTGCAAGCACTGGTCGAGCGCCTGGAGAACGGCGAGTTGTCGCTGGAAGAGTCGCTGGCCGCCTTTGAGCAAGGCATCGCCCTGACCCGTGATTGCCAGGGCGCCCTGGCCCAGGCTGAACAGAAGGTGCAGATCCTGTTGGAGCGCGACGGCGAACTGGCTGCCCAACCCTTCGACGCGGAGCCGGAAGCATGATCGGCACCTACCAGGCCAGTTGCCAGGCGCGGGTCGACGCTGCCCTCGAACCGCTGTTCGTCGCCCCGACCAAAGAGCTAGAGCGCCTCTACGCCGCCATGCGCTACAGCGTGATGAACGGCGGCAAGCGCGTGCGCCCGTTGCTGGCCTACGCGGCTTGCGAAGCCTTGGGTGCCCCGGCCGAACAAGCCAACGGCGCTGCCTGCGCGGTAGAACTGATCCATGCCTATTCCCTGGTGCATGACGACCTGCCAGCCATGGACGACGACGACCTGCGCCGCGGCCAGCCAACCACTCACAAAGCCTTCGACGAAGCCTGCGCCATCCTCGCCGGCGACGGTTTGCAGAGCCTGGCTTTCAGTGCCCTGCTCGACCCGCGCCTGAGCCCGCAGGCCGACAGCATCCGCCTGACCATGGTCCAGGCCTTGGCCAAGGCTGCCGGCCCTGCCGGCATGGTTGGCGGCCAGGCCATCGACCTCGGTTCGGTAGGCGTGAAACTGGACCAGCAGGCGCTGGAGTTCATGCACCGGCACAAGACCGGCGCACTGATCGAAGCCAGCGTGCACCTCGGTGCCCTGGCCAGCGCCCGCGCCGACCAGGCGCAGCTGGATGCCCTGCAGACTTATGCACAGGCCATAGGCTTGGCATTCCAGGTGCAGGACGACATCCTTGATGTGGAAAGCGACACCGCTACCCTGGGCAAACGCCAGGGTGCTGACATCGCTCGTGACAAACCAACCTACCCTGCCCTGCTGGGCCTGGAAACAGCCAAGGCCTATGCGATCGAACTGCGCGACCAGGCGCTGGTCGCACTGGAAGGGTTCGGCGAAAAGGCCGAGCCGCTGCGGGCGCTGGCCCGTTACATCGTCGAACGCCGCAACTAAATAGCTATAACTATCCCTGTGGGAGTGGGTTCACCCGCCAATGCGGTGTCAAATTCACCAACGCATTCGCGGCGGTTCGACGCTCCGATGAACTCGCACCCACAGGGGCCGCGTAATCTGTGGTCGAATGGGCACTTTTCCCACAATGGGGTAAACTGCCGCGTCTTCACACACCTATAACGACTCGCCTGATGCCCACGACGTTTCAAGAGATCCCCCGCGAACGCCCGGTCACGCCGTTGCTCGACCGCGCTGACACGCCTGCCGGCCTGCGCCGGCTGGCCGAAGCCGACCTGGAGACCCTGGCCGACGAGCTGCGCCAGGAACTGCTCTACACCGTGGGACAGACCGGTGGGCATTTTGGTGCCGGCCTGGGCGTGATCGAGCTGACCATCGCCCTGCACTACGTGTTCGATACCCCGGACGACCGGCTGGTGTGGGACGTGGGCCACCAGGCCTACCCGCACAAGATCCTCACAGGGCGCCGCAACCGTATGCTCAGCCTGCGCCAGAAGGACGGCATCGCAGCCTTCCCGCGCCGCAGCGAAAGCCCGTACGACACGTTTGGCGTCGGCCACTCCAGCACCTCGATAAGCGCTGCGCTGGGCATGGCCATTGCCGCTCGCCTGCAAAACAGCGCACGCAAGTCGATCGCGGTTATCGGTGACGGCGCGCTGACCGCCGGCATGGCTTTCGAAGCGTTGAACCACGCCCAGGAAGTCAACGCCGACATGCTGGTTATCCTCAACGACAACGACATGTCGATTTCGCGTAATGTCGGCGGCCTGTCCAATTACCTGGCCAAGATCCTCTCCAGCCGTACCTACTCAAGCATGCGCGAAGGCAGCAAGAAAGTGCTGTCGCGCCTGCCCGGCGCCTGGGAAATCGCCCGTCGCACCGAGGAATACGCCAAGGGCATGCTGGCCCCCGGCACGCTGTTCGAAGAGCTGGGCTGGAATTACATCGGCCCGATCGACGGCCACGACCTGCCGACCATGATCGCCACCCTGCGCAACATGCGTGACCTCAAGGGCCCGCAGTTCCTGCACGTGGTGACCAAGAAGGGTAAGGGCTTTGCCCCGGCCGAGATCGACCCGATCGGCTACCACGCCATCACCAAGCTGGAACCGGCCGACAAGCCTGCCGCACCGAAGAAAGCCAGCGGTCCGAAGTACTCTGCCGTGTTCGGCCAGTGGCTGTGCGACATGGCCGCCGCAGACAACCGCCTGGTGGGCATTACTCCGGCGATGAAGGAAGGCTCGGACCTGGTCGATTTCAGTGAGCGCTACCCGGAACGCTACTTCGATGTGGCAATCGCCGAGCAGCACGCTGTGACCCTGGCGGCGGGCATGGCCTGCGAGGGTAGCAAGCCGGTGGTGGCGATCTACTCCACCTTCCTGCAACGTGCCTACGACCAGTTGATCCACGACGTGGCGGTGCAGAACCTCGACGTGCTGTTCGCCATCGACCGCGCAGGCCTGGTCGGTGAAGACGGCCCGACCCACGCGGGCAGCTACGACCTGTCATACCTGCGGTGCATCCCGGGCATGCTGGTAATGACCCCGAGCGACGAGAACGAGCTGCGCAAGATGCTCAGCACCGGCCATCTGTACAACGGCCCGGCGGCTGTGCGCTACCCGCGGGGTACAGGCCCGAATGCACCGATCAGCGGTGACCTTGAACCGCTGGAAATCGGCAAGGGCGTGGTCCGCCGCCAAGGCGAAAAAGTGGCCCTGATGGTGTTCGGCGTGCAACTGGCCGAGGCCATGCAGGTTGCCGAGCAGATCAACGCCACGGTGGTCGACATGCGCTTTGTCAAACCGCTGGACGAGGCCCTGGTGCTGGAACTGGCTGGCAGCCACGAGTTGCTGGTAACCATCGAAGAGAACGCCATCATGGGTGGTGCGGGTGCTGCGGTGGGTGAGTTCCTCGCGAGCCAAGCGGTACTCAAGCCACTGCTGCACTTGGGGCTGCCTGATATTTATGTCGAGCATGCCAAGCCTGCGCAAATGCTGGCTGAGTGTGGGCTGGATGCAGCGGGGATCGAGGCTTCAGTGAAGGCCCGCATGGCCAAGCTCGGCCTCTAGGTCCCTTTCGTGGCGGTTCGGCGCCCCGATAAACACGCTCCTACAGGGACTGCACAGTGTTCAAGGTCTGTTGAGACCCTGTGGGAGCGGGTTTACCCGCGAGTACGATGGAACTGCCCATGAAAAAATCCACCTGTGCCGCACTCCTCTGCGCACCTACATTCCTGCTGGCCGCCGAGCGCGACGACGCCCTCAAGCTCCCCGACGTGCTCATCAGCGCCAGCCGCCAGGTTGAATCGCGCACCGCCACCAGCGCCGCCAACACAGTCTTCACCCGCGCCGACATCGACCGCCTGCAACCCGCCAGCGTCACCGACCTGCTCACCCGCGTACCCGGCGTACAAGTAGCCCCCACCGGTGGCCGTGGCAGCCTGCCTGGCATCTTCATCCGTGGTACCAAGGCCGCGCAAAGCCTGGTGCTGGTCGATGGCGTACGCATCGCCAATGCCACCTCGGGTGACAGCGGCCTGCAGTTTCTCGACGTCGACCAGATCGAACGGGTGGAAGTGCTGCGTGGCTCGCGCTCGGCGGTGTACGGCAGTGATGCTATTGGCGGGGTGATCCAGATTTTCACCCGGCGCAGCAACGGCCCCGGCCTGCAGCCACGCCTGCGTATGGCGGCCGGCAGCAACCAGACCTTCCAGCGCAGCCTGGGGCTTTCTGGCGGCAATGATGCAACCCGCTTCAACCTGGGCGCCAGCCTGGATGAAACCGCCGGCATCGATTCGACCGGGCCGTCGTTCGACAGCGATGGCGACCATGACGCCTACCGCAACAAGTCCTTCAACCTGAGCCTTAGCCACACCTTTGGCGAGCGCTTCGAGGCCGGCCTGAACCTGCTCGACAGCCGTGGCCGCAGCGAATACGACAACCCGTTCGGTGGTTTCGACCCGGTCACCTTCGAAAGCTTCGGCCAGCAGCCCTATACCGACTTCAGTGTCAGCAGCCTGGGCAGTTACTTCGACGCCCAAATGACCGACGCCTGGCACTCACGCCTGGAACTGGCCCACAGCGAAAACCGCGACGACAAACGCGACAAGCTCAGTGCAGAGCGATTTGTGTTCAACACCTACCGCGATCAGGTCACCTGGCAGAACGACCTGGCCCTCGGTGACCACAACAGCGTGCTGATTGGAGGTGACTGGTACGAAGACCGCGTACATGGCAGTACCGATTTCACCGAGGACAGCCGCTGGAACCGTGCCGTGTTCGTCCAGCACCGCTATCTGGGCGAGCAGTTCTCCACCGAATTGGGCGTGCGCCATGACCGCAACCAGCAGTTTGGTGGCCAGACCACCTGGAGTGGCAGCGTCACCGTGCCGCTGAACGCGAACAACGATGTGCTGCTGTCCTACAGCGAAGGCTTCCGGGCACCGACATTCAACGACCTGTACTACCCGCAGTTCAGCAACCCGAATCTAGACCCTGAACACTCCAAAAGCTATGAGCTGCAATGGCGCAGCCAATTGACCACAGACACCCGCCTGGAGACTTCGCTGTACCGCACCGATTTGCGCGACGCGATCATTTTTGGCCAGGACTCGATCCCCCGCAATGTCGCCTCAGCGCGCATCAACGGCCTGGAAATGGCGCTGGCCCAGCAATGGGGCGCCTGGCATAGCCAACTGAGCCTGGCACTGATTGACCCACGCGACCGCGACACTGGCCACACCCTCGCCCGCCGTGCCCGACGCACCTTGAGCCTGGACCTGGACCGTGATTTCGGGCGTTTCAGTGCAGGGGCCAACTGGCAGGCAGTCAGCAGCAGTTATGACGACGAGGCCAACCACAACCCCATCGGGGGCTACGGCCTGTTCGGGTTGCGTGGTAGCTGGGCGGCTACCGATGAAGTGAAACTGGAGGCCAAACTGGATAACGTGCTGGGCCACCGCTACAGCCGCGCCCTGTACAACTACGAGGGCGCTTACCACCCCTACCGCGAAGAAGGCCGTACGCTGCTGTTCAGCATCACCTGGACGCCGGGGCTTTAGCTTCCAGCAACGCACACAAGCGGGCGGTCGCTTCGATCATTTGCCCGCTCGGGCGCTCCAGGCCTTTGTCAGGCACAACCAGCAGGCGCCCATCAGCCACCGCACGGATCTGCGGCCAGGCCTTCCAGCTCGCCAGCTGCGCTTGATCGCCAGCCAGAATGACCTGCGGATTACGCAGCAACACCGACTCGACATTGACTTGCGGTGCCGGCTGGCTCAGGTCGGCAAACACATTGCGCGCCCCGCACACGGCCAAGGCGTCGCTTACCACCTGACGGCCACCGAGCGTGTACAACGGCCGATCCCAGACCTGGTAGAACACCTGCAAAGGCTCGTCGCGCCGGTACTGCTGACGCAACTGGCGCAGCCGCTCCCGCAGGGTATGGGCATACTGACGGCCATGCTCTGGCCGGCCGACACGCTCCGCGATGGCTTCGATCTGCTGGATCAACTGATCGATATCATGGGGTTCGGCACTGAAGGTGGCGATGCCTAGCCGTTTGAGCTGGTCGCGCTGGGCCGGCGGCACACTGCCCGGCCACAACAGCAACAGGTCAGGGCGCAGGCTGAGCAGGCGCTCCATGTCCAGCTGCCCCTGGCGCCCGATCGAGGGCAGGCTGTGCAACGCTGCTGGGCGTTCGCCGCCATCAAGCACGCCTACCAGCAGGTCGTCGGCCTGCAGTTCGAGCATGATTTCCGTCATCGAAGGCGCCAGGCTGACAACCCGCAAGGGCTCAGCAGCCAGTACTGTGCAGGCGAACAGCGCCAGCAGGCCAGGCAGCAGGCGCATCAGCCGAGCTGGCGGGGAATGCGATAGAGGTACAGCACCACTACGGTGGACAGCGCCAGCAGGATCTGCGGCACCGCCTCCAGGCCAACTAGCACCGACAGCGCGGCGACCCACGCCGGGAAGCACGCATACAGCATCGCCATGCGCCGAACCCGTGCCAGCTCGATCCAGGCGGCGGGCTCTTCAGCGCTGCCCAGCACCTTGGAGGTGGCGATCAACGCCCGCTTGTAGGCACCGAAGCGCGGCAGGCTGAGGAACATGGTCGCCGCGCCAGCGATAAACAGTGGCATGGCCAATACCGGGATCAGCGCATCGCCACCACCAAAGGCCCAGGCCATGACCGGAAGCGGGACCAAACCTACCGCCAGGTATTGCCACCAGGCCAGTGCCAGGCGCCGCTTGACCTCGGCGCGGGTCACGCCTGGGGCGCCTCGCCCTGATGTTCGTTGCCCAGCATGTGGCCCAGCTTGCCGGCCTTGGTTGCCAGGTAGTAGCGGTTGTGCGGGTTGTGCCCGGTGTGCAGCGGTACACGCTCGGCGACGACAATGTTCATGTCGGTCAGGGCTTTGACCTTGCGCGGGTTGTTGGTCATCAGCCGCAGCGACTTCACGCCCAGGTGCTCGAGCATCGGCAGGCACATGGCGTAGTCACGCTGGTCGGCGGCAAAGCCCAGGCGTTCGTTGGCTTCGACGGTGTCGGCACCGCCATCCTGCAGCTCGTAGGCGCGGATCTTGTTCAGCAGGCCAATGCCGCGGCCTTCCTGACGCAGGTACAGCAGCACGCCACGGCCTTCACGGGCGATGGCCTGCAGCGCAGCCTCCAGCTGCGAACCGCAGTCGCAGCGCTGGCTGAACAGGGCATCGCCGGTCAGGCACTCTGAGTGCAGGCGCCCCAGCACCGGCTGGCCGTCCGCGATATCCCCCAGGCTGAGCACCACGTGCTCACGGCCCGTGGCTTCGTCGAGAAAGCCATGCATGGTGAAGGTCGCGAAGGGAGTCGGGAGTTTAGAGGCGGCAACAAAGACGACGGGCACGTTGTGCTCCTGGAATAAGTTGAAAATTTCTCGTGGGCCGATTGTATCAGCAGGTAGGGAAATGTGGGCTGGCTCAATACCGTGGATCAAGATCGAAAAGTTCGATGCTTAGGTCAGACCAGGCCAGGTCTCAATGGGGTTTGCTATCCGCACTGAACGGATACGGCTGCTTCCATCGCTCGAAGATCGGCTTCAGCTCGCCACTGCGCACCAGCTCTGCCATGCGCTTGTCGAACAGGTCGCACAGGGCCTTGGCGTGATCGTTGCGGGCAAAAGCCAGGTACAGCGGCAGTTCGGCCACATGGGTCCGGCGGAAGCGTTCGGGCTGGGATGACTGGCTCAGGACGTAATCGACTTCGGTCTGTGCGTCGATGTAGAAGTCCACACGGTCATGCTCAAGCATCGGCAAGATGCCTTCGCGGCGCTGGATTTCACGAAATTCATGCACATCAGGCAGGTAGCTGCCGTAGTCGTAGCCTCGCACCCAGGCCAGGCGATACTTGCCCACATTCTGCGGCGTAGGCACTGGCTTGCTGGCCAGCCCCAGCGCATAGATATGGTCCATGTCGAAGTGCCAATGCGGGTACAGGTTGTCGTCGTTTTCTTCCTTGTACGAGCCAACCCAGGCATCGGCCTCGCCACGTTTCACCAGGCCGACTGCCCGGCTGTAGGGCGCGCTCTGGGTAACCACCTTGACCCCGGCCGGCTCGAACACCTTGCGCAACACGTCCCACGCCACGCCGCTGCCATCGGCATTGGTGTAGTCGATCCACTCCTCGCTGACCAAGTGAATCTGCTTCGGTAACGCATCGGCCGCCATCACCCACGGGGCAACACTCAGCAGCATTGCCAGCAGCACAGTCCTTATGGCCATTCACGCGCTCCCTGTTTCAGGCAACCGCCCACACCAGAACCTGCATGCCCAGCCAGGCAAACACACCGGCCAGGATATCGTCGAGCATGATGCCGACGCCCCCGTGCACATGGCGGTCGATCCAGCGGATCGGCCACGGTTTGAGGATGTCGAAGAAGCGGAACATCAGGAACCCCGCCAGCAACCACTGCCAGCCTTCCGGCACGAGCCAGAGGGTGATCCACATGCCGACGATCTCGTCCCAGACAATGCCTTCATGGTCGTGCACGCGCAAGTCATTGGCGACTTTGCCACACAGCCAGAATCCGAACAGCATGCTCACGCCAAGCAGCAGCCAGTAGCCCCAGTCGGGCAGCATCTGCCACAGCGGAATGAACGGTATGGCCACCAGCGAGCCCCAGGTACCTGGGGCCTTGGGCAAGGTGCCAGAGCCAAAGCCGAATGCGATGAAATGCCACGGGTTGCGCCAGACCGAAGGCGGAACGAACTCCGCAGGCACCTGATTGGGGTGATCGGTCACGGTGTCTCCCTAAAGTGTTGATAGCCCCGCTGAACGGGGGTGATGTCCTGGCCCTGTGCGTCGCGCAAGGTCACGCCTTGCCCTTCGAGCACACGGCCAATGGTATGGACCTCGACGAAACCGAGGTTGGCCAAAGGTGCCAACGCCTCGGGCGGCAGTGTGAAGGCCAGTACATAATCGTCGCCGCCAGCAAGCGCAGCCTGCACGGCCGCTTCATGGCCGAGAAACGCCTCTACTGCAGGAGACACTGGCACCTGGGTCAGGTTCACCTCCAGCGCTACACCAGACGCCTTGGCGATATGCCCGCAATCCGCGAGCAGGCCGTCGGAGATGTCCAGCGCCGCCGTGGCCTTGCCGCGTAGCAGGGTGCCGAGGGTGAGTTGTGGCATCGGCGACCAGTAATGGGCCAACAGCGGCTCGGCCTGCTCGGCAGGCGCTTCACGTTCACCCAGCACCAGCGGCAAGGCACCGGCTGCCTTGCCCAGCGTACCACCCACACACAACAGGTCGCCTGGCCGGGCACCGCTGCGGCGCAACGCCTGGCCTGCCGGCACGCGACCGAACACAGTCACGGTGATGCTCAGCGGACCACGGGTGGTATCCCCACCGATCAGGCTCATTCGGCAACGCTGGGCCATGCGGCTGAGGCCATCGGCATAGGCCGCCAGCCAACCCGGGCCAACATCAGGCAGGGTCAGGGCGAGCGTAAAACCGATGGCGGTCGCGCCCATGGCTGCCAAGTCACTGGCCGCCACGGCCAGCGAACGCTGGCCTAGCAAAAGCGGGTCGCAAACAGCAGGAAAATGCACCGCGGCGACCAGCGTGTCGGTCGACACCGCCAATTGTTCTCCGGGGGGAAGATCCAGCAGGGCGCAGTCGTCACCGATACCCAGAGCCACGCCCTCGCCGCCTTGCGCACAGGGCGCGGCGGCGAAGTAATGGTTGATCAGCTCGAACTCACCCATGGCCAGGCAGCGCCGGGATCAGCGCTTGTTCGCCTTGACCTCTGCTTCGCGCAGGGCCGGGGCGAGCTTGTCGAGCACGCCGTTGACGAACTTGTGGCCATCGGTGGCGCCGAAGACCTTGGCCAGCTCCACACCTTCGTTGATCACCACGCGGTACGGTACGTCGACGCGCTTGATCAGCTCCCAGGTGGACAGACGCAGCACAGCCAGCTCGACCGGGTCGAGCTCTTCGAGAGCGATGGCCATGCACGGCACCAGTGCCTTGTCGATTTCGCCCTTGATTGCCGGGACCCCATGCAGGATCTCGCGGAAGTAGGCACCGTCGACATCGGTGAAATCGTTATCGACCCGGAACTGCGCTTCGATCTCGTTCAGCGAATGCTGGGCCATGTGCCACTGGTAGAGGGCCTGGGTCGCGAGCTTGCGAGCTTCGCGGCGTTTGGCGCTCTTCGAGGGCTTGCCGGCATCCGCAGGTTTTGGATCGCGCGGGTTGAAACGATCGCTTTCGTCGCTAATCACTTGGCCTCCAACTGCGCCAGCAGGCTGACCATTTCCAGAGCGGACAGGGCAGCTTCAGCACCTTTGTTGCCGGCTTTGGTGCCGGAACGCTCGATGGCTTGCTCGATGGAGTCGACGGTCAGCACGCCGAAGGCCACCGGAACACCGAACTCCATGGACACCTGGGCCAGGCCCTTGGTGCATTCGCCCGCCACGTATTCAAAGTGCGGGGTACCACCACGGATCACGGCGCCCAGGGCGATGATCGCGTCGTAGGCGCCTTGCTGGGCGACTTTCTGTGCTACCAGCGGGATCTCAAATGCACCCGGAGCACGGATGATGGTGATGTCGCTTTCGCTGACACCGTGGCGAACCAGGGCGTCAACGGCACCGCTTACCAGGCTTTCGACAACGAAGCTGTTGAAGCGGCCAACCACCAAAGCATAGCGACCTTTGGGGGCGATGAAGGTACCTTCGATGGTCTTCAGGGTCATTCCGATATTCTCATCTTCAAGAGCGAGGCCGCGTACAAGCGGCCTCGACAGGGGTCTGGACTCGAGCTGAGGGCGTCACTGCCGCCTCAAGTCACTCGGAGGGCACGTATTCTACAACTTCCAGATCGAATCCGGATATCGCGTTGAACTTCATCGGCGAACTCATCAGGCGCATCTTGCGCACACCGAGGTCGCGCAGGATCTGCGAGCCGGCACCCACGGTGCTGTAGGTGGTCGGTGCCTTGGTCGGTGCATCGCCCGCGCTTTCGCGGATGTGCGCCAGCAGCACGTCGCCGTCCAGCGGGTGGCCCAGCAGCAACACCACACCGCTGCCGGCCTCGGCCACGGCAGCCATGGCCGCACGCAGGCTCCAGCGCCCCGGTTGCTTGACCAGCAACAGGTCGCGCAGCGGGTCCATGTTGTGCACGCGCACCAGGGTCGGCTCTTCGGCGCAGATCTTGCCCAGGGTCAGGGCCATGTGCACGTCGCCTTCCACCGCGTCACGGTAGGTGACCAGGTTGAACTCACCCAGCTCGCTTTCTACCGGTTGCTCGGAAACGCGCTGCACGGTGCGCTCGTGGATCATGCGGTAGTGGATCAGGTCGGCAATGGTGCCGATCTTCAGGCCGTGTTCGGCGGCGAACACTTCCAGTTCCGCCCGGCGCGACATGGTGCCGTCGTCGTTCATCACTTCGCAGATCACGCCACTTGGCTCGAAACCGGCCATGCGCGCCAGGTCGCAGGCCGCTTCGGTGTGGCCAGCACGGGCCAGGGTACCGCCAGGCTGGGCCATCAACGGGAAAATGTGGCCGGGGCTGACGATGTCTTCGGCCTTGGCATCCTTGGCTGCAGCGGCCTGCACGGTACGAGCACGGTCGGCTGCAGAGATGCCGGTGGTAACGCCTTCGGCGGCTTCGATCGACACGGTGAACTTGGTGCCGAAGCCCGAGCCGTTGCGCGGTGCCATCAGCGGCAGCTTCAGCGTTTCGCAACGCTCGCGGGTCATCGGCATACAGATCAGGCCACGGGCGTGCTTGGCCATGAAGTTGATGTGTTCGGGCAGGCAGCATTCGGCTGCCATGATGATGTCGCCTTCGTTCTCGCGGTCTTCGTCATCCATGAGGATGACCATTTTGCCCTGGCGAATGTCTTCGACCAGTTCTTCGATGCTGTTGAGCGCCACGCGGCACCCCCTTCTCAATCAGGATTTCAAGAAGCCGTTGGCGGCCAGGAAGCTTTCGGTAATGCCACTGCCCTTGCTCGGTTCGGCGGCCTTGTCACCCAGCAGCAAACGCTCCAGGTAACGGGCCAACAGGTCGACCTCAAGGTTTACCCGACGCCCTGCGCGGTAGTCGGCCATGATGGTTTCGGACAGGGTGTGCGGGACAATGGTCAGCTCGAACTCGGCGCCATTGACCTCATTGACCGTCAGGCTGGTGCCGTCGACGGTGATCGAACCCTTGTGGGCGATGTACTTGGCCAGCTCCTTGGGTGCACGCACACGGAACTGGATGGCGCGTGCGTTATCGCTGCGCGAGATGATTTCACCAACGCCGTCGACATGGCCGCTGACCAGATGGCCACCCAGGCGGGTGGTGGGGGTCAGGGCCTTTTCCAGGTTGACCTTGCTGCCGCTCTTGAGGTCGATGAACGCGGTGCGCTTGAGGGTTTCGACGCTGACGTCGGCCCAGAAGCCGTTGCCCGGCAGTTCCACGGCGGTCAGGCACACGCCGTTGACGGCGATGCTGTCGCCGAGCTTGACGTCACCCAGGTCGAGCTTGCCGGTTTCGACGTAAACGCGCACGTCGCCACCCTTGGGGGCCATGCTGCGGATGGTGCCGATGGATTCGATGATGCCGGTGAACATGGGGTCTTCCTCAAAAACGGTTTGCGCGGGGCAAGCCCGGCATTATACGCCGGGCGCCGGCAGGGGGATGGCCGTGACCCGCCAGTCATCGCCCACTGCGCGCATTTCGGTAATTTTCAGCCGCGGTGCTTCGCTCATCTTCTCCAGTGGCCAGTCCAGCAGCGGGCGGGCCTGGGAGCCGAGGAAGGTGCCTGCAACGAACAGCTGGTACTCGTCAACCAGCCCCTGGCGGGCAAAGGCACCGACTAAACCGGCACCGGCTTCCAGCAGGATTTCGTTGACACCACGGGCCGCCAGGGCCTGCAGCAGTGCCGGCAAGTCGACCTGGCCATTGTCGCCCGGCAGGCTAAGCAATTCATGGCCGGCAGCGGCATAGCGGGGGTCATCTGCGACAGCTGTCACCACCAGTGCCGGGCCGGACTGGAAGAACGGCGCATCCATCGGCAGGCGCAGGCGGCCATCGACCAGCACCCGCAGAGGGGCGCGGCTGAGAGCCAGGGCGGTGGTTTCGGCATCCAGGCCCAGCTCGGTGCCACGCACAGTCATGCGCGCGTTGTCGGCCAGCACGCTGCTGGCGCTGGTCAGCACCACGCTGGAGCGGGCGCGCAGGCGCTGTACTGCCGAGCGTGCGGCCGGGCCAGTGATCCACTGGCTTTCGCCACTGGCCATGGCGGTACGGCCATCCAGGCTCATGGCCAGCTTGGCGCGCACGAATGGCAGGCCGTGTTCCATGCGCTTGAGAAACCCCGGGTTGAGTGCCCGGGCCTCGGCTTCAAGTACACCGCTGGCCACTTCGATGCCGGCCTCGGCCAGGCGCCGCAGGCCCTGGCCCGCCACTTGAGGGTTAGGGTCCTGCATGGCAGCGACCACCCGTGCTACGCCAGCCTTGACCAGTGCTTCAGCACATGGCGGCGTGCGGCCATGGTGGCTGCACGGCTCGAGGGTGACGTAGGCGCAGGCGCCGCGTGCCCGTTCGCCGGCCTGGCGCAGGGCATGCACTTCGGCATGTGGCTCACCGGCGCGTACGTGCCAGCCCTCGCCGACCACTTCGCCATCGCGCACGATCACGCAGCCTACGCGTGGATTCGGGTGGGTGGTGTACAGGCCTTTGCGCGCCAGTTCCAGCGCGCGGGCCATATAGTGGGCATCAAGGATGGCTGCTTGGCTGGGCATGTTCACTCTTTAGCCGGCTCGCGGGCCAGTCGGTCGATTTCTTCACGGAACTCGTCGAGGTCCTGGAAGCGCCGGTACACCGAGGCAAAGCGGATGTAAGCCACTTCATCGAGCTTGCGTAGCTCGGCCATGACCATTTCGCCGACCACCAGCGATTTGACTTCGCGCTCACCCGTGGCGCGCAGACGGCTCTTGATGTGCGCCAGCGCCGCTTCCAGGCGCTCGACGCTGACCGGGCGTTTTTCCAGCGCCCGCTGCATGCCGGCACGCAGTTTGTCTTCGTCGAAAGGCTGGCGTGTGCCGTCCTGCTTGATCAGCCGGGGCAGTACCAGTTCGGCGGTTTCGAAGGTAGTGAAGCGCTCGCCACAGGCCACGCATTCGCGGCGGCGGCGCACCTGCTCGCCCTCAGCGACGAGGCGAGAGTCGATGACCTTGGTGTCGTTGGCACCGCAAAAGGGACAGTGCATGGTGGCAGGCAACAAAAAAAGGGAGGGCCATGGTAGCGCATTGCACTGGCAAGACAAGCCAAAGGGGTTAACATCCATGGGAAATCTGCCCGTGAAGGACTACTCCATGCACTACCGAGCGCTCGTCGTGCTGTGCTGCGCCGCCCTGCTCGCCGCCTGCGGCAGCGACAGGCCGAAGACCGATACACCTGCGGCGCCCGCGCCTGCCCGCACGGCCAAGCCAGCCGAAGTGCTGGGCCCGTTGCCGGCCTACCAGCGCGAACTGAGCGGCACCTTGCTGGAAATCCCGGCCGGTGCCGACGTAGAGCTGGCCTTGTTGGTCATCGACGAACGCGATCGCCCGCAACGCCTGCTGGCCAGCAGCAACCTGACCGGTACTGGCCAGGCCCTGCCCTACCACCTGCGGTTCAACCCCGAGGCCTTCCCGGCCGGCGCAAGGGTAGAACTGCGGGGCCGCGCCAGCAGCTCGGGCCAGTTGATCATGCACCTGCCGCCTGTTCGCATCACCCAGGCCCAGACCCAAGCCACCGGCCCGCTGCGTTTCGAGAAGGCGCCCTAAGTGGCGCCACTTGCCCTGCAAAAGGCCCTCAGCGGCCTGATCGGCGAAGCGCGGCTGATGATCAGCGAGTTGCCTGGCTGCGACCTGAAGCTGTGGCTGATCGACGACCAGAACATGGACCGAGCCTTCAGCAGCGAAGAAACCCGGCGCATTCTTGAAGAACCACCCTACTGGAGCTTCTGCTGGGCCAGTGGCCTGGCCATGGCCCGCTACCTGGCAAAGCACCCGGAGTGGGTGGCCGGCAAGCGGGTACTGGACTTTGGCGCCGGCTCCGGCATTGCCGGCATTGCCGCCGCACGCGCGGGGGCCTTGGAGGTGGTGGCCTGCGACCTCGACCCGCTGGCCCTCGACGCTTGCCGCGCCAATGCCACGCTGAACGGCGTTGAGCTGGGCTACAGCAGCGACTTCTTCGCTGAGGACGACCGCTTCGACCTGATCCTGGTGGCCGACGTGCTGTACGACCGCGCCAACCTGCCACTGCTGGATGCCTTCCTCGGCCGTGGTCGCCAGGCGCTGGTGGCCGACTCACGGGTACGCAACTTCAACCACCCGCGGTACCAACAACTGGGCGTGCTCGAAGCACTGACCTTGCCAGACCTGGCCGAGCCGCACGAATTCCGCAGGGTCAGCCTGTACCACGCCAGCCGCGACCCCTTATAGTGGTGTTATTCACGAGTTTGCGAGAGTCGCAATGAGCCAAGACACGCCTTACATTTTCGACGCCACCGATGCCACCTTCCAGCAACTGGTGATCGAGAACTCTTTCCACAAGCCGGTACTGGTGGACTTCTGGGCCGAATGGTGCGCGCCGTGCAAGGCGCTGATGCCGTTACTGGCGAAAATCGCCGAGGGTTATCAGGGCGAGCTGTTGCTGGCCAAGATCAACTGCGACGTGGAACAGCAAGTGGTCGCCCAGTTCGGCATCCGCAGCCTGCCGACCGTGGTACTGTTCAAGGACGGCCAGCCGGTAGACGGCTTTGCTGGTGCACAGCCGGAATCGGCGATCCGCGCCATGCTCGAGCCACACGTTCAACTGCCTGCCGCACCCACCGCTTCGCCACTGGAGCAGGCCAAGGCGCTGTTTGCCGAAAGCCGCTTTGCCGAGGCCGAAGCGCTGCTGCAAGTGCTGCTGGGTGAGGACAACAGCAACGCCGAGGCACTGATCCTGTACGCCCGCTGCCTGGCTGAACGCGGTGAACTGGGTGAAGCCCAGGTGGTGCTGGATGCGGTCACGACAGACGAGCACAAGGCTGCACTTGCCGGTGCAAAAGCGCAGCTGACCTTCCTGCGCCAGGCCGCCAGCCTGCCGGAAGTGGCTGACCTGAAAAGCCGCCTGGCGCAAAACCCGCAGGATGATGAAGCGGCTTACCAGCTAAGCATTCAGCAACTGGCGCGCCAGCAGTATGAAGCAGCGCTGGACGGGTTGTTGAAGCTGTTCCAGCGCAATCGTGCTTACGAGAGCGGGCTGCCGCAGAAGGCGCTGCTGCAGGTGTTCGAGTTGCTGGGTGGCGATCACCCGCTCGTTGGCGTTTATCGTCGCAAGCTGTCGGCGGCGATGTTCTGAGAATGCCGGGGGCCGCTTTGCGGCCCCAAATTTCTGGCGTCTCACCCAACCCAGTGATAGACCGGCGCATCCACGCCACTTTCCACCTTCACCTCATTGCTGTGCCGCAAACGCACCAGCAGCCGTTTGCCCGCCGCAGTGCTTCCCGCCAGCCCTTCCAGCCGGTCCAGCAACTCCGGCCCACTCATCTGCCCCGCAAGGCGCAATACATCACGCGCGGCTGCCCATTGCCCGTCATCCTGGCGCGGTGCTGCAACAGTAGCCGTCGCAGCCCCCTGCACCACTGCTGGCACTTCGATTTGCTTACCCAACTGCGCCCATTCTTCAGGCTCCAGCTCGATGGTCAGGTCCACCGGCCAGTCACCAATCTGTCCACGAATTCTCACGATGCATTCCTTGAGCACAGGTCAATGCCCCATCCTACCGCAAGATGAAACCTGCACCACACAGGCTGGCGGCGCGCAGAAAAGTTGTTATAACATAACCCAATCATTCAAGCTGCCCCGGAGCCGTCCATGCGTCGCCTGTTGCTCGCCCTGCCCTTCGCCTTGCTGCCACTGGCCGTGGCTCATGCCCACGATGACCATGATCACGACCACGCCCATGGCACCCTCGGCGCCCACGAGCATGGCGTAGCCAAGCTCAATGTCGTGCTCGACGGCAACACCCTGGAGCTGGAGCTGGACAGCCCGGCGATGAACCTGGTCGGTTTCGAACATGCCGCCAATAGCGACTCGGACAAGGCCAAGGTCGCTGCCGTGCGTCAGCAGCTCGAACAACCGCTGAAGCTATTCGGCCTTGCCTCGGCCGCCGGTTGCAAGGAAGACCAGCAAGAACTGGAAAGCCCGCTGTTCGGTGACGCGCCCAAAGCTGATGGCGACGGTGACGAACATGAAAAAGGCCACGTGCACAGCGACATCAATGCCCACTACCAGCTGACCTGCGCCACCCCGGGAAAACTCGCCCATATCGACCTTGCCCCGCTGTACAAGGCCTTCCCGGCCACGCAGACGATCAACGTGCAACTGATCGGCCCGAACGGCCAGAAAGGCGTCGAGACTTCGCCCGCCAAGGCTGTGGTCGCCTTCTGAGATGAGCCAGGCGTTGATTGAACTGCAGGACCTGGTGTTCGCCTGGCCTGGCCAGGCGCCGCTGCTGGATATCCCGGCATTCCGCCTGGAAGCCGGCGAAGCGTTGTTCCTGAAAGGGCCCAGCGGCAGTGGCAAGACCACGCTGCTAGGGTTGCTGGGCGGGGTAACCGTACCGGGCCAGGGCAATATCCATTTGCTTGGCCAGAACCTCGGCAACCTTGGCCAAGGTGCCCGCGACCGTTTCAGGGTCGATCACACCGGCTACATCTTCCAGCAGTTCAACTTGCTGCCGTTCCTGTCGGTACGTGAGAACGTCGAGCTTCCCTGCCGCTTCTCGAATAGCCGCAAGGCCCGTGCCGAGCAGCGTCACGGCAGTGTCGACCAGGCAGCCAGCACCTTGCTGGGCCACTTGGGGCTGGACGACCCCACGCTGCTCGCACGCCGTGCCGACAGCCTGTCGATCGGCCAGCAGCAGCGGGTCGCCGCTGCCCGCGCACTGATCGGCCAGCCCGAACTGGTAATTGCTGACGAACCGACCTCAGCGCTGGACGCCGACACCCGTGAAGCGTTTATCCGCCTGCTGTTCGACGAGTGCCGTGCCGCCGGTGCCAGCCTGCTGTTCGTCAGCCACGACCAAAGCCTGGCGCCGCTGTTCGACCGCCACCTTTCACTGGCCGAACTCAACCGCGCCGCCAAGCCCCGGGAGGCCTGATGTACTTGCTTCGCCTTGCCTTGGCCAGCCTGGCCAACCGCCGTTTCACTGCATTTCTTACCGCCTTCGCCATCGCGCTGTCGGTGTGCCTGCTATTGGCCGTGGAGCGGGTTCGTACCGAAGCCCGGGCCAGCTTCGCCAGCACCATCAGCGGTACCGACCTGATCGTCGGTGCCCGCTCCGGCTCGGTGAACCTGCTGCTGTATTCGGTGTTCCGCATCGGCAACGCCACCAACAACATCCGTTGGGACAGCTATGAGCAGTACGCCAAGGACCCACGGGTAAAGTGGGCAATCCCGATTTCGCTGGGCGATTCGCACCGCGGCTATCGGGTGATGGGCACCACCACGGACTACTTCAGCCATTACCAGTACGGCCGCCGCCAGCACCTGGAGCTGAGCCAAGGGCGGGAATTCGCCAGCGACCCGTTCGAAGTGGTGCTTGGCGCAGAAGTTGCCGAGGCACTGCACTACAAGCTCGGTGACAAACTGGTGCTGGCCCACGGCGTAGCCGCCATCAGCCTGGTCAAGCATGACGACAAGCCGTTTACTGTGGTCGGTGTGCTCAAGCGCACCGGCACCCCCGTCGACCGGACCCTGCACATCAGCCTGGGCGGCATGGAAGCGATCCATATCGACTGGCACAACGGTGTGCCGGCGCGGGGCGCCGGGCGCATCAGCGCCGAGCAGGCGCGTACGATGGACCTGCAACCTGCTGCCATCACCGCATTCATGCTGGGCCTGAACAACAAGATCGCCACTTTCAGCCTGCAGCGGGAGATCAACGAGTACCGTAGCGAGCCGTTGCTGGCGATCCTGCCCGGGGTAGCCCTGCAAGAACTGTGGAGCCTGATGGGCACTGCGGAACAGGCGTTGTTCGTGGTGTCGCTGTTCGTCGTGCTGACTGGCCTGATCGGCATGCTCACGGCAATCCTCACCAGCCTCAACGAGCGTCGCCGGGAGATGGCGATCCTGCGCTCGGTCGGGGCCAGACCTTGGCACATTGCCGGGCTACTGGTGCTGGAGGCGCTGTCGCTGGCGGCAGTCGGCATCGTCGCCGGGCTGGGCTTGCTGTATGCGGGGATCGCCTTGGCCCAAGGGTATGTGCAGGCCAACTATGGTTTGTACTTGCCACTGGCGCTACCGAGTGCTCATGAGTGGACCTTGCTGGCCATCATCCTCGGGGCTGCGTTGCTGATGGGCAGCGTACCGGCGTGGCGGGCCTATCGGCAGTCGTTGGCCGATGGTTTGTCCATACATCTCTGAGTGCGCGTAATGATCCAGTACCTCATGCGCTTCTTCGCGGGTAAACCCACCCCTACATCGGGTTGCGCTCCCTGTGTAGGAGCGGGCTTGCCCGCGAAGAGGCCAGCACTGCAAATGCTGCTGATCCTGCTGCTTACGGTAGCTTTGCCCCTGTGGGCCGCCGAACCCAAAGAGCTGGACTGGCCGGCCCTGATCCCCGAAGGCGCTCCGGTCATCCCGCCGCAACTGGCGCCGCTGCACGACATGTCGCAACTCAGCAACGCCCTGTCTGCCGAATCCGCACCACCCGCGCGTCAGCAAGCCCCCGACGCCCCAGTGGTGAAAAGCCTAGACGGCCAACAGGTCAAACTGCCCGGCTACATCGTGCCGCTGGAGGTCAGTGAAGAAGGCCGCACCACCGAATTCCTGCTGGTCCCCTACTACGGCGCATGCATCCATGTGCCACCGCCACCGTCAAATCAGATTGTGCACATTTTCAGCGAAATGGGTGTGCGCGTCGAAGACCTCTACCAGCCCTACTGGATCGAGGGGAAGATGCAGGTTAGAGCCTCCAGCAGCGAGCTGGCCGATGCCGGTTACCAGATGGAAGCCGAGAAAATATACGCTTATGAGCTGAAGTGAGAGTCGTTACCCGTTCGTGACGACGCTTCTTTGAGCTGGGTCAAACTTTCTGTTTAACCAGCTACGTACCATTGGACTACTCGATTAATGACGTCCTTTTGGGAGCTTCCATGAACAAGTCCTTGCTCGGAGCCGCATTCGCGGCCCTGGCGCTCGCCGCCCCTGTTGCCCACGCCCACCAGGCGGGTGACGTCATCGTTCGCGCTGGCGCCATTACCACTGCGCCCAACGAGAGCAGCGGCGACCTGAAGTTCGATGGCAACAAGGTTTCGGGCACCAAGGCGACCTTGGACAGCGACACCCAGCTGGGCCTGACTTTCGCCTACATGCTCACCGACCACATCGGCCTGGAGCTGCTGGCGGCTACCCCGTTCAAGCACACCGTTGGCGTCAAAGGCCTGGGCGGCGGCCTGGACGGCAAGCTGGCCGACATCAAGCAACTGCCACCGACCCTGTCGCTGCAGTACTACCCGATGGAGCCGAACTCCAAGTTCCAGCCTTATGCCGGCGTGGGTATCAACTACACCCTGTTCTTCGATGAAGACCTCAGCAGCGCCCGCAAGCAACAGGGCTTCAGCAACCTGAAGCTGCAGGATTCGGTTGGCATCGCCGGCCAGTTGGGCATGGACTACATGATCACTGACAACCTGCTGGTCAACGCCTCGGTCTGGTACGTCGACATTGACACCAAAGCCAGTGTGAACGGCCCGGCCGCTCTGGGTTACAGCAAGACCAAGGTCGACGTCGATGTCGACCCGTGGGTTTACATGGTCGGCCTTGGCTACAAGTTCTGACCGGAACACTGCAGGGCGGCTTCGGCCGCCCTTGCCTTTTGCAGCCATCGCCAGTAACCCAGCGAAGCCGCACTGATGGCCATGCCAAGGCCGCACACCGCAGCCCACCCCCAATGGGCATATACCCAGCTCGCCAGCACCGCCCCCACACCGCTACCCAGCGAATAGCAACACATGTAGGCGCCGATCAAGCGGCTGGCCATCTCGCTACGCCCGGCCAACAACAGGGTCTGGTTGGTGACATGTACCGCCTGCACGGCAAAGTCGAGCATCAGCACACCCAGCACGAACGCCACCAGGGATTGCCCGACAAAGGCCGTGGGCAACCATGACAGTGTCAGCAGTACCAGCGCCAGCCCGGTGGTACGCTCCCCCAGCCCTTGGTCAGCCAAGCAGCCGGCGCGCGCTGCCGCCAATGTGCCCGCAACACCCGCCAGGCCGAACAGACCAATCTCGGTATGACTCATTGCCAATGGCGCAGCACTGAGAGGCATGACCATGGCACTCCACAGCACACTGAACGCAGCGAAGATCAACACACCAAACACGCCGCGCTGGCGTAGCACCTTGTCGTGCCGAAACAGGCTGAACTGGGACACGATCAGCGACCGATAGCTAGAGCGGTACCTGGCTGACGGCACCATGGGTAAGCTGCGCCACATCACCAGTGCCAGCAGCACCAATACACCTGCGGCGACCCAGTACACGCTGCGCCAACCCGCCAGATCGGCCAGCCCACCCGAGACCAGGCGCGCCAGCAGAATGCCCAGCACCACCCCGCTCGTGACAGTACCTACCGCCTGCCCTTGCCGGCCAGGTGAGGCCAGGCTCGCGGCATGCGCCACCATGACCTGTACCATGACAGCCATCAAGCCGGTGATGGCCAGCGCCAGCAGCAGCATCGCCCAGTTCGACGCCATGCCAACCCCAACCAGCGCCAGCGCCGAAAACAGCAACTGGCCAAGCAACAGGCGTTTGCGGTCAACCAGGTCACCCAGCGGCACAATCAACAACAACCCCAGAGCGTATCCCGCCTGGGTAGCGCCAACCACCCAGCCAATTCGCTGCTGCGCTACCCCCAGCTCGGCGGCCATCGATTCGAGCAATGGCTGGGCGAAATACACCGTTGCCACGGCCATGGCGCTGGTAGTGGCAAGCAGCAGGTTTATCCAGCATTTCAGCGCAGGCGTCATTGGACGGGCCTCTCTATTCCGGTTTCGAATTGAAACCACATGCTGGCTATTTAGCAAATGTGGTTTTAATCTGCAACCAGACACCCGACACAGGATTGCCCCATGCCCGATGAAAACAATGCGCAATGCCCCGTCGCCCGGGCCTTGGAGGTGCTGGGTGACCGCTGGGCACTGATGATCCTGCGCGATGCCTTTGATGGCCTGCGGCGCTACAGTGCGTTTCAGAAGAACCTGGGGTTGGCGAAGAACATCCTCGCTTCACGGCTAAAGCTGTTGGTGGATAGCGGGTTGCTGGAGATGCAGCCGGCTTCGGATGGCAGCGCCTACAAGGAATATGTATTGACCGATAAAGGGCGGTCGGTGTTTCCCGTGGTGGTGGGTTTGAGGCAGTGGGGGGAGAAATTTCTGTTCGAGGCGGGTGAGGTGCGATCAGAGCTGGTGGAGCGTGCTAGCGGGCAAGCGCTTGAGACGTTGCAGGTACGCGGCCTGAATGGGCGAGTGTTGAATGCCGAGGATTGCCTGCGCAGGGTTGTGCGGCATGGGTGATCCCGGGGCCGCTTGCGGCCCCAGCACTATCAGCCCTTGCCCATAAGCCGTGCCAGGCCCTCGACTATCGGCGTCGCCTGCGGAAACTCGAACCGCGCCAAAAGGCGCTGGTTATCCGCCCGCGAATGGCGGATATCACCTGAACGCGCCGCCTCATAGCTGACCGCCGGCAAGCGACCGACGACTTTTTCCAGCGCCGCCAGCATCTGGTTGATCGACGTCGCCTGGTTGAGGCCAATGTTCACCGCGCCCTCCTCGACCTGCGGCTGCTCCAGCGCCTGCACCATCACCTGAACCAGATCGCCCACATAGAGGAAATCGCGGGTCTGTTCGCCATCGCCGAACACCGTGATCGGCAAGCCCTGCACAGCGCGCTCGCAGAAGATGCTGATTACCCCGGAATACGGCGAGGATGGGTCCTGCCGCGGCCCGAAGATATTGAAGAAGCGAAACACCACTGGCTCCAGGCCATGCTGACGGCGGTAGAAGTCCAGGTATTGCTCACTGGCCAGCTTGTCCACGGCATAGGGGGTCAGCGGCGCTTTGGGTGTGTCTTCGGCAATCGACTCACCCTCGCCATTATTGCCATATACCGCCGCACTGGAGGCAAACAGCACCCGGCGCAAGCCGTGCACGCGCATGGCTTCGCAAACGTTGAGGGTGCCGATGAAGTTGCTCTGGTGGGTACGCACCGGGTCTTCGACCGAGGCTTGCACCGAGGCCACTGCTGCCAGGTGCACCACGGCACTGCAACCCGCAGCAGCCTGCGTGACCAACCCGGCATCGGCAACATCGCCTTCGATCAGTTCCAACCGAGGGTGATCAACCTGCAGGTTGTCCCGCCGGCCAGTGGAGAAGTCGTCGAGAATGCGAACGGCATAACCTTTGCCCAACAACGCATCGCACAGGTGGGAACCAATGAAGCCGGCACCGCCGGTGATCAGGATGGGGGCATCAGCCATGGCGGTAGAAACGGTCCAGTAGGGGCGGCAAACCGGAGCGCCATGCGCGCGGCTTGATGCCGAAGGTATGAAGGATTTTCTTGCAAGCCAACACCGCATGCTGCGGCTCTTCGCTGGCATCCGGCCGCGCGGCATGGGCCTGCGCTGTAGGGGCCTGCACAGCCAGCTGGCGGTACTGGCCAGCTTCGGTGAGGATTGCCTGGCCCAGCGCCAGCGGCGTGGTCGCCTCGTTGCCGGCATAATGGTAGGTGCCCCACAGCGGCGCGTTGCAATCGAGCTGCTTGAGCACTGACAGGATCACCCGGGCGGCATCATCGACCGGCGTTGGGTTGCCGCGCCGGTCATCGGCCAGCAGCAGCTCCGCCGGTTGCTCGGCACGGGTCAGGAAGCGGCCCAACGAGCCATCGATGCTTTCGTCGAGCAACCAGCCGAAGCGCAGCAATACATGCTGGGGGCAGGCGGCCCGCACACTTTGCTCGATGCGCCATAACGCCTGGCCGCGCAGCCCCAGCGGTACGGGTTCGTCCTTTTCGCTGTAGGCCGTGGCCCGCGAACCATCGAACACCCGATAGCTGGAAGGCTGCACGAGGGTGATCTGGTGGTGCTGGCACAGCTCTGCCAGCCGTTCCACCGCCCGCTCCTGTTGAGCCAGGCGCTGCTCGCTGACCGACTCGGCCTGGAACCAGTCGAAGTAATAGGCCAGGTTGACCAGGGCGTCGGGGCGATGGTCGTCGAGCAACTGAGTGAGGCTGGACGGCGTCCAGCCGCTTTCGGGTGGGCGCGGTGCCAGGAATGCGATGTCCTCCTCGGCCCCAAGACGAATCAGCGCTTGCCCGAGGGCATTGCCACCACCCAACAGCATTAGGCGCATACGCATAGAGTCAGCAGATCCGGAGAGGTTGATGAAAGGAAAAGAGTCATTTTGCGGTTTCCGCTGCGGGAAGTCCAACCGCAGGTCCCTATTGAGTTGCCTGTGCTGGCCTCTTCGCGGGTGAGCCCGTTCCCACAGGCATCAAGACGAACCCTGCAGGAGCGTGTTCACCCGCCACGAAGCCAGTACAGGCATTACATTTACTCAATCTCGAACAAGCTGTTACGCAAAGGCCCCACGCTCAGCCGCGCGCGTACATCATCATCTATACGTGGGTCATCCGGCCGGTACAGTTTTACTTGCCGATAGGCATTGATCCGATTGATCTCTTCGCCGAGATACTCCCACACCACCCGGGTGCAGGCCGGGTTGCGCCGGTCGCCGCTGGACACACCGGCCTTCAGGCCGTTCAGGCGGGTAATACGGCTTTTGAAACTGGGGATGAGGATGGTCTGGCTCATCTCGTTGAAGGTCAGCGACTCGTAGTCGATAAGGAATACCCGGTCCTGCAGCTGGAATGCCGCGCCCAGGTAGCGGCAGCGCACTTCGGCATGCTGATCGGTAGCGCTGGAGCGTTCCTGGCGCTCCTGGCGCTCGAACAGGAAGCGACCACGCTCTTCCCACAGGTGCACCAGCGACACCAGGACCGTGCCTGGCACCGACATGCAGTTGGAATACTCGAAGTAGTAACCGCAATAACGCGAAAGGTTGCCAGCGTGCTCATGCAGCGGGCGGAACAGCTCGCTGATCGGGTCGCTGGGCTGATCGGCCAAGGTCGTCACGCGGGCGCCGATCAGGCGGGCGAACTGCTCGGCCGGCAGGTTCAGCTCGTAATCCTCGACGCCGAAGAAATCACCGATGCGCTTGAGGTTGAAAGCCGTCGGGCGGCTCTGCCCGCTCAGGTACTTGTTGAACTGCGCGCGGTTGATCGACAGCTGACGGCAAACCTCGGAAATAGAGCGGTAGTGGCTGCAGGCCAATTTAAGGTTGGTAGCGAAATGATCGCTCATGTGTGGAGTCCAGGTGACGCGAATGACGCCATTGTAGCATCAACTCGCATCAAGTCAGAGCAACCCGCGAAATTGTAACGACTCTTGTCATGGCCAACCATGCGCCCCAACGAATAGCGGTGCGCCTGCCGTCCGCTGGTCTTTCCACACGAAGAATAAGAATCGAGGTCATTTTCCAATGCTCGAAGCACTCAACGATTTCCTTTCGGGGAAACTCCTCATCGTGCTGATCGTCGGTCTCGGCGGTTACTTCACCATCCGTTCGCGGTTCGTACAGTTCCGCCATTTCGGCCACATGTTCGCCGTGTTCAAGGAATCGCTGCGTGGCCAGGCAGGCCAGTTGAGCTCCTTCCAGGCCCTGATGCTGAGCCTGGCCGGCCGCGTAGGCGCCGGTAACATTGCCGGTGTCGGCATTGCCGTGACCCTGGGTGGCCCAGGCGCGGTGTTCTGGATGTGGGTCACTGCTCTGGTCGGCATGGCCAGCAGCTTCTTCGAATGCACCCTGGCCCAGGTGTACAAGCGCGCCGACGGCGACGGCTTGTACCGTGGCGGCCCGGCCTACTACATTCAGCACGGCCTGAAGCTGAAAAGCATGGCCATCGTGTTTTCGATCCTGCTATTGGTCACCTACGGCTTCGCCTTCATCGGCCTGCAGTCGTACACCGTGACCCACTCGCTGCAGAACGCCTTCAACTTTGCGCCAAGCCAAACCGGTATCGTTCTGGCTGTATTGCTGGCCATCACCTTCATCGGCGGCATCAAGCGCATCGCTGCAGTGTCGGACCTGCTGGTACCGGTCAAGACCCTGGCCTACATCGGCGTGACCCTGTACGTGATCGGTACCCAGATCGAACATGTACCCGCCATGCTGGAAACCATCTTCAAGAGCGCCTTCGGCCTCGACCCGGCCTTTGGCGGCCTGCTTGGCAGCGCCATCGTCATGGGCGTGAAGCGTGGTGTGTTCGCCAACGAAGCGGGCCTGGGCAGTGCACCGAACGTAGCCGCCGTTGCGGCCGTGAAGCACCCGGGCGCCCAAGGCGTGGTTCAAGCGTTCAGCGTGTTCCTCGACACCTTCGTGATCTGCACCTGCACGGCATTGCTGATTCTGCTGTCGGGTTTCTACACCCCGGGCTTCGAAGGTGACGGCATCGTCCTGACCCAGAACTCGCTGGCCGCCGTGGTTGGTGACTGGGGCCGTGTGTTCGTCAGCGTGGCACTGTCGCTGTTCGTGTTCACCTGCATCCTCTACAACTACTACCTGGGCGAGAACAGCCTGCAGTTCCTCAGCCGCAACCGTGTGGTACTGATGGTGTTCCGTGGCCTGGTGCTGGCACTGGTGGTGTGGGGCTCGATGCAGGACCTGTCGACCGTGTTCGCCTTCGCCGACATCACCATGACCTGCCTGGCCTTCGTCAACCTGATCGCCCTGGCCTTGCTGTTCAAGGTCGGCCTGCGGGTGATGCGCGACTACGATGACCAGCGCAAGGCCGGTATCAAGCAGCCGGTGTTCGATGCGAACCAGTTCGCCGACCTGGACCTGGACCGCAATGCCTGGCCTGCCAATCCACAGGTGGAAACAGCCGCTGACAAAGCAGCCGGCCAAGCTCAGCCACAACGCTGATATCCTCGCCTGCCCAAGCCGCCCCGTCCGTGGGCGGCTTTTTTCTCCGCTCACCGCTACGGATGCTTTCCATGCGTGCAGTCAAGAATCTTCTCGTTCTCTATACCGGTGGCACCATCGGCATGCTCGAAACCCCGGAAGGCCTGGCGCCGGCGGGTGGTTTTGAAGCACGGATGCGTGAACACTTCGCCCAGATGGCCGATGCGCCCCAGGTGCAATGGACCCTGCAAGAGCTGAACCCGCTGCTGGACAGCGCCAACATGCAACAGCACAACTGGCTGGCAATGCGCGATGCCATCGTCGAAGCGGTGGATGTGGCTGGCCACGATGGTGTGCTGGTGCTGCACGGCACCGACAGCCTGGCCTACAGCGCCGCGGCCTTGTCGTTCCTGCTGCTGGGCCTGCCGGTGCCGGTGCTGCTGACCGGGTCGATGCTTCCGGCCGGAGCCCCCGACAGCGATGCCTGGCCCAACCTGTGTGGTGCGCTGCGCCAGTTTGAACAAGGCCTGGAAGCTGGCGTGCAGTTGTACTTCCATGGGCACCTGCTGCATGGCTGCCGGGCCTCGAAGCTGCGTAGCGAAGCGTTTGATGCATTTGTTGCACTGCCGCGCCATCGCGACGGTGAGCGCGCTGAGGCGATCCCGGTAGAACTGAACTACAAGCACCCGCGCCAGCCGGTCAACCTGGCGGTAGTGCCGGTGTTCCCGGGGCTGCAGGCCAACCACTTGCAGGCGTTGCTGGGTAGCGGCGTACAAGGGTTGCTGCTGGAGTGCTATGGCAGTGGTACCGGGCCGTCGGATGACCTGGCGTTGCTGGAGGCGCTGCGTACGGCGCGCCAGCGCGGGGTACTGCTGGCTGCAATCAGCCAGTGCCCGGAGGGGTCGGTGGTGTTCGATACCTATGCTGCGGGTAACCGTTTACGTGGGGCCGGGCTGGTCAGCGGTGGTGGCATGACTCGTGAAGCGGCACTGGCCAAGATGGTTGCGCTGCTGGGGGCAGGTTTGGATGTGGATGCAGCAGAGCGGTGGTTTGCTCTGGACCTGTGTGGTGAGCGGGCTTGAATGCTATCTGATCTGGCCTCTTCGCAGGTAAACCCGCTTCCACAGGTCCTGCACAAGTCTCAAAAGCTGTGAAGTCCCTTGTGGGGGCGGGTTTACCCGCGAAGTGGACCTGGCAGGAGAAGAAAATGGCGGAAGGCAGCGGGAGTCGAACCTGCCCGGGAACGGCTGCCGTCCCCAACCGGGTTTGAAGCCCGGCCGCGCCACCGGGCGCGATTGCCTTCCTTGAACTCAGTGCCTGGCCTGCTGCTGGGCCAGGGCGCTGTCGGCGCGAATGTGACGCTGATCGGCTACCCTCCGGGTCAGGCCGATGCGGTCGAAATATTCCAGAATCTGCACGCTGCGCTTGCGACCGATGCCCAACATATCGCGAAACGCGGCAACCTGCACTACCGGTGTTTCACTGGCCTGCCCCAGCAGTAGTGCAGCCATGCGCTGTAGCGTTGCCTCAGGGTAGAACAGGTCACGCACCACCTGATGCACCATCCCCAACCGGGCCAGCTTGCGCAACAACAGTCGCACATCGGCTTCAGCGCAATGTTCCTCGCTGGCTAAGGTCCTGACCCAGGGTGGGTCGTATTGCCCTGCCAGCAACTTCGGCTGCAAACGCGCCCACAACGCACTGTCGGCTTCGCTCAACTGTACCTTGTGATCGGGCAGGTGCAGCCATGGTCCGCTGCTGGCGATCGCCCCGCTATCAAGCAGCTCGTCCAGCAGGCTGACAAAGGCTGGCCGCTCCAACGGCAACGCTGCAAAGCGGCGCAGGCGGTCGCGATCCGGGCCAAGTTGATCGGGCTCCTGCTCGTGAAACCGCGCCAGTTGCCCAAGCACCTGCTGTTTCAGCACTTGCCACTGGGTGTTGGCGAACAGCAACTGCCCTTGTCGCGTGGCCGCTACCCGCACATCGTCCGGCAACTGCCAGGTTTCCCGCAGTCGATTGAACTGCCGCTCGAGGCGCTGTGGGTCAAGACCACCCGGTGCACTGACAAGCAGAGCCGGCAGGGCTTGCTCCAGATCCTCCGCATCACGTAGCACCTGCAACTGGCGCAGGCGCTCAGCGCTGCGGCGTTGTCGACTGGGTGCGAACGGATCAAGCACCTTGCCGCCACCCAGGGTACGCTGGGCACGCTGGTCGCGCAGCACCAGGCGGTCGCCATGCACTGCCTGCAGGGGCGCGTTAAGCAACAACTGGGCAAACATGCGCTGCCCTGCACCCAAGGTTTCGCCTTCAAGCAGGGCGACCCTGGCCGTTACATCCTGGGTGCCAAGGTGCACATGCACGGCGCTGAAATGTTCGAAGGTGCGGGTCTCGCCCGGCAACAAGCTCAGCTCGATATCCACCCGCACGCTGGGGGCATGCAGCCACTCGGGCAGCAGCCAGTCGCCACGGTGCACCTGCTCGACCCCCAAGCGTTCGGCAGTGATATTAAGCGCCACACGCTGGCCCGCTTCTGCCACCAGTGCGGCCTTGTTCTGCGCATGCAGGCCGCGCACCCGCACGGCTTTGCCAGCCTTGCCCAACAACAAGGTATCGCCAGCGCTTACCCGCCCGGCCAGTGCCGTGCCAGTGACCACCACGCCTGCACCGGTAACCGCGAAAGCGCGGTCGACAGCCAATCGAAAACCGCCGCGCACGCTGCGCTGCTGCACAGCTGTCTCAGCCTTCAGCAAGGCCTGGCGCAACGCGTCGACGCCCTCCCCGCTGAGGCTCGACAAGGGAAACTGCAGCGCCCCGGCATATGGCCCAGGCGCCAGCAATTCACTGACTTGCCGCTGCACCTCGGCCAGGCGTGCCGGCTCGACCCGGTCACATTTGCTGATCGCCACCAGCGCTTGAGGAATGCCCAACAACTCGATGATCGCCAGGTGCTCACGGGTTTGCGGCATGACCCCGTCGTCGGCAGCCACCACCAACAACACCAGATCGATGCCATGGGCACCGGCCAGCATGTTGTGAATAAAGCGCTCGTGCCCTGGTACATCGATGAAGCCAGTCAGCGGCGCGCCTTCCGCCAGCGCCGCATAGCGGTAGCCAAGGTCGATGGTCATCCCGCGGTCACGCTCCTCCTGGCGCTGGTCGCCGGCCTGGCCGGTCAGCGCCTTCAGCAATGCGGTCTTGCCGTGGTCGATGTGGCCTGCGGTACCAACGATCACTGCACCGGCCCCAACTGCAGAGCGGGCAATTGCGCCAGCCACTGCGCCTCGTCATCCAGCTGGCGCAGGTCCAGCCAAAGGGCATCGTCGTCGATGCGACCAAGCACCGGTACCGGCAGGCTACGCAGGGCCCGCTCCAATACGTGCAGGCTGCGCCCGCGCAACTTCTTCGACACTTGCGGACGCAAACACAAGGCGGCACTGGGCAGGCGCGCCACTGGCTGGCTGCCGCTGCCGATCATGCCCAACGCAGGCTCTACGCTGATGGCCCATTGCTCGCCGAGCCGTGCCTTGAGGTCCGGCATCAGGCGCTCGGCCTGCGCCTGGATTTCAGCCCGGCTGCGGGTCAGCAGACGCAGGCTAGGCAGGCGCTCGGCCAACCGATCCGGGTTGCGGTATAACGCCAGCACCGCTTCAAGGGCAGCCAAGGTGATCTTGTCGACGCGCAGTGCTCGCTTGAGCGGGTTTTTCTTGATCCTGGCGATCAGCGACTTGCGGCCGACGATGATCCCGGCTTGCGGCCCGCCCAGCAGCTTGTCGCCGCTGAAGGTAACGATATCGGCGCCATCGGCCAGTGCCTGACGCACTGTGGGTTCGGCGGGCAGGCCCCAGCGGGTGAGGTCGAGCAGGCTACCACTGCCGAGGTCTTCGAGCAGTGGCAGTTCATGCTGGTGGGCGATGCGTGCCAGCTCAGCGGTGGGTACCTGATGGGTGAAGCCCTGGATGCTGTAGTTGCTGCAATGCACGCGCATCAGCAGGCCAGTGCGCGGGCCGATGGCCGCTTCGTAGTCGCGAGCATGGGTGCGGTTGGTAGTGCCGATTTCGTGCAGCTTCACACCGGCGCGGGCCATGATGTCGGGAATGCGGAAAGCCCCGCCGATCTCGATCAGCTCGCCGCGAGAGATAATGCCCTCCTTGCGCGCACCCAGGCTGTTAAGCGCCAGCAACACAGCGGCGGCGTTGTTGTTGACCACGGTCACGGCTTCAGCGCCAGTCAGTTCACGGATCAGGCCTTCGATCAGGTCGTCGCGGTCGCCGCGCTTGCCAGTGGCCAGGTCGAATTCCAGGTTGAGCGGGTAGCGGGCGGCGGTTTGCATGGCCTCGATAGCCTCCTCCGGCAACAGGGCGCGGCCGAGGTTGGTGTGCAGGACGGTGCCGGTGAGGTTGAACACACGGCGGACCTGGCTGCGTTGTTGGGTCGCCAGGCGTTCGCCGGTACGGCCCAGCAGGACTTCAGCGGCCAGTTCGGCGGCGCTGAGCTGGCCGGAGCGGGCGGGGTCGCGCAGGTCGTCGAGCAGTTGACGCAGGGTGGCCAGGACAGCCTCGCGGCCGTGGCGCTCGATCAATGGCAGGCAGGCCGTGTGGCGCAAAAGGGTGTCGATGGAAGGTAGGCGTGGGGTATCGCTGGTGAGGCTGTTGGACATGCGGTACTACCTTGGACTGGTCCGTTGTCTGTGCTGGCCCTTTCGCGGGTAAACCCGCTCCTACAGGGGCCGCGCAGCTTTTGAGGCTTGCGCAGTACCCGCGAAGAAGGCGACTCGGTCTTACAGTGTAGACACTCCGCCACTACCCGGGCGCAAGCAGCAGGTTCGGTGCCAACCGATGGAAGCCCTCCTCGTCCAAACGCATATCCAGCGCCAGGCTAGCCAAGTCATCGGCCAGCGGCTCGGCCGCTGCATCATTCTCTAGGTAGTTCTGCTTCAGATAGCTCTCGCACCCTGGGCAGCACTCGGCGCGCAGTGGCGCCTTGCCTGGCGCATGGCGGTCGTCCTCCAGGCTGGTGTAACGCAAATCCTTGCTCGACTCGCAATACACGCACTTGACCCGCACTACATGCCATTCACAGGCACACAACGAGCACGCCAGGTAGCGCAAGCCATTGTGCTTGCCGCGGTTGCGTACCACCCCGGCCATTGCCGGCGAACCGCAGGCCGGGCACTGGGCCAGGCTGCCGGCAGGTTTGAGCTCAGGCGCTGGAAGCGCCAGCAACCAGCTGGACCAGGCTGCTTGCAGCGCAGCCCCGAGGAACGGCACCAGTGCTGCAGGCACCGCGTCGTACTGGCCAGCAAGCAAAGCAATGCCCCAGCCCTTGCGCTGGCCGTCATCGCTACCGCGCAGCACCTGCAACGCGTCACCCAGCGGGCCACGGGTTTCGCCACTCAACTGCTCCAGCAAGGCCTTCAACCAGACCAGCCAAGGCCCCTCACGCACCAGGCTGTCGGCTGCCAACGGCGGCAAACCATGACTTATGCACAGGCGCTGACGCTCTTCGACCACCGGTACACCGCCAGGAGGGTTATCCACAAGCTGCTGCTGAATGCGGCATAACCGCGCGATCAGCTTAAGGTAGTCACCAAGGGCATTGCCCTCGGCCAGTTGCTGCAAGCGCGCGGCGCGCAGTTCGAACAGGTTGGCGGGAGGCAGATGCAGAAACGGCGGCATCACCGCCGATGCTTCGATTTGCCCGGGTTCGAGTATCGTGCTCAAGCGTTCATCCTTCTTTTCGTCCGTGATTGCCCGGCGTCTTGTCGCCAGTCACTTCGCGGTACCACAACTCATGATGCTTGCGTGCCCAGGCACGGCTGACCCAGCCATGCAGCATGGCGCCGATCGAGCCCTTGATCCAGATGCCGGCGTAAATGTGCACGATGATGCTAAGGATCAGTACGAACGCCGCCAGCGCGTGCAGCAACGCCGACAGGCGAATGACATCGATGCCAAACCAGTGGCTGAAATACGCGCGCCAGATCACCACGCCACTCACCAGCAGAATCAGCATGCACGCCAGCAGGGTCCAGAACAGCAACTTCTGCCCGGCGTTGTACTTGCCGATTGGCGGTACGCCCTCCTCCTCATTGCGCATCACACGGTCTACCCGACGCAGCCACAGGCGGTCGTTGGCGGTAATGAAGTTGGCCCGCCAGAAGCGGAACACCAGACCGAGGAAGAACACGAACATCGCCACCCCGATGAAAGGGTGCAGAATACGTGTCCACGGCCCGCCGCCGAACAGGTTGCTGAGCCAGAACAGCGCCGGATGGAACAGCGCCAGCCCCGATAACCCGGCGAGGACGAACAGGATCGCCACCACCCAGTGGTTGCTGCGCTCGTTGGCGTTGTAGCGCAGGATGGGTTTGTTGTCGTTCATGGCCGCTGCTCCCCTTGCCCACTGGGCTTGCTCGGATCATAGACATGCACAGCAGGGTCCACCTGATGCACGCCAGGGTCTGGTGCGGCCGGGTGTTCGTCCTCCTCCACCCGCTGCGGCCCAATGCGCACATAATGGAAAAACCCGGCCAGTACTGCTGCGCCCATTGCCAACAGCGCCAACGGTTTGGTGAAGCCTTTCCACAAGCCCACCAGCGGGCTGATCACCGGCTGGTCCGGCAAGCCGGCGTACAACCTGGGTGTGTCAGCATGGTGCAACACGTACATCACGTGGGTACCACCAACGCCATCCGGGTCATACAGGCCAGCCTTGTCGTAGCCCCGCGACTTCAGGTCGACAATGCGCTCGGCCGCGTGCACCTTCATCTCGTCCTTGCTGCCGAACACGATTGCCCCGGTCGGACAGGTTTTCACGCAGGCCGGCTCCAGGCCCACGGTCACGCGGTCGGAACACAGGGTGCACTTGTACGCCTTGTGGTCCTTCTGCGAGATGCGCGGGATGTTGAACGGGCAGCCAGTGATGCAGTAACCGCAACCGATGCAGTGATCCTGGTTGAAATCGACGATGCCATTGGCGTGCTTGATGATCGCCCCCGGGCTCGGGCAGGCCTTCAGGCAACCTGGCTCGGCGCAGTGCATGCAGCCATCCTTGCGGATCAGCCATTCCAGGTTGCCGTCGTCACGCTCGTGCTCGGTAAAGCGCATCAGGGTCCAGGTTTCGGCGGTGAGGTCCTGGGGGTTGTCGTAGGTGCCGTGGTTGTGGCCCACCTCGTCACGCAGTTCGTTCCACTCGGAACACGCCACCTGGCAGGCCTTGCAGCCAATGCACTTGGTGGTGTCGATCAGCTTGGCGACTTCCTGCTGCTGGCGTACCGAGGGCGGTACGGTGGTGGTGGCCGAGCGGGCGATGATGTCTTGGCTGGCCATCAGAGTTTCTCCACTTTGACGAGGAACGACTTGGACTCTGGCGTCTGTGTATTGCCGTCACCCAGGAATGGCACCAGCGTGTTGGTCAGGTAGCCATGCCGGGTAGCCCCCGTGAAGCCCCAGTGCAAAGGAATGCCGATCTGGTGCACGGTCTGGTTGTTGACCTGCAGCGGGCGAATCCGCTTGGTCACCACCGCGACCGCATCGATATGCCCACGCTTGCTCGACACCCGCACCCGGTCGCCGGCCTTGATGCCTTTCTCGTTGGCCAGCACCTCGCCGATCTCGACGAACTGCTCGGGCTGGGCAATGGCGTTGAGCCGGCAATGCTTGCTCCAGAAGTGGAAGTGTTCAGTCAACCGATACGTGGTCGCCGCATACGGGAACTCGTCGTGCTTGCCGAGGGTGTCCCACACCGAATCGAAGATTCGCCCGGCCGGGTTACTGGTAGCCTTCTTGTTCTGCGGGTGCAGCGGGTTGATGCCAATCGGCGTTTCGAACGGCTCGTAGTGCTCGGGGAACGGTCCTTCGGCCATCTTGTCGATGGCGAAGAAACGTGCCACGCCTTCTGGGTTCATGATGAACGGGTTCATCCCCGCCTCAGGTGGCGAGTCGACCTTGAAGTCAGGCACGTCGGTACCGGTCCACGCCTTGCCGCTCCACCACACCAGGCGTTTCTTTTCCGGGTCCCATGGCTTGCCCTGTGGGTCGCTGGAGGCGCGGTTGTAGAGGATGCGGCGGTTGGCCGGCCAGGCCCAGGCCCAGTTCTGCACCTGGTGCATACCATAGGGGTCGCTGTTGTCACGGCGGGCCATCTGGTTACCCTGTTCAGTCCAGCACCCGGCAAAGATCCAGCAGCCGGACGCAGTGCTGCCGTCGTCCTTCATCTGGCCGAAGCCCGACAACTGCTGGCCGGCCTTGAGCGTGGCGCCAGTGGCGTCGGTAAGGTCGGTGACCGCCCAGCCGTTCATCTCCTTGGCCAGTTCCTCCGGGGATGGCTCATCAGGAATCTTGTACGGCCAGCTGATATTCATCATCGCGTCGGGGTAGGCACCGCCCTCGGCCTGGTAGCGTTGGCGCAGGCGCAGGAACAGTTCGCTCATGATCTGCACGTCGGTACGTGTCTCGCCCGGGCCGTCAGCGCCCTTCCAGTGCCATTGCAACCAGCGGCTACTGTTGACCAGCGAGCCATCTTCCTCGGCGAAGCAGGTGGTGGGCAGGCGGATCACTTCGGTCTGGATGTTGGCCGTATCGACATCGTTGAACGGGCCGGCGTTGCGCCAGAATTCCGAGGTTTCGGTGGCCAGCGGGTCCATGATCACCAGCCACTTGAGCTTGGCCAATGCCGCAGTGACGCGGTTCTTGTCCGGCAGTGCGGCGATCGGGTTGAAGCCTTGGCACATGTAGCCGTTGACCTTGCCTTGGCCCATCATCTCGAACATGCGCAACACGTCGTAAGCCGGCACATCGAGCTTGGGCAACCAGTCGTAGCCCCAGTTGTTTTCTGCCGTGGCGTTGGCGCCATACCAGGCTTTCATCAGGCTGACGTGGAACTTGCCATAGTTCTGCCAGTACGACAGCTGCCCCGGGCGCAGCGGCTTGGAAGCGCGCTTGTCGATGTAGGCGGCGTAGTCCTGCTCGGCGTCGCCGGCCAGGGTCAGGTAGCCCGGCAGCGAGTTGGACAGCAGGCCAAGGTCTGTCAGCCCCTGAATGTTGGAATGCCCACGCAGGGCGTTGACCCCACCACCCGGCATACCGACGTTGCCCAGCAGCAGCTGGACCATGGCCGCACTGCGGATGATCTGCGCACCAATCGAGTGCTGCGTCCAGCCCAGCGCATAGAGAATCGTCATGGTCTTGCCCGGTACCGAGCAGGTGGCGATCTCTTCCCAGACTTTCATCATGGCGTCCTGCGGCATGCCACAGGTCATGCTCGCCAGTTCCGGGGTGTAGCGGCTGTAGTGCTGCTTCATCAACTGGAACACGCAGCGCGGGTGCTGCAGGGTCGGGTCGACCTTGGCATAGCCGTCCTCACCCAGCTCATAACCCCAGCCGGATTTGTCGGCATACACGCGCTTGGCCTCGTCGTAGCCGCTGAACAGCCCGTCCTCGAAGCCATAGTTCTCTTTGACGATGAACGACACGTCGGTGTAATTGCGTACGTACTCGTGCTGGATCTTGTCGGTGCTCAGCAGGTAATTGATCAGCCCGCCCATGAAGGCGATGTCGGTACCGGTCCGGATCGGCGCGTAGTAGTCCGCCACCGAAGCGGTACGGGTAAACCGCGGGTCGACCACGATCAGCCGCGCCTTATTGTGCGCCTTGGCCTCGGTTACCCATTTGAAGCCGCACGGATGCGCTTCTGCTGCGTTGCCACCCATTACCAGGACCAGATTCGCGTTGGCGATATCGGACCAGTGGTTGGTCATGGCGCCACGGCCGTACGTCGGGGCAAGACTTGCCACCGTCGGGCCATGTCAGACACGTGCCTGGTTATCGAACCCCAGCATGCCTGTTGCGCGGACGACCTTGTGGGTCAGGTAGCCTGCCTCGCTGGAGGCAGCGGATGCCGCGAGAAAACCGGTGGTGAGCCAGCGGTTGACGGTTTGCCCCTGAGCGTTCTTCTCGATGAAGTTGGCATCGCGGTCCTGCTTCATCAAGTCGGCGACGCGGTCGAGCGCCTCGTCCCAGCTGACCCGCGTCCATTCTTTGCTACCCGGCTTGCGCACCTCGGGGTACTGCAAGCGGCTCGGGCTGTGGATAAAGTCCAGCAGGCCGGCGCCTTTAGGGCAGAGGGTGCCACGGTTGACCGGATGGTCGGCGTCACCTTCGATGTGGATGATGTTCTGTTTGACGTTTTTACCCGCGTCGCCCTGGCTGTACAGGATCAGGCCACAGCCGACCGAGCAGTAAGGGCAGGTGTTGCGGGTTTCTTTGGTGTGCGCCAGCTTGAAGTGACGCACCTGCTCGGCGAAGGCTGGCGTCGGGGCCATGCCCAACGCCGCCAGGCTCGAGCCTCCAAGGCCGACAGCGGCGACCTTGAAGAACTGCCGACGGTTCAGGTCCATCGTGCACTCCTGATCAGGTGGTGGACGCACGGAACATGGCCGGCGCCTCTTGCGTAGTCACGGTGGCGGGTTTTGATGGCCGCCAATAGATAAGACTAGTCAAGAATCGGGAAGGTGCGATGACATGGGTCAGGGAATGGGCAGCGGGTTATTTTATTGAGGCACTGGCTGATTTGCCGCGCCCCCTGTAGGAGCGGGTTCACCCGCTCCTACAAAGACCGCGCCATGATTCAGATAAGCGCAGCATCTGAATTTCTCGGGATCATCCGAACAGGTGCAACAAAACGGCACCCGCCAAAACCAGGCTCACGCCCCCAACCTGAAAACAGGACAACCGCTCTCGATAGAAAAAATAGCCAAGTATTGCAGCGATGCCACCCGAGAGTGTGCTGATCACCGTGACAATGGAAATCGAACCATTGAGTACGCCCCAGGAAATGCAGTAAAACCACCCAGGTTAAACAAGCTGGCACAGCACAACGTTGCACAGGTTCGTGCCCCGATTGCTGACCACCCTCTCATCAGCCTGAGAACTTCGGGCATCAGGAAGCTCACCCCTACCGCATACCCTAGCGCCAGCATGTTCACAGGACCGAGCGATGGCAGCGCATATTTCCCCTGAAGCCAGAAACTGATGCCGTAGAGCGTCGCTGCCAACAAAGCGAAACAAATTGGCAAACGGCTCACAGAGCGCCCCTGCTCATCCGCTCTCTTACCGTTGCTACTGGCCAACAGCACACCCAAAAAACAGGTCAGCAAGCCAAGAAACTGCCAAAGCGATAAATCATCACCGCCCAACCAGGCCAGCAGCGTAGTGATGACGCCATACGACGTAACCAGGGGGGCCACGACTGCCGTTTTGCCGATAGCAAAGGCCTTGGAAAGTGACAGCGCCCCTAACACCGTGCAAAGCGCTGCAACCGCACCGAGCAGCAATGCGCTGTAAGGTGCCGCCAGCATCTTTTCCAGTTGATTGGCCGACACGAAGATAATCAGCCCCATCAGCAGCAGACCCAACACCTGTCCAAAAAAGACAGATCGGCGGATGCCAACCGCACGGGCGTTTACACCCACCAGAAAATCCGTTGCGCCCCACAACACGGCGGCTACCAAACCCATGATGACGTCCATGCTTCCATTCCCTCCGCCTGCTGTGGAGCAGATACTAAACAGAGTGGGTGGCGATGGGGCGCAATAGCAGCAATTTCAGATGTTTCCCACACAGAATCGCTGGCCAAAAGCTTTTCGAAACAATAGGAATTAGCAACCGGTGATGTGCTCGTCCGGCAATTGGCTCAAGGCTACCAATCGCCGAATTAATAATTGAGGCGAAGCGAAAAACGATCGCTTAGTTGATTGATATATTAAAATTATCACCACCCAGATAACGAAGATGAACTGTTCCAGCAACAACCTGCCCATCAGGCGCGATGAGTTTATAATACGTCACCAAAAACTCCTCCCGCCCCATTGCCTTATTTGAATAAAGATAACCCCCCAAAGTAAACAGCGCACCGCCAGCCATCATTATCGGCGCTGCGTACAACTGGACATACTGAAACCAGGAGGGGCCGTTAGGCCGGTAGTAAGTGATCGACGATGGGCCTAGAACCAGCGCACCGATGGCCAGCGCAGCGATGGAAAAGCCTAACAGCAGCAGAAAGCCCCCAGTATAACCGGCGCCCTTTTTGCAGCCTTTGAGGTACACCGCATAGCCATCGCAGAACCCCGGGAGCCGATAATCGCCTGATGAGGACTTCAGCTGAATTTCAATTCGATCAAACGCTTCACTCTCTAACTGCATGATCCACTCCTTTGAAAACGTAGATGCTAAGCAATCTGGAGAGGTGATAGTTGACGCAAGAGAAAATTCAGAAACGCCCTACAACAAAAGAGAAAAATTATTTGAGTACATGAAGGTTAACGCCATAACTTCCTACTACATCATCCCCCCAAGTATAAAAAACCCGGAGCGATTGCTCCGGGTTATTGCAGACCTAGCGCGATGCCAAACCGCTCGAATCAAAAGGGGAGTTGCCATAACCTCCTCTTCCAGCTATCACGAAACCATCCGCCCCCCCCAATTTCACTAGGTTCCACTGGCCGAATAGCCGCTCCGTGTAGGAAAAACGTAAAGAACGCTGCCGCGCCAACTGAAGTCGGACACCGAATGCAATCCAAGGCACGGGAGGAGTAAAGCTTTGCTTAACAAATCTACTCACCAAGCCCTAGCGCAAATTGCAGGATGACGGGTGACGCCGTTTTCTGGGTTTCGGCGTCCACGTAATGCCCCAGGGCGACTGGAGAAGCCGGTACTGAAGCTGAGCAGCGCGTGATTACAGATTTAACCGAGTCTTGCAGGAAGGAGGGTCGGAGCCGAAGGCCGCAAGGGAGGAGAGCGCCGGAACCATCTCAGTCGGTCTTGTCTGCATCTCGTGATAGCTTTTTCAGAATAGCTTTTAGCGGCTTCACACCGGTGAGGTCGTAGTCCATCACCGAGAAAAGCTCGCGTAGCTCCACCGATTCCTGGGTTGCCAATTGATAGCTCAGAGCCAAAAGCGATAAAGGATGGACGCCCAGCACGGCGGCTAACCCCTCTACGATTTCGAGATTGGGCTGGCTAATGCCTCGCTCAAGCCTACTGATGTGCTCTCTCGTGACTACCGCCATGAAATCCTGCTGGCTAAGCCCCCGAGCAATCCGGATCTTCCGCAGTGCTTTCCCGAATGCGTTGTCAGCCATGATTCTTGATCGCAAAGCTTTACATGAAGCCAGAACGCGAGCTAAATTGATGTGACATTGATGTCACATCTGCAAGCTTCTTGGACCGAGATGCCTCCGTCTAGCAAGCAGAGCAGGAGACGATAGCCACCACATCCTAATGGAGCATTACGATGAATGACGACCTGGAGCGGAGCCTCCTGACCAAATATCCAGCAATTTTTGGCGAAGACCCCTTGTCACCCAACCGGGCGATGCACTGGGGCATCGAGTGCGGTGATGGCTGGCATAATTTGCTGGATACCCTTTGTAGTGACATTCAGGCTTACATCGATACCGAACATTTGCCGCAAGTAACATTTATTCAGGTCAAAGAGAAATTTGGCGAGCTACGTATCTATTACACTTTACTCGACAAATATGTTGAAGACCTCATAGAGGAAGCAGCCAGGAAATCAAAACAGATCTGCGAATTCTGCGGTTCCGTAGGGCAATGTCAGAAGACTTACTCTGGCTGGATCAAAACCGTCTGCTCAGAATGCATAAAAAGCCATTAACATAAACAAAGCTATGAGGCCGTCGTGTTCGAAACTCACGCTAAAGCTATAGCACCGTCGACATTTGATTATGATAAAGGACTTTTGGAATTGGACTTTGTGAGCCAGCGATTTCATGCCGAATGGTTCTATATCACTCAGCACATACGGACAGATGACGGCGAGCTATCGAGCCGTATGTTGCTTATCGATGACATCAGCGAATTCAAAGCATTACTCAGCGCACGAACAAAGGCAGCATGGGTGAAGGACATATATCTAGTCACTCCCGGCACAATTAACAAAACTGGAGCATGGGCAATAGATTTATTACTCGAAGTGAAAGAGATATCGCCGTCACCAATGCTAGCGAACAGAAACTTCATTTACAAAATCAAAAATACTACTGACCACTACTTTTCGACAGATGTTGACGGAACTTGGGAGAACCTACCTTCCAAGATTATATATAAGAGAAACAGCCATACTTAACCACCCCTCTCAAATGGAGTTTACCGCATGGAAAAGCTAAAGCGCCTGCCAATCACGAGAAGAATGATGATGGCAAACATACCTAACGCCGCAGAGATCGCAAAATCCAGAATGCGCAGATCTGCTTACTACAATGCAGATGGAGAGACTCCTTTCTTCGTTCTTGCATCGATAGTGTCGTCACCGAGACTTTTCGACGTATTCTGGAAGGACGTCCCGCCTGACATGTTTATAAAAGCAGGTGATACCTTCGTAGAACAGCACACGATGCTGACCGATTATCAGCAAAAAACATATGCGATATCCTTGGCTGATTGGTCTAGGCTAGATGGAACCTACACGGAGGTTGAGCAATATTATGATACTGATGCGTCCATCTCGAAAATTCAAGTTTGGCCTTATGACCCGCGCAATCTTAATTTCGAGCAAATGGTGTTGAGTGTTGGCATGAGTTTCACGGAAGAAGAATTCAAGGAAGAGCCCCGCTTATGCGGGGCGTTAAGAGATCTGATGAAGGATTATAAAGTTGAATATTACTGGGAGCACAGGCGATACGGATAGATTAGTTAACTTTCACCTCAGAAAAAACTGTTGGCAAGTTTCTCAACGCTTCAGTTAGGATCTGGTGATTTTCTTTAAGTATCTTATAATCTACAATATTTTTCCCACTCATAACCCGGCCAAGTGCTTCAGCTAAGTATTTGCACACCTCCCTATCAGCGTAGCCTTGGCCATGAAGCCAAATATGGAACTCATCAGAGAGACCGAATTTCAGTTGATTTTGCAATACCCTGGCGTTTGCGAGAATCGTGTCATCTAACGATTTACCTTCTACGATATCAGCCAGCCCCCCAATCAATAGCATTCCATCATAGGAAAGAGCCGAACAGAAATCGATGATATGTTCCTGTGTAACAGAACGAACCCTAGTATTTGCCTGAATCTTAATTCCAGACTCTTTGGCATAATTCAAAATACTGTAGTAGCTATCCCCATTGCACCATCGCGCAGCCAACTCAACCGCTTGGGCTTCGGGGCGAATATTCGAGATTATTTTACTAGCTGAGAATTTACTGATGATTGGCCAACAAACGTTAAGCAAATCTTGCGGCGCCCCGCAAAACTCTAGGTCCCAGAGATTTTCATCAATCCAAGCCTCAATAAAATCAAGCTGATCAAGGCCAAGCAAAGTTTTTCCATAGTAAACAAATTTCTCAGGCGGCACGGATTGTAAACGTTCATGAATAACTGCGAATATCTCAAGCAAGCGCTCTTTATCATCATCACTTGCTAGATAATACGCTAAAGTTTCACGGGCCAGATCCAAAAACAAATCAAGTTGAAGTAAGGACTCATCGTCTTTAAGCATCGATAGAAAATAGCTCTCGATAGCATTAAGCATCTGTTCTTTGATATCCATCTCAGCCATCAAAGCGCTGACATCACCTCCACCTTCAGCCTCCCAAGCCTTCCATTCGGCTCGCCGGGCCGATGGTCTTCTTACAAACTCAATAAGGTCTTGGTTGGCTGCTTCAAAGTCAAACGGCTTGATAATCTCAACCAAGCTGCTCAAGCACTCTTCGGAGTTATTGAAATCCAACAGCTTTAATGTATCGTTCCATTTCTTTTTTCCCTTCCAAGCATATCGTCCATCGTAAAGCTTTGGATTGGTAAATATTATGCCGCCCTCAGTATGATAGCCAGATCGACCTGCCCGCCCGATCAGATTTTGAAAATCTCTAGTGGATATCTTTCTACCACCCTGCATTACGTTGGACACAAGCAAGTATTTAATTGGTAAATTGACACCTTGAGCCAATGTCGAGGTGCAAATCACAAGGTGAGCCGCTTTATGGTCCATGGCCCATTCCACCGCGATCCTAAGGCCATTGGGTACAGCGGAACTATGGGGAAGAATTCCCAGTGGAATAGCCTTGGAGAATATGTGCTTATCCGAGAAGTGTAGCTTCGATAGGAAAGCCAGCTTCTCCAGCTCTATGCCATCTGAAATGACTATAGGTGCCGGGGTGTTAAAACCACGCTCATATACCTTAACCATCACCTTGCTAAGCGAAACGATTGATCGTTTATCTCCGCAAAAAATTGCTACGGGACCTTGATGACAGAGTCTCAGACCGAGATAGCAAGATATAGTCTGGCTTTTCTCCTTATCGGGAAAAATGAAATCCGATTTCTCTCTTCCGCGACGACCGAGATTTACTTGCTGGATAATTTGAGGTACATATAGCCCACTGGCAGCTTTATTATCTTGCTGCAAATAACTTAGCTGCCCCATGTCGGTGATCCAACTGAGAAAAGCAACGCTTTTAATCGAAGGCAGCCAGTTACTCCCTTGGATATTTACTCCCGACTCACCGTTAAGCCACTCACCAATGGTTTCCGCATTTGACATTACTGCGGAAATCAAAACTTTCTGAGCATTTTCTGGAATACTTTCCTTAAGCGAAGCGATCAAAAGTTCGTAGGTTACACCGCGCTTACCACTATCGAACTGATGCCCTTCATCGAAAATCAACAGATCGATCTTCTCTGCCAATGACGGTTCATGACGCAAAAGATAAACTAATTTTTCTGGAGTAGACACTATGATGGTTTGGTCATGTCTGCCTTTATAGGCATCCCCTAATAAAAATTTAAGAAACTCCTGCTCATCATCATCAACATTTGTAACATCCCTCAGTTCATTAACATTAACCGGATCGTGCTCGAATGTGCGCAAAAATCCTAGAGTAATTTCACGACACAGCGCTCGGAACGGCGCAACGACAACGGCAAGCTTAGCTCGTCCCGAGAGAAAACCACTTCGGATAATCAACTCAGCGGATTTAGTCTTTCCAGCACTAGTCGGCATCTGCATGACAGCAGACGCCCCACGTAATACTCCGAGACGCCCAACGAGGCGTTGTCCAGGCCAGAACTCCCTCATGAAATGGTCGTTATTCAGAACATGCTTCCATCGGTCAATCTCAAGCCCAGTATATTTAGGCAGACAAATCATAGAGGAATTCTCTATCTTCCGCTTAATCAAGGCTACAATAGTATCCACAAGCAAAATTTCTCGGTCAGTACCGCTCAAGTAGATCTGACTTCGAAAATTTATCAACTCATCTTCCACGTCGGAAAGATCTGCCTCCATATTCATAAACGAGCGATATGTTCTCGCCATGTTAAAAATATGGACATTGAAGATCCCAGATGGAACAAGGTTGAAGCCTTTGCTCAGTTCCGATTTAAGCAGCCAAACCAAAAAGCGCTCTAACCCACTATCTGTGAGAGTCTCTGGTATGTCTGATACAGTCCTGGCCAACACCAATGAGCTTCCTGGCATGTCAGCCAAGTAGTAGGATGAAGAGCTTAATATTCTTAAATATTCATCAGCACCTGAGCTAATTCGGGCAGTACTCATAGATTCGAAATATTGCCCCACCAACACCAGCTGTTCCTTCAGTGTTTCTTTTAACAGCCTTCGCTCATCATCTAGCCTGGACTCAAGAGCGGCCAGTTCACCAAGGATACCGATTGTAAAAACCAATAACCGCTTCGGGTCCTGTTGCAGTTTGACGTGAAGTTCTTCAGCGATACCAAATTCGTATTGTTTAGCTTTTACACGCGTAACGTCTAAAATTACTCGCGCTTTAGTTTCAAGCTTCATCAGCGGCCCTCCGATACAGCTCATGAACAAGGTTCATCAACTGCGCAGCGCTAACAACTAGTAACTCTAATTTGTCTGCATTCGGATGGTTTATACAAGTGGAGCTGGACATCACATCCTCAGACGCCGAGGTTGATGTACAAACAGCTGCGGCACCATAGCGACGCTTGCAGGGATGGTCAGGCTCGCGTTGGAATCTCTCTATTAGCTTCATTCCATCGAAGTCGTTTCTATCATACAGCTTCTGCTTCATCGCATTGAGTGACTCTGCGATTCGTAACTCGTCCTTCACTGAGTGATCAATGGCATCTTGCAAAACGTTATTATTTGAATTTTCTGTTGCTTTGGCTTTAACTTCAAAAATCAACAGCTCATCATTATCACTAATAATATCCGGCGACTTTTTGAATGCAATTACATCAGACCCCTTCGTGGACTCATTAGCAATTGCTTTACGATCGTAGCGCGTGCGAGGAACGTAATAATCCCTCAGGTATTGCAAATAGTCTGCAATCAAAATTTCGGAAAAATCACCCGCCCGAATACTTGGACCAGGAGCGACACTTTTACTCGGAAATTTCTCTGAAGTCAGATACTCCGAATTTGTCATTAAAGGATTCTTGATGAATTGCAATTGCTCATCAAGACAGTAGTGATTACGAAAATGCCTAGCCCACTCAGACATAACTTCGACATTTAGAGCATCATATTTAAAAGCAAATACTTGAATCGCTTGCCCGCAGGCAGACATATACGTATCCGTTTGTTCAAGCCAAGCAAGATGCCCTACTACTAATGACATGTCACGTCCTATGTGTCTATCGCAAACGACTGTTGACTTTAATAATTTTAGAAGCTTGTTTCTTGAATGTACCAGCGCTCGGGCTGTTAATACAATAGCGCTTTAAGCCTTGCCTACGATCCAAACCCTGGCTTCCCACAGAACTCCAGGGTTCGCTAGTAACCTTCTTACAGGGCATCGTCATCAGGCGCTGATGACTCGTGTAGGTCACCATAAAATGGGGAGCTTTCCCCTTACCTTAGGCCAGCGGAGCTGCCGCGCGGCGCTGGATCGCAGTCTTCCGCTTTCCAAATCGCTTCTGAGGCTAAGACTTTCGGCCCACTACTCATGACCCACGGCCTGTGGTATCAATCTGAGATCATTTGAGCAGGTCGAGCCGTCTAGGCCAGATGGGAGAGAGAATGCCGTTCGAGATTCGCCAGTGGGATGACATCGCGCAGGATTTTCAAGGAGGGAGCGTAATCATTGGAAACGGCACGAGCATCGCCGTAGACCGATGTTTTTTCTACGATTCATTGCTAGAGAAAGCGCGGGAGCTGGGTACATTTACAGACGACGTGGAGGCGTTGTTCGACTCTTTCGGCACTTGCGATTTTGAGCTGGTGTTGCGCATGGTATGGCATGCGACGAAGGTCAATACCTCGCTTCGCATTCGAGATCAGTTAACCCGCGAGGTCTATCAGGACATCAGGGAGGCATTGATTCGAACTGTCCGTGCGACTCACGTCGAGTACGATGCCGTCAGGACTCGCCTCCCCAGCATGTACCGATTCCTGAAGCAATTCAGGACCGTGCTCTCTTTAAATTACGACCTCCTTGTTTACTGGACGATGATGTACGGTCGAGGACAAGGCGACGGTCATGTTTTCAAGGACTGTTTTGCTGGTGGCGCCTTCAGAGATGATTGGGCCAGATTCCGGTCCAGGATCGGTGAGACCTCAAACACACTTGTGTTCTATCCTCACGGAAGCTTGGCTCTATGTAGGAACCAGATTGAGCAAGAATCCAAAATTACCAGTCAAGGTGCAGGACTGCTCGATGCGATTCTGGAGGCCTGGGAAAGCGAAGAGTACATCCCTCTCTTCGTCAGTGAAGGCACGGCCGATCAAAAACTATCGTCCATTCAGAATAGCTACTACCTATCCACAGTTATGCGAGAAGTACTCCCATCGCTCGAAGGAAGCATGACGATCATGGGATGGGGATTGGGTGAGCACGATGTGCACGTCCTGGAACGCTTGAAGAAGGCTAGGCTGAATAGGATTGCATGCTGGGTGTATGGCGGAAGCCAAGCTTACTGCACTCGTGTAGATCAACTGATCCGCGACGCCCTTGGACAACAGGTCCAGGTAACATTTTTCGACAGCGCAACATGCGGTTGGGCGGAAGAGGGCCATGCTTGGTAGCGGCTGTGTACCCCTCCTGCGTTGCCTGTGAGAGAAGATAGCGATTACCAATGATGATCGCTATCGCCTAAGATCAGGAATCGGATAGGGTGGAAATTGGCGTAAGCGACGTCGTAAATGGGCCGTTGGCTACCCTATCGTCCCATCAGAATTTTGTAGCTGAACGTTACTTCTGGAGGGATATGTATGGAGGCATTGACTTCTGGTTGTACTGCTTCAATTTTCATCACACATAAAGCCCCTACTAAATTCATCAACACGACTCTCTGCCCCACAACTGGCGTAACGTATTGCCCTCCTCTCAAAAAAGTATCAACAGTGTGTGGATCGTACTCGGGGGTAGTGATCAGACCCACAGCCTTGAGGCCACTATTGATTACGTAAATCGCATCACTACTATGATCGCTGAAACTTACTTTGAATTCGTATTCACCGTTACCCAGTTTGTAATACTGATTATCTTGGTGTCTAAACGTGATACGGTCTTCCAGCGCTGGGTTTGCATAACTTGCTGGATCGCGCATGGCATCGATTCGCTCAATTCTTGCCATACGCTCAAGCAAGGCAGCTGCTGATAGCGCATGCGCCTTGTCTGCTGGCAACCCTTCTATCCAACGCCAGAGATCATCCATCTGTTCGACGCCAGGGAAATTATTCTGTTCTGGAGTCGAGTTGAAATTGAATCCTTTTGGCCCTCGCCCCGTTAACCAGCTAGGCAAATCAAACTGAGCATTATCAATAAACAGAACTGAAAGCCAGGAATCCTTCTTTTCTTCAAGCACACTCCTGACCCACTGATTCTCGATTGCTACGCCTGAATCAGGGCGGTGATCTGCCCGCTCGACATAATTTTTGTCAACGATCATTAGAACCCTATCGGCCTCAGTAACTTCTCGCATAAATCCGCTCAAGCTACTACCGTAGGGTAAATCGCTATCAATTAGTACGGTATACCCAAGCAGTCGTAGTTGAGTTGCTAACAGCCTAACCCATCTCCGATGCGCATCCGATGTCCAAGCATACGAGATAAAAAGCTTAGTCCTCATGCATTCCCCGATTCCGCAGAATTAACTGAAACCACAGCGTTACTTAGATCAATGATTCATTAATAATTTCAGAATTAACCACGAGTTGATGCTTGCCTCTCGCATTCAATCCTAATGCTTGACATATTGATTCGTTATCTGGCCAATGCCGATGCGTCAGCCACCATATGCATGCCTGGCCGATGGCACGACTGATGCCACCTATACCTTGAAGGTGCGTGATGCACACAGCGGCGATTTCTGCTGTATCAGCGGGGCATTTGTTATGACCGTGCGTTTCCAGGGATAGGAACCTATAGAAAACGGTATAGAGATCTAAGACATCAGCTTCCTTCGCTTGGTCCTCAACGCTTTTACGACGCGGGCTTCGCTTTGCATCCTCCTGCTCCAGATAGCTAGCTGTCACGTCATCCCCCGTTTGGCGGTCGAAGATTTTTGCGGTGCCTGCTTTCAAGTTCATCTTGAGTGCTTTGGCCAATTCAGTGGAACCCACGCCGGTTTGAGATTGCACGTTCTCAACGGATCTTATACTCCACAAAACTGTAATCAATTGTTCGAGTAAGCTCCGGCTCAAAACTCCCAGGCACGCGGCATTTTCCACTGAGCCTAAAGCTGCTGCACCTCTTACCAATTCAGCAGCACGCCTCAACTGATTGCGAGCAAATTCGTCACGCGGATCAGCTAGCCCAACAGCTTCAAGCTCTGCCGAGGCGATCAACAGCGTAGCTTGCGTCTTCAACGACTCAACGAGGCCATTCGTCTCTGTTGGTGGGATGCTCATGCAGCTACGACGCCTTCTGGTCTGTGTGGATATAGGACAATATTCAATGAAACCTATTTTTGCTAGCACGGCGTGGCTATTAGCCATCTGAACACGCGGAGGCTCAGCCACTGGGGCGTTGCACGCGCCACGCCTTTCGCCCCAATTCAACGATCAGGCAAGAGACAAGCGGCGCTGGTGCTGCGCCCCGTGTGTACTTTTATTAGTAGTGCAAGCCCCTTGCTATCTCGCTACCTAGGTCCATCACCATGGAAGGAGGAGAAATGCCAAATTTGTCTTTGGAAGCATGCCCTCATGCCGCCCGCAGGAACGAATTTGAGAGGAATCAAGAATGGCCGGATACGCCGCAAAATCGCCGCTTGCTCGCTGCCTACGAGGTTGCATCTGAAAACTCATCCAAATGTGCCGTCGCTGCGTTGAAGGCTGAGAGGGCAGATTGGCCTAATGTTCCGCAGTACAAGGCTAGGGCCGCCCACTGGGAAACGGTGACAGAGACACTCGGAGCTGTGCTCAGCATGGAGATTGATGCGGGAGCCGAGGAGATCATTCTGACGGATCACTGGGAATGAATACTGAGGCATCCGAACGAGTCTGAGAACGTGATCAGCTGGAGGAAACGGAATGGTTCATCTCAGCTAGGCCGTCTGGCGCGAACGTCAAATACCGACCTTTCCTGGTCTAGCCGACTCGCTTAAGCGGAGTTGTGCCTACTCGATTCAATGTAAGCGTCCGGCCAAGTCACCTTCCGAACTCCAGCATTCAGGGAGATGATGCGTAAGCGTCCGCGCAACACACAGCGCGTAAGGCACCTCTAGGGACAACGGCCATCATGATCGCCTAGGCGCGAGGGGCGAACATGATGATAGCCATCCCTGAAAGAGCGACCACGGCACCTACCATGTCCCACATCGTCGGTTTTATTCCGTCAACCTGCCACAGCCACAGGATGGCGACGAAAATATAGACACCACCATAAGCTGCATAGACCCGCCCGGCAGCCGCTGGATGCAGGGTCAATAGCCACGCAAACAGAGCTAGGCTGATGGCGGCGGGTACCAGCAGCAAAATGGACTTACCTTCCTTCAGCCAGAGGTAAGGAAGGTAGCAGCCAAGGATTTCAGCGATAGCGGTAAGTGCAAAAAGCCCAAAGGTTTTCAATTCTGGCATGGCAGCCTCTCTAGTCCGGAGGCTAAGGGTATCTCACCTTAGGGTAGGTTAGGCAGCTCATACGATTTCATATCGAACGTTGATTCACCCTGGCCGATAAAGCTTCCGCACTTTCTTTCCGTTCCGAGTAGCGATCAACCAGATAGCCCTCACGGCCACGAACCAGCAGAGTGAATTTCACCAGTTCCTCCATCACATCGACGACACGGTCGTAGTACGGCGAAGGCTTCATTCGGTCTGTATCATCAAACTCCAGATACGCTTTGGGCACCGATGACTGATTCGGGATGGTCAGCATGCGCATCCACCGACCCAGAACACGCATCTGGTTCACTGCGTTGAAGGACTGCGAGCCGCCGCACACCTGCATCACCGCGAGAGTCTTACCCTGTGTGGGGCGTACGGCACCCATGGTCAGGGGAATCCAGTCAATCTGCGCTTTGAACACCGCAGACATCGCCCCATGACGTTCCGGGGAGCACCACACCTGACCGTCTGACCACAGCACCAGATCGCGTAGCTCCTGCACCTTAGGGTGATCGACTGGCGCGTCATCCGGCAACGGCAGCCCGGACGGATCGAAGATCACCGTCTCGGCACCCATGTGTTGGAGCAGACGTGCTGCCTCCAGCGTCAGCAGTCTGCTGAACGACCGCTCTCTGGTTGATCCATAGAGCAGAAGGATGCGTGGCTTGACGTTCGCAGCATCTGCCAGGCCCAGCTTATCGGGGCTGGGGAGATCCATCAGCGACAGATCAAGGGCTGGAAAGGCCTCGGCAGAGTCCATATCAAATTCGCTCATCACAGGGCCCCGATCCGATCCAGGGCTTGCTTCAGATCAGTACCCTGAAGCGTTTTCAGATCCAGGGTGAAGAACGCGGCGAATCGCCTCTTGATGTGTGCAACGGTCGCATCAAATGCGGCCTGAACATCCTCATCAGTGCCATTTACCTCAGACGGGTCGGACAATCCCCAATGGCTTTTGATGGCCGGGCCGAAATACACCGGACAAGGTTCGCCACCTGCCTTGTCGCACACGGTGATGACGATATCGGGTGGTGCGTCTGCGAAGGCTTCCGAGCCTTTGCTGTACAGGCCGGACGTATCAACTCCCAAGCCTTGCAGAGTGCTCACGGCACGTGGGTTGAGTTTGCCACTGGGGAAGCTGCCCGAACTGATGGCTGTGAACCCGTCGGGGGCTACATGATTGAACAGCCCCTCTGACAGGACGCTACGGCAGCTATTGGCCGTACACATGAACAGGATCTTCATAAGCTAACTCCTACGCGCTGATGCTCAAGCGCACGGCAAGTGCTGCCAGTGTCGCAAGCAGAATGGGAAAGGTGATTACGCAGCCGACCTTGAAGTAGTAACCCCAAGTGATGCGAATGTTTTTCTGAGCCAGGACATGCAGCCATAGCAGCGTCGCCAGACTGCCGATGGGCGTAATCTTTGGGCCGAGGTCACAGCCGATGACGTTGGCGTACACCATCGCTTCGTGTGCGAGCCCAGATGCGCCCGTTCCCTGAATCGACAAGGCACCGATCAGCACGCTAGGCATGTTGTTCATCACGGATGACAGCAACGCGGCGGTGAAGCCGGTACCCAGCGTGGCAGCCCACAGGCCATGGTCGGCGAACCAGCCAAGCAGCGAGCTGAGTCCTTCTGTCAGACCGGCATTCTTCAGCCCGTAGATCACCAGATACATGCCGAGCGAAAACAGCACGACTTGCCAGGGGGCGTTGAACATCACTTTGCGTGTCGAGATCACATGCCCCTTCGCAGCAATGATCAGCAGCACCAGAGCGCAGGCGGCGGCGACAGCACTGACAGGGATGCCAAGTGGTTCAAGGGCGAACAAACCGACCAGCAGAAGCAGCAGCACCCACCAGCCCGCAATGAACGTATGACGATCTTTGATGGCCTCTTCTGGTCGCCGTAATTGCTCGGGTGAGTACGCCAGCGGCACCTCCTTTCGATAGAACAACCAGAGCATGCCCAGGGTCGCAACGATGCTCACCAGATTCACTGGCCACATGATCGAGGCGTACCGCGCGAATCCGATATCGAAAAAGTCCGCAGAGACGATGTTCACCAGGTTCGAGACCACCAGCGGCAGACTGGCGGTGTCTGCAATGAACCCGGCAGCCATTACGAAAGCCAGGGTCGCCGCTGGACTGAAGCGCAGCGCAGTCAGCATTGCGATCACGATAGGGGTCAGAATCAATGCCGCGCCATCATTGGCAAACAGGGCCGAGACCGCTGCCCCCAAGAGCACCATCAGTGCAAATAGGCGTGCGCCGCTGCCTCCGCCCCAGCGAGCCATATGAAGCGCTGCCCACTCGAAAAAGCCCGCCTCATCTAGCAGAAGGCTGATGATGATCACCGCGATGAACGTCGCCGTGGCGTTCCACACAATGTGCCAGACCACCGGGATATCGCTGAGCGTGATGACCCCGGTCAGCAATGCAAGTACCGCCCCGGCAGACGCGCTCCAGCCAACGCCAAGTCCACGGGGTTGCCAGATCACCAGTACCAGCGTGACCAGAAATATTGAAACTGCCAGCAGCATGTCAGTTCTCCAGAAATACTTAGCAGCAGGAAACCTGGCGTACCGGGCGGCCTTCCATCGAAGCAAGGCGACCTTGGTCATCGCCGAGCCAGGAACGGTTAGCCTCAAGGGTCGTTTGGAGTACCTCCACTGCCCACTGAGGGAGTTCTGGATGAAGGCGGTAGTAGATCCACTGCCCCTGTCGGCGATCCTCCAGCAGCCCACAGGTACGCAACTGCGCAAGGTGTCGGGAGACTTTTGGTTGGTGATCGTCGAGCGCCCAGATCAGTTCGCAGACACATAGCTCGCCCTCGGCAGCGAGCATCAGCATGATCCGGGCGCGGGTTTCGTCACCGAGGCATTTGAAGAAGGTGTGGGGCTGAATCGACATGGCCAACCTGTATATTCGTTATCGCGTATATACGAATTTACAGATATGACTGCTCCAGTGGAAGCAGCTTTTTTACTTAAGCCGACCAAACGTGCGGAAGCAGGTCGTGCAGCTTGCTTGCTCTGTGAGTTGGCAATCCACCTTGCTGATTGCCGGATGGGTGCGTCCAGCGGACGCTTACTCGGCCCTCCCATGTGAAGCGCGACAACGTCTATCCCGGATCAACATCAAGAGTTCCGACGGACGGAATAGGCTTATCCAGTGGCTTCAGAATGCTTTCCGTCACGCGCTTATTTGGAAGACCGTCCTGGGCCGCGCCTCCAATGTCGACACTACTCATCTGAGCACCGAACCTTGCGCGTACGTGATAGGCGATCTGTTGCCACCGTAGCCACCACTTAGCTTCTCGATCTTTGTATACCTGTACCTCGGCCTCAAGCTGCCGCACCCTCAGAGCAAGCTCATCAGCGCTCTTGATCGCAAGCTTCTGTTTCGCTGCAATACCCCCTGCGAGCGACTGCTTTGCAGTGCCAAAAGCAACCTTGATCTCAAGATGGGCATTCAGCGCTTGGCGAGAAAAGCCAAACTGATCCTCAAGAGTTTTCCATCGCAAGGACGATCCGAGTTCACCCGAGGCCCAGCGGTCCAGCTCACGAACGACGGACGCTACTTCGTCAGCACCCATTCGCTTTGAAAATTTGTTCATTGACTCAATCCCAGCCCTTTTCTAGCAACGCCTTTTGCAGGCTAACCACATCGACTTCGTATGCATCCAACATTTCCATTAGCGTTTTAAGTTTCTTTTTCGAATGGGAAATCCACTGACCGCTTTCTCCAGGTCTCACAGAATGTGACTTCGCTAACGCTTTCTCATGCATGGCAACCTCGACATGAAATGCTCTAAGGAGCCCTTCTCGTTTGCTCCAGTCGTTTTTTTCCCACGAAAAATCAGAACACTTTGCATGACATTCAAGATGATTAGGGCACGGTGATTGGGACAGGTTCCGCGTACACATTCCCGTTCCTACATCGTGGACCCCAGTTACCTTGGCCTTCAGGTAAGCCTCTTGATACTCAACCGGAAGCCGCACATAGTTTTCTGCTACCGCGCCACCAATCTTGCCCTCTCGAATTTTCTGTTGGTAAAGCAATGCGCGTTTTTCTCTGGATGTGTGCTGGTAAGCTTTCGTGTCATTCGCATAACGTCGACCAAACCACTTGGTTTGCACGAAGTCACTCATCCCTCCATCATTCAGCATGGTATTTATGGTATGCCGGAAATCGTGACTAGAAAAGTTAGGCTTAACCGTACCATCCCCATAGACTTCTGCAAGCGTCTCTAAATGATCACGCACAAACGTCGTAAACATAGAATGAGTAACCGTGGTGACAACACATACAGAAACAGCGCCAGACGACATGCCCTGATAACGGATAAACAATAGATCTTCTTGATAGAACTTCTTACCATCACTAGCAATACGAACTGCATCATTCAAGCGTGGATCGAATGTGCTGAAACAGTACTCGACTAGCCCTTTCTTTGTCGTATAACGAGAAGGCTTCGCTGGTCGAATACCCTGCGATGTCAGCTTCTCCGGATCTGGGAAGGTAAATCCGTTCTGACCGAGCCAACCATTCGGACGCAGCACATTGAAACTGAACCCCAACTCTTCTAAGTCCGCGATATAGAATCTATGACTATCCGAATAGGGTTGAAGCCAGCGTAAATCCGGTCCATCTGTTTTTCTCATTTCCGTAGCGGCTGATCTGGCCGCATGCGTCGTCAAAGTCAACTCCTCTATAACATCTACAACAATCGGAACAGCCTCCGTGGGCAACCACAGCTTTTCTACCGGGTGGATGTTATCTCCCAGACTAGTTTTCATGAGGAAATATTTAAGATAGCGCCGTCCCTCACCATCATTGGAGACAACCTGAACAGGCAAAGTCGCAACCTCACTAAACCGGCGACCAAGGCAAGATAGAAGAACCAGCATTAGTACATACATACGGTATTTGTGAGTTTTAGGGACCTTCTGGTACAACAAGCCGATCAGCTTGAAAACCTCAAGATCAACGATGCGTTCACCAGTAGTATTATCAAGTGCCCTCGGATCATCCAACCGGCCCTGTGTCATACCACTAACACCCGGCGGGCGCTTCAACCTCGAATATTTATATTCTAGCCTTACATTACACAGTTGATTAGCATCACAATGCGCTGCAAACTCGTTGATAGCTTTGTGAAGATTATATGCGGTAGTATCCATGTAATGAGTAGATATTAACTCACAAGCGGCATCCAGGTCCTCAGGCATAAGCTTTGCCAGCGACCGGCCCTGTCCGCCAACACAGTAACTTACATAACTTATTGCGCTCACAAACGACTGGTGATTGCTAATCTTCTGATTAGAGCGATGATGCCTTAAGCAAAATAGCGCCTTTGCTACTGCCTCCCAATCCCCCTCCAAATTATGGGCACCGATATTCGGTGCGTGTCGGAAATATACGCTCGGGTTGCCAGTGCGCCGGGCCGACAACCTTGTCAGCGGTCCAGTAGTAAACATCCAACTCGGAGCTTCCCAGCTAATACTCTCGAACCCTTGCTGGTCTAGCATACGCGCCTGCGATCCCAGTGCTCGTAAGTTCACAGCACGATCCAAGTCAATTTTACTTAAAAATGGAATTATCCTTGCCATCAGCAAACCTCGACCCTAACTTCTCTGCACTTTTCAACGACCTGCGCCACCGCAACGATTATCTCATCAAGCTGCATAGCAACGCGTTTATCACCGCTTTCAAACTTACTCTCCCGCTCGCCGATCAAATAATTCATGACCGACTCGTGATCAGCCTCAAGATACGCTTGAAATTTAGGGCACTTATAGCAGGAATACGGAGGATGAAGTGCGCAGAGAGAGTGCTTACCACAAACCCCAAGATCAATTTCCGGGACAGAGTCGATCACTACAAATGGTATGTGCTTATCTGGATTGTTTTCATTGACAGCTTTTTGACCCGCAGCGATAAACTCTCCACGGAAGAATTTCAATATCTGAGAATACGGTCCAATTAAAGCTTTATCCAAGATATCGACAATCCCTCCGGCAAGATCAAAATACACACCAACATGCTGGAGGTCTGAGTGATCAAGAATTTGGGCTAGCTGCCGACGGGTCGCACCGTCCCTAACCAAGTTAGTGGCGAGAGTATATCTCAAGCGCCTCGGACTAAGATGAAGCAACATACCAGTCAGCGGTGAGACTATTTTTTGCTCCAGCACAAAGCCTGCTAGAAGAGTTGCGAAGTAACCGGTGTCATAGTTGAAGAAGGCCGCACGAAAACCGGCTGCAAGAGATGCAGTATTTCCAATTGCATTGAAAAAAATGGGCCGATCAAAATCGTCTGGGTCTTCACCGCTCCAAGACGCTAGCTCTATCCTTTTATTGAATGCGATGAGATCCTGAATGTAAGGAGCCAGTTCCAGCGGTAAATGAACCTCCGTAAAATCATCACGAGGATTCAAGAGCCTTTTCTTGATTCTAGGATATCGTATTATCCAACAAGGCTCGCTCAGACCTGGCGCGACGTTAATCAGATCACTCTCTCTCAGCCACGCCAAGTTTGCGGAGTTTCGCCCATGTGCAATAAAGAGAGCTAATGCTGCACGCTGCTGTAGCCTAACGAGCGTATTGCATTTGACTTCATGCATAGCATTATACAGAGGCTGCAATTCATAAACTCGATGCAGAGGGCCTGAGTCTACGTCCTCATTCTTTACAGCCTCTCCCTTAGGACCTCCCGGTATTTTCAAATTTTCTAAGACATGAGAATACTCTTCACTGAAGCCTAGCTCTGCCAAATTCTGACTGCACCAGATATACCACGACTTCACACGCGGAGTCTGATACAGCTTATGCTCAGATTTTGCATCGGCGATCATCTTCTCCATATTTTTAATCAGCTCGCCCTCAAAATCATCAAGGCCAGCACGATTAAAATCCGGATTTCTTAAAAGAAGGAAGCGCCAGCAGTCTTGATAGACACCAAATGCAGCCACGGAAGATACAGTCTTGGCTATGTGAATGCAGTAGCGCATAAGTGCGTAGCGACACTCTGTAATCTTTATATGGTCAAACCTACATATTGCGGAGCGCGCACTATTAGTTGGCATGTACCAAAGCAAGCCTTTGGTCTCAATCTTATGGCCTTCCCGACTTGTTATTGACTGGGGAATTGCCTCCCACCCTCTAGCCTTGAAAGCAAGACTGCTACCGCTCACGTGACGATTTTCCATCATAGCCTTCAAAATTCTCCATTAATGAACTCTGATACTTAGACTGAACAGCGGTGGCCTGCCTCACAATCTCGCCATAAACGTAAACATCTTGGGAGCTAAGACTGCTGTCACCTCGCAAGTAGGCTAAGATCTGCCTACGCTCGTCCTCAGGTAGCCCTCTTTCTGCGAGGTCGCGCTCAGTCCGACTTGAGTAAGTATGCCGCAATGACTTAGGGCTCAAATTACGCGGCAAAACTTCAGAAAACTTTACTCGAATAATCTGGAAGTAATTAGAAACACTATTGCCGTGCAGAGGATCGCCCTCGTCCGAAACAAATAGGTATCGATGATCCTTGCCGAAGCGTTCCATTACAGCCTCACGATGCACTTCAATATACTCTTCGATCAGCAGCAAAAAAGTTATATCTTCAACAAATAGATCACGCCCATTACGTTTAACCCTAGGCCGCGGTCTCCTAATGTCATCTGGATCTGGTGAGCGTCTAACAACCCGAAGCGCGCTCTTACTGCCGATCTCGATATCTTGCACCTGAAGGCATAGCAACTCACCAGGCCGCAATCCAAAATAGAGCATGACCATAACGATCAAATAGTTCCTGAATCTCACATGTTCATTATTCCCGTAAGCGTCAACATTCCTAAAATCAACACACAGCTTTAGGCTATTGACCTCAGATTCTCTTAACCCCTTGGTCACAGACTTATTCTCTGGAGGGCTGCTGATTCTTTGCAAGGCTAAGAGAGAGTCAACTTGATCCTTGATAGCACTAACACGCAGCAGCGCTGGATCATTAGAGGCAAACGCCCCCATCGTCATACGAAAGCACCAATTTATAAACTGCCGTACTGTGAGCAGCCGTTGGTTAAAAGTATGAGGCGAAACTGCGGTCTTTTCCCCACGAATGAACGTAACGTTACCAGTGTGCCCCTCTGAGGATTTCACCCGCCAACGCAGTCGCTCGGACAAGCTCCCAGAAATCTCGGCCTCTGTGAACATGCGCAAACCAGCCATACACGCTGCGTAATCAATACGCATCGCAATGAACCAAGAAAACAAAATTGCCAGTTCTCTCAAATTGCGCAGCAAAGTATTCGGGCTAAGTCCACGTCTCGTGAGAATCCATTCATTTGCAAGAGCTATTGGCAATCCGTCTTGGTCTAGAAGTATAGGTATTTCTGCTCCTGATGGTTGTCGCACCTTACGTATTTCCATTTGCCTGAACCTTTACATTTTTCTTGTGTGAAACTTAAGATTTACATTTAGGGACTATGTGAGAATTTCCAAGGGCCCTTTACGAACACAAAAAAAAAGGCCCTCCTCGCTTCACAGCGCTGAGAGCCTTATGTATTGATGTAGAGGTTGATTCTAAAGGGCTACTCTAAACCAGCCCTTCTTTCACCTTTACATTTGAAGCTTATGTAGGTCAGAACGGAATATCGTCATCGAAGCTATCGAAGTCAGCTGCCGGCTGCGGTGCTGGCTGCTGTGGCGCCGGGCGCTGTGGGGCCTGTTGTGGGCGCTGGGCCTGCTGGCGCGGCGGAGCCTGGTTGTACTGTTGCTGCTGGCCACCACCGTAGTTACCCCCACCCTGGTTGTACTGGTCGCCACCGCCTTGCTGGCCCTGCGGACGGCCGCCGAGCAGCTGCATGGTGCCGTTGATGTCGACGATGATCTCGGTGGTGTAGCGCTTGATACCGTCTTTTTCCCACTCGCGGGTCTGCAGCTTGCCTTCGATGTAGCACTGCGAACCTTTGCGCAGGTATTCGCCGGCAATTTCGGCGACCTTGCCGAACAGCGACACACGGTGCCACTCGGTACGCTCGACCTTCTGGCCCGACTGCTTGTCGGTCCACTGCTCGCTGGTAGCCAGGCTCAGGTTGGTCACGGCGTTACCGTTGGGCAGGTAGCGGACTTCGGGATCCTGGCCACAAGTGCCGACCAGAATGACTTTGTTAACCCCACGGGCCATAACGTTCTCCTAGGCTTCGCACGCCGAAGAGGCTGGGTTCACCAGTCGCTCAAGGGTCGCACGGTCCAAAATTTTCGTATCCAGTTTGATATAGATGGCGGCTTCTTCTGCTACCACCACGGCGTCGGTTATACCCGGCACGGCCATCAGGCGCTCGGTCAGGCCGGCTTCCCGGACTGCCTCAGGCGTCAGCGGCATGCGCAGGCTGGTCACATACGGCGGCTCGTTCATGCGCAAGGCAACCACCAGCCAGATGGCACACAGCACCGCGCAACCGAGGAACACCGTGTCCAGGCCACCGTGCTGGAACAACCAGCCGCCAAGGATTCCGCCCAGCGCCGCGCCAAGGAACTGGCTGGTGGAATACACCCCCATTGCCGTCCCCTTGCCACCGGCAGGCGACACCTTGCTCACCAGCGAAGGCAGCGATGCCTCCAGCAGGTTGAATGCGGTGAAGAATACCACGGTGCCAATCACCAGTCCGCGCAAACCGTCAGCCCATTCCCAGAAGTATATCTCTGTCAGCAGCAGGACACTGACTGCGCCGGCCAACACACGTTTCATCTTGCGCTTTTTTTCGCCGTAGATGATGAACGGGACCATTGCAAAAAATGAGATGAACAGCGCGGTCAGGTACACCCACCAGTGCTGCTCTTTCGGCAACCCGCCACGCTCGACGAAGGCCAGCGGCAGCGCAACGAAGCTGGCCATGAGGATGGCATGCAGGATGAAGATGCCCACGTCCAGGCGCAGAAGGTCCGGATGGCGCAGGGTCGGGCCGAGCGCCTTGCGCGCCACACCGGACTCGCGGTGCTGCAGGATGCTGTGGGTATTGGGCACGACAAAGGCAATCAGCAGGATCCCGACCAGGGCAAGCCCTGCGGTGGCCAGGAACAATCCTGACAAACCGAAGGCACTTGTCAGCAGTGGCCCGACGACCATGGCCACGGCAAACGACAGGCCGATGCTCATGCCGATCATGGCCATTGCCTTGGTCCGGTGCTGTTCACGGGTGAGGTCGGACAGCAGCGCCATGACAGCAGCCGAAATCGCCCCGGCGCCCTGTAGGATACGCCCGGCGATCACACCCCAGATGGAGTCGGCCTGAGCTGCCAGCACACTGCCCAGGGCAAAGATCAACAGCCCCAGGTAAATCACCGGTCGACGACCGATGCGGTCGGAAATCATCCCGAACGGTATCTGCAATACCGCCTGGGTCAGGCCATAGGCCCCAATGGCCAGGCCGATCAGCGCAGGCGTGGCACCGGCCAGGTCCATGCCGTAAGTGGCCAGTACCGGCAAGACCATGAACATGCCCAGCATACGAAAGGCAAAGACCAGGGCCAGGCCGCCAGCAGCGCGGGTTTCGCCGCTGCTCATGCGCTCGTTGTGGGTGTCGTGCATGGAGTAACCTCGTGTGAACCGGCGGCGATTCTATCAGTCCGACAGCTTGACGGCATCTACGCGACGCTTTGCCGCGTACTGGCAGGGCGCCGTATACTTCCTTGTTTATGCCCGCCGAGCGAGGCCGCAGTGGACAAGATCCTGATTCGTGGGGCACGTACCCACAACCTGAAGAACATCGACCTGACCCTGCCCCGGGACAAGCTGATCGTGATCACCGGCCTGTCCGGTTCCGGCAAGTCGTCCCTGGCGTTCGACACCCTGTACGCCGAAGGCCAGCGCCGCTACGTGGAATCGCTGTCGGCCTACGCCCGGCAGTTCCTGTCGATGATGGAAAAGCCTGACGTCGACACTATCGAAGGCCTGTCGCCAGCGATTTCCATCGAGCAGAAATCGACCTCGCACAACCCGCGTTCCACGGTCGGCACCATCACTGAAATCTACGACTACCTGCGCCTGCTGTACGCCCGGGTAGGTACCCCACGCTGCCCGGACCACGATATCCCGCTGGAGGCGCAAACGATCAGCCAGATGGTCGACCTGGTGCTGGAGCGCCCGGAAGGCAGCAAGCTCATGCTGCTGGCACCGGTAGTGCGCGAGCGCAAGGGTGAGCACCTGGCGGTGTTCGACGAACTGCGCGCTCAGGGTTTCGTGCGGGCGCGGGTCAACGGCAAGCTCTATGAGCTTGATGAACTGCCAAAGCTGGACAAGCAAAAGAAGCACAGCATCGATGTGGTGGTGGACCGCTTCAAGGTTCGCGCCGACCTGCAGCAACGCCTGGCCGAGTCGTTCGAGACCGCGCTGAAGCTGGCCGACGGCATCGCCCTGGTGGCGCCGATGGATGATGAAGAAGGCGAAGAGATGATCTTCTCCGCGCGCTTCGCCTGCCCGGTGTGCGGCCACGCGATCAGCGAGCTGGAGCCGAAGCTGTTCTCCTTCAACAACCCGGCTGGCGCCTGCCCGACCTGCGATGGCCTGGGTGTGAAGCAGTTCTTCGACACCAAGCGCCTGGTCAATGCCGAGCTAACCCTCGCCGAAGGCGCGATCCGCGGCTGGGATCGGCGAAACGTGTACTACTTCCAGATGCTCGGCTCGCTGGCCGCGCATTATGGCTTCAGCCTGGAGGAGCCGTTTGGCGAGCTTTCAGCCGAGCATCAGAAGGTGATCCTGCAAGGCAGTGGCAAGCAGAGCGTCGACTTCAAGTACCTCAATGACCGTGGTGATATCGTCAAGCGCTCCCACCCGTTCGAAGGCATCGTGCCGAACCTGGAACGCCGCTACCGCGAAACTGAATCGGCCACGGTGCGCGAAGAGTTGGCCAAGTTCCTCGGCACCCAGCCTTGCCCGGACTGTCGCGGCACCCGCCTGCGTCGTGAAGCACGCCATGTGTGGGTTGGCGAAAAGACCTTGCCGGCGGTGACCAACCTGCCGATTGGTGAAGCCAGTAGTTACTTTGGCGAACTGACCCTGACCGGCCGCCGCGGCGAGATTGCAGCGAAGATCCTCAAGGAGATCTGCGAACGCCTGCAATTCCTGGTGAACGTCGGCCTCGACTACCTGACCCTGGATCGCAGTGCCGACACCCTGTCGGGTGGTGAAGCGCAGCGTATCCGCCTGGCCAGCCAGATCGGCGCCGGCCTGGTGGGGGTCATGTACATTCTTGATGAACCGTCCATCGGTCTTCATCAACGCGACAACGACCGCCTGCTGGCCACGCTCAACCACCTGCGCGACCTGGGTAACACAGTGATCGTGGTGGAACACGACGAGGATGCAATTCGCCTGGCCGACTACGTGGTGGATATCGGCCCGGGTGCCGGCGTACATGGCGGGCAGATCGTGGCCGAGGGCTCGCCACAGGAAGTCATGGACCACCCGGACTCGCTGACCGGCAAGTACCTGTCCGGGCGCAAGAAAATCGTCGTGCCGGCCAAGCGCACGCCACGCAACAAGAAGCTGCAACTCAAGCTCAAGGGCGCACGAGGCAACAACCTGCAGAACGTCGACCTGGAAGTGCCGATCGGCCTGCTGACCTGCGTGACCGGCGTGTCTGGCTCGGGCAAGTCGACGTTGATCAACAACACCCTGTTCCCTCTGGCCGCGACTGCCCTCAATGGCGCAAGCAGCCTGGAAGCCGCACCGCACGCGAGCATGGACGGCCTGCAGCATCTGGACAAGGTGGTAGACATCGACCAGAGCCCGATCGGCCGCACCCCGCGCTCCAACCCGGCGACCTACACCGGGATTTTCACTCCGATCCGCGAGTTGTTCTCCGGCGTGCCGGAATCGCGCTCGCGGGGTTATGGCCCGGGGCGCTTTTCGTTCAACGTCAAGGGCGGCCGCTGCGAGGCTTGCCAGGGCGACGGCCTGATCAAGGTGGAAATGCACTTCCTGCCGGACATCTACGTACCGTGCGACGTGTGCAAGAGCAAGCGCTACAACCGCGAAACCCTGGAGATCAAGTACAAGGGCAAGAACATTCACGAGGTGCTGGAAATGACCATCGAGGATGCCCGTGAGTTCTTCGATGCGGTACCGGCACTGGCGCGCAAGCTGCAAACCTTGATGGACGTAGGCCTGTCGTACATCAAGCTGGGCCAGTCGGCGACCACGCTGTCCGGTGGTGAAGCGCAACGGGTCAAGCTGTCACGCGAGCTCTCCAAACGTGACACTGGCAAGACCCTGTACATACTCGACGAGCCCACCACGGGCCTGCACTTTGCCGACATCCAGCAACTGCTGGATGTGCTCCATCGCTTGCGCGACCACGGCAACACGGTGGTGGTGATCGAGCACAACCTGGATGTGATCAAGACGGCCGACTGGCTGGTAGACCTGGGGCCGGAGGGCGGCTCCAAAGGCGGGCAGATCATAGCCTGCGGTACGCCGGAAGAGCTGAGCGAGATGAAGCAATCGTATACCGGGCACTACCTGAAACCGCTGCTTGAGCGGGACAGGGCCTAAGCATTGCCAGCTCAATGAAAAAAGCCCCTGGTACCATTGGTGCCAGGGGCTTTTTCTTGAGCCTGTGGATAACTTACATCTGCGATTGCAGGTAGTTTTCCAGGCCAATGGCCTTGATCAGACCTTGCTGCTTCTCCAGCCAGTAGGTGTGATCTTCTTCGGTATCGGCCAACTGGGCACGCAGGATGTCACGGCTGACGTAGTCCTTGTGCAACTCGCATAGCTCGATGCCTTTGCACAGCGCGCCGCGCACCTTGTATTCGAGCTTGAGATCGGCTTCGATCATTTCCGGTACGGTGCTACCGACTTCCAGGTCGTCCGCACGCATGTCCGGGGTGCCCTCAAGCATGAGAATCCGACGCATCAGGGCATCGGCGTGCTGCGTCTCTTCTTCCATTTCGTGGTTGATGCGCTCGTAGAGCTTGGACAGGCCCCAGTCTTCGTACATGCGCGAATGAATGAAGTACTGGTCGCGTGCCGCCAGTTCGCCCTTCAGCAGCGTGACGAGGTAGTTGATTACGTCTGGATGGCCTTGCATCGCCCTGATTCTCCATGTGAAAGCGTCTATGCCACATAGTGTGAACCAGCTTTTGCCTACGGTCACTGAAAAACACGCAATAAGACGCAAAAAATCGGTTAAACAGTAGTGATATTCATTGAAAAACCGCCCAAATGAGGGCGGTTCTGCTTATCACTTCGACTTAGGCAAGATTGATGCCCAGGGCCTTGGCGACCCCTTCACCATAGGCTGGGTCGGCCTTGAGGAAGTACTGCAACTGGCGCTGGATGACGTCTTCGCTGACACCCGCCATTGTTCCAGCGATGTTGTTGATCAGCAGGGCCTTCTGCTCAGCGCTCATCAGTCGGAACAGCGCGCCGGCGTGGCTGTAGTAGTCGCTGTCTTCGCGGTGATCGTAACGATCAGCCGATCCATTCAGGGCCAGTGCTGGTTCTGCATGACGAGGCGACTGTTTTGGCGCATCGCTGTAGCTGTTTGGTTCGTAGTTCGGTGCGCCGCCGTAAGTGCCAGTGGCCATTGCGCCGTCTCGCTGATAGCTGTTGACCGCGGAGCGCGGCGCGTTCACCGGCAATTGCTGGTGGTTGGTACCCACACGGTAGCGATGAGCGTCGGCGTAGGCGAACACCCGGCCTTGCAGCATGCGGTCCGGTGACAGACCAACACCTGGCACCATGTTGCTTGGCCCAAATGCAGCCTGCTCGACTTCAGCGAAGTAGTTGAGCGGGTTACGGTTGAGTTCGAGTACACCTACCTCGATCAGCGGGTAGTCCTTCTGCGACCAGGTCTTGGTTACGTCGAAGGGGTTCTCGTCACGGCTGGCAGCTTCCGCTTCGCTCATTACCTGAATGCATACAGTCCAACGCGGATAGTTGCCACACTCGATGGCCTCGAACAAGTCGCGTTGAGCGTAGTCCGGATCAGTACCTGCCAGGCGCGCCGCATCTGCCGGCGCGAGGTTCTTGATACCTTGCTGGGTCTTGAAATGCCATTTGACCCAGGTGCGTTCACCTTTCGCGTTTATCAGACTGTAAGTGTGGCTGCCAAAGCCATGCATGTGGCGGTAGCCGTCAGGAATGCCACGGTCTGAGAACAGGATGGTCACCTGGTGCAGTGCCTCGGGCGAGTGCGACCAGAAATCCCACATCATCTGGGCGTTCTTCAAGTTTGACTGCGGGTGGCGCTTCTGGGTGTGGATGAAGTCCGGAAACTTCAGCGGGTCACGAATGAAGAACACTGGCGTGTTGTTACCCACGATGTCCCAATTGCCTTCCTCTGTATAGAACTTCACCGCAAAGCCGCGTGGATCACGCTCGGTATCCGCGGACCCACGCTCGCCACCGACCGTGGAGAAACGAAGGAAGGTTTCGGTTTGCTTGCCGATCTGCTCGAACAGCCTGGCGCTGGTGTAGCCAGTGATATCGCGGGTGACGGTAAAGGTGCCATAGGCACCTGAACCCTTGGCATGAACGCGACGCTCTGGAATGTTCTCTCGGTTGAAATGAGCGAGCTTCTCGATCAGGTGGAAGTCATCGAGAAGCAGTGGGCCGCGGGGGCCGGCGGAGCGGGAATTCTGGTTGTCGGCTACAGGTGCACCGCTGGCGGTGGTGAGAATCTTGCTCATGGGCTCTCCTTATCGGTCTTGAAACGCCGGCTAATCGGCTATGGGGAGAGTATTGACGAGCACCGCCATACGAACAAATTCATTACATGACTTGTATCAATAGAAATATACAATATATGCAGATACAAAAAACCGGGCACTAGGCCCGGTTCTTTGTTGCAGACAGAACGTCTTACTCAGCAGCTTCTACAGCACCGCCGACCGGACGATCAACCAGCTCGACGTACGCCATAGGCGCGTTGTCGCCAGCGCGGAAACCGCACTTCAGGATACGCAGGTAGCCGCCCTGACGGGTGGCGTAGCGCTTGCCCAGGTCGTTGAACAGTTTGCCAACAGCGGACTTCGAACGGGTACGATCGAAGGCCAGACGGCGGTTAGCAACGCTGTCTTCCTTGGCCAGGGTGATCAGCGGCTCGGCAACGCGGCGCAGTTCCTTGGCTTTCGGCAGGGTGGTTTTGATCAGCTCGTGCTCAATCAGCGACACTGCCATGTTCTGGAACATAGCCTTGCGGTGAGAGCTGGTACGGCTCAGGTGACGTCCACTTTTACGATGACGCATGATTCATTCCTTACCAAACACTACGTTCGGTGATTACGACGATCAGGCGGTCGCCTTGTCGTCTTTCTTAAGACTTGCAGGCGGCCAGTTGTCGAGGCGCATGCCGAGAGACAGACCACGAGAGGCCAGGACGTCCTTGATTTCAGTCAGGGACTTCTTGCCCAGGTTAGGAGTCTTCAACAGCTCTACTTCGGTACGCTGAATCAGGTCGCCGATGTAGTAGATGTTCTCCGCCTTGAGGCAGTTGGCCGAACGTACAGTCAGTTCCAGGTCGTCAACCGGACGCAGCAGGATCGGATCGATCTCGTCTTCCTGCTCGACTACGACGGGCTCGCTGTCACCTTTGAGGTCGACGAACGCGGCCAGCTGCTGTTGCAGGATGGTCGCAGCGCGGCGGATAGCCTCTTCAGGATCCAGGGTGCCGTTGGTTTCCAGATCAATGACCAGCTTGTCCAGGTTGGTACGCTGTTCAACACGGGCGTTCTCGACCACATAAGCGATACGACGCACCGGGCTGAACGAAGCGTCCAACTGCAGACGGCCAATGCTACGGCTTTCGTCTTCGTCGGTTTGACGGGAGTCAGCCGGCTCGTAACCACGACCACGAGCTACGGTGAGCTTCATGTTCAGGGCGCCGTTCGACGCCAGGTTCGCGATTACGTGATCGGGGTTGACGATCTCGACATCGTGATCCAGCTGAATATCGGCAGCGGTAACCACCCCCGAACCCTTTTTCGACAAGGTCAGCGTAACTTCGTCACGACCGTGCAGTTTGATAGCCAGGCCTTTCAGGTTCAACAGGATTTCAATTACGTCTTCCTGAACACCTTCGATCGCGGAGTACTCGTGGAGTACGCCATCGATCTCGGCCTCGACTACTGCACAGCCAGGCATGGAGGACAACAGGATGCGGCGCAGCGCGTTGCCCAGGGTATGGCCGAAACCACGCTCGAGAGGCTCGAGCGTGATCTTGGCGCGGGTCGGACTGACTACCTGCACATCAATGTGGCGGGGAGTCAGGAACTCATTTACCGAAATCTGCATGGATGCACCTATTTTCTAGCCCTTACTTGGAGTAGAGCTCGACAATCAGGTTCTCGTTGATGTCGGCAGACAGGTCGCTGCGAGCAGGAACGTTCTTGAAAACGCCCGACTTTTTAGCAGCATCCACATCAACCCACTCAACGCGGCCACGCTGGGCGCACAGTTCAAGGGCTTGAACAATGCGCAGCTGGCTCAGCGACTTCTCGCGAACCGCGACCACGTCACCCGGACGAACTTGGTAGGATGGAATGTTTACAGTCTTACCGTTGACGCTGATCGCTTTGTGCGAAACCAGCTGACGGGACTCGGAACGAGTCGAGCCGAAGCCCATACGGTAAACGACGTTATCCAGACGGCACTCGAGCAGTTGCAGCAGGTTCTCACCAGTTGCGCCTTTTTTCGAGGCAGCAGCTTGGTAGTAACCGCGGAACTGACGCTCCAGAACACCGTAGATACGACGGACTTTTTGTTTCTCACGCAGCTGGGTGCCGTAGTCGGACTGACGGCCACGGCGCTGGCCGTGGATACCTGGGGCTGCTTCGATGTTGCACTTCGATTCCAGAGCGCGAACGCCGCTCTTCAGGAACAGATCGGTGCCTTCACGACGAGACAGTTTGCATTTTGGACCAATGTAACGTGCCATTCTTCTGTCTCCTGATTACACGCGACGCTTCTTCGGCGGACGGCACCCGTTGTGCGGGATAGGCGTCACGTCGGTGATGCTGGCGATCTTGTAGCCGCAGCTGTTCAGTGCACGAACGGCGGACTCACGACCTGGACCTGGACCCTTGACGTTAACGTCGAGGTTCTTCAGACCGTATTCCAGCGCAGCTTGACCAGCACGCTCAGCAGCGATCTGGGCTGCGAACGGGGTGGATTTGCGCGAACCACGGAAACCCGAACCACCGGAGGTCGCCCAGGACAAAGCGTTGCCCTGACGGTCGGTGATGGTCACGATGGTGTTGTTGAAAGAGGCATGGATGTGGGCGATGCCATCAACCACTGTCTTTTTGACTTTCTTACGAGGACGAGCAGCAGGTTTTGCCATGTCTATATTCCTGGGCGATTACTTGCGGATCGGCTTACGCGGGCCCTTACGGGTGCGTGCGTTGGTCTTGGTGCGCTGACCGCGAACCGGCAGACCTTTACGATGACGCAGGCCGCGGTAGCAACCCAGGTCCATCAAGCGCTTGATCTTCATGTTGATGTCACGACGCAGGTCACCTTCAGTGGTGAACTTCGCGACTTCGCCACGCAGGGTTTCGATTTGCTCGTCGCTCAGATCCTTGATCTTTGCGGCTGGGTTTACACCAGCGTCTGCACAGATCTTCTGTGCAGTTGTGCGACCGACACCATAGATGTAGGTCAGCGAGATAACAGTATGCTTGTTATCTGGAATGTTGACGCCTGCAATACGGGCCATTCAGTGGGACTCCAATTGACAGCTACCTACGCCCCGGAAGCCAAGAAATAGGGCGCGAGATAATATCGCTGTAGAAACGAATAATCAACCCAGCAGCACACTAGCTGCTGGGTTTGAAGCGCAGATCACACTCAGCCTTGGCGCTGTTTGTGACGCGGTTCCGCGCTGCAGATCACTCGTACGACGCCTTCGCGACGGATGATCTTGCAGTTACGGCACAGCTTTTTCACCGATGCACGAACTTTCATTACCGACTCCTCGAACCTTAGGGGCGTATCAGCGCAGCAGACCGCTGCCACCGTAGCCTTTCAGGTTGGCTTTCTTCATCAGGGATTCGTACTGGTGCGAAACGAGGTGCGATTGTACTTGGGACATGAAGTCCATCACAACCACTACCACAATCAGCAACGAGGTCCCGCCAAGGTAGAACGGCACATTTGCTGCCACCACCAGGAACTGGGGCAGAAGGCAGACGGCCATCATGTAAAGAGCACCGAACATGGTCAACCGGGTCAGAACGCCATCAATGTAGCGCGCCGACTGTTCACCAGGACGGATACCCGGAATAAAGGCACCGGACTTCTTCAGGTTTTCCGCTACGTCTTTCGGGTTGAACATCAACGCTGTGTAGAAGAAGCAGAAGAAAATGATCCCTGCACTAAACAGCAGAATGTTCAACGGCTGACCAGGAGCGATCGACTGCGAGATGTCCTGCAGCCAGCCCATACCTTCGGACTGACCGAACCAGGCACCCAGCGAAGCCGGGAACAGCAGAATGCTGCTCGCGAAAATGGCCGGGATAACCCCCGCCATGTTCACCTTCAACGGCAAGTGGCTGGTCTGCGCAGCGAAGACCTTACGGCCCTGCTGACGCTTGGCGTAATGAACGGCGATACGACGCTGACCACGCTCGATGAACACCACAAAACCGATAATCGCTACTGCCAGCAAACCGATTGCGACCAGGGCGAAAATGTTGATATCGCCTGTGCGTGCAGACTCGAAAGACTGCCCGATTGCTCTCGGAAGACCGGCAACGATACCTGCGAAGATCAACATCGAGATACCGTTGCCCACACCGCGCTCGGTGATCTGCTCGCCCAGCCACATCATGAACATCGCGCCAGCCACGAAGGTGGAGACGGCGACGACATGGAAGCCCAGGCCCACAGAAAACGCCACGCCCTGGTTGGCCAAGCCAATGGACATGCCAATGGCTTGAACCAGTGCCAGGATAACGGTGCCGTAGCGGGTGTACTGGCTGATCTTGCGACGGCCAGCTTCACCTTCCTTCTTCAACTGTTCCAGTTGCGGGCTGACCGCAGTCATCAGCTGCATGATGATCGATGCCGAGATGTACGGCATGATCCCCAGTGCAAAGATGCTCATGCGCTCAAGCGCGCCACCGGAAAACATGTTGAACAAGCTAAGAATGGTCCCCTCATTCTGCCGAAACAGATCCGCCAGACGGTCCGGATTGATGCCGGGAACCGGGATATGCGCACCTATCCGATAGACGATGATCGCCATGAACAGAAAGCGCAGACGAGCCCAGAGTTCCGACATCCCGCCCTTACCGAGCGAAGAGAGAGCACCTTGCTTAGCCATTTATTCCTCGAATTTGCCGCCAGCTGCTTCGATAGCCGCACGCGCACCCTTGGTGGCTGCGATACCCTTGATGGTGACTGCGCGAGTAACTTCGCCAGACAGCATGATTTTCACACGCTGAATGTGCTGGTTGATCACGTTGGCATCCTTCAGGGATTGCACGGAGATCACGTCGCCTTCCACTTTGGCCAGCTCGGACAGACGCACTTCGGCGCGATCCATGGCTTTCAGGGAAACGAAGCCGAACTTCGGCAGACGACGGTGCAGCGGCTGTTGACCGCCTTCGAAGCCAGGAGCGATCGAGCCACCCGAACGGGAAGTCTGACCTTTGTGGCCACGGCCGCCGGTCTTACCCAGACCGCTACCGATACCACGACCTGGACGATGCTTCTCGCGACGGGAACCCGGCGCTGGACTCAGATCATTGAGTTTCATCGATTAACCCTCGACCTTCAGCATGTAGTAAGCCTTGTTGATCATCCCGCGGTTCTCGGGAGTATCCTGGACTTCTACAGTGTGACCGATGCGACGCAGACCCAGGCCTTTAACACACAGCTTGTGGTTAGGCAGACGGCCCGAGACGCTCTTGATCAGCGTTACTTTTACGGTTGCCATGATCAGAAGATCTCCTCGACGCTCTTGCCGCGCTTGGCAGCAATGGATTCAGGAGATTGCATGGCTTTCAGACCCTTGAAGGTGGCGTAAACCACGTTCACTGGGTTGGTCGAACCGTAGCACTTGGCCAGAACGTTCTGAACGCCAGCAACTTCCAGGACAGCACGCATTGCGCCACCGGCGATGATACCGGTACCTTCAGAGGCAGGCTGCATGTAAACCTTCGAGGCGCCGTGGGCAGCCTTGGTGGCGTACTGCAGGGTGGTGCCCTTCAGGTCAACCTGGATCATGTTGCGGCGAGCAGCTTCCATGGCTTTCTGGATCGCGGCTGGTACTTCGCGCGATTTGCCACGGCCGAAGCCGACACGACCTTTACCATCACCTACCACGGTCAACGCGGTGAAGGTGAAGATGCGGCCGCCTTTTACGGTTTTGGCAACGCGGTTAACTTGAACCAGCTTCTCGATGTAGCCTTCGTCGCGCTTTTGATCGTTATTTGCCATAACTTAGAACTCCAGCCCGCCTTCACGAGCAGCATCAGCCAGCGCTTTGACGCGGCCATGGTACTTGAAGCCGGAACGGTCAAAGGCAACTTGAGATACACCGGCGGCTTTCGCACGCTCAGCTACCAGCTTGCCAACCTTAGTGGCCGCGTCGATGTTGCCAGTGGCGCCATCACGCAGGTCTTTGTCCAAGGTCGAGGCGCTTGCCAGAACCTTGCTGCCGTCGGCCGAAATGACCTGGGCGTAGATGTGCTGCGAGGAGCGGAACACGCACAGGCGCACGACTTCGAGTTCGTGCATCTTGAGACGTGCTTTGCGAGCGCGACGCAGTCGAATAACTTTTTTGTCGGTCATTTACTAGGCCCTACTTCTTCTTGGCTTCTTTACGACGGACTACTTCGTCCGCGTAACGCACACCTTTGCCTTTGTAAGGCTCTGGCGGACGGAAGTCGCGGATTTCAGCGGCCACCTGACCTACCAGCTGCTTGTCGATACCCTTGATCAGGATGTCGGTCTGGCTAGGCGTTTCAGCGGTGATACCGGCTGGCAGTTCGTAGTCCACTGGGTGAGAGAAGCCCAGGGCCAGGTTCAGGACGGTGCCTTTAGCCTGTGCCTTGTAACCAACACCGACCAGCTGGAGCTTACGCTCGAAGCCTTGGCTTACGCCTTGGACCATGTTGTTGACCAGAGCACGGGTAGTACCGGCCATGGCACGAGCTTGCTGGTCACCATTGCGAGCGACGAAACGCAGCTCACCAGACTCTTCGGTAACTTCAACAGACGAGTGAACGTTCAGTTCGAGAGTGCCTTTGGCACCCTTCACCGAAAGCTGCTGGCCGGCGAATTTGACTTCGACACCGGATGGCAGCTTAACGGGGTTCTTAGCGACGCGAGACATGTCTATCTCCCCTTAGAACACTGTGCACAGAACTTCGCCGCCGACACCGGCAGCGCGCGCAGCGCGATCAGTCATCACACCTTTGTTGGTGGAGACGATAGACACGCCCAGGCCGCCACGTACTTTCGGCAGCTCAGTGACGGACTTGTACTGGCGCAGGCCTGGACGGCTGGAGCGCTTCAGTTCCTCGATGACCGGACGGCCTTCGAAGTACTTCAGTTCGATCGACAGGGAAGGCTTGGCCTCACCAGTTACCTGGTAGCCAGCGATGTAACCTTCGTCCTTCAGAACTTTGGCAACCGCGACCTTCAGGGTAGAGGAAGGCATGCTTACGACGGACTTTTCAGCCATCTGGGCATTACGGATGCGAGTTAGCATGTCCGCTAACGGGTCCTGCATACTCATGGGCTAGATGCTCCTGATACAAGAATTATTAGCCTTGCGGCTATGACAACCACCCGAGTGGATTGGGCAAAAAACCCAGGCTCAGGTGAGCCGGTCATTCTAGACACAAGGCAGAAACGAAACAAGCCCCATATAGGGGCTTGTTTCTTGGCAAGGTCACCGACGGTCGGAAGATTGCTCCCCTTCCGCCGGGAATCTGCCTGCAGCGATTACCAGGAGGCCTTGACCAGACCTGGTACGTCACCACGCATTGCAGCTTGACGCAGCATGTTACGGCCCAGACCGAACTTACGGTATACACCGTGAGGACGACCGGTCAGGCGGCAACGGTTGCGCAGGCGCGAGGCGCTAGCGTCACGTGGCTGCTTCTGCAGAGCGACAACGGCAGCGAAACGCTCTTCTGGAGAGGCGTTGACGTTGACGATGGTCGCTTTCAGCTCAGCACGCTTCTTAGCGAACTTGGCTACCGTGAGCTGACGCTTCAGCTCGCGGTTTTTCATGCTCTTCTTGGCCATTTTCCTACTCCAATCAGTTGCGGAACGGGAACTTGAAAGCACGCAGCAGAGCGCGGCCTTCGTCGTCCGAACGAGCAGTGGTGGTCAGGGTGATGTCCAAACCGCGCAGAGCATCGATCTTGTCGTAGTCGATTTCCGGGAAGATGATCTGCTCTTTCACGCCCATGCTGTAGTTGCCACGGCCATCGAAGGACTTGGCATTCAGGCCGCGGAAGTCGCGAACCCGAGGCAGGGAGATCGCCAGCAGGCGGTCCAGGAATTCGTACATCTTGTCGCTACGCAGGGTCACCTTGACGCCGATCGGCCAGCCTTCGCGGACTTTGAAGCCAGCGATGGATTTGCGAGCGAAAGTCACAACCGGCTTTTGACCGGTGATCTTTTCCAGGTCGGCAACAGCGTGCTCGATGACTTTCTTGTCGCCGATCGCTTCGCCCAGACCCATGTTCAGGGTGATCTTGGTAACGCGCGGAACTTCCATCACGTTCGACAGCTTAAGTTCTTCCTTAAGCTTAGGAGCGATTTCGTTCCGGTAAATCTCTTTCAGTCGTGCCATGGTCTTCTACCTAGCAGTGTTCAAGCATCAACCGCTTTTTGGGTCGACTTGAAGACACGAATTTTTTTACCGTCTTCTACTTTGAAACCAACGCGGTCAGCCTTGTTGGTTTCGCCGTTGAAGATGGCAACGTTGGAAGCGTGCAGAGGCGCTTCTTTCTCGACGATACCGCCCTGTACGCCCGCCATCGGGTTAGGCTTGGTATGACGCTTGACCAGGTTCACACCACCAACGACCAGACGGTCATCAGCCAGAACCTTCAGCACCTTACCGCGCTTACCTTTGTCTTTGCCGGCGATCACGATGATCTCGTCGTCACGACGAATCTTTTGCATGTCGGATCTCCTTACAGCACTTCAGGGGCGAGCGAGACGATCTTCATGAACTTCTCAGTACGAAGTTCACGGGTCACTGGCCCGAAGATGCGAGTGCCGATCGGCTCTTGCTTGTTGTTCAGCAGAACAGCAGCGTTGCCGTCGAAACGAATGATGGAACCGTCAGCGCGACGTACACCGTGACGGGTACGGACGACAACAGCGGTCATCACCTGGCCTTTTTTGACCTTACCGCGCGGAATTGCTTCCTTGACGGTTACTTTGATGATGTCACCGATGCCGGCGTAACGACGGTGCGAACCGCCGAGCACCTTGATGCACATGACGCGACGAGCGCCGCTGTTATCGGCCACATCGAGCATGGATTGAGTCTGAATCATAAAATTTCTCCGACCCCTAGCCCTTAGACTTCAACAGCGCGTTCGAGGACTTCAACCAGTGCCCAGGACTTGGTCTTGGCCAGCGGACGGGTTTCACGGATGGAAACCTTGTCGCCGATCTTGCACTGGTTGGCTTCGTCGTGCGCGTGCAGCTTAGTCGAACGCTTAACGTATTTACCGTAGATCGGGTGCTTTACGCGACGCTCGATCAAAACGGTGATGGTCTTGTCCATTTTGTCGCTGACGACACGGCCAGTCAGCGTACGGACGGTTTTTTCAGCTTCAGCCATGATCACTTACCTGCCTGCTGGTTGAGCACAGTTTTCACGCGAGCGATGTCACGCTTAACTTGCGAGAGCAGGTGCGACTGCCCCAACTGGCCAGTTGCTTTCTGCATACGCAGATTGAACTGGTCGCGCAGCAAGCCGAGCAGTTGCTCGTTCAGTTGCTGTGCCGATTTTTCACGAAGTTCATTCGCTTTCATCACATCACCGTCCGCTTAACAAAGGAGGTGGCGAGAGGCAGCTTTGCAGCAGCCAGGGCGAAAGCTTCGCGCGCCAGCTCTTCAGAAACACCCTCGATCTCGTACAGGACTTTGCCTGGCTGGATCTGGGCAACCCAGTATTCCACGGAGCCCTTACCTTTACCCATACGAACCTCGAGAGGCTTCTTGGAGATCGGCTTGTCCGGGAACACACGGATCCAGATCTTACCGCCACGTTTAACGTGACGGGTCAGCGCACGACGTGCGGACTCGATCTGGCGAGCGGTGAGGCGACCGCGAGCAACAGCTTTCAGGGCGAACTCGCCGAAGCTGACTTTGCTACCGCGCAGTGCCAGACCACGGTTGTGGCCAGTCATCTGCTTGCGGAATTTTGTACGCTTTGGTTGCAACATTTGGCGTACCCCTTACTTAGCAGCTTTTTTACGAGGCGCTGGTGCTTGTGGTTTCAGTTCTTCTTGGCGACCACCAATAACTTCGCCTTTGAAGATCCAAACCTTCACACCGATCACACCGTAAGTGGTGTGAGCTTCGTAGGTGTTGTAGTCGATATCGGCACGCAGGGTGTGCAGAGGCACACGACCTTCGCGATACCACTCGGTACGAGCAATCTCAGCACCGCCGAGACGACCGCTCACCTGGATCTTGATGCCCTTGGCACCAATACGCATGGCGTTCTGTACGGCACGCTTCATGGCGCGACGGAACATTACGCGGCGTTCCAGCTGCTGAGCTACGCTCTGCGCAACCAGCATAGCGTCGAGTTCCGGCTTGCGGATCTCTTCGATGTTGATGTGCACAGGCACACCCATCTGCTTGGTCAGGTCCTGACGCAGCTTCTCGACATCTTCACCTTTCTTCCCGATAACGATACCTGGACGAGCGGTGTGGATGGTGATGCGTGCAGTTTGAGCCGGACGATGAATATCGATACGGCTTACGGACGCGCTTTTTAGTTTGTCTTGGAGGTACTCACGCGTTTTCAGATCCTTCAACAGGTAATCTGCGTAAGTAGCACCGTCTGCGTACCAGACGGAGGTGTGCTCCTTGACGATTCCCAGGCGAATGCC
>JAAIGF010046075.1_pt1 | contig 90471 bp, 78 predicted proteins | sample 6487441 | NCBI WGS metagenome assembly JAAIGF01 (sample SAMN13974129, study PRJNA590717) | phyllosphere metagenome | biome: pepper field; feature: multiple bacterial spot infested pepper fields; material: pepper leaves; isolation source: leaves from pepper fields | host: Capsicum annuum ... | reverse complement strand
TCAACCTCTTTTTGAGAAGTTTTTCTCTTCAACCCGGCGACCGTTAAGTCGTTGTGCCGTGTCAGTGGAGGCGCATTATAGGGAGTTCCTGACGGCTGACAAGTGTTTATTGCAAAAAAATAACTGACAGATGACTTTTTCGGCAAAGCGCGTTTTTTTACTGCGATTTGGCGGGTAAATGCGCAAATTCCACAGCAAAACGCTCCACCTGCGCCCAGTCGGTATAGACAACTTCTTTCGAAGTATCCGTTTCGCCGCCAGTCATACGCATAATTAGCTGGATCATCATCCGGTCAAACCAGCGATACTGCTTATAACGCAGCGCCCCGGCAAACACCGCGCAGCAATCCGGTTGCCACGGCGACTGCAACAAAAACTTACGCGTATAGGCATTAGTCTGCGGCGTGCGTTTTTCCGCTTTGCGTGCCGTGAGATTCACACAGAAGAAACCGCTGACGCGCTGCTGCAGGAATTGCCCATGGCGTTTGACAAATTTTGCCACCGCCGGATGAAAATGACCGTAGTGAATCGATGCGCCAATCAGGACACGATCATACTGCGCCCAGTCGATAGTCCCGACACGCATAATGTTAAACACATCGCATTCCCTCTCCTCTTTTATTGTATTTGCAATATAAGAGGCGATTTCGCGCGTCTGGCCTTCACGGCTGGAAAAAAGAATTAGCGTTTTCATACAAGATACTCGTGGTTTATTCACGCCAGAAGGTGGGCGTAAACAGCACCAACAGCGTAAACACTTCAAGACGTCCGAACAGCATAGTGAGGATCAAAATCCACTTCGCCACATCGTTCATGGAAGTGAAGTTGTCGGCCACCACGCCGAGACCCGGCCCCAGATTGTTTAATGTCGCCGCCACGGCGGCAAACGCGGAAAAGTCATCCACGCCGGTGGCGATAATCGCCAGCATGCTGAGGATAAACACCAGCGCATAGGCGGAAAAAAATCCCCACACCGCTTCGAGGATGCGCTCCGGCAGCGCACGATTCCCCAGTTTAATGGTGTACACGGCATTCGGATGCACCAGTCTTTTCAGCTCACGCGAGCCCTGCTTGAACAACAGCAGAATACGGATCACCTTGAGACCGCCACCGGTCGACCCCGCGCAGCCACCAATAAACGCCGAGCATAAAAGCAGTACCGGCAAGAATAGCGGCCAGCGCGCGATGCTGTCGGTGGTAAACCCGGCAGTGGTCGCCATCGATACCACCTGGAAAAACGCCTGGTTCAGCGTCTGCATACCAGTGGCATAAACATCGTGGAACCACAGCACCAGGGTGCAGATCACCACCAGCGTCAGCTGCACACCAATAAACATGCGGAATTCCGGATCGCGCCAGTAGACGCGCAGATTGCGCCCGCTCAGTAAGGAGAAGTGCAAACCGTAATTACAACCCGAGATCAGCAGGAAGACAGCAATAATGGTGTTTATCGTCGGACTGTTAAAGTAGCCGATGCTGGCGTCATGGGTAGAGAAGCCGCCAATCGCAATAGTCGAGAAACTGTGGCCAATGGCGTCAAACAGCGACATCCCGGCAAACCACAGCGCCAGAGCACAGGCCACCGTCAGCAGCACATAGATCAGCCACAGCGTTTTGGCGGTCTCAGCAATGCGCGGGCGCATCTTGTTATCTTTCAGCGGCCCGGGCATTTCAGCGCGATAGAGCTGCATGCCCCCTACACCCAGAATCGGCAGAATCGCTACCGCCAGTACAATGATCCCCATCCCCCCAAACCACTGCAGCATTTGCCGATAAAACAGAATAGCCTTTGGCAGCGAATCCAGTCCCACCAGCGTCGTTGCGCCAGTGGTGGTTAAACCGGAGAAGGATTCAAAAAAGGCGTCAGTCACGCTCAGATGCGGTTGCTCGGAAAAGATAAACGGCATCGCCCCCACACTGCCCAGCACGGTCCAGAACAGCACTACGATCAGAAAGCCTTCGCGCGGCTTTAATTCGCTCTTCTGCTTGCGGTTTGGCCACCACAGTAGTGCGCCGATAATCAGCGCCATAAAGAACGTCTGGCTGAACGCGCGTCCGGCGCCATCACGATAAATTAACGCCACCAGGCCGGGTAAGATCATCGTTCCGGAGAACAATATGACCAGCAAACCGACGATGCGGGTAATGGCACGAATATGCATCCAGCCGTTTCCTTAAACTGACGACAGAAAAGTTAGGGTTTTACCGGAGTGAGCTGCAAAGCGCCCCGGCTAAAATCTGACAAATTTTGCGCGAATCCCTCAATTCCAGCGTGGGGCAACGCCAGCCGGATTGCTACGGTATCGAGAAACTCACTCTCCACCAGCTTGCCATCGAAGCGTTTAATCATTCGCTCAATCTCCGCCAGTTGAGCGTAATCGCAACGCAGCAGAAAATCACGCATTGGCACTTTCTGCACGCGCGCCAGCTGTTTTAATCCCAGCTGTACTCCGCCGCCATAGGCTTTGACCAGACCGCCAGTGCCAAGCTGAATGCCACCATAGTAACGCACCACCACGGCGGTTATTTCGCCCACATGATTCCCCATCAGTTGGGCCAGCATCGGTTTCCCCGCGGTGCCGGAGGGTTCGCCATCATCGGAAAAACCCAGTTGCTGAGAATCATCCGGCGCGCCTGCCACCCATGCCCAGCAGTGATGGCGGGCGGTGGGATGATCGTGCTTCACCTGCTGGACAAAGGCACGCGCCGCCTCAACCCCGTCAGTGTGCGCCAGCAGGGTGATAAAGCGGCTTTTTTTGATTGTTTCCTCACTGATGCTCAGCGGCTCAGCCGGAATGTCATACGCATTCATCAGGCAAGGTTCTGATCGCGCGTCATGTTTTCCACCCGCTTATCGTAAATCACCACATTGTCTTCAATGCGGATGCCGCCATACGGTTTCAGCGCGTCAATCAACGACCAGTTAAAGTGCTGGCTGAATTTACCTTCTCGCCATGGCGCGAGGAGAGATTCGATAAAGTAGAGGCCCGGTTCGATGGTCAGCACCATGCGCGGCTCCAGCACACGGGTACAGCGCAGATACGGATACTGCGCCGGCGCCGCAAGGTGCGTACCGCGATCGTCCTGCATAAAGCCCGCAACGTCATGCACCTGCAGGCCCAGCGGATGACCTAAGCCATGCGGCAGGAAAGGCCCGGTCAGGTTCTCTTTTACCAGCGCCTCTTCACTCAGGCCACTCACCAGCTGGTGTTTCAGCAGCAGCTTCGCGATGCGATGATGCATCTGCTCATGGTATTCGGTATAACGCACACCCGCTTTCAGCGTATCAATCAACGCCAGTTCTTCATTATTGAGATCCTGTACCAGCTGTGCATACAGGCTGTCGCTCTGCGCAGCGTAGGTGCGGGTTAAATCCGCAGCATAGCCGTTATACTCCGCGCCCGCGTCAATCAGAAAACTGAGCCGCTGTTCCGGCGCCTGCTGCTGCAGCTGAGTGTAATGCAGTACCGCGGCATGCTCATTCAGCGCAATGATATTGCCGTATGGCACATCATTATCGCTGTGGCCAGTGGCGGTGAGATAGGCGAGATTAATATCAAACTCACTCAGGCCGGAAAGAAATGCCTCTTTCGCCGCGAGATGCCCGTGCACCGCCACCTTTTGCGCCTCGCGCATACAGAACAGTTCGTAATCTGTTTTATAAGCGCGATAATAATGCAGATAGTCCAGCACCCCCTGCGGGTTAATGTTACCTGCACTCATCGCCAGGGATACGGCACGCTGCGGCACCGGGCCAATATAGGCAACGTTATCGCGTTTTGCCGGTAGCAACTGTGCAATGTCATCAGCATTTTTCAGCTGAATAATCTCAACTTCATCAGTCCAGAAGCTGCTGGGCAGCGGCTCGACGTTATGCCAGTAATCCACTGGCGAATAAAACCACAGCTTCGGCTTATTGACGCCATCCACCCACAGCCAGCAGTTCGGCACCTGTGTGACCGGCACCCAGGCTTTAAATTGCGGGTTAACCTTAAACGGGTAATGGTGATCGTCGAGGAAGACCGTCAGCAGTTCCCCGGAATGAATCAACATGGCGTCGAGTTGAAAACGCGCCAGCACCTGCTGCGCGCGCTGCTGCAGCTCGGCAATATGTTCTTTATACAGCGTAACCAGTGAGTCCATGAGCCTCTCTCCGCGATAGCCAAAATTGTTCGCATCTTAGCACAGCCAGTGGCGGGATGCCGTTTTGCCGCAGCTGTGATCTTGTTAGCAAATAAGCAAACTTCCGTTTGCAATTAATTAACATCAAAACCACACTCCGATCATCTGGTATGACCAGATCCCTTAATCGCTGCTTCAGGAGATGGACATGCTCTACCAAGGCGAGACGCTTTCACTGGACTGGCTGGACGATGGTATCGCCAGACTGGTCTTCGATGCACCCGGTTCGGTCAATAAACTGGATACCAAAACCGTCGCCAGCCTCGGCGAAGCGATTGCCGTGCTGGAACGGCAGCCACAGCTGAAAGGCCTGTTGCTTAGCTCAGCGAAACCGGCGTTTATCGTCGGCGCAGATATCACCGAATTTCTGTCGCTGTTCGCTGCTCCGGCGCAGCAGCTCGAACAGTGGCTCACCTTTGCCAACAGCATCTTTAATCGCCTCGAAGACCTGCCAGTGCCGACGATTTCCGCCATCAGCGGTTATGCGCTCGGCGGCGGCTGCGAATGCGTGCTGGCAACCGACCTGCGTATCGCCACGCCGGAAACCCGTATCGGCCTGCCCGAAACCAAACTGGGGATCATGCCCGGCTTTGGCGGCTCAGTGCGCCTGCCACGCCTGCTGGGTGCTGACAGCGCGTTAGAAATTATTGCCGCAGGTAAGGATGTCGACGCCAGTCAGGCGCTGGCATTAGGACTGGTGGACGCCATGGTCGCTGCGGAAAAACTGCAGGATGGCGCGATTGCCATGCTGAAAGAGGCCATCGCGAATCCCGCCAGCTGGCGCGCACGCCGTCAGCCGAAACTGTCGCCGTTAAAACTGAGCGCAACCGAAGCCGCCATGAGTTTCACCACCGCCAAAGCGATGGTGTTACAGACCGCCGGCAAACACTATCCGGCACCGATCACCGCCGTAAAAACCATTGAAGCCGCCGCCGGATTCGGCCGTGACGAAGCACTCAAGCTGGAAACCAAAGCGTTTGTGCCGTTAGCGCGCTCCAGTGAAGCCAGAGCGCTGGTCGGCATTTTCCTCAATGACCAGTACGTTAAAGGCAAAGCAAAAAAACTCGCCCGCGATGTGGCTACACCGCAGCAGGCGGCCGTGCTTGGCGCGGGCATTATGGGTGGCGGTATCGCGTATCAGTCGGCATGGAAAGGCGTGCCGGTGATCATGAAAGACATTAATCCGCAATCACTGGCGCTGGGTATCAATGAAGCGGCGAAGCTGCTGAATAAGCAGCTGGCACGCGGCAAGATTGATGGCGTCAGGCTGGCCAGCGTTATCGCCACCATTCAGCCAACCCTCGACTACAGTGGCTTCGAGCGTACCGACATTGTGGTGGAAGCGGTGGTGGAAAATCCGCAGGTGAAAGCGAAGGTACTGGCGGAAACGGAAAGCAAAGTGCGTCAGGATACGATTCTCGCGTCCAATACCTCCACCATTCCCATCAGCCAGCTGGCGCAGGCGCTGCAACGACCAGAAAACTTTTGCGGCATGCACTTTTTTAATCCGGTGCCGCGCATGCCACTGGTGGAAGTGATTCGCGGTAAACAGACCGCCGACGCCACCATCGCGCAGGTTGTCGCCTGGGCGAGCAAAATGGGCAAAACGCCGATTGTGGTCAATGACTGCCCCGGTTTCTTTGTCAACCGCGTGCTGTTCCCCTATTTTGCCGCGTTCAGTCTGCTGCTGCGCGACGGCGCGGATTTCCGCCAGATCGATAAGGTGATGGAGAAGAAATTTGGCTGGCCGATGGGCCCGGCGTGGCTGCTGGATGTGGTCGGTATCGATACCGCACACCATGCACAAAGCGTCATGGCGGATGGCTTCCCGACACGCATGAAAAAAGAGTATCGCGATGCGATTGATGTGCTGTTCGAAGCCAAACGTTACGGCCAGAAAAACCAGCAGGGCTTTTACCTGTGGGAAACCGACAGTAAAGGCAAAGCGAAAAAAGTGGCCGACCCGGTTGTTGATGAGTTGCTGCAGAGCGTCTGCCAGCCGCCGCGGGTCTTCAGTGATGACGAGATCGTCACACGTATGATGATCCCGATGATTAATGAAGTAGTGCGTTGTCTGGACGAGAAGATCATCGCCAGCCCAGCGGAAGCGGATATGGCGCTGGTCTATGGCCTCGGTTTCCCGCCGTTCCACGGCGGCGTTTTCCGCTATCTCGATACGCTCGGCAATGCAGCATACCTGTTGCAGGCACAGGCATTTGCTGAACTGGGCGCGCTCTACTCGCCACCCGCCAGCGTGGCGGAAAAAGCGCAACGCCATGAAAGCTGGTATCCGCCAGCAACAGCGCTGACAGCTGATTCACTGAAAACGGCGTGAGGAAAAATTATGCAAAATGTAGTGATTGTTGATGCCATCCGCACGCCAATGGGCCGCTCGAAGGGCGGCGCGTTCCGCCATGTACGTGCTGAAGATCTTTCCGCACATCTGATGCGCAGCCTGCTGAGCCGTAACCCGGCGCTGGAAGCCGCCGCCCTTGACGATATTTACTGGGGATGTGTGCAGCAGACGCTGGAGCAGGGTTTTAATATCGCGCGTAACGCCGCGCTGCTGGCCGAAATCCCGCAGCGCGTACCTGCCACCACGGTGAATCGTCTGTGTGGCTCCTCGATGCAGGCACTGCATGACGCGGCACGCATGATTATGGTTGGCGATGCGCAGGCTTGCCTGATTGGTGGCGTTGAGCATATGGGACATGTGCCGATGAACCACGGCGTGGATTTCCATCCCGGCCTGAGCCGTACCGTCGCCAAAGCGGCGGGTATGATGGGGCTGACCGCCGAGATGCTGGCGCGGGTGCATCATATCAGCCGGGAAATGCAGGATGAATTCGCCGCCCGCTCCCATCAGCGCGCCTGGGCGGCCACTCAGGCAGGCCATTTTAAGGCAGAGATTGTCGCCACTTCCGGTCATGACGCCGACGGCGTACTGAAACGCTACGAAACGGATGAGGTCATTCGCCCGGAAACAACCGCCGCCAGCCTTGCCGCTCTGAAGCCCGCATTTGATCCGGTCAATGGCACCGTGACCGCCGGAAGCTCTTCCGCGCTGTCGGATGGCGCCGCGGCAATGCTGATCATGAGCGAAAGCCGTGCCGCCGGGCTGGGGTTAACGGTACGGGCACGCATTAAATCGATGGCGGTGGTCGGTTGCGACCCGTCGCTGATGGGTTATGGCCCGGTGCCCGCTTCGAAGCTGGCGTTAAAACGCGCCGGACTGAGCATTGATGATATCGACCTGTTTGAATTCAACGAAGCCTTTGCCGCCCAGGCGTTGCCGTGCCTGAAAGATCTGCAGTTGCTGGACAGGCTTGATGACAAAGTCAATCTGAACGGTGGTGCGATTGCGCTGGGTCACCCTTTGGGCTGTTCCGGCGCACGCATTAGCACCACGTTGCTGAATCTGATGGAACGGCGTGATGCACAGTTTGGTCTCGCCACCATGTGTATTGGTCTTGGCCAGGGCATCGCCACCGTGTTCGAACGTGTTTAATACGCGAAGACTTCAGACAACTGTCTGTTCCCGCCTGTCAGGGGCGGGATTTTTTTGGCCAGGCGCAGCTCGCGCCCAGCCGCAGGCATCAGATAAAGGCAAACGCATCGCCAAACATCTGCGCTTCCACCGCACCGCGTTCGGCACAGAAGCGTTCGCGGGCAATTTTCGCCATTTCGAAACGTCCGGCGATATAGATATCGTGACCGCTGAGATCGCCGTAATCCTGCATCACCGCGGTTAATACCGTGCCGTTGCGCCCCTGCCAGCCCTGCTCAGGCTGCTCGACAACCGGGATCACCTTCAGATTTGGGTGCTTCACCGCCAGCGCATTCAGCTCATCCAGATCGTACAGATGCTTCAGTTCACGGCCGCCCCAGTAGATGGCGATTTCACGGTTCGGCTGCTGCGCCAGCGCCGTCAACAGAATTGAGCGTGCGTAGGAGAAACCCGTACCGCCGGCAATCAGAATCAGCGGACGATCGCCCTCTTCGCGCAGCCAGGCATCACCGTGAGGAATATCCACCGTGATTTCGCGCTGCTGCTGAATGCGCTCCATCACTGCCATCGCATACAGGTTCAGCTCAGAAGCGCCGATATGCAGTTCGATAATCTCTTTTTCCATTGGCGTGGACGCCAGTGAGAACGGACGCTTGTCGCGCTCATCCATCACCACCATCAGATATTGACCCGCGCGGAAACTGAAATCAGCTTCCGGCACCAGTCGCACGCGGTACACAGTATCGGTAATGGCCTCAACCGAGGTTACTTTACAGCTTAATCTTGTCATGCGTTCCCTCTGTCGGGTCGTCATTATTACAGGTTACTGCCGCGCATTAGCGTTGCGGCGGCTGCTTGAAAATCGCCAACTCATCCCAAATAGCATCAATGCGCGCAGTCACTGCGGCATCTTTTACGATCGGCCGCCCCCATTCGCGCTGGGTTTCCCCCGGCCATTTATTGGTGGCATCCAGACCCATTTTGGAACCCAGGCCGGAAACGGGCGACGCAAAGTCGAGATAATCAATCGGCGTATTCTCGACCAGCACCGTATCACGTGCCGGGTCCATTCGCGTGGTGATCGCCCAGATCACATCATTCCAGTCACGCGCATTGACATCGTCATCACAGACAATAACAAATTTTGTGTACATAAACTGCCGCAGGAATGACCATACGCCCATCATGACGCGCCTGGCGTGTCCGGCGTACTGTTTTTTCATGGTCACCACCGCCAGGCGATACGAACACCCTTCCGGCGGCAAATAGAAATCGACAATTTCCGGGAACTGTTTTTGCAGAATCGGCACGAACACTTCGTTCAGCGCCACACCCAGTACCGACGGTTCATCCGGTGGACGCCCGGTGTAGGTTGAATGATAAATGGCATCACGGCGTTGCGTTATGTGCGTTACGGTAAACACCGGGAAGTTATCCACTTCATTGTAATACCCCGTATGGTCGCCATACGGTCCTTCCGGCGCCATTTCACCCGCTTCAATATAGCCTTCCAGCACGATTTCCGCACTGGCGGGGATTTCCAGATCGTTCGACACGCACTTCACCACTTCGGTCTTATTGCCACGCAGCAGACCGGCAAAGGCGTATTCGGAAAGGGTATCCGGCACTGGCGTGACCGCGCCGAGAATGGTGGCGGGATCGGCACCAAGTGCTACCGACACCGGAAAACGTTCGCCCGGCCGGGCCTGACGCCACTCCTGGAAATCCAGCGCGCCACCACGGTGGGAGAGCCAGCGCATAATCAGCTTGTTTTTGCCAATCACCTGCTGACGGTAGATGCCAAGATTCTGCCGCTCTTTGTGCGGGCCGCGTGTCACGGTTAATCCCCAGGTGATCAGCGGCGCGGCGTCTTCCGGCCAGCATTTCATCACCGGAATACGCGTTAAATCGACCTCATCGCCTTCCAGAATCACTTCCTGGCAGGGCGCATTGCGCAGCCGTTTGGTAGGCATATTCAGCACTTGCTTAAACTGCGGCATCTTGTCGAACAGGTCGCGGAACCCTTTCGGTGGCTCAGGTTCTTTCAGAAATGCCAGCAACTTACCCACTTCGCGCAGCGCGCTGACATCTTCCTGTCCCATGCCCATCGCCACGCGCTGCGGCGTGCCGAACAGGTTGCACAGCACTGGCATATCGTAGCCTTTGGGATTTTCGAACAGCAGCGCCGGACCGCCAGCACGCAGGGTGCGATCGGCGATTTCCGTCATTTCCAGCACAGGATCGATCTCATGCGTAATGCGTTTGAGTTCCCCACGTTGTTCCAGCAGGGAGAGGAAGTCGCGTAAGTCTTGGTATTTCATGCCATTCCATCAATACGGCCAGAGAATCATGCATTATAAAGCCGATTTAACCACCCTGCTTGCTTTTGTTGTTGCTACAACTCTGGTAGCAGTTTTGCTATTCTGAGTTTCTGGTAACTGGAAAGTGACACTATGGAATCCTGGTATTTACTGTACTGTAAACGTGGTCAGCTGCTGCGCGCCAAAGAACATCTGGAGCGTCAGTCAGTGCATTGCCTCAGCCCGATGATCGCGATGGAAAAAATTGTGCGTGGCAAGCGCACGACGGTCAGTGAGCCACTGTTCCCTAATTATCTGTTTATCGAATTCGATCCCGAGAACATCCATACCACCACTATCAGTTCGACGCGTGGAGTCAGCCATTTTGTGCGTTTTGGCCCGTTGCCCGCCACGGTACCGCAGGATGTGATTAGCGTGTTGCAGACCGAAGCGCCTCAGCAGATGGTCGATCCAGAGACACCGCAGCCGGGTGATGAAGTCGTGATCACGGATGGGACATTTGAAGGGCTGAAAGCGATCTTCACTGAACCTGATGGCGAAGCGCGCTCAATGCTGCTGCTGAATCTGTTGAACAAACAGATTGTGCGTAGCGTGGATAATAAGCAGTTTCAGAAGTTGTAGGATGATAAACCTTTCCCCTCTTCGCCGGGCGAAGCCGCGAGGGGGGAACACAGGGTCTGAGCCGCTGCTCCCCCTCCCCGGCCTCCCCCGCATTGTGGGGGAGGGAGCAAAACAGGACTAACGCTGCATCTGCTCATCATGCAGCCATTGCGCCACACGTTTCGAGAAATACGTCAGAATGCCGTTAGCACCTGCGCGCTTAAAGCACAGCAGGGATTCCATCACTGCCGGTTTCTCCGCCAGCCAGCCATTCTGAATTGCCGCCATATGCATCGCATACTCACCGGAAACCTGGTAAGCGAAGGTCGGCACGCCAAAGGTGTCTTTGACCCGGCGGATCACATCCAGATACGGCATGCCCGGTTTCACCATTACCATATCCGCGCCTTCCTGCAGATCCTGTGCAATTTCCTGCAGCGCTTCGTCCGTATTCGCCGGGTCCATCTGGTAGGTCATTTTATTGCCGCCCTTCAGGTTTGACGCCGAGCCAATCGCATCACGGAACGGACCGTAGTAGCAGGACGCGTACTTGGCGGAATACGCCATAATCTGGGTATTGACCAGGCCATCCCGTTCCAGCTGGTCACGGATAGCGCCGATACGGCCATCCATCATATCGCTTGGCGCCACAATCTCAGCCCCGGCTTCAGCGTGGGACAACGCCTGACGCACCAGAATCTCTTTGGTGATGTCGTTGATGACATAACCATCGGCATCAATCACACCGTCCTGGCCGTGGGTAGTATAAGGATCCAGCGCCACATCGGTTAACAGCCCCAGCTCCGGCACCGCATCTTTCAGCGCGCGTACCGTACGTTGCACCAGCCCGTCAGGATTATAGGCTTCTTCCGCATGCAGGGATTTTTTGTCCGCTTCAATCACCGGGAACAGCGACAACACCGGTACACCGAGCTTAGCGATGGTTTCCGCCTCTTTGATCAGCAGATCGATAGTCATGCGATACACGCCAGGCATCGAAGGCACTTCCTGCTGCTTATTGTGGCCTTCCATCACAAACACCGGATAGATCAGGTCGTTGACGGTTAACTGGTTTTCAGCCACCAGACGACGGCTAAAATCATGACGACGTACGCGACGCAGACGGCGGCCAGGGAAGGCGCCAGGAAAAGCAAAACTCATTGAATAGAACTCCTATCAGAGATCGCTCAGGCTATTTTAACCTGCCATTTTGCGCTCGGGCAGCGCTCGCACAGAATGCCGCAGCATTCTGATGCCCCTAAGGGCGAACGAAGTGAGCCATCCTTACGTACTCAGGTACGTTCTGGTTGCTCTGCGCTGGCCGAACACAAACTGGCGGCGACAATAACGCCTGAACATCAGCAAGCGTGGGATCTGTTCTAAGTGCCCTGAGCGAGATTAAACAGATTCCGCGCATTGTCTGTTGTCTGCTGTGCTAACCATGCAGCATCTTCACCGCGCCAGGCGGCAACCTGCTGCACAATATGCGGCAGAAAACAGGGTTCGTTGCGGCGGGAAGTCGGTCGTGGCCGCATATCCCGGGGCAACAGATAAGGCGCATCGGTTTCCAGCAGCAGACGATCCGCCGGAATCAATGGCAGTAATTCACGTAATTCGAGGCCGCGGCGCTCATCGCATACCCAGCCGGTAATGCCGACTGACAGTCCCGCAGCGAGACACGCTTCCAGTTCGGCTTGTGTGCCGGTAAAGCAGTGCACCACGGCGCCGGGTAGCTTCGCCATCCACGGCTGCAGGATGTCTATAAAGCGGCGATGCGCATCACGGCAGTGCAAAAATACCGGCATTGCCAGTTCCGCCGCCAGCGCCAGTTGCGCATCAAAAGCGTACTCCTGCTGCTCCGGCGCGGAAAAATTGCGGTTAAAATCGAGTCCGCATTCGCCGATCGCCACCACCTGCTCATGCGCCGCCAGGCGGCGCAGGGTAGCGGCGGTCTCCGCCGACCATTCACTGGCATGATGGGGATGCACCCCGGCGGTCGACCAGCAATAGCCAGCATGTTGCTGTGCCAGGCTTTGCGCCTGCTGGCTTTCCAGCGCGCTGGTACCGGTAATCAATATCCCGGTGACGCCCGCTTCACGCGCGCGTTCCACCACCTGTTCACGATCTTTGGCGAATTGCGTACTGGTCAGGTTTACACCGATATCAAACATAGTTCTTTCCAAACAGTAACCGCCCTTACGGGCGGTTAGAGTGACATAACATTCCTCGCGACTGCGGCGGAATCTCGTGATTCTCCTGTACGTCAGGAGCCGGATTCCTCTTCCTGATCCTCTCTCTGACGTCCTTTCCCCGTATAGAATCGGCTAAAGAATACGCCGACTTCAAACAGGCAGTACATCGGAATAGCGAGCAAAGTTTGCGAAAAAACGTCAGGCGGCGTCAGCAGCATGCCGACGACAAAAGCACCAACCAGCACATAGGGACGCTTCGCCTTCAGATCTTCCGGGGTTGTGACACCCGTCCAGCACAACAATACAATCGCAATCGGCACTTCGAATGAGACGCCAAACGCCATAAATAGCGCCATGACGAAATCAAGGTAGTTATTGATATCCGTCGCGATTAACACGCCCTGCGGCGCGGTCTGCGCAAAGAAACCAAAGGCCAGCGGAAAGACGATAAAATAGGCAAACGCCATACCGATATAAAACAGCGCGGTGCTGGAGAACAGCAGCGGCATCACCAGTTTGCGCTCGTGGCGATACAGCGCCGGGGCGACAAACGCCCACACCTGATGCAGGATCACGGGTATCGCCAGGAACACTGACACAATCATCGTCAGTTTAATCGGCGTAAAGAACGGCGAAGCGACATCAGTCGCGATCATACTGGCCCCGGCCGGCATCTGTTTGATTAGCGGTGCGGAAACCAGCTGATAGATATCATTCGAGAAATACACCAGCACCGCAAAAATAGCCACTACGGCAATAATGCAGTTCAACAGGCGTTTGCGCAGCTCTATCAGATGACTGATCAGCGGTTGGGTATCTTCAACTGCCATGTTTAACGTTCACCGCTTGTTGGAGTGGTAGAGGTCGGCGCAGGCTCAGATGCAGCAGCGGCTGGCGCTTTTGCCGGGGTGGCAGGTGCAGACGACACGGTCTCTGGCGCTTTCGCAGTAACTGCAGCTTCCGCTGGCGTGGCCGCTGGCGCTTTATCTGCTACGGATTCCGGGGACGCAGGGGTCTGTGCCGGTGCGCTGGCTTGCGCATCAGCATCCGCAGGCGTCAGGTCATCGTGTGACCTCGGTGCATCTTTTACCACTGGGTTGTGAATGGTGTGAGCTTCGTCTTCAGCCTTTTCGTTCTCACCGAGATAAGAACGCTTCATCGATTCCGCGCTTTTTTTCAGCTCTTCCATCGACGCTTTAAGCTCTGGCGACAACGAATCTTTACTGGCCTGCTCAACTTTTCGCAGACTCTCCTGCAATTCCTGCAGCTTGAGTTCCTGCGCCAGTTCGTTCTGCACACTGGATGCCAGCGAACGCAGCGCACGGATCCAGCCGACCACGGTTCTGACCGCCACTGGTAACCGCTGCGGACCCAATACCACCAGCCCGATCACAAATACCAGCAACAGCTCACTAAAACCTATGTCGAACACGGCTTACACCTTGTCTTTGTCGTGCTTAACTTCTTCGCTTTTTGCGTCGGTATGCTGCTTATCCGCCAAAGTCTTAGCGCTAAAGTCAGCATCGTTAGCATCTTTCTCTTTCTGTTCATCATCACCCATTGCTTTCTTGAAGCCTTTGATTGATGAGCCTAAATCAGAACCAAGGGTACGTAATTTATTCGTCCCAAACAGAAGTACAACAATCACGGCAATAATTAATAATTGCCAGATACTGATACCGCCCATGCTTTTGCCTCTGTGATAAAAAGTTGTCAGAACCGCAGTATATAATAACTGACAGCCGGGTCACGACCTATACACCTATCGCCACTGCATTAAAACGTCTTTTTACCCTTCATGACAATCAGTTTGTCTTACGCCAGCCGATCAGCCAGCCGACCAGACCGCCCGCCATCATCACGGCGGACAACCACTCCCACTCCGGACGAGTCAACAGGATGGCCGTGCCGCTCACCAGCAGGGTCGCACCGATGCCAAACAGAAAACGTGACTGATGCTGACGCGTGCGCTGCGTCTGCATATCGGTCATCAGCTTATCGACACTATGCTGCAGGCGTTTATGCTGGCGCAGGCTGTCGTAGAACAACTCAGGCAATTCCGGCAGTTTCTCCGCCCAGTAAGGCGCTTTTTCCTTCAGTGCGCGCACAATCGCCGGGATGCCCACCTGATCCTTGATCCAGTCTTCAAGGAACGGTTTGGCTGTTTTCCACAGGTCGAGTTGTGGATAAAGCTGGCGCCCAACCCCTTCCACATACAGCAGGGTTTTCTGCAGCAACACTAGCTGCGGCTGCACTTCCATATTGAAGCGACGCGCCGTGTTAAACAGGTTTAACAGCACATGGCCAAAGGATATTTCCGCCAGTGGCTTTTCGAAAATCGGTTCACACACCGTACGAATAGCAAACTCAAAATCTTCCACATTGGTATCCGGCGGCACCCAGCCAGAATCGACATGCAGTTCAGCGACCTTGCGGTAATCACGGTTAAAGAACGCGATAAAGTTCTCCGCCAGGTAGCGTTTATCCTCTTTGTTCAGCGAGCCAACAATGCCACAGTCGATGCCGATATATTGCGGATCTTCCGGATGGTCATAGCTGACGAAGATATTGCCAGGATGCATATCAGCGTGGAAAAAGCTGTCACGGAACACCTGGGTGAAGAACACCTGAACCCCGCGTTCTGCCAGCAGTTTCATATTGACGCCATGCTGCTCCAGCGCCACCACATCCGAAATCGGGATGCCGTAAATACGCTCCATCACCAGCATCGATTCACTGCAGTAATCGGAATAGACTTCCGGCACATACAGCATCTCGCTGTTATCGAAATTGCGGCGCAGCTGGATAGCGTTGGCGGCTTCACGCAGCAGGTTCAGTTCATCCAGTAACGTTTTTTCGTAGTCCGCCACCACTTCCACCGGACGCAAACGGCGCCCGTCCGGCAGCAGACGCGGCACCCAACGCGCCAGACGATAAATCAGCTTCATATCCGCCTTGATCACCGGCAGGATATCGGGGCGAATCACTTTGATCACCACCTTCTGACCATTCTCTTTCAGCGTCGCGGTATGCACCTGAGCAATGGACGCCGAAGCCAGCGGCTGGATATCGAAATCGTCAAACCAGGTTTCAATGCTGCCACCCAGCGACAGCTCAATCTGGCGCAGCGCCAGTTTACCGTCAAACGGCGCTACGCGGTCCTGCAACATCGCCAGTTGATCGGCGATCTGCGGCGGGAACAGGTCGCGACGCGTCGACATCATCTGACCAAATTTAATCCACACCGGACCCAGTTGCTCCAGCGCCAGACGCAAACGTGCCCCTAATGGCTGGTTTTTATGGCGATTGGGTATCCAGAAAATGCAGCGCCGCCACAGCCGAATCGGCAGGGTGATGCGCATGCGGGGGATCAGTTCATCAAGGCCGTAGGTGAGAAAGACCTTAATGATAAAATAGAGACGGCGCAGTTCACCTAATGTCATTGTCCCTCCAGCTGAGACAGCCTGGCGCTGAGCGCCTCAAGAGAGCGATTGACCGCATCAACTTCTTCAGCAAACCAGGCCTGTTCCAGTCTGCCTGGCGCCACACGCCACTCTTCGGTCAGCACTTCCGCCACATAGCCTTGCTTACGCTGCAAATCAGCGCGCAGGAAACCCAGCCCACGCCGGGCAAACTGGCTGACGCCTTGCGCCACGATATCACCAATCCACGGCGATAAATATTCCGCCGGGTCCAGCTCCGCCGCATCGATCAGCGCCGAGAAGTGCTGCACTACCTGTAAATCGCCCTCAACATCCAGTTCACCACTGCGGATCAGGCTGGTCAGCTGCTGGCGATCGCGCAGTTTTGGCAGCACCGCGAGGCGGGTTTTCACGGTACAGTCGGTGATATCCTGCCATTCCCCCAGCACATCAACCTGCTGCTCACTGAAGACCAGCGTCAGAGACTGTGGCAGTTCCTGCAAATGAATGGCGAGGGTTTTGCCGGTTAAACGTTGACGCGCCGCTTTCAGTCCACGATCGCGATACAGAATATGGTTAAGCGCGGTCTCCAGACCTGCGGTTAACAGCGGCGTTAAGGTCATGCGTTTTCCTGGTTAAAACTTGAATCCACGATGCAGCGCAACAATGCCGCCCGTCAGGTTGTAGTAAGTGGTGTTTTCGAAGCCCACATCCATCATCATCGCTTTCAACGTTTCCTGATCCGGATGCATACGGATTGATTCCGCCAGATAGCGATAGCTTTCGGCATCTTTCGCCACCAGCTCACCAATACGTGGCAGGATATGGAAGGAGTAGGCGTCGTAAGCTTTATTCAGCGGATCAAGGAGCGGTTTGGAAAACTCCAGCACCAGCAGACGACCGCCGGGCTTCAGCACGCGAAACATGGATGCCAGCGCTTTATCTTTTTCGGTGACATTACGCAGACCGAAAGAGATAGTGATGCAGTCAAAATAGTTATCAGGGAACGGCAACGCTTCGGCATTCGCCTGAACATAGCTGACGTTGCCCACCACACCGCTGTTGCGCAGTTTTTCACGTCCCATCTTCAGCATTGAGCTGTTGATGTCCGCCAGCACTACCTGGCCGCTCTCACCCACCAGGCGGGAGAATTTGGCCGTCAGGTCGCCGGTGCCGCCCGCCAGGTCCAGTACACGCTGGCCGCGACGCACGCCGCTGCAGTCAATGGTGAAGCGCTTCCAGATACGATGGATGCCAAAAGACATCAGATCGTTCATCAGGTCATACTTCGCCGCTACGGAATGGAATACCTCAGCCACCATGTCCGCTTTGTCAGTTTTCGCTACGGTGCGAAAACCAAAATGCGTGGTTTCCTGTGATTCATCTGCCATTTGTTTTGCCTGCTCCACAATCAAATATCTGCAAAGTGTACCAGAGTAAGGGTAGCCAGGCACGTAACCCGGCGTTTATTCGTTGATTTGCCGTGGCATCCGTTCTGAATGCGAGGCAGAAAATGTCTCCGGCGGATCGTCGGCAAATTCGGCGTCATCTTCCGTGGCTTCCGGCAGCGCATCGCCAGCCAGCCGTGGATTAATCGGCCGTTTCACCTCGACGCCAAGCTGGCGGAAACTTTCGCTTTGCGCAATCAGGTTGCCGCGTCCTTCTGACAACTTTTTCATCGCCGCACGATAGCTGTCCTGCGCCCGTTCCAGGTTCTGCCCCATACTGGTCATATCGTCCACGAACAGGCGCATCTTGTCATACAGTCTGGCGGCACGGTCAGCAATACGCTGGGCGTTGCGGCTCTGATGTTCATAGCGCCAGAGATTATTAATGGTGCGCAGCGCCACCAGCAGCGTGGTCGGGCTGACCAGCATGATATTGAGTTTCAGCGCCTCGCTAATCAGCTCCGGCTGACGATCTATCGCCAGCAGGAATGCCGGTTCCACCGGGATAAACATCAACACATAATCCAGCGAGCGTAAACCCGGCAATTGTTGATAATCTTTGCGGCTCAGCAGGCGCAGGTGGGAGCGGATTGCCGCAATATGTTCGTTGATTGCCTGTTCGCGCGTTACCTCATCGTCGCCGTTAAAATAGCGTTCATAGGCCACCAGCGTCATTTTGGCGTCAATCACCACATCCTTGCCCTGCGGTAAGCGCACGATCACATCCGGTTGCATACGGCTGTTTTGATCGACCTGCACATTGACCTGCGTCTGATATTCATAACCTTCGCGCAATCCTGAGGCTTCCAGCACCCGGCTCAGCACTACTTCACCCCAGTTACCCTGAGTTTTGTTGTCGCCCTTCAGCGCTTTGGTGAGGTTAATCGCCTCCTGCGCCATTTGCGCATTCAGCTGTTGCAGGTTACGGATTTCATGGGACAAAGTATGGCGTTCGCGCGCCTCCTGGCCAAAACTCTCCTGCACCTGACGGCGGAAGCCATCCAGCTGCTCACGCAGCGGTGTAATCAGGCTGTTCAGGCTCTGGCGATTTTGCTCATCCACCCGCCGGCCACTGTTTTCAAAGATTCGGTTGGCGAGATTTTCAAACTGCGCACTCAGGCGCTGTTCGCTGTTCACCAGCAGGCGTTGTTTCTCTTCCGCCGCCATGCGCGTCTCTTCAAGACGGATGGTGACTTCACGCAGTTCAGCTTCCTGTGCGCTGTTCACTTCCAGCTGGGTGCGTAACTCGCGGCTCAACTGCTCGCTCTCATTACGCCAGTGGTCGAAATGGTGCAGTTTTTCCTGGGCGGCGGCCAGCGCGCCATGCAGCTGGCGCAGCTCTTTATCGCGCAGTTGCAGCTCCTGCTGCAGACTCTGTTGCTGCTGTTCGGCCCGTTGCAGCGACTGAGCTAACAAACGCCGTTCTGTTTCCTGACTGGCCTGTTGCTGGCTGTGGCGCAGATGGGCCATGATCCATCCCACCAGCAACCCCGCCAGCCCAAGGCACAGACCAAAAAGATATTCTCTGTCCACCGCACTCTCCTGCACATCCACAAACAGTGCAAAGGTAGAGGCGTACTGTATAAATGTCCAGACAAAAAGGGGGGATGCCAGGCTGTTGCAGTGAATTTCAGCAGGGATTAGGGGATATTTCGCAAAAAAGAGGGAAAAAGGAGGTGGGGACAAGGGAAGTGGAGTCGCTGCTCCCCCTCCCCGGCCCTCCCCCATTTTATGGGGGAGGGAGCGGAATGTGCACTCCCCATAGACAGGAGGGAGCGCAACGTGCGTTCCCTGCTGAAGGGAGGGAACGCGGTGTGCGTGCTTTCCCCAGAGAGGGCGTGCTGTCCCCGGAGAAAGAAAGGAGCGAAGCATGCTTTCCAGAGAACCCGGCAGAGAAGCCCCCGGATACCGGACTACAGCAGACGACGCGCCGCTTCCACCACAATCTTCACCGCATCGCTTTCGGTTTGTTTCATGGTTGCTGCATCCGGGATCTCTTTCTGGGTGCGGTTCACAATCACCCCGGCGACCATCCCGGCGCGCAGCCCCTGGCTGGCGCACATGGTCAGCAGGGTGGCAGATTCCATTTCATAGTTCAGCACGCCCATCTGCTGCCACTCTTTCATCGACCCCTGGAAACGGCTGACCACGCGGCCGGAAACGGTGTCATAGCGCTCCTGGCCCGGGTAGAAGGTGTCGGATGAGGCAGTAATTCCGATATGGGTCGCCGCGCCGTTCTCTTTCGCCGCCGCCACCAGCGCAGTGGTACAGTCAAAATCCGCTACCGCCGGGAATTCCATCGGCGCAAAGTGCAGGCTCGCGCCATCGAGGCGAACCGAACCGGTGGTCACCAGCACATCGCCAACATTAATATGCGGCTGGATCGCGCCGGTAGTACCAACACGCAGGAACGTGCGCACGCCCAGCTGCGCCAGCTCTTCCACTGCGATTGAGGTCGATGGACCACCAATACCGGTGGAGCACACCACCACAGGCTTACCGTTCAGTTCGGCGCGCCAGGTCGTGAACTCACGGTGCGACGCCAGATGCACCGGGTTGTCCATTAGCGCAGCGATTTTTTTCACGCGCTCAGGATCGCCGGGCACAATCGCCAGCGTCGCGCCCTGCAAATCAGCTTTGGTAATACCAAGGTGGAACACATCAGACTGGGCCATAACAGACTCCTGAAGGAAAAGAATAAAATCTCAGACGCTACTGTAAGCCAATAGCAGCCCTCTTAATGTGATGAAATTCACTTATAAAAATGAAAGTTACATTAACAGGGAATTAAAATGTGATTTATATCACATTAAATAGTTCTGTCAGCCATGTTACTGCACAGCCTCCCCGTGCAAAGCGCATAGTCACAGGTTAATCCTGGCTATAGTTATTTGATTGCGCTAATGCTCAGCATGGAGAGGACAATGAAGACCGAAGATAACATGGCGGCAAAGCCCGGCAATAGCGGCTTCGCACCTGCAGTACAGCCCACCGCTGCGACAACCATTATTACCCATAGTGACGACATTGTGTCCGGTGAAACGTCTATTCCCAGCCAGGGCGAAAACATGCCTGCCTTCCACGCCAGACCCAGACAGACCAGCGGTCCGCTGCCGGTGGTGATTGTGGTGCAGGAGATTTTCGGCGTACATGAGCATATCCGCGATATCTGCCGCCGTCTGGCGAGGGAGGGTTACCTGGCGGTCGCGCCAGAACTTTATTTCCGCGAAGGCGATCCCGCGGACTATAGCGATATCTCAACGCTGCTGAAAGAGCTGGTCAGCAAGGTATCGGATGCCCAGGTGCTGGCCGATCTCGATCACGTGGCAAACTGGGCGTCACGCCACGATGGCGATATGCGTAATATCGCCGTCACCGGTTTTTGCTGGGGCGGCCGCATCAGCTGGCTGTATGCGGCGCATAACCCGCAGGTGAAAGCAGCGGTGGCCTGGTATGGCAAACTGGTCGGTGAGAAAACGCTAAAACAGCCAAAGCACCCACTCGATGTCGCGGTCGATCTCAATGCGCCGGTGCTGGGTTTATACGGCGGTAAAGATGACGGCATTCCGCTGGAGAGCGTCGAACTGATGCGCCAGGCGTTGCGCGCCGCCAATGCCAAAGCCGAAATCGTGGTTTATCCCGATGCCGGACACGCCTTTAATGCCGACTACCGCCCCAGCTACCACCAGGAGTCCGCCCAGGATGGCTGGCAGCGTATGCTGGCATGGTTTAAGCGCGCCGGTGTCGCCCCCGCCGCGTGAGCATAAAAAAGGGGCGCCGCAGCGCCCCTGTCAGACAACATCATTACCGCAACGTTATACTTCCGCCGCACGCAGGTTCTGCGCCGCTTTTACCATATTTGCCAGCGCCTGGCGGGTTTCGCTCCAGCCACGGGTTTTCAGACCGCAATCCGGATTCACCCACAGGCGTTCCTGCGGGATGCTATGCGCCGCTTTACGCAGCAGATCTTCCATCCACTCCACGCTCGGCACATTTGGCGAGTGAATGTCGTACACGCCAGGGCCGATTTCATTCGGATATTTAAACTCTTTGAACGAATCCAGCAGTTCCATATCAGAACGTGAGGTTTCGATGGTGATCACATCCGCATCCAGCGCCGCAATTGAGTCCATGATGTCGTTGAACTCGCAGTAACACATGTGGGTGTGGATCTGCGTTTCATCCTGCGCTACCGCCGCATTAATACGGAACGCGTCGACTGCCCAGGTCAGGTACGCAGCCCAGTCCGACTGGTGCAGCGGCAAACCTTCACGCAGGGCCGGTTCATCAATCTGGATGATGCCGATCCCCGCTTTTTCCAGATCCGCCACTTCATCACGCAGCGCCAGCGCAATCTGCTTAGCAATGGTTTCACGCGACACATCTTCACGCGGGAAGGACCAGCAAAGAATGGTCACCGGACCGGTCAGCATGCCTTTCACCGGCTTGTCCGTCAGAGACTGGGCGTACTTCGCCCACTCCACGGTAATCGCTTGCGGGCGGCTGACATCACCGATAATGACGGGTGGCTTAACGCAGCGTGAACCGTAACTCTGTACCCAGCCATTCTGCGTGAAAACGAAGCCGTCAAGGTTTTCACCAAAGTACTCCACCATGTCGTTACGCTCAGCTTCTCCGTGCACCAGCACGTCGAGGCCCAGACGCTCCTGCTCAGCAATCGCCTGTTTGATGTGTTCAGCAATACCGGTACGGTAGTTGCTGCCATCGATATTGCCTTTTTTGAAGTCGAGACGCAGGCCGCGGATTTCAGTGGTCTGCGGGAAGGAGCCGATAGTGGTGGTCGGCCACGCAGGCAGATTGAATCGTTCGCGCTGTGCTTTGGCGCGCACCTGATAGCTGCTGTCACGCAGGCTGTCTTTGCTGGTGATCCCCGCCAGACGCTTGCCAACTTCTGCATTGTGTACCCGGCTGGAGTGGCGACGGGCACGTATTGGCGCGCTCCACGCGTCCAGTGAGGCCGCGTCATTATTGTTCAGGGCAGTTGCCAGCAGCGACAGCTCACCGCACTTCTGCAGCGCGAAGGAGAACCAGCTTTTCACTTCATCATCGAGACGGGTTTCCACGCTCAGATCGATTGGGCTGTGCAGCAGAGAGCAGGAAGAACCGATCCACAGCTGTTTACGCTGGCCCACCAGCGGCTGCAGACGCGCAAACCAGTTGCTGAGATCCGCTCGCCAGACGTTACGGCCATTGATGACACCGACAGACAGCAGCCAGTCGGCTGGCAGTTGCTGATTCAGTTGCTGGATATCGTCTTTACCGTGTACCAGGTCGACGTGCAGCCCCTGTACCGGCAGCGCGTTGATCACCTCAAGGTTCTGACCAATGCTGTCAAAATAGGTGGTCAGCAGCAGGTTGATTTCACCCTGCAGCGCGTCGTAAGCCGCCTGGAACGCTGCACGCCAGGCTTCAGGCAGTTCCAGCGCCAGGGCAGGCTCATCGATCTGCACCCACCCGATATCGCGTTTTTTCAGTTCAGCCAGCACCTGTTTATAAACCGGCAGAATGTCCTGCAGCAGTGACAGACGGTCAAACTGCTCGCCTTTGACCTTGCCCAGCCACAGATAAGTCACCGGCCCCAGCAGCACCGGCTTCACTTTATGGCCCAGCGCCAGCGCTTCGTCGACTTCATCCAGCAGCTGTGTCCAGGTCAGTTTAAACTGCTGACCTTTAACGAACTCCGGCACCATGTAGTGATAGTTGGTGTTAAACCATTTGGTCATTTCCGCCGCCGCCGCGGGTTCGCCAGTTGGCGCACGGCCTCGGCCGAGACGGAACAGGGTATCGAGATCGACCGAACCATCTTTGTTCTGATGACGCGCCGGGACGTTGCCCAGCAGCAGGCTGGTGGTCAGCACATGATCGTACCAGGCGAAATCGCCAACCGGCAGCAGATCCACACCTGCGTCTTTCTGTTGCTGCCAGTGACGAGCACGCAGCTCGCGACCCGCAGCCAGTAATTCTTGTTGCGTGCTATTGCCCGCCCAGTAGCTTTCTTGCGCTTTTTTCAATTCGCGACGCAGACCGACGCGTGGGAATCCGAGAGTGTGAGTCAGGATAGTCATATCTTTGCCTTAAATTTGTGTTGTCGTGCGCTGGCAAGTAAGATAGCCAGAGGTTTAGCCGTCCAGATGTTTACACATCCATATTGTGCAGGTAGTGTAGTAATCACAAGCGCAAATAATTCACTCTCGATGTGAAGGACTCTCATGATCGAACTCAAACACCTGCGGACGTTGCAGGCCTTAAGGAACACGGGCTCCCTGGCTGCTGCTGCCGCACAGCTTCACCAGACGCAATCGGCGTTATCGCACCAGTTCAGCGATCTGGAGCAACGTCTCGGTTTTCGTTTGTTTGTCCGTAAAAGCCAGCCACTGCGTTTCACTCCGCAGGGAGAGATTTTGCTGCAGCTGGCGGAACAGATACTGCCGCAGATACAGCAGGCATTGCAGGCCTGCCACGAGCCGCATCAGACCACGCTGCGCATTGCCATTGAGTGCCACAGCTGTATCCAGTGGCTGACGCCTGCGCTGGACAATTTCCGCCAGAGCTGGCCGCAGGTGATGATGGATTTTAAATCGGGTGTCACCTTCGATCCGCAGCCTGCGCTGCAGCAGGGTGAGCTGGATGTGGTGCTGACCTCAGACATCCTGCCGCGCAGCGGCCTGAACTACACGCCAATGTTTGATTTTGAAGTGCGGCTGGTGCTGGCGCCGGACCATCCGCTGGCGCAGGTTAAACACATTTCACCGGAGGATCTTGCCAGTGAGGTGCTGATGATCTATCCGGTACAGCGTCAGCGACTGGATATCTGGCGTCACTTCCTGCAACCCGCAGGCGTGAGTCCGGCACTGAAAAGCGTCGACAATACCCTGCTGCTGATTCAGATGGTGGCGGCGCGGATGGGCATCGCCGCCCTGCCGCACTGGGTGGTGGAGAGTTTTGAACACCAGGGACTGATTGTCACCCGCACCCTCGGTGAGGGCCTGTGGAGCAGGCTGTATGCCGCGGTGCGCGAAGGTGAACAGCGCCAGCCGGTGATCGAAGCCTTTGTGCGCTCAGCACGCCAGCACGCCTGCGATCACCTGCCGTTTGTGCGTGATGCGTCACGGCCAGGCACGCCGCTGCCGATCTCTGCCAGCCAGCCCTGACGGTACCGATCGCAACGCTCTGCGTTTAATCACTCCCCTGCGACGAGGCAATGTGTATAATGCGCGCCATTGCCTGTGACAGATGAAGAGATTTCACCATGACCAATAACGACGTATTACGCAGCGTGCGCTACATACTGGATATGAGCGACGCCAAAATGGTCGCCGTTCTGGCGCTGACCGGAAGTGAAGTCTCTGTCGAGGAGATAAAGGCGTTTCTGAAGAAAGAGGATGACGAAGGATTCCGTCCATGCCCGGATATTGTGATGGGATTATTTCTTAATGGCCTGATTTTCTCGCTGCGCGGCAAAAGTGAGGACTCGCCTGCGCCTTCTGTCGAGCGCAAGATGAATAACAATATCATCCTGAAAAAGCTGCGCATCGCCTTTAACCTGAAAACCACCGATATCCCTGACATCCTGAAGCTGGCGAATTTTGCCGTTTCTCAGGCGGAAATTGGCGCTATCTTCCGTACACCGGGGCACAAAAATTACCGTGAGTGCGGCGACCAGATCCTGCGTAATTTCCTGAAAGGGCTGGCGTTAAAACTGCGCCCTGCCGCAAAAGCCTGATAACCGGGAGCGCAACCGCGCTCCCGCGTCACTTAGCTGGCGGGACGGTGTCCCACCACCCAGCGTTTGTGCACCCACAGTGAAGCGCAAATCACCGCCGCACCGATCAGGAAGCTCGGCCAGTGTGGCTGTTCCTGCCAGATCGCCAGGTTGACCAGCAGCCCCGCCGGAACATGCATATTGTTCATGATGCCCAGTGTACCGGCATCCACCTGGGTCGCGCCGTAGTTCCACATAAAGTAGCCCAGCCCGGACGCCGCCACCCCCAGCCATACCAGAACGCCCCACTGCAGCGTGGTGGTCGGCAGTTTGTTCGGGTTGCCCCACAGGGTCCAGGCGACCACCGCCACCACCAGCGCGCCCATATAGAACCAGGAAAACGCGGTATGCTGCGGCATCGGGCGCACTTCCTGCAGGCGCTTATAGCCCACCATGCCGATAGCGAAGGTCAGGTTCGCCAGCTGCACCAGCAGCAGGCCAAACCAGAAGTGATCGCTCACTTTGTCATAGCGGATAATCGCCGCGCCAATCACCGCCAGCAGCGCGCTGAAGGCGTAACCCGGGCGAATACTGCGCTTGCTGAGCAGATCGTAAATCAGGGTGACATACAGCGGCGTCAGCACGGTAAACAGCAGGAATTCCGTCACGCTCAGATAAATGTAGGCCTGGAAGCTGAACAGATACATGATGCCCAGCTGCATCGAGCCTACCAGCATATACAGCAGCAGAGTGGACAACCTGTAACCGCGCCAGCGCAGGAAAGGCAGGAACACCAGCGCCGCCAGCGACAGGCGCATCAGCACCGAAAACCAGCTGTCGACCTGACCCGCCAGATATTCGCCGATCAGGCTAAAGGAAAACGCCCAGAGAATGGTGGTAATAATCAGTAAGACCACAATAACGCATCCATCAAAAAAAGAAGGCGCTATTGTAACCAATTGCCGTCAATGCCTGGCAACAATCTGGTTGACATCAGAATAAAATATCAGCAAACAAAATGTTGCATTAAGAACACAAACACTCACCAAACGAAAGACATAACAGCATGTACGGTTATTCTGCCGAAGACATTATCGATTAAGAAAACCCAATCCCCGCCTGATTTCATCGCCACCACTGACACAAAAATGTAATAAAAGTGAAACATTTGTGTGTTCACTCACAGTCATTTCGGATTTAACTCAGTATAATTTGCGCGAAATGGAACATTCCAGTAACACCAGCGGCATTGCCGTGACAGCAAAATCTCCGTTTTGGATAAATAAAAACAGGCTATGGAGCCCACATGTTAAGTATTTTTAAACCTGCGCCACACCAGCCGCGCGTGGCTGACGACCGTGTCGATCCGCTTTATCGTCGTCTGCGCTGGCAAATCTTTATCGGTATTTTCTTCGGCTATGCCGCTTACTATCTGGTACGTAAAAACTTCGCTCTCGCCATGCCATACCTGGTGGAACAGGGCTTCTCGCGCGGCGATCTCGGCTTTGCGTTATCCGGTATCTCCATCGCTTACGGTTTTTCGAAATTCATTATGGGTTCGGTTTCGGACCGCTCTAACCCACGCGTGTTTCTGCCCGCCGGGCTGATTCTCGCTGCGGCGGTGATGCTGATTATGGGCTTTGTGCCCTGGGCCACCTCCAGCATTATGGTGATGTTTGTGCTGTTGTTTATCTGCGGCTGGTTCCAGGGCATGGGATGGCCGCCTTGCGGACGTACCATGGTGCACTGGTGGTCACAGAAAGAGCGTGGCGGTATTGTGTCGGTGTGGAACTGCGCGCATAACGTGGGCGGCGGCATTCCACCACTGCTGTTCCTGCTGGGTATGGCGTGGTTTAACGACTGGAAAGCAGCGCTGTATATGCCAGCTTTTGGCGCCATCCTGGTGGCGCTGATTGCCTTCGCACTGATGCGCGATACGCCACAATCCTGCGGCCTGCCGCCGATCGAAGCGTATAAGAACGACTATCCGCCGGACTACAACGAAAAACATGAAGAAGAGCTGACCGCGAAGCAGATCTTTATGCAATATGTGCTGCCTAATAAACTGTTGTGGTACATCGCGCTGGCGAACGTGTTTGTCTATCTGCTGCGTTACGGCATTCTCGACTGGTCACCGACCTATCTGAAAGAGGTGAAGCACTTCTCGCTGGATAAATCTTCCTGGGCCTATTTCCTGTATGAGTACGCCGGAATCCCCGGCACCCTGCTGTGCGGCTGGATGTCGGACAAAGTGTTCAAAGGCAACCGCGGTGCGACCGGCGTATTCTTTATGACACTGGTGACCATCGCCACGATTGTCTACTGGATGAACCCGGCAGGTAATCCAGGCGTCGATATGGCCTGTATGATTGTGATCGGCTTCCTGATTTACGGTCCGGTGATGCTGATTGGCCTGCACGCGCTGGAACTGGCGCCGAAAAAAGCGGCAGGTACGGCGGCGGGCTTTACCGGTCTGTTTGGCTATCTCGGTGGTTCAGTAGCGGCGAGCGCGATCGTGGGCTATACCGTTGACTTCTTTGGCTGGGATGGCGGCTTTATGATTATGGTCGGCGGCTGCGTAATGGCAGTGATCCTGCTGGTAATGACCATGCTGAGCGAAAACAAACACAAGCAACAACTGCAGCAACAGCAATAATACGCTGTGGGTGACCAGCAAATACTGGTCACCCGGTTATTGCATCAGGCAAGAAACAGCTTGCGCAGGTAGCGCGGCACCGCATCTTCACCGTTGGACCCAATCACTTCCAGCTCCGGCAACAAATCTTTCAGACGCTGATGCGCGTTGCCCATAATGCAGCCTTTCCCCGCCATCGACAGCATCTCTTTATCATTCATACCGTCACCAAACGCGACGCACTCTTTCAGCGAGTAGCCGAGGGTTTTGGAGACCGCTTCCAGCGCATGGCCTTTCGACACGCCACCCGCCATCACTTCGAGACAGGTTGGCATGGAGAAGCTGACATTGACCCGGTCGCCCCAGCGCGCCAGCATCGCCTGCTCCAGCGGCAGTAATTTCTCCGCGTCATCACAGGTGAAGAACACTTTGCTGATACCGTCGGTTTCCAGCATACCCGGCTCAAACAGCGTGTAATTAAAGATGGACTCGCGGAAATAGCGCTTCTCTTCCGGGCGATGACGGTTCAGATACCATTCATCATTGCGATAGACGTTAGTCAGAATATCCGGATCGTTGTATTTGATGGCAAACAGATCGTTAGCAATATCGGCGTCAAGGTTATGGCTGAACACCAGCTCACCCGCCATGTTGTGGACGCGTGCGCCGTTGGACGTGATCATAAAGGCGTCGATGCCGAGACCATCGCGCATCTGACCCACATCGATATGGTGACGCCCGGTGGCAAAAACAAAATGGACGCCGCGTTCGGTTAATAACTGCAGTGTTTCGCGGGTGTAGGGCGTCAGACGGTGATCGGGTGACAACAGCGTGCCATCGAGATCGGATGCAACAACGTGATACATAATGCTGTCAAACCTCTGGTTGGAAAATGACATCAGGCGAACCTGACAGAACTCTGAGTAAGGTTGCTAACTCTGCCGCGCGAAAAACTCCACGATGGCATCTAAGGCTTCGGCACGCATATCGTCCCTTTCGAACAGGATCTCGTGGCGCGCGCCGGCAATAACCCGCGGTTTTCCTCCGGCACAGGGATGGCCCGCCGCCGCCATCGCCTCGCAGAACAGATCCTGCGAGCGATTATCAACAATCTTATCCTCCCCCGCCTGCAACAGCAGTATCGGCGTCTGGATAGCGGCCACCTTGCTTAAAATATTTTTGCCCGCCAGCACCCCTTCACGCACCCAGTGATAGGTTGGGCCACCGACCCGCAGGCCAGGGTCATCCGCGTAAAAACGCAGATTACGGCGATAGCGTTCACGGCTGTGGGTCAGCATATTGATGCCAAACGGCCGCGCGCGCCACTTACCGGTGCCCAGCGCATAGCCTTCGCGCAGCGCCGGACGTTTTTCCGTAAAGTCGAGAATCCGGTTCGCCATCCACGCCGGCAGCGGCAGATAAATGCCAAACATTGGCGAGGCCAGCGCCACCGCATCCAGCGCCTGCGGCTGGCGAGCCAGAAACAGCGCCAGAATCGCGCCGCCCATCGAATGTGCCAGCCCAAAACGCTGGTTATATTTGGGATTGTCGGCGATTTCCCGCTGCCACAGCGCTTCTAAATCATCAACATAGTGTTCGAATGCCGCCACATGGCCGCGATGTGAGTCCCGCAGCAGACGCCCGGATCGTCCCTGACCGCGGTGATCGATGATGATCACATCATAGCCGCAGTGAAACAGGTCGTAAGCCAGCTCCGGGTATTTCACGTAGCTTTCAATACGTCCCGGCACCAGCAGGATCACCTTATTATGTTGCGGAGCAATGAAACGCACATAACGTATGGTGATATTTTCCACGCCCGCAAACTCGCGCTCTTCCCGGCGATGCCAGAAATCGAGCAACGGTCCGGTGGCGAATGCGGCGAAGGCCTGTTCACGGGTCGGCCAGCCATTTTGATGCTTCGTCATCGGCAGGTATTCTCATCGGCGCCAGGCAGGCTTATGCAGGCCATAGCAGATCGTTCGACAATGGCGTATTGTGTCATAATTCTGCGCACTCAGGGAGTTTTACCCATGACCATCGAATGGTGGCTGACTTATTTATTAACCACCTGCATTCTCAGCCTGTCGCCCGGTTCCGGTGCGATCAACACTATGAGCACCGGTATCAGCCATGGTTATCGCGGCGCGGCGGCGTCCATCACCGGTTTGCAGGTCGGGCTTTCCCTGCATATTGTGCTGGTCGGCATTGGTCTTGGCGCGCTGTTCTCCCAGTCGCTGCTGGCATTTGAAATTCTTAAGTGGGCAGGTGCGGCGTATCTGATCTGGCTCGGTATTCAGCAGTGGCGATCTGCGGGCGCAATCGATCTCAATGCGGTATCCCAGGCAATGCCACGGCGGCGTCTGTTTCGGCGTGCGGTGCTGGTGAATCTGACCAACCCGAAAAGCATTGTGTTTCTCGCCGCGCTGTTCCCGCAATTTATCCTGCCGCATCAGCCACAGGCAGCGCAGTACCTGGTGCTGGGCGTCACCACCGTGGTGGTCGATATCATTGTGATGATCGGTTACGCCACTCTCGCGACGCGTATCGCGCTGTGGATTAAAGGTCCGCACCAGATGAAACTGCTGAACCGGATTTTTGGCGGGCTGTTTATGGCGGTAGGGGCGCTGCTGGCCTCGGCGCGGAAGATTGCCTGATCTTTTTTGCTCTCCCGCATACCGTGCAATCTCTTTATCCCAATCGCTGACTGTGTAAGGAATCCTCGCTGTCATACCGAGACTGCGCAGGGAACACGGTCAGCGGGAAATAATCAGGTGAATGCCGAACCCCGCAAACAACACCCCCGCCACGCCATCAATCCATTTCGCCAGACGCTGATAACCACGACGCATCGCTGGCAGCGCAAACACCGAAGCGACAATGCTGAACCAGCAGAAGGTTTCAACAATAATCAGCAGGAAGATGCCCCAGCGCTCCGCCGCCCCGACGCTATCGCCGACAAACAGTGAGAACACGCTCCCAAAGTAGATCACCGCTTTTGGGTTGGAGAGATTGGTTAAAAACCCTTTCAGGAAGCTGCGGCCGCCCTGCGGTAACGCCACCTGCACCTCTTCAGGCTGCACTGGCTGCTTATGCTGCTGACGCGCAGAACGCAGCAGTTGCCAGCCCATCCACAGCAGATAAATCCCGCCGCCTGCCATAATAATCTGATGTAACCAGGCCATTTTTTGCAGGATCAGGTTCAGCCCCATCAGCGCCACACCGGCCCATACCACGATACCGAGAGTAATCCCCAGCACACCCAGCATCGCCTCTTTACGCGAACGGCTGACTGCGGTTTGCGAGACAAAGAAAAAGTCCGGACCCGGGCTCATCAGCGCCACAAAATGCACCAGCGCAACGGTAAGAAACAGCATTAACATTAAGATTCCATCCTGAAAATAGAGGGTTGTACACCAGACATATTACTCATCATCGCCATCGACATGCTCCCTGATCATCACCATAAATGGCTTACCGAAGCGTTCCAGCTTACGCTGCCCGACGCCGTTTACGCTCAGCATTTCGGAGGCCGTCAGCGGCATCTGCTCGGCCATCTCGATCAGGGTGGCGTCGTTAAACACCACATAGGGCGGAATATTCTCTTCATCAGCAATCGCTTTACGCAGCTTACGCAGTTTGGCAAACAGCTTGCGATCGTAATTGCCGCCATAACTTTTCTGGCTGCTGCTTTTGCTCTTGATGGTTACCAGACGCGGCACAGCCAGCATCAGTGGCGCTTCACCGCGCAGGATCGGCCGGGCGGCTTCGGTCAGCTGCAACGCCGAGTGCATGGCGATATTTTGCGTCACCAGCCCAAGGTGAATCAGCTGACGGATCACACTCACCCAGTGCTCGGTGCTGTGTTCGCGGCCAATGCCATACACCGGTAACTTATCGTGCTGAAACTCACGGATGCGCTGGTTATTGGAACCACGCAGCACCTCAACAATGTAGCCCATACCAAAACGCTGGCCGACGCGGTAAATGCTCGACAGCGCTTTTTGCGCCTCCACCAGCCCGTCATAACGGCGTGGCGGATCGAGGCAGATGTCGCAGTTATCACACGCCTTCTGGCGTCCTTCGCCAAAATAGTTCAGCAGCACCAGACGACGACAGGTTTGCGCTTCGGCAAAAGCCCCCATCGCATTCAGCTTATGACGTTCAATCTCTTTAAGTTGTCCCGGCGCTTTCTCTTCAAGACAGCGGCGCAGCCACGCCATATCGGCCGGATCGTAGAACAGCAGCGCCTCGGCAGGCAAGCCATCACGCCCGGCGCGACCGGTCTCCTGATAGTAGGATTCAATATTGCGCGGAATATCGAAATGCACCACAAAGCGCACGTTCGGTTTGTTGATGCCCATGCCAAACGCCACGGTGGCGACAACAATCTGCAGGTCATCGCGCTGGAACGCTTCCTGCACCTGCGCGCGATGAACATTGTCCATGCCAGCATGATACGCGCCAACACTGAGCCCACGGCTCTGCAGACGCGCGGCGGTATCTTCCACTTTCGCCCGACTGTTGCAGTAAATAATCCCGCACTTGCCGCGCTGATCCTGGACATAGCGCAGCAGCTGTTCTGTGGGTTTAAACTTCTCCACCAGCGTATAGCGAATATTCGGCCGGTCAAAGCTGCTGATCTGAATCAGCGGATCGTTCAGCTGCAGCAGGCGGACGATATCGTTACGGGTGGCTTCATCAGCGGTGGCGGTCAGCGCCATCACCGGCAGCGTGGGGAACCGCTGGCGCAGCTGACCTAACGCGCCATATTCCGGGCGGAAATCATGCCCCCACTGCGAAATACAGTGCGCCTCGTCCACCGCCAGCATCGCCGGATTCCAGTGGCCGAGACTGTCGAGGAAGTTGTCCATCATCAGACGCTCAGGCGCGATATACAGCAGCCGGATACGTCCGCTACGGCAGCCGGAGAAGACTTCCTGCTGCTCTTCGCGGCTTTGCGTTGAATTCAGGCAGGCCGCCGCCACGCCATTGGCCAGCAGTTGATCGACCTGATCTTTCATCAATGAGATTAACGGCGACACCACCAGCGTCAGCCCCTCACGCACCAGCGCCGGGATCTGATAGCACAGGGATTTACCGCCGCCGGTCGGCATCACTACCAGACAGTCGCGCCCGCGCAGTGATGTCTGAATAATGGTTTCCTGACCGGGACGAAACTGCTGGTAGCCGAAGGTCTCCTGCAGCACCTTCTGCGCCAGCGTTTCATCATGCTCGTTGCTTACTGCCACCGTTGACACATCGTCCCCGTTTATCTCAATGAAGTGTGAAAGGGTCAGGCTGACCTGACCCGGCATATCAGAACAAATCGTTCAGGGTGACACCCACACCAAAGCGCGTCTGATTGTGGTTATAGTCAATTAACGACTCGCCGTAACCACTGAACACCTGAGTGTAGAAACGGACATGATCGCTGATTGGATAGCTCCACGCCAGCTCTGCACCGCCGTAGCCAGTGTTCCAGTTATAGTTGCCCTGCACGCTGAAAATGCTGTCGCCGACCATATAGCCCAGCTTCAGACGACCATAGCCCATATATTTGGTGATATCCGGGTTATCATCGTTGTTGGCATTTTCCGACAGACGGTACCAGGGTTTCACTTCCGCGAGGAAGTTGCCGTTCTCCGCCATCAGTCGCGCGTAGACGCGGTTCCAGCTGCGTGATGTTGGCTCCGAGCGGCCATTCGACTGATGGTTCAGACCCAGTTCCACATCGCGTAACGTCCAGCCTGCCAGGCTGTAGTCCGTGGCCCAGCCGAGGAAAACCTGCGGCTCATAATCGGTTTCGCGGAAAGGTGATGACGCGCCACGATTCGACAGCTGCCACCAGGAACGCTGGGTATAGGATGCCGCCAGAACCGAGTTATCGCCAAGGATACCGCGCCACAGCGGGAACGCCAGGCTGAGCTGGAATTTTACTTCATCTTTTTTCGCTTTATCAGACCAGTTGTAGGTCTCGATCGCTTCGGTATTCAGATCGCTGGTGAGGGTGTAAAGTAAGTAGTTATTTTCATACGGATACAGCACAAAAGGATTGTCATGCTTCTCCAGCAGGTTAGCGATAATGCTACCGCGCACCGCCGGGGTATCGTGAACATCCTTCATGGTCGCTTCCTGCGCCAGAGCCAAAGCTGGCAATAACATGGCCGTTGCCAGCAGTCCCCGAAACATACGCATAATCTTCTCCAGTAAGGCAAGCGCTGCAAAGTCAGATGAATAAAAGCACGCCATTCTACACAGAAAAGTGGCGCGGCATTAGCGCTGATTGCTGAAACTGGAAAGCCGCTCGACAGAAGCATAAAATACACAAGTTATTAACATTTCAACGGGCGTACTGACGCTACAGGGAACACGCACTATGTCAGGAAATATCCTGGATCAGGACGCCGCGCGTCGTCTGATTGGTGACATTTTTGTCTATGATATGCCGTTTAACCGTGCGCTGGGTTTGCAGCTGACGCGGCAGGAGCCTGATTATGCCGAGCTGAGCTTTGCTAATCAGCAGATGCTGGTCGGCAATGCCGCACAAACCATCCTGCATGGCGGGGTAATTGCTTCGGTACTGGATGTTGTGGCCGGGCTGGTGTGCGTCAGCAGCGCGCTGACCCGCCAGCACAGCATCACGGAAGAGGAGGTGCGTCAGCGCCTGTCGCGTATGGGAACCATTGATTTGCGCGTCGACTATCTGCGTCCGGGACGTGGCGAGCGCTTTATTGCCAGCTGCAGTCTGCTGCGCGGTGGAAATAAAGTCGCAGTGGCGCGCGCAGAGCTGCATAATGACGCCGGTCTGCATATTGCCAGCGCGACAGCCACTTATCTGGTTGGCTGAACGTGTGCACAATACTACCCCCTCCCCCATAAAATGGGGGAGGGTTGGGGTGGGGGGAGTTGCTGCCGACGATCTCAGTCGCGGTTCCCCCCTCCTGGCCTCCCCCCGTGAAACGGGGGGAGGAACAGTTCAGCAATCCTGCTAAACATAGCGATTAATTTACCGAGTTTTTATGAATAACCCGTCAACACGTCAGGGCGTGCTTTGCGCACTGGGCGCTTACTTTATTTGGGGTATCGCCCCGGCCTACTTCAAACTGATCCAGCAGGTTGCGCCAATCGAGATCATGACTCACCGCGTGATCTGGTCGGTACTGTTTATGATCCTGTTGATCACCATCAGTCGTAACTGGCGCCGGGTGCGCAGCATACTGCAGCAGCCGCGCAAAATAGTGCTGCTGGCAGTATCGGCACTGCTGGTCGGCGGCAACTGGCTGCTGTACATCTGGGCGGTGAATAACCACCATATGCTGGAGGCCAGCCTCGGTTACTTTATTAACCCGTTGCTGAATGTACTGGTTGGCATGGTCTTTCTCGGCGAGCGTTTTCGCCGTATGCAGTGGATCGCCGTACTACTGGCTGCCTGTGGCGTGCTGGTACAACTGTGGAAATTCGGTTCACTGCCGGTAATCGCGCTGGGGCTGGCGGTAAGCTTCTCCATCTATGGCCTGGTGCGTAAGAAAATCGCCGTCGAGGCGCAAACCGGTATGCTGATCGAAACCCTGTGGCTGTTCCCGCTGGCGGCGATTTATCTGTTTGGCATTGCTGACAGCAGTACCAGCCATCTGACCAGCAATCCACTGTCACTCAATCTGCTGCTGATTGCCGCCGGGGTCGTCACTACGGTTCCGCTAATGTTGTTTACCTCCGCCGCGAATCACCTGCGTCTGTCGACACTGGGTTTCTTCCAGTATCTTGGCCCGACGCTGATGTTCCTGCTGGCGGTCACCTTTTACGGTGAGCAGCTCAGCGACGATAAGCTGGTGACCTTCGCCTTTATCTGGGCCGCGCTGGCGCTGTTTATCTGTGATGCGCTATATACATTGCGCCGATCACGTCCGCGCGTAGCGTGACAAAAAGCGTGCCAGCGCCGGACCGGTCAGCAGGATGGTGAACAGGCGCAGCGTCTGTATCGCCATCACAAAGGCGATATCCACGCGGCTGCCCGCCGCAATAATCGCCACGGTGTCCAGCCCGCCCGGGCTGGTCGCCAGATAAGCCGTCAGCAGATCGACATTCAGCAGCTGTGTTAGCATCCACGCCAGCCCGCCACACAACAGCATCAGCCCGATAATCGACAGCAGCATTTGCGGCAGCGTGCGCAGCGCCAGCATGAAAATCGGTTTGGTAAAACGCAGGCCGACGCTCCAGCCAATCAGTGCATAGGCCAGCGCCAGCAGCCACTCCGGCACTTGCAGTGACATCACGCCACTGGCATGCAGCGCCGCGCCACAAAATGCCGGTAACAGCAACGCGCCTGACGGGATGCGAAACACCTGACCCAGCCATGCGCCGCCAATAGCGACCGCCAGCGTGGCGGCAAAACGACTATCAAGCGGCGGAAACCAGATTAACGATGCGGCGTGTTGCGCCTCATCACCCAGCCCGATGCGCGCCACCACCGCTGCCGCGGTGGCGACAAACAGCACGCGCAGATACTGCATAAACGCCACCAGCCGCACATCGGCGCCATACTCTCCGGCCATTGCGACCATCGCCGATGCTCCGCCCGGAGACGATCCCCATGCGCCGGTTGGCCCTGGCAGGTCGCTAAAACGCACCAGCAGAAAACCGGACAGGCCGCTGGCGGCCAGCGTCAGCAGCAGCACGGCCAGCACCACTGGCCAGTCGCTGATGAGCGGTGTCAGAATCGAGGGTGACAGGCTCTGCGCTATCATGCAGCCCAGAATGGCCTGCGCCAGAATAAACAGTCGTTTATCGATACGAACGGTGGCGCCAGCAAGCCCCATCACCACGCCGACAATCATCGGCCCGAGCAACAGTGCGGCGGGAATATGAAAATATTGCAGCGCAAAACCCAGCAGCAGCGACACGCTGAGCAAGATGCACCATTGCACCCTGAGTGACAGCTGTTCCATATAGAGCAAACTTGCCTTTAGAAAAGAAGAGGTTATAAATTACGCGGATAGCAGCCGATGTGCCAGTAACAATTGCAGATCAGGCTGCCAGCAAGCCTGGATCCGGGAATCGGGGCCGTCGCGTATAAACCCCGTGCACGCTGGACCTGAAACCGGGCAGCAACGCAGAAACTCAAAACGCCGGGAACACGGTCAGCGAAGGAAAGCGTCGCGCGCCATGGACGGCGCGCGCCGAGCTGTCATGGATGACAGATTTTGCGTCTTTCCGCAGCTGACCGTGTTCCCGGCGCAGGCTTGGTGCCACAGCAAAGCCCGCTTACACTATCCGGGATTCGTCATCAGTCGGTGATGGTTACAGCCATTTCTTACGTTTGAAGTAGGCGTAAGGCGCCAGTCCGGCAAGGATCATCAGCGTAATCGCCCCTGGATAACCGAAGCTCCATTTCAGCTCCGGCATAAACTCGAAGTTCATCCCGTAGCTGGAAGCCACCAGCGTTGGCGGCAGGAACACCACGGATACCACCGAGAAGATTTTGATGATGCGGTTCTGTTCGATATTGATAAAGCCCATCGCCGCCTGCATCAGGAAGTTCACTTTCTGGAACAGGGATTCGTTATGTGGCAACAGTGATTCGATATCGCGCAGGATCTCACGCGCCTGCTCCAGCTGAGTCGCAGGCAGACGCGCCTTGCGCACCAGGAAGTTCAGCGCGCGCTGGGTATCCATCAGGCACAGGCGCACTTTCCAGCCGATATCTTCCAGTTCCGCCAGCGTCGACAGCGCACTGTCGAACTCGTCGCCCTGCTGCCCTTCCATAATCACCCGGCTGAGCTTTTCCAGATCGCTGTAAACGTTTTCGATCTCATCCGCCAGCTGTTCGATTTTGGTTTCAAACAGATCCAGCAGCAGCTCATAAGCATTGCCATCCATCAGCACCTGGTTACGCGCACGCATGCGGTAAAGGCGGAAAGCGGGCAGTTCGCGCTCGCGCAGAGTGTAGAGTCGGCCTTCACGAATGGTAAACGCCACCGTGGAGTTACCGGCATGATCTTCCGCATCTTCATAAAAGAAGAAGGAGTGAATATGCAAGCCATCTTCATCTTCGAAGAAACGCGCCGAGGCTTCGATGTCTTCCAGTTCCGGGCGGGTAGCCAGACTCTGACCCAGTTCGGACTGAACTCGCTCACGTTCACCCTCTTCCGGCTCCACGAGATCCACCCACACTGAAGAGGTCAGTGATTCGGCAGCCTCATCCAGCTCCAGGCGGGACAGACGGTTATGGTCCAGTTTAAAGGCGCTCAGCATAGCAGTACTCCCAATTGCAGTAACAAATGGGACATTGCGCCGGAACACAGGAAACGACAGGCGTTTCAGTCAGTGATCGCGCTGACTCATGCGACGGGAGAAAAAAGAGGTCGCCGACAACCACAAAGGCTACCAGCTAGAAGAAGAGGATAGCCTTAGGCGTTGTACCTGAGTAACAGGTTATTGAGCCAGCATCGACTGGGTGTGTCCAAGGCGAATGTCCTCTTAGGGTAATCGTGGGCGCATGTTACGCTGAGACGAAAAAGGCGTCAAGCAGCCCACTTAAGCGGCAAAGTGTCAGACCGTTTCCAGGCGGGCATACGCCGCCACCAGCCATTTAATTCCCTGTCCCTGGAACGCGACCTGCAGACGACTGTGTTCGCCACTGCCTTCCATATTGACGATAGTGCCTTCGCCAAATTTACTGTGACGCACCCGCTGACCCAGCGCGAAACCGCTGTCATTTTGCGTCACCGGCGTGCCGAGACGCTGATGACTAACCGGGCGACTGACGCTGGCACGCAGGCGCACTTCGTCGACACACTCCACCGGCAACTCGCCGATAAAACGCGATGGCCGGTGATACACTTCCTTACCATAAAGTCGGCGCGTTTCAGCATAGGTGAGCGTCAGCTTCTGCATTGCGCGCGTCACGCCGACATACGCCAGCCGCCGCTCCTCTTCCAGCCTGCCGCCTTCATCCAGCGACATCTGGCTGGGGAACATCCCCTCTTCCATGCCGACGATAAACACCTGGCTGAACTCCAGCCCTTTCGCCGCGTGCATGGTCATCAGTTGCACCGCGTCCTGCCATTTGTCCGCCTGCCCTTCACCCGCTTCCAGCGCGGCATGGGAGAGAAACGCCTGCAGCGGCATCAGGTCTTCGTCTTCATCCTGGTAGCTATACTGCCGCGTGGCGTTGACCAGCTCCTCTAAGTTTTCGATACGCGCCTGGCCTTTTTCGCCTTTCTCCTGCTCGTACATCAGCCACAGCCCGGAATCTTTGATTACCCGGTCAGTCTGCACATGCAGCGGCAGTTCGGCGGTTTCCTGTGCCAGCGCATCCACCAGTTCACAGAAACGCTGCAGCGCCGATGCCGCACGCCCTGCCAGCACTTTTTCCTGCAACAGCACGCGTGTCGACTGCCACAGCGTCAGCTGGCGATCGCGTGCGGTCTGGCGCACCACATCCAGCGTACGATCTCCAATGCCACGCGTCGGCGTATTGATCACACGTTCAAATGCGGCATCGTCATTACGGTTGGCGATCAGGCGCAGATAGGCCAGCGCATCCTTGATTTCCTGACGTTCGAAGAAGCGCATGCCGCCATAGATACGATAAGGCATGCTGGTTTGCAGCAACGCCTCTTCCAGCACACGCGACTGGGCGTTGCTGCGATAGAGGATGGCGCAGTCATTCAGCGCGCCGCCGTTTTCCTGCCACACCTTGATGCGGTTGACGACAAAACGCGCTTCATCCAGCTCGTTAAAGGCGCAGTAGAGCGAAATCGGTTCGCCATCGCTGCCATCGGTCCACAGCTCTTTGCCGAGGCGACCATTATTGTTGGCAATCAGCGTGTTCGCCGCTTTCAGAATATTATTGGTCGAGCGGTAGTTCTGTTCGAGGCGAATGGTTTGCGCGCCCGGGAAATCATTCAGGAAACGCTGAATATTCTCCACCTGCGCGCCACGCCAGCCGTAGATCGACTGGTCGTCATCGCCCACGATGATCACCTTGCCGGTATCGCCCGCCAGCATGCGAATCCAGGCGTACTGGATATTGTTGGTATCCTGGAACTCATCCACCAGAATATTGGTGAAGCGTTCGCGGTAGTGATTGAGAATATGCGGTTTGTTCAGCCACAGCTCGTGGGCGCGCAGCAGCAGCTCGGCAAAATCCACCAGCCCGGCGCGGTCACAGGCTTCCTGATACGCCTGATAGATACGCAGCCAGGTTTGCTCGATCGGGTTGCCATAGCTTTCGATATGTTTCGGCCGCAGACCTTCATCTTTTTTGCCGTTGATGTACCACATCGCCTGACGCGCAGGCCACTGCTTCTCATCAAGGTTCATCGCCTTCATCAGGCGCTTCAGCAGGCGCAGCTGATCTTCGCTGTCGAGGATCTGAAAATCCTGCGGCAGATTCGCGTCAAGATGGTGGGCGCGCAGCAGACGGTGCGCCAGACCATGGAAAGTGCCGATCCACATCCCGCCCTGGCTGGTGCCGATCAGCTGTTCGATACGGTGGCGCATCTCCGCCGCCGCTTTGTTGGTAAAAGTCACCGCCATCACCGAGAACGGCGAACAGTTTTCCACTGCCAGTAACCAGGCGATGCGATGCACCAGTACGCGCGTCTTGCCGCTGCCTGCGCCCGCCAGCACCAGCAGGTTGCTGCGTGGCGCCGCCACGGCTTCGCGCTGTTTGTCATTCAAACTGTCTAGCAGGTCAGAAACGTCCATAAGCACCATTCAGGCAGGGAAAACGCCATTGCGTTTTACTGGATATATTAACAGCTATTATACCAGCGCAGTCAGCGAAGCCAACTGTGAAATTTCCACATGCGGTAACAGGCGCGCATCAGCGATATGCATCAGGTTACCTTCGCGCAGATTAATCCAGCAGGATTGCATGCCGCAGCGCACGGAACCGGCTACATCAGTGGTGAGATCGTCTCCCACATGCAGGATATTTTCCAGCGGAATACCGAGCTGCTCTGACGCCAGCTGGTACATATCGTGGAACGGCTTGGCGCGGCCGTGCGGGCCAGCGCGCAGAATAAATTTAAAGTAGCCGTCGAGGCCAAACAGATGCGGCTGCGCATTGCCATTGGTGATCGCCACCAGCGGCACGCGCTGCGCCAGCGCCGCCAGCGCCACGTGCGTCTCCTGCGGCACATCGATCTGGCTGCGCCAGTGATCGAAATGTTCCATGACCTCACGCGAACCGGCTTGCGCCTGCGCCGCCGTCAGTCCGACATTCAGCATCGCCGTTTCCACCGCGCGCCGCCGCCACTCTGAGACATCGTGATAAATCTCCGGCTCCTGCACGCGCAGCTGATCCCGCAACGCCTGATAAGCATCGAGAGAGAAATCGTTCAGCGCCGGATGATACGCCTGCAAAAATGCGTGTGACTCTTTCTGCGTGCGGCGAATCACTTCATGATTGTCATACAGGGTGTCGTCAAGATCGAAGGTAATGGCTTTAATCGGTCGCAGAGTGCGATAAAAATGCATCAGGATTTTCCTCGTTTCGCACGGGGATGTGCAGCATCGTACACCGATGCTAAATGTTGAAAGTCGAGATGGGTATAGATTTGCGTGGTCGACAGATTGGCATGGCCCAGCAGCTCCTGCACCGCGCGCAGATCGCCACTGGACTCCAGCATGTGGGTGGCAAACGAGTGGCGCAGCTTGTGCGGATGAATATGGCTGTTCACCCCCTGCTTCACGCCCCACTCTGCAAAGCGTTTCTGCACATTACGCGCGGAAATACGTTTGCCCTGGCTGGACAAAAATAGCGCGTCATCTTCCGGCGCAAAAAACTCGCGCAGCGTCAGCCACTGCTCCACCCAGCGCACCGCGGTCGCGCCAATCGGCAGACGCCGCTCTTTACTGCCTTTCCCCACCACCCACACTTCGCCGGAGGCGAGATCGAGATGGCGGCAGTCAATACCCACTAATTCCGCCAGACGCAGCCCGGCGCCATACATGATTTCCATCATGGCGCGATCGCGCACCGCCAGCGGATCGTTAAGATCGATCTCCAGCAGCTGGTTCATATCGTCGACATCAATATTTTTCGGCAGATGGCGCGGCGCGCGCGGGGTGGCGATGCCTTTCGCCGGATTGGCTTTCAGTTGTCCCTGGCTCACCAGCCAGTCAAGAAAACTGCGCAGCGCCGACAGCCGTAACGCCAGGCTGGCGGGCTGCAGGCCGGCACGGCGACTGCGCGCCGCCAGCGAACGAACCTGCGCGGCATCAAGCTTCGCCCAGTCCGTTACTTTCATCTCATCCGCCAGCGCGATCAGTACGCTGAGCTGATGGGCATAATTCTTTTGCGTCAGCGGACTCAGCTGCCGCTCCACCTTCAGATAACGCAGGAAGCCGTCAACGGCAGGCTGGAGCGGCGAGGCGCTGCTCATTCGCGCTCAATCCAGCGCGACAGCAGCTCCGGCAGCATCAGCGCCAGATGTTGCAGCAACAGGGTACCCATACCGGTCTGGTAGTGTTGCTTATCCCGGCTGCTGAAAATCAGCACACCAAGATCGCCCTGTTCACCCATCAGCGACATCGCCACCGAGCCAATCGCTTTCGCCTGCGGTAACAGCAACAGTAACTCCGGCCCGTTCAGGCTGCCAAGATAGTGTTGCTGTTTCCCCAGCCGCTGAATGCGCACCTGTTCAAATGCCTGCGGCGCGAGCGCCAGCTGGGTGAAGTTCGACGGCGCGCCAATACGCCATTTATCGCTGAACAGTCGCACATTGGCGCCAGCGAGGCCCAGATCGCGCGCCCAGCGATGCAGGCGGTTGAGCATCTCATGCAGTGTCGGGGCGGTCGCCAGCGTGCCCTGCAGCGCCAGCAAACGATCAAACAGCTGGTGATTGGCGGTCGCCTGCTCCATCAGCAGGGTGATCTCCTCTTCCAGCTGGGCGATGTGGTTGCGCTGACGCGCCAGATGCCACTCCACCAGCGACACGCTGCCGCGTACCGGATGCGGGATCACCATTTGCTCAACCTGGCGTGCATTACGGATAAAGAAATCCGGATTCTGCCGCAGATAGTCACTCACTGCCTGGTCATCGAGCAGCACCAGGCTGTCCGTCTGTTCCCCGACCTGTTTCATAGATGAATAAATCCGTCGTAAACGTGGGTGGCTGGCCCGGTCATAAACAGCGGATGCCCTGGCCCTTTCCAGGCGATATGTAAGCTGCCGCCCGGCAAATCAACCCGCACTTTTTCAGCCAGCAGCCCCTGCTGAATGCCGACCGCGACTGCCGCACAGGCGCCGCTGCCGCAGGCCTGAGTTTCGCCCGCGCCACGTTCAAAGACGCGCAGGCGGATGTGTTCACGGTTAACCACTTCCATAAAGCCGACATTGACGCGTTCCGGGAAGCGATCGTGGCTTTCCAGCACCGGACCCAGGGTTTCCACTGCCGCGGTTTTCACGTTTTCCACCTGAATCACGCAGTGCGGGTTGCCCATCGATACCACGCCGCACATTACCGTCTGCTCGGCGGCGCGCAGCAGGTAGATATTTTCTGCTTTATTGGCGCGGAACGGCACCTGCTGCGGTTCGAAATTCGGCTCGCCCATATTCACCCGCACCAGCTCTTCGCTGTTGACGCTCAGTACCATGCGTCCGGTCTGGGTGCTGACGTGAATATCACTTTTGTTGGTCAGCCCTTTCAGGCGTACAAAGCGAGCGAAACAGCGCGCGCCGTTGCCACACTGCGCCACTTCGCTGCCATCGGCGTTAAAAATGCGGTAATGGAAATCAAGATCGGGATCGTACGGTGGTTCGACGATCAGCAACTGATCGAAACCGATCCCCAGATGACGATCCGCCAGACGGCGAATCAGCTCCGGAGAAAAATAGACATTCTGCGTCACGGCATCAACAACCATAAAGTCGTTGCCCAGGCCGTGCATTTTGGAGAACTGCATTCTTTGCTCCGCCGGTTGCGCCATAAGTTACTCTGTCAGTCAGCTATACCCGGTTGGGCAGGAGTGGAGTTCTCAGTCGTTTGCTTCTGTGGCTGCTGCTGCGGTTTATCGTTTGGCGGAAAGTACAGCGGGCCTTTTAAACCGCAGCCAACCAGGCTGGTTAATGCCAGCGCGATTGCCAGCTGGCCGATGATTTTTTTCATTCTCGTTCTGCTCAATGATGACGTCTTATAGTGTCTTATCATCGCAGCTGAATACTGAAAAGCAATAAGAATTGATGAATCTGTGTCTGTGATGAATGAACCAGGCAGCTGTGCTGCCTGGCCGAGGTCAGGACACCTGCTGGCTGCGGTCCCTGACCCCCAGATAAAGCTGTAATCCCTGATACTCAACCCGCTCGTTGAAGGTAAACCCAGCTTTTCTCGCCTGTTTTAGCGACGTCTGATTTTCCGGCAAGACCAGACAGCAGACAGGACCAGGAAAATGTTTCTCCTGCCAGTGCAGTATCGCGCACTTGGCTTCATAACCGTAACCGTAACCGTGAAAGTGGGAATGCAGGATGGTCCCCACTTCCAGCATGACGGGTAACGACGGTGTGGTTTCGCGCCGCAAATCGAGAAAACCGATTTCCCCAACAAAAGCCCCGGAAGCCTTCTCTTTAATCGCCCAATAACCAAATCCAAGCCCGGCCCACGAGCCACGATATTGCAGCCATGTTGCCCAGCATGCTTCCTCGCTGAGCACGCCAGGCGGAACATAGCGGGTCGCCACCGGATCCTGCCAGAGTCGTAACATATCAGGGAAATCTTGCAGTGTATGGCCAGTGAGAATCAGTCTTTCTGTTTCAAGCGTGGGTATCAGATTGTTCATTTCCCCTCCCGTACCGTGGCGTCAGAGCTGACCGGTTGGTTTGTCAGATAGCGTTTCAGCGTCACCCGATCGATTTTACCCGTAGCGGTTTTCGGCAATTCATTCATTAAGGTAAAGCTGCATGGATACATATAAGAGGGCGCCAGCTCGTGGAGCCGCTGCTGGACAGTGGTCAGGCGCTCACCGGTCAGCACCAGGCAGGCATGCAGCGTAGCGCCATATTGGTTATCCGCCAGTGGGATAATCGCGGCTTCCATCACTCCCTGAATAGTGGCCAAAATATTCTCCACTTCACCCGGTTCTACGCGATAACCGCGTGTCTTGACCATATTGTCCATCCGGCCAAAGTAGCGCAGTTCCCCCTCCTCACTGTGGCAGCCATAGTCTCCAGTCCGGCATAACAATGTGGGGTAACCATGAAACGGACTACGAATCAGCTTTTGTGCCGTCAGCGCATCATCGTTGAAATAGCCAGCGAACACCGTACTCCCGCGCACCAGAATCTCCCCCATCACGCCCGCCGGTAATCGCTTCAACTGCTCATCAACAATATAAATCTCTGTATCAGCCACCGGGTAACCGATCGGAATATTGTCGCCGTCCTCTGGCAGCGTAGTGAGATGGTGGCAGGTGACAATATTGGTTTCTGTCGGCCCATAAATATTCGCGACTTTGGTCTGTGGCAGACACTGCATCACTTTGCGTAACCAGGAGGCTGCAAAAGGTTCACCGGCGTATAGCATAAGCCGCAGACTGGGAATATTTCGCGTCAGCTCTCCCTTGTTCAGCCAGCGAATATAAGCAGAGGGCACGGTATAGACTACCGTGACGCATCGATCACGCATATATGACACGACATTTTCCGGCGTGTTGATGAAATCTTGCGGAACAATGACCAGACAGGCGCCACTGAGAAAGGTGGTGAAAATATCAAATACCGAGAGATCGAACTGCAGCGGCGCACGGCTAAAAATGCGGTCGTCAGGTTGCAGCGCAAATTCATTTTTCATCCAGACGATAAAAGCGCAGGCATTACGATGGGTGAGCATAATGCCTTTCGGCGCGCCGGTTGAACCGGAGGTGTAGAGAATATAAGCGATATCATCGCTGAGGCGGCGCGCATACTGCCGCGCGCGGATACCGGCATCCTGCTGTTGCGCAATGCTGTCGAGACAGCCAATGCCGATATCTTCCCGTTCCGGCATCATTACTCTGTCCTGATAGCGCCGCTGCACCAGAATGTTTTTGAGTTGTGCGCTTTCGGCCAGCGAAGCAATCCATTCCGCAGGCGCGAAAATATTGACAGGAATATAGATAATACCGGCGTACAGCGCGCCGAGCATGGCGCCAATCGCGTAAGGAGAGACATCGGCCAGAATACCGATGTGATCGCCACGCTGCAGACCCGCATCACGATAATAGTCGTAATAACGCCAGCTAAGCGCTTCGATGTCATCATAGCGATATTGCACCTCGCCATATTCGATGGCGGTGCGGCTGGCATGCGCCTGAAAACTGTCGTGCAGGATCTCCGCTAAGGTACTGCCCACCAGGAGCTTCATAAAACGTCCTTTGTTGTATGAGGAACAATATCGATAGTCAGCACGCCAGTATTCTCCTGACTGGCATCGGGCTCGACGTTAGCAATAATGCCGCATAACTGCGGCTCAGGTTCAGTCAGGCTCTCCCCTAACCAGACGATCGACTGACGCCGCCATTCTGTCGTCTTCGCTCTCACAATCAGTTGCTGAGCGTTACGCTGCACTATTTCCACCGGCGTCTGCAGATATTGCATCAGGCCGTTGGTCGAGACATCCCCGGTAAAACCACACAATATCTGTTCGTCCCGCCAGCGAGGATGCTCCGCCGGAGAGAATATTGCCATTTCTGCGCATGATCCTGCGCGGTAGCGCCGGCGCAGGGCAAAACCAAACTCCGCTAACAGCTTTTCAAGATAGTCAGGATGATAAGCCAGAGAGTGAAGACCATCCTCTGACACGATCGTTGTTCCCTGCCCGGAGTAGCTTACGGAAAGATTGCGGCAACCACATTTTTCATAGTAATCCCGCCGTATACGCGTATTTTCCTCATCAGGTAAAAAGCCCGAGATAATAATATCCACATTCATTCCCGCCAGCTGCTGTAATACCCGGCGGGGGCACGACATATTACCAAAGCAATTAAACGGGAAAAGAACACAAAACCGCTTGCTGCCGTCCGGATCACTTTGCTGCAACAGTTCGCGCAAATGGTCAGCTGAGTGTGCTTCAATACGGGCTTTTTGCCGGGTAAGCGGTGCACACACTGCCAGGCGTACTTTACCGAGCGTCACTAACCATTTCACCAAATCGATGCCGCAATAGTTAATATTTTCCGCCAGCACCAGAGGAAGATAACGACCATAGCCACAGCCAATTTCAATAAACTCGTCCGTATTCATCCCCTGATGACGGAGATATTGCGTGATCAATTCCCTCTCTGCGCATAAATAGCTGTTTACCACGCTGGTCAGCGAATTGGTATCAAACATCCGCCAGCCGCTTTCGCAGGCGTAAAAACGTTCTACATCAGTGGTAATGGGTACTGTACTCATTGACTTAGCCCTTTTATTGCGCCACGGGAAACAGGGCAATTCCTTGCTGCTGCCATTGCCGCCTGATGTCATCAAATATATTCAGCACATGATCAATCTGCTCTTCGGTGTTAAATGCTGTCACCGTCAGACGCAACGCTTCTTTACCTTTTGGCATCGTAGGGTAAGGGCACGAGGTGAGAAATACACCACGCTCGTAAAGGTAACGTGAGGCGCTAATCAGCGTTTCGGTATTACCCGCCCAGACGGAAATAATCGGGAATGAGGTATTATTCATTACGTAAAAGCCCTGTTCACGTAATCCGTTGATCAATCTCACACTGAGCTGATGCACCCTGAGACGTCGTGATTCACCGACAACAGGCAGCAAATCCAGTGCTGCATCCAGCACGCCAAGGCAAAAAGGTGTTGAAGGATGGGTATAATCAAGCGGCCTGGCATAGGCCATTAAAAATTCTTTCATATCCGGCGTCACCTCAGCAAAAGCCGCCGCCGCCGCCAGCCCCTTCGCCGTGCCCGCCACATACATTGAGTAATCGGTATTGAGTCCGCTGTGCTTGACGATACCATTACCCTTCGTGCCATAGCTGCACTGGCTATTTTGCTGTTCGCCGATCAGACCAAAACCATGGCCATCATCAATGTAGAGTAAAGCCTGATAATTTTCCGCCAGCGGGATCAACTGCACCAGATCGGCATAATCACCGGTCATACTGTAGACACCATCGACACAAATCATTTTGCGCGCGCAGTGCTCATACTCCTGCAGAATCTTTTCCAGCGCTGCCATATCACCCTGAGGAAAGCTTCTCAGCACAGCGCCCTTATCACGCGCCATCTGCGCTGCCTGATACATGGTGGCGTGGGCTGACTTATCCAGAATAATCAGATCGTCTTTACGAATCAGCGCCGGAATAATACCGATACTGGCCAGGGTAGTGTTGGGGAAAAGCAGCGTATCTTCGCAGCCAATAAAATTGGCCAGTCTTTTTTCCAGATGCGTAAAGAGTTCATGGTAGCCCATCAGGCGTGCTCTGCTGGTATGCATGCCAAAAGATTTGGCGGCAGCAATGCCACCATTCATCAGGCTGTCCTGATCGAGATCGAAGCCAAGATAATTACAGGATGCAAAATCATATATTTTGTTACCCTGATGATCCGTTAAGACACGACCCTCTACAGATTTAATCCTGACATTATATTGCTGACTGCGTTTGAGTACGGTTAACAATGGGTCGCGGGTTTCACTTCCTGCATAGACAAATAAATTTTGCGACATAGAGATTCCTTCTCTCAGATTTATTTAAGAATGGACTGATTAATACAGCAAATGACACTTTGCCGTGGTGAAAAGTAAATCATCGCCTAAATATTTCTGTCAAGAAAAAGATAACAATCAAAAAATGAGCGAATACCAAAGAAATAATTCCATTAAATATATTACCGCAGATTACAGCATTGATTTCATCACTAATAAACATCAAAAGACACAATTAACATAGAAAATAATAAATAGAATTAAAATAGGCTTTAGTTTTTCATTGCCAGATACAGCGAAAGAATAAATACTTATTGGGCATTTATCCTGAGAATGAGGTTATATGAAAATAAATATACTGATAGCAGCTTTTTTGCTAATTATTTTCTACTTTTTGAAAATAATCAACCTGATCATTATCGGAAACTGCCGCACAAAGTTGCGTCAGGGTCTGGCTACGAAATGGAATAACCTGCAAGCGTTCATCTACCTGCACAATCTGGTAAAACTGCGGCAAATTGAAATTGATAAAGCTGGAGCCGTAGGTAAAGCGATCGTGTGACGACGAGTAGAAGCGGCTGACGTCACGCACCAGCTCCTCTTTGCTGCCTTCACAATGGTGGTAAGTCTCGATGCGATTGCTCTCATCAAGGATATAGATATTGAAACCGTGATCGTCGCTGGTGTCTTCAAAGAAGAACTGAATAATGCCCTCGCTGGCGTAACCATTGACCACGTTTGGCAAACGCGTTTCCGTTTCCACTTTAATCGACAGGCCATGCAGTTTGTTATTGGAAATTGCGCCGTAGAATTCCACCGCATTTTCCAGCTTCTGCACCGACACCCCCAGCCTTTCAAAGAACAGACCCCAGGTCTGGCCAGCCACACGCAACGCTTTGAAACGCCCTGGATCCTGGCGGGTGCTCGAGAGGCGCAGTTCCACACACTCCGATACCAGCTGCTGAACGCGGGTACGAATCAGACCGCGCAGATGCTGGCTGTAACAGAACACCTCAACGGCATCCGGCGGCGCGGCATCCTGATGCATTTTGCCAAGAATGGTTTTTAGCGCTTCGAGCATTGCCGACTCACCGTTGAAATGCAGCGTACGCACTTCATTCCATGAGTTACGGTACAGCAGATCGATACTGCCAACTAAACACTGCTGCTGCTGGCCAAAGCTGAACACGTCCAGCTTACGGAAATCAAAATGCACCACCTGGTTACGGAACGCCGCCGTCGGGTCATATTCCAGATTAACAATAATCGCCAGATGACGGATTTCACACGGGCTGTACAGCGCTTTTGGCGTCGGTGCCGGCAGACGCAGCGGGAAGTGATGCGACACATCGGCCACCAGCTCCTGCAGACGCGCCAGATCGCAGATTTCATTGCCTTTAATATGCAGACGGGTTTTTTCCGTCAGCAGACCATTGAACCACGCCCACGCCACCAGCTTATTCAGATAGCGGTTATATTCCAGCGGCTGATGGCTGATGATGGATCCCATATCCGGCGACTGGTTATACAGATACCAGCCCGAACGGTTGGCGCGGCCATTGGGGACATGAATAAAGGTCAGATGCGATTCGGAGAGATCCGGCGAAATCTGCGGATTCACCAGCGTGACCTTACCCGGCAGCGCTTCAAATGCGGCATACAGCTTACGGGTCAGCACGCCGATATCCTGCGGGCTGGCGCTGACGCTTAAGTTGTTACGGCGGGCGAAGCGAATCAGGTTGCGATAGCTCTGCATCATCGCATCCAGCAGTTCATTGTGCGCTTCCCGCACCTGGCCGATTTTCCAGTCGGCGCGGCTGTCGAGCATCGCCAGACGCGCGTTGTCCCAGCCCCACTCTTTCACCAGCTGACTGAGAATTTCACGCCGCCAGCCGCTTTTTCCGCCGTCCTGCGACAGCTTTTCACACACTTTCAGGTAGAAACAGCGGCGCACCAGATCGAGACGCGCGTGGTCATCAATGCTGGTCAGATAGTGCGTCACGCGCTCCAGCATCATGCAATACGGGTCGAGACCGAAGGAGACGATTTCGCCATCATGCAGGCGCTGTTTGATATCCATCGCCAGCAGCCGCGTCTCCGGGTACTCCCAGGAGTACGCTTCCAGCAGCAACGTTTTCAGCACTGCTTTGTAAGGCGAATCGATACTTTTATACAGCTGCCACAGGCTGGCGCCGAAATATTCTTCCGCCGACAGCGTACTCAGGCCGCCGAGATCCAGCCACTCATTCGGCGTCAGCACACCCTGCGAATAGAGCGACATCACATAGTCGTCGTAATGCTCTTCTTCTTCGCCCGGCACCATATTCCACAGAATACGTTTGCCTGCCATGCGCACCGCGGTGCGGTAGAATTCATCCAGCAGTAAGATATGTTGGGTGGAGCCGCAGTCTTCACCGCCGAGACTGCCACTCTCATTGTGACGGAAACGGTTCTCATCAATCAGGAAGAAGCTGACTTCCACGCCCATCGAGGCGCACCATTTTTGCAGCTGGGTACATTTTTTCTGCAGACAAAGGCGCTCTTCATTATCGAGCCAGGACTGATGACAGACCCAGATATCAAGGTCAGAGGTGGTGTTCTGCCCGACGGAAGAGGTGCTGCCCATCGAATAGACGCCGGTAATCGGCCGCTCGCCGGGCGCAGGCATCACCACCAGCGAACCTGATTTCTCTTCTAAATCATGGATATAGTTAATCTGGTCTTCATCAGGCGCAAAGAAGCTGATGCCATGGGGAACGTTACCCGCGAGGTAACCCGGCATCAGCGGATGATGATAGTGCAATAAGGTCGGCAGCAGACTGTAAACCTGCTGGAAAGCAGGTCCCATCGCAGCCAGCGCGCGATCGACACGCAGCTGGTTGATGGCATCAAGTCTCTGTTTCAGTGTCTCAATGTAGAGGTACAAGACGTCTCGCCTGATTATCCCAGTGTTGAAAACAAACCCGGTTTCCGACATCCGCCACTTGCTCTAGATATATTCGGGCGAATAATTGCTGGAAACGTGATCAATCTAACACCTGGCAGATTGACCGTAAAGAAAGTTGCGCTACTACACAGTTTAGCACGTTTTACGTTCAATCAACCTGCCGGATGATACTCGCATCCCAGACACACCGTTGTAAAAACCGTGGAAACTGACAGCATTCCCGTATCAATGATAGGATAATCAGTGAACGATCAAAACGGTAACAAGCATGTTAGACAAAATTTTAAGAATTGCTACCAGGCAAAGTCCGCTGGCTTTATGGCAAGCACAATATGTACAACAGCGCCTGATGGCCTGTCATCCGGGGCTGCGCGTCGAGCTGGTGCCGATGGTGACGCGCGGTGATGTCATCCTGGATACGCCGTTAGCCAAGGTGGGCGGCAAGGGATTATTCGTCAAAGAACTCGAACTGGCGCTGCTCGAACAACGCGCGGATATCGCCGTGCATTCAATGAAAGATGTGCCGGTTGATTTCCCGGACGGCCTGGGGCTGGTGACGATTTGCGAGCGTGACAACCCGCTCGATGCTTTTGTCTCAAACCGTTATGACTCGGTTGATGCCCTACCGCAGGGGGCGATTGTGGGCACCTCCAGCCTGCGCCGTCAGTGCCAGCTTAGCGCTCGCCGCCCGGATCTGCAGATCCGCTCACTGCGCGGCAACGTCGGCACGCGTCTGGCGAAACTGGACGCTGGCGAGTATGACGCGATTATTCTTGCTGTCGCCGGGCTGAACCGTCTCGGGCTGCAAGACCGTATTCGTCAGGCCATCCCGGCGGAAGAGTCGCTGCCTGCCGTCGGCCAGGGCGCCGTCGGTATTGAGTGCCGCCTCGACGATCAACAGACGATTGATCTGCTGGACGCACTGAACCACGGCGCTACCGCGCTGCGCGTGAAAGCCGAGCGGGCGATGAATACGCGTCTTGAAGGCGGCTGCCAGGTGCCGATTGGCAGCTATGCAGTGCTGGAAGGTGATACGCTGTGGCTGCGCGGTCTGGTCGGTTCGCCGGATGGTAGCCAGATGATCCGTGGCGAACGCCGTGGCCCACACGCCGATGCGGAAAAAATGGGCGTCTCGCTGGCCGAAGAGCTGCTTGATAACGGCGCACGCGCGATTCTCGCCGAAGTGTATCAGGGGAAACCGCCACTATGACGATTCTGGTCACCCGTCCGTCACCTGCTGCTGAAGAGCTGGTCAGCCGCCTGCGCGCGCTGGGTCGGGTTGCCTGGAGTCTGCCATTAATTGAATTCACTCCCGGGCGCGATCTGGATCGCCTGCCGCAGTGGCTGGCTGAACTCTCCGCCGGGGATTTTGTCTTTACGCTGTCGCAGCAAGCCATTCATTTCGCGCAGCCGCTAATACGCCAGCAGGGTTTAACATGGCCCGCTGGAGTGAACTATTATGCTATAGGCCGCAGCACCGCCCTGGCGATGCACACCGCGACGGGTTATGCGGTGGAGTATCCCCATGAGGGAGAAACCAGTGAAGTGCTGATCCAGTTCCCGGCGCTGCAGCGGGTGTCCGGCAAGCGCGCGCTGATTTTGCGCGGCAACGGCGGCCGTGAATTGCTGGCGGAAACGCTGACTGCGCGCGGCGCTGAGGTGACATTTTGCGAGTGTTATCAGCGCTGCGCCAAATATTATGATGGCCTGAGTGAAGGCCGTCGCTGGCGCGATCGCGGCATCGACACCGTGGTGGTGACCAGCGGCGAGATGCTGCAACAACTTTATACGCTGTTCCCGGATATCGATCGTCAGGAATGGTTATTGGGCTGTCGACTGGTGGTCGTCAGCGAACGTTTGGCTACCCTGGCCAGGGATTCTGGCTGGCAGGATATTATCGTAGCCGATGGGGCTGATAACGACGCGCTGTTGCGTGCGTTACAACAAACTTAAAAATGGGATGTGCCACAATGACGGAACAAAAAGACTCCTCCGCCATGGTTGAAGAGACCACCCCAGCGGCAGAAACCGCCGCATCAGCGGACAAAAAACCGCCACACCAGGCGAAAAACAGAGGCGTCGCTCTTGGGGCGCTGGCGATAGTTATCGCACTGGCGCTGGGTGCCGGACTCCACCTTCATGCTCAACATCAGGCGCAGCAACAAAATGCCGCCACCCAGGCGCTGGCCGATCAACTGGCCGCCCTGCAGCAGCAGGACAAAAAAGACAAACAGCAGCTAAGCGAACAGTTGGCGGCGCAAACCAGCGCGCTACAGGCGGCCGGCACCCAGCTGGCGACCACCAGCCAGCAACTGGAAGAACTAAAAGAGAAAGTCGCCACCATCTCCGGCAATGACTCGCGCACCTGGTTACTGGCGCAGGCGGACTATCTGGTGAAACTGGCAGGTCGAAAATTATGGAGCGACCAGGACGCCACCACCGCAGTAGCCTTGCTGAAGAGCGCCGATAACAGCCTGGCGGAAATGAACGATCCGAGCCTGATCGAAGTCCGCCGCGCGCTGACCCAGGATATCAGCAACCTGGCGGCGGTCAGCCAGGTGGATTACGACGGGATTATCCTCAAGCTGAACCAGCTGGCGAATGGCGTGGATAACCTGCGCCTCGCTGATAATGACAGCGACACCTCGCCAATGGATGAAGACAGCGGCGAACTCTCCTCCTCGCTGCACGAGTGGCGGCAGAACCTGGTGAAAAGCTGGCACAAGTTTATGGATGACTTTATTACCGTGCGCCGTCGCGACAGCACGGCAGAACCGCTGCTGGCCCCCAATCAGGAAGTCTACCTGCGCGAAAATATTCGTTCGCGTCTGCTGATCGCCTCGCAGGCGGTGCCGCGCCATCAGGATGAGACCTATAAAGCATCAATCGATACGGTATCGACCTGGGTACGTGCCTGGTATGACACCAATGACGCCACTACCAAAGCGTTCCTCGCCCAACTGGATGAGTTAAGCCAGCAGAGCGTGTCGATGGATGTGCCGGAAGCGCTGGAGAGCCAGCCGCTGCTGGATAAACTGATGCAGACGCGGGTACGTAACCTGCTGGCGCAGCCGTCGTCCGGCACGCCGCAACCACAGGGAGAATAAGCATGTTAAAAGTGTTTTTGCTTTTTCTTCTGCTGATTGCTGGCGTGGTGATTGGCCCGATGATTGCCGGTCACCAGGGCTATGTGCTGATCCAGACTGACAACTGGAATATTGAAACCAGCGTCACCGGGCTGGTGATTATCCTGATTCTGGCGTTGCTGGTAATCCTGGCCGTCGAATGGCTGCTGCGACGCATTTTCCGCACCGGCGCCAAAACCCGTGGCTGGTTCCTGGGCCGTAAACGCAGCCGTGCGCGCAAGCAGACCCAGGCGGCGCTGATGAAGCTGGCGGAACGCGATTATCAGCAGGTGGAGAAACTGCTGTCACGTAATGCGGATCACGCAGAACAGCCGGTGGTGAACTATCTGCTGGCGGCGGAAGCGGCTCAGGAGCGTGGTGATGAAATGCGCGCAAACCAGCATCTGGCGCGTGCCGCCGAGCTGGCGGAGAGCGATCAGCTGCCGGTAGAGATCACCCGTGTGCGTATTCAGCTGGCGCGTAACGAAGATCATGCTGCGCGCCACGGCGTAGATCGCCTGCTGGAAGTCGCGCCGCGCCATCCTGAAGTACTGCGTCTGGCGGAGCAGGCTTATATCCGCACCGGCGCGTGGGCATCACTGTCCGATATTTTACCAGCGATGGCGAAAGTACAGATTGCCGATGAGCATCACCGCACCGCCCTGCAGCAACAAGCATGGCTGGGTCTGATGAGCCAGGCAATGGCGGAACAGGGCAGTGAAGGCCTGAAACGCTGGTGGCAAAACCAGAGCCGCAAGACCCGTCACGAGACGGCGCTGCAGGTGGCGATGGCGGACCATCTGATTGCCTGTGACGATCATGAAACCGCGCAAAACATCGTGCTGGAAGGGCTGAAACGTCAGTATGACGAACGGCTGGTGCTGCTGATGCCACGGCTGAAAAGCGGCAATCCGGAGCAACTGGAGAAAGCGTTGCGCCAGCAAATCAAACAGCATGGCGCCACACCGCTGCTGCACAGCACGCTCGGTCAGCTGCTGATGCAGCATGGTGAGTGGCAGCAGGCCAGCGAAGCGTTCCGTGAAGCGCTACAACAGCGCCCTGATGCCTTTGATTATGCGTGGCTGGCGGATGCGCTTGATCGTCAGCATAAACCCGAAGAGGCGGCGCAGATGCGACGCGATGGGCTGTTACTGACACTGAAGAACAACCCCTGAACGCCACCTCATCACATCGTTAAGCCGGGCTCGCCCGGCTTTTTTACGCCCGCTGATCGCAGGCAAAAAAAAACACCTGCCAGAACGGCAGGTGTAAATATCAGGTCGGTAAGACAACCGATTGGTGCCAGACTCAACGTAGTGTCCAGGATCCAATAAGGTTAAAAACGATATTGGCTGGCAGGACAACTGGCACCCTAAATTGGCTCTGCATCATTCCCAGGTTTATGAAGCATACGCCAACATAAGGGGTGGAATGAGCATCTACAGGCATAGTATTGCATATTGCATGCCAGTATGGCACTTCCCCACTTCTGGATTTTAAAAAGCATTTACTTTCAGTAGATTACTACTTCACTGCCGGTAAGAGTGGCGCAAATTATCTGTCGTCAGAAAGCTACAGCAGGTCAGCACGGCGTCGTCAATTGGCGACAATGAGTGTGAAATTATTAAAATAACATTAATAACAATGATTTATATGTCACAAGATGGAGACGCACCTCATTTTACTGCATGAAAAACAGACGACTGAGCGGTAAGGAAGCAGTGATGCTGTCGCGTCGCACGGATAAATAGCAACATCGGGATGAAGACGCGATTCACGTGAACGGAACGACACAGCGGAGAGAAGAACAGAAGCGAGATGGCGAAAAAGTGGGGAAAGCTACAAACGTAAAAAGCCCGCTTTTTCAAGCGGGCTTTTCGAATATGGTCGGCGAGAGAGGATTCGAACCTCCGACCCACTGGTCCCAAACCAGTTGCGCTACCAAGCTGCGCTACTCGCCGATAAGGTACTGCATGTTCTGTTTTGCATTGGTGCGAAGAGAGGGACTTGAACCCTCACGTCCGTAAGAACACTAACACCTGAAGCTAGCGCGTCTACCAATTCCGCCACCTTCGCGTACCGTGCAAAATCTGGGGTGGCTAATGGGACTCGAACCCACGACAACTGGAATCACAATCCAGGGCTCTACCAACTGAGCTATAGCCACCACTGAGTACTGCTTACTAACTCTAACTAAACCAAAACCCGGTAATATTACCACCGCAGCTCTTGCGCACAAACTTAATGGCGCGCCCGACAGGATTCGAACCTGAGACCTCTGCCTCCGGAGGGCAGCGCTCTATCCAGCTGAGCTACGGGCGCGTAGCGCCGTTGCGGATGTGCATACTACGGATGTGAGCCCATACTGTCCAGTGCTTTTTTCACAAAAAAACGCGTTTGATTACGCTTTGTGCATTATGTCGAAGCAAACGGCAATTTTTATCCCACTACTGCACAGAAAAGCGCCGTAATCGCGACAATGCAGGCAAAAGCTACAGCTGACCGCGCAGATGATAGTTGAGATATTTCAGCAGTCTGAGCTGGCGACGCAGGCGACTCGGTTGCGAAATCAGGCGGTACAGCCACTCCAGCCCCAGATTTTGCCAAATCAGCGGCGCACGTTTGATATGGCCGGTAAATACGTCATAAGTCCCGCCAACCCCCATATACAGCGCATCCGGGTAAAAAGCCTTACAGTCCCGCATCAGGATTTCCTGTCTGGGTGATCCCATCGCCACCGTCACAATCTTTGCGTCGCTGGCGCGAATACGCGCGAACAGCGCCTCACGATCGGCCGGTGTAAAATAACCATCCTGACTGCCGACAATCTGCACATTCCACTGCTGACGCAGCTTCTCTTCCGTTTGCGCCAGAATCTCTGCTTTACCGCCGATCAAAAATACCGGCGTTCCCTCACGCCCGGCGCGTTCCATCAATGCTTCCCACAAACTGGCGCCCGCGACGCGCGCGACCTGTGCCTGCGGGTACTTTTTCCGTACCGAACGCACAATACTGATGCCGTCAGCGTATTTATATTCCGCAGCGTCGATCAACTGATACATTTCGGCATTGCTTTCGGCCGTCAGCACTTTTTCCGCATTGATCGCCACCAGCGTGCCGGTGCGCAACTGGCCATCGTTGTAGATAAAATCGATACAGTGCGCCATGTCGCGAAAGCCATACAGCGACAGGCCCCTGATTTGATACTGTGGCGCAGTGGTTATAACGTCCATTCCAGTCCTTTCACAACGATGATGAGGGTGTTGCAGCCTGCTGTACCGCCTGCCGGGAAGTTCGCTGGCGAATCAGCCCCGCGCGATCAAATAACCAATAAAGTAGTTTAGCCGCCACCACGCAGACGCCAAAAATAACGCAGAAAAACACCACCCGCGAGGCGAAAGCATCCAGCCCTTCACGCGCCAGCACGATCATGTTAAATATCGCGCCGAAACAGAAACTTTGCAAAATAGCGGCTTTATAGCGGTTGCTTTCTCCCTTGCCGAGTTCATACAACCAGTCAAACCATTTGATAATCAGGCCGACGCCAATCGCGCCCAGCGGCAGGAACAGCACGCCACCCATCACCAGCAGCGAACCAATCAGCGTTGGCGATATCGCCAGCCCCGAATGATTATCCAGCACTTCCCAGGTAAAGTAGTTCGCGCTGTTTAACACCAGCCCCGGCCGGTCATGCCATAGCCAGCTGGGGATAAAGACGTAGAAATCACGCACAATCGGCGCCAGCCCCTGAAAATCGATCTTGTCGTAATTTTGCAGCAGCAGAGCAAGGTTTTCCCATGGCGAGAAAGTATCACGAGTCAGATACAGGAAGGTGTAAAACGCTTCCGCGCCGCTGACATCAAGGTTATAGCGACGCAGCGCCAGCCAGAACATACCGACAATCCCCACCATCCCGGCGACCGCCAGCATCCACAACGAAATCCAGCCGCGAATAATGCCGATAAACAGAAACAGCGCAAAAGCGATAATGATATTCGCACGCGTACCGCCGACCAGCGCATAGGTCAGCAGGCCAAAGCCGACGGTAGTGACAAGGAAGAATAGCCAGGCGCGCGGACTCTGGCGCAGGAAGTACACCACCAGCATCGCCGGGAGAAAGAAGTAAAAGAAGCGTTTCAACGCCACACCAGACACTTCACTGGAGAAGATCTGGTTATACGCCTGCAAACGGAACAGCAGTAAACCGTTGTGCATAAAGAAAATACCGACAGTCAGTAACGCCACCAGCGCCAGCAGCATCCAGCTGAGATGCGCCTCCACCCGGTTAATAGTGAAGACTTCACGCCGCGGCTGGCTGGAAGGCGCACGTAAGCGGGTTTTATAGCTCACGTAATAGATGCCATAGAAGCCGCTGGCAGCCAGCATCGCCTGCAGCAGGTACTCTGCAGGCACCACGGTGACATCAAACTGGAACACCAGAATGCTGGTCAGTGGAAAACCGAAAAAGAAGGTCAGCAAAAACAACAGCGAGAAGAAGACGTTAAAGCTAAATCGCACCCGGCGGAATTCACGCCATGTCAGCGTCAGAATAAAACCAACCGCCAGCAGATATACCACCAGCAAACCACCAAATTGCAGCAGACTCATGCGATCTCTCCTTCCGCCAGCGTTAATGCCTGTCGCCAGCCGGCAATAAAGGCGGGGTCGAAGAAGGCGATGCGTGACTTATCCAGCAGGCGCAGCTGACGCTGTGCCTCGGTAACCAGTCGCTGATCGAGGGTATCACTGTTAAACAGCACCGGCACCTGCTGCTCCGCCAGATCCTGCCAGAAAGGGTTTTCCCGGCTGAGGACGAAAGGCACATTCGCCTGAATCAGCAGGCACAGAGTGCCAATACCCTGCTGACGACGGAAAATAAAGTAGCCCAAATCGCAGCGGGCAATCAGTTGCAGATAGGCGCCAAAATCGAGTTTTTCGGTCAGCAGTTGCAGATTGTCATGACTGAATAAGCTCTCTGCCACCTGACGCACACGGGCGATATACGCGTCGTTATTCTGCGGATAGCCAAGCGGCACCACCACCTTCACCTGGTCGCCGAACTGCTGGTGGATCGCCTGCAATGCCTCAATATGACGATTACTGACATCGCCGGAATTTCCCACCAGAATCGTAAATGGCCGTGTTGCCGTGTCTGCGGGTGCGGAGTGCGACGCCATACGCGTCGGGAAATAGAGCAACGATGCTGGTGTGCGTGGATGGCGCAACTGGTAATGGCTGATATCACCGCGGGTGGCAAACAGATGCCCCACCCTTCCCTGCGCCAGTCGGCGTAACAGGTAGAACAGGCGAAATTTCAGGCTTGACGACTCTTCATAGAGATCCGCGCCCCAGACATGCCAGCAGACCTGCGCCGGGCGCAGTTTACCGGTCAGCATCGCCAGCCATAACTGTGGATTAAACTGGCCGTGGAAGAAAAAGCGCGTCTGCCGCTGGCGCGCGCGGGCTATCACCGCCTGCGCCAGCGATTTTTTGCTGCTGAACAGTTCAATGTTCAGCGCGCTGAAGGCGGCAAACACCGCGCCATCCTGTGCCACGACCATAAAGTGGCGCGCAGCCGCGGTCGGTTGCTCAACGCTCAGCACATCATTAAAGAAACGCAGGACCGTCAGGTTGTGATGGGGTATATCCGATCCCAGTACGTGAATCAGTGTAGTCATGTTCGTCGACGATAAATAAGAAACGCGCTACAGCAGAGCGCAAAATAAACCACATAGGTTGCCAGATAAGCCTGTGCCGCACCTGTCGCACCATATAACGGAATCAGCCAGTGCGAAAAAGCGGTCAGCAATAAAAACTGGCTAACTTCAGTCAAAATATAAAAACGTAGCGACGCTTTGGCGATCACCAGATATCCGAAAATATAACAGCCAACCTTCAGTACATCGCCGGGCAGCTGCCAGGCAAACAGATCGCGCATGTCACTGAACTGACTGGAAAACAGCAGCCAAATCGCCACGTCACGCAGTAACCAGACGCAGAAACTGACCGCCGCCAGCACTGGCAGGACAAAGCGCAGCGTACGAAATATTTCAGCAGAGATCTCCGCTTTGTTATCCAGACGAGCCAGCGTCGGCAGTAACCAGACGCTGAATGTGGCAGTGATAAACTGCAGATAGGCGTCAGAAATGGTGGTTACACCCTGCCATAAGCCGACCTCTTCCCAACTATAATGCGCCGCCAGCAGATTACGCATCATCACCCATGCCACTGGCAACGTCACCGAGGTGATTAGCGCCATCAGGGTAAATTTCGCCAGCCTGGACGCCAGTTCACCATGCCATTGCGGCAGTAAATAGCGCAGCGGCAGATGGTCGCGCCTTGCCAGTAACACCGCCGCAGGCAGGACAATCAGCGCAGGCACCAGCGCCAGCCCTACCAGCGCGCCGCTGTAGCCGCCAATGCGATAGCAGGCGTAATAGGCAATCACACCTATCAGACTGCCGGCAATCAGCGCCAGCGCATTACCGCGCGCATCGCGGAATCCCTTCATCACCGCCAGCGACAGGTTCGCCCAGGCAATCCCCATCTGCAGCAGCGCCAAAATACGCACCACATGCTGATAATCCTCATGACCAAACAGGGCAATACTGATCGGCTGCGCCGCCAGCAGAAATACCAGCGCCAGCAGCGAGGAAAACGCAAGCACCATTGACGACGCGGTTCCGATGACGGCGCGCAGCTGCTGTGGCTGCTGCTGATACTCGGCGACATATTTAGTGACGCCATTGAAGATCCCCGCCCCCGCCAGTACGCCGAGTACGGTGATCAACTGGCGAAAGTTACCCGCCTGCCCCACGCCGGAAGGACCATATGACAGTGCCAGCAATTTAATCACCAGCAGACCGGCAACGATTTTTACCAGTGTGGATGCGGCTGTCCATACCGAAGCTCTGGCCAGCGACATATCAGCGGAAAAAGCTCAGCAGCGAGGAAATAACCGTGTTCTGGTTATTGTCCGATAAGTTATAAAACAGCGGCAGACGCAGCAGGCGCTCACTTTCAGCGGTGGTAAAGCGATCGTGGTGATGCAGGCGACCAAAGTGTTTTCCGGCTGGCGCGCTGTGCAGCGGGATATAGTGGAAGACGGCAAGAATTTCCGCCTCTTTTAACCAGTCGATCAGTTGCTGACGATCGTCATTATCACGCAGCTTGATATAGAACATATGCGCGTTGTGCTGACAGTACGCAGGGATCGACGGCAGCGTAATGCGGCCACGCGCCGCAATCGGCTGCAGTGCATCATAGTAACGCTGCCACAACCGCAGACGCTGGTCGTTGATACGCTCTGCGGCTTCCAGCTGTGCCCATAGGTAGGCCGCCTGCAGATCCGCCATCAGGTAGCTGGAACCAATATCGTGCCAGGTATATTTATCCACCTGACCACGAAAGAACTGGCTGCGGTTGGTGCCTTTTTCGCGAATAATCTCTGCGCGCTCCACCAGCGCCGCATCATTGATTAGCGTCGCGCCACCCTCACCGCCAGCGGTGTAGTTTTTGGTTTCGTGGAAACTGAAACAGCCGATATGACCGATGGTGCCCAGCGCCCGGCCTTTGTAGGTCGACATCACGCCCTGCGCCGCATCTTCAATCACGTGCAGCTTATATTTTGCCGCCAGCGCCATAATGGTATCCATTTCGCAGGCGACGCCAGCGTAATGTACCGGCACAATGGCACGCGTACGCTCGGTGATGGCCGCTTCAATCAGCGTCTCATCAATATTCATGGTGTCCGGGCGGACATCGACAAACACTATCGTCGCCCCGCGCAGCACAAAGGCGTTAGCGGTAGAGACAAAGGTGTAGCTCGGCATAATCACTTCATCGCCGGGCTGAATGTTGATGAGTAACGCCGCCATTTCCAGCGAGGCAGTACAGGATGGCGTAAGCAGTACTTTTTTACTGCCAAAAGTCTGTTCCATCCACTGCTGGCAGCGCCGGGTAAAACCACCGTCGCCGCACAACTTACCACTCGCCATCGCGGACTGCATATATTCGATTTCAGTACCCACCACCGGTGGCGCGTTAAATGGAATCATTGGATTACCTGTATAGCCAGTAGGCGGTGCTGTCCAGTTGCGCACCGCAGGCAAGATAGAGCCGCATGGCGGCGAGGTTACTGAGCTGAGTGGCTACCTGCAGGCGTGAAATCCGTCGCGCCTGGCACCAGTCCGTTGCAGCATGCATCAGCCGCTGGCCGACACCTCTGCCGCTGGCATGCGGCAGACGCGCCAGTAAGCCGATACGCGCCGCGCCTTCGCCCAGTTCGCGCAACGACACAAAACCTTCCAGCGCGCCCTGTTCATCCACCGCCAGTAAACACTGGTGGTCGAAGGTGCCACGCACGGCGTTTTCGATCCATTGCGCATAAAAACGACCGCTGGCGTCGGATGGATACCAGGGCGCGCGAAAACGACTCTGTGCAAACAGCTGACTTGCCGCCGCGCGCAACGCGTCGATATGCTCCACACGGGCAATACGGATCCCCGGCTGACGCTGCGTGGCCTGAATCACCAGTGAAAAATCCGCCTCCCCCTCCACCAGGCGAAAACCGATCGCGTTCAGGGCGTCGATCTTCGCCGTCTGATGGCTGGGGACGCGGGCCTGCAGCAAATCATACTGCGCCAGCTGCGCCTCGCTGAGCGACTGTGGCACGCTGAAATCCAGCTGTGCACTATTGCGCGCAAAAAAGTGGTTTTCCCACTCCAGCGGTTTAACTGCGGCGAGAACGGGCATTTAGCAGATCCAGCAAATATTTGCCGTAGCCGGTTTTTTCCAGCGCCTCGCCAGCGCGACGTACCGCATCATCATCCAGCCAGCCGTTACGCCAGCCGATCTCTTCCAGACAGGCGACTTTAAATCCCTGACGTTTCTCCACCGTTTGCACGAAGGAGCTGGCCTCAATCAGGCTGTCGTGCGTGCCGGTATCCAGCCAGGCGAAACCGCGTCCCAGCAGTTCTACCGTCAGCTCACCGCGTTCCAGATACATTTGGTTAATTGAGGTAATTTCCAGTTCGCCGCGTACGGAAGGTTTCACTTGCTTAGCGAACTCCACCACCCGATTATCATAGAAATAGAGACCCGTCACTGCCCAGTTAGAACGCGGTTGCGCAGGCTTCTCCTCCAGCGACAGCGCACGGAAGTTATCATCAAACTCCACCACGCCAAAACGCTCCGGGTCCATTACCTGATAGCCGAATACTGTTGCACCTGCGCTGAGCGCTGCAACATTTCTTAGTTTTGAGCTAAACGACTGACCAAAAAAGATATTATCCCCTAATACGAGACAGCAACTATCTTCACCAATAAACTCTTCGCCAATGATAAAAGCCTGTGCCAGGCCATCCGGGCTGGGTTGTTCAGCATATTGCAGATTGATACCAAACTCTTCACCATTGCCCAGCAGGTGCTGATACTGTGGCTTATCGAGCGGCGTAGTAATAATGAGAATATCGCGGATACCGGCCAGCATCAGCACCGAAAGCGGATAATAAATCATCGGCTTGTCGTAGACGGGAAGCAGCTGTTTTGATACGCCGCGGGTAATCGGATGCAGACGCGTACCCGAACCGCCAGCCAGAATAATACCTTTCATTGCCCGCTCCTTACTGATTGCCCGCGCCGGGTTTCAGACCCAGACGTTCGAGTTTATAACTGCCGTTCAGAACATTTTGCCACCAGCTTTGGTTTTGCAAAAACCAGTCAACAGTCTTGCGCATACCACTTTCAAAAGTCTCCTGCGGACGCCAGCCCAATTCGCGTTCAATCTTGCTGGCGTCGATCGCATAGCGCAAATCATGACCTGGTCGGTCAGTCACATACGTGATCAAATCGCGGTACTGCTGTACGCCTGCTGGTTTGTGTGGCGCCAGCTCTTCCAGCAACGCGCACAGGGTCTCGACCACCTCAATATTGCGCCGCTCGTTATGACCGCCAATATTGTAGGTTTCGCCAACCTGCCCCTGACTCATTACCAGATACAGTGCCCGGGCATGATCTTCCACATATAACCAGTCGCGGATCTGTCCACCATTGCCATACACCGGCAGGGGTTTGCCCGCCAGTGCATTAATGATCATCAACGGGATGAGCTTTTCCGGGAAGTGATATGGGCCGTAGTTGTTGGAACAATTCGTGACTACAATCGGCAGGCCATAAGTGCGCAGCCAGGCGCGCACCAGATGGTCGCTGCTGGCCTTGCTGGCGGAATAAGGGCTGCTAGGCTCGTAAGGCGAACTCTCAGTAAACAGCCCTTCGCTGTCGTGCAGATCGCCGAACACTTCATCGGTGGATATATGGTGGAAAATAAACTGCGCTTTCTTTTCATCCCCCAGCGCCAGCCAGTAGTGACGGGCGGCTTCCAGTAGCTGGTAAGTACCGATAATGTTGGTTTCGATAAAGGCCATCGGACCATCAATCGAACGGTCAACATGACTTTCGGCCGCCAGATGCATAATGGCATCAGGCTGATACGCTGCAATCACGCGATCTAACGCCGCACGATCACAGATATCCACCTGTTCGAATGTAAAGCGTGAGCTGTCAGCAACTGGCGCCAGCGATGCCAGGTTACCGGCATAGGTCAGTTTATCGACCACCACGACGCTATTTTCGGTTTCCGTCAGGATAAAACGCACCAGCGCAGAACCAATAAATCCGGCACCGCCGGTAATTAAAATACGTTTCAACGCCATACTCCTTTGGTATCGACGATCCAGCGTTGCGTAATCTGCGCACCATCAATCGCCCTGAATTGCTGATGATCGACCAGCATCACCAGCACATCCGCCTGTTGCAGAGCAACATCAGCGGTGACCAGTCTGGCATGATGCGCCAGTTTTTCCGGGATCGCCGCCACATGTGGCTCCACGACCCAGGTCTCCCCACTGTGCCAGGCCGCGACATGCTGCGCGACTTCCATCGCCGGGCTCTCGCGCAGGTCATCAATATTAGGTTTAAAGGCCAGGCCAAAGCAGGCTATTTTCACTTCGCTGGCACGTTTGTCGCTGCTGGCGAGGCAGTCGGCCACCACACGTTTCACTTGATCCAGCACCCAGAACGGTTTGCTGTCGTTCACTTCACGGGCAATGCGAATCAGTCGCGCCTGTAGCGGATTTTGCGCCACAATAAACCAGGGATCGACGGCGATGCAGTGTCCGCCAACGCCCGGACCTGGCTGCAGAATATTGACGCGCGGATGACGATTCGCCAGAGCAATCAGCTCCCAGACATTGATCCCTTTATCAGCACAAATCAGTGACAGCTCATTAGCGAAGGCGATATTGACATCGCGGAAGCTGTTTTCGGTCAGTTTACACATCTCGGCAGTACGCGAGTTGGTGACCACACATTCACCTTCAAGGAAAATGTTATACAGATCCGTGGCGCGCGCCGAACAGGCTGGCGACATGCCACCGATCACCCGATCATTTTTAATCAGCTCGACCATCACCTGACCCGGCAGCACCCGTTCCGGGCAGTAAGCCACATTAATGTCCGCGTCTTTCCCCGCCTGCTGAGGAAAGCTGAGATCGGGACGCGCCTGCGCCAGCCATTCCGCCATTTGCTCGGTCGCGCCGACTGGTGAAGTAGACTCAAGGATTACCAGATCGCCTTTCTTTAGCACCGGTGCCAGCGACTGCGCGGCCGCCTGCACATAGGCCATATCCGGCTCATGGTCGCCTTTGAACGGTGTCGGCACCGCAATCAGAAAGGCATCAGCCGCAACAGGCTGGGTGGTCGCGCGTAAAAAGCCACCCTCAACCGCCTGTTTTACGATGTAGCCGAGATCGGGTTCAACAATATGAATCTCACCGCGGTTAATGGTATCCACCGCATACTGATTAATATCAATTCCAATAACTTTTTTCTGACGAGAAGCAAAAGCTGCAGCGGTTGGCAGGCCAATATAACCGAGACCAATAACGGAAATAGTGTTAAAACTCATAAAGTTACTCTGTTATTTTTAAGTAGCCGAACGATACGTGCGCAGGCATGCCCATCACCATAGGGGTTATGTGCACGGCTCATACTTTGATAAGCCTCGTCATCAGTCAGCAGACGCGTTACCGCCGAGACAATTTTTTCTGTGTTGGTTCCGACCAGCTGTACAGTACCCGCATCCACCGCTTCCGGCCGCTCAGTGGTATCACGCATCACCAATACTGGTTTGCCCAGCGAGGGCGCTTCCTCCTGGATGCCACCGGAGTCAGTTAAAATCAACCAGCTGCGATGCATCAGCCAGACAAACGGCAAGTACTCTTGCGGTTCGATCAGGTTAATATTGGCGATATTTTTCAGAATACGGTTTACAGGTTCACTGACGTTAGGATTGAGATGCACCGGATAGACAATTTGGCTGTCCGGATGCAGACGGGCAATCTCTGCCAGTGCGTGACAGATGCGCTCGAAACCGCCACCAAAGCTCTCACGGCGATGACCCGTCACGAGGATCATCTTTTTATCCGTGGATAAGAACGGATAGCGTGCGTTCAGGCTTTCGCGCAGCCTGTCGTCGTTCAGAATCCGATCGCGCACCCAGAACAGGGCGTCGATCACCGTATTACCGGTGACAAAAATCTGCTCATCGCGCAGATTTTCACGCAACAAGTTTTGCCGCGAATTTTCCGTTGGGGTGAAGTGTAATGCCGCCAGATGACCGGTCAGCTTGCGGTTGGCCTCTTCTGGCCAGGGCGAATAGAGATCGCCAGTACGTAAGCCCGCTTCAACATGCCCCACCGGAATACGGTGATAAAACGCTGCCAGGCTGGCCGCCATGGTGGTGGTGGTATCGCCGTGCACCAGCACAATATCGGGTCTGAACTGCTCAAAAACCGTTTTTAACCCCTGTAGAATGCGGCAGGTGATTTCGGTCAGCCCCTGCTCCGGGCGCATAATATTGAGGTCGTAATCCGGCCGCAGGTCAAACAGGTGCAGCACCTGATCCAGCATCTCACGATGCTGCGCGGTGACGCACAGGCGCGACTCAATCTCAGTGTCCTGGGATAAGGCATGCACCAGCGGCGCCATTTTAATCGCTTCCGGGCGCGTGCCAAAAACCGTTAATACTTTCACTGTGGCTCTCTTAATTCTTCTGCCTGGATGGGAATCAGCTCAACACGCGTTAAGCGCGTGGCCGGCGCGCCAGTGCAACACCTGCGCCGATTAACGCTCCAGTGGCGCCCCACATAATCATTAACAACAGGCGGCGCGGACTGTCGCGTTTCACCGGCTCTTCCGGTGTGCGCAGATAACGGTATGTCTGGAATTTGGCGTCAAGGGTCGGCCCAACATTCAGGGTTGCCAGCATGGCTCTGTTTTGATCATAGTCCAGATCGTAACCAGGACCTGTGACCTGCAAATTCTCCAGACGTGCCTGCAGCATCGGGCGACCCAGCAGGAAAAGTTCAGAATCGGGCAGCTGTTCGGAAGGAGTGGACGTTTTCACCTGGTCAATCCCTTGCTGCTGGGCAATTTTCAGCGCCTGCTGTACCGCGTTCAGCTGGCGGTCATAAACCGCTTTTGCCACCGCTTCCTGCCGCTTAATTTGTGCTTTTAGCTGAATGGTGCGTGCCGCCCAGGCGCCATTCAGTTCTTCGTTGAGGTGCTGTGCAGCGCGCTGGCTGGCGAACGCCACATATTGACGCAGCAAATTATTAGCATCAGCAGCGCTTTCTGCCACCAGTCGAACGTTATCGTTGGTTTTTTTCACGGTATCCGCGCCGGTGAACTGGATGTTATTGACCATCTCATCCAGCAGCACGGCGTCGCTTTTCACATTACCGCTCTTACGGTGCTGGTAATAGTCGGTCTGTAGCCAGAAATCGCGACGCGTGTCCCAGGCGGAAAGCTGCATCACAAACTCCTGATAAGCATCATCCATTACCGTCGGCTGAGGTGTCACAGCCGCAGCATTGGTGCGCGCATCAAGGTTACGTAAAAACTGTTGTTGCGAGTAAAAGCCGCCCAGCATGTTAACAGTGGGACGATCGGTAATCGCCGTTGCGCTCCACTCCTGCCTGACCAGCAGTGACCAGATAAACGCAATAACCACAAACAGGAACGCCAGGCCCACGATCCATCGTTTACCCCGCCACAGTGTGCAGCACAGGCCGCGAATATCCAGTTCATTATCCATCGAGGCTGAGCGTGAGGCCGATTCAGGTTCAGTTTTCATGGCGTCCCTAATGTCGTGATCTTTACAAAAGATGTTTGCCGGTATCAGCATGGCGCATCCTGCGTTTCATTCGTTTAATGAAGCGCGCCACTTTCCAGGCTCGTTTAATACAATAGCCGTACAGCATAAATGCTAGCAAAAACAATGCCAACATTGCCCATTCAGGAATAACATTCAGATACTCTCCGAGTACCCCGATTGCCGCCAGTAGCGCCGCCGCCAGCGTAATCAGAACAAAAGCCTGACGAGAGGTAAAACCTGCACGCATGATGAGATGGTGAATATGCTGGCGGTCCGCTGAGAAAGGGCTCATCCCTTTGCGCAGGCGGCGGTACATAATTGCCACCATATCCATTAACGGAATAGCAATCAGCCATAGCGCAGTTACGGGAGTAATAGGATGAGTCTGTCCCTGCGTCGTTTCGAGTAACACCCAAATAATAGTAAAACCAATCAGCGTACTGCCCGCATCCCCCATAAAGACTTTGTAACGACGGCCGAAAAAGCCGAGATTCAGTAAAATATAGGGAACGATCGCGGCAATCATCGCAAAGCACCACATCGCGAGGCTTAGCTGTCCGTCAAAATAAAGGATAATGCCCATCGCGCCAAACGTGACACAGGAAAGCCCGCCGAGCAGGCCATCAATGCCATCCACCATGTTAAAGGCGTTAATTGCCGCCCATACGGCGAACAGGGTCAACACATAGCCAAACGGCCCAACGATCAGCTCCCAGGAACCAAAGATATGGCCCAGGCTGAGCAGGTAAAGTTTACCGTAATACATCATGACAACAGCGATCAGCGCCTGCACTACCGCACGCAGCTTAACGCTGATGTCAAAGCGATCGTCAAGCGCGCCCACCAATACCAGCACTCCTGCGCATCCCAGATACAGCAGAGCATGCGGAATATAGTAATTGGTGATCAAAAAGGTAAAGCAAATCCCTGCATAAACTGAGATCCCGCCCACAAGCGGAATGACGCCCTGATGGCGCTTGCGGTAATTGGGTTTGTCCACCAGTCCAATTTTTTTCGCAACCTTACGCGCAAAAAACAGGAATGTTAGTGAAAACAAAAAGATTGAAGCAAACTCAGTACTCATCGTGAGTAAATTCACATTAACAGCTCTCTGCAAAGAATCTTCGTTTTACCCTGCATTTTTAATGCCAGATATACGCCCGATTCTGAAATTCTGTAATGGCGCATGACATCATAATCTTACCGCCATCCTGACCATCTGTGCATAACGTTTTACCACTGCGCTTTGTCCGTTAAACCGCTCGGAGTTCATTCACCAGCAGTGATAAGCGGGATGAAACGCGCCTGACGACTGATCGCATTTTTCCCAGACTAACGTCAGCCCGGCATATCCTATAGTCCATAAACGAAAAACGCCACGTCTGGGCGTGGCGTTTGCGTTGTATTACGACTTTTTTATGAACGCTTCATCATATCGAAGAATTCATCATTAGTTTTGGTCATCGCCAGCTTATTGATGAGGAATTCCATCGCATCAATCTCACCCATTGGATGGATGATTTTGCGCAGGATCCACATCTTCTGCAGCTCTTCCGAAGAGGTCAGCAGCTCTTCTTTACGCGTACCGGAACGGTTGTAGTCAATTGCCGGGAAGACACGTTTTTCGGCGATTTTACGAGCGAGATGCAGCTCCATGTTACCGGTGCCTTTAAACTCTTCGTAGATCACTTCGTCCATCTTCGAACCGGTATCGACCAGTGCGGTAGCGATAATGGTCAGGCTGCCGCCCTCTTCCACGTTACGCGCAGCACCGAAGAAACGCTTAGGACGATGCAGGGCGTTCGCATCCACACCACCGGTCAGAACTTTACCGGAGGCTGGCACCACGGTGTTATAAGCACGCGCCAGACGAGTGATGGAGTCGAGCAGAATAATCACGTCTTTCTTGTGTTCGACCAGGCGCTTCGCCTTCTCGATCACCATTTCTGCTACCTGAACGTGACGGGACGCTGGTTCATCAAAGGTAGAAGCAACCACTTCCCCTTTCACCAGGCGCTGCATTTCGGTCACTTCTTCCGGACGTTCGTCAATCAGCAGTACCATCAGCACGCAATCAGGATGATTGTAGGCAATGCTCTGTGCGATATTCTGCAGCAGCATGGTTTTACCCGCTTTTGGCGGCGCCACAATCAGACCACGCTGACCACGACCGATTGGCGAAGCCAGGTCGAGAACGCGGGCGGTCAGATCTTCGGTAGAACCGTTGCCACGCTCCATGCGCAGACGGGAATTGGCGTGCAGCGGCGTTAAGTTTTCAAACAGAATCTTGCTACGCGCGTTTTCTGGCTTGTCGTAGTTAACCTCATTGACCTTCAGCAGTGCAAAGTAACGCTCGCCTTCTTTTGGCGGACGAATTTTGCCTGAAATGGTGTCACCTGTACGGAGGTTAAAACGGCGGATTTGGCTGGGAGAAACGTAGATGTCGTCGGGACCGGCGAGGTAGGAGCTGTCTGCAGAGCGGAGGAAACCAAATCCGTCCTGCAATATCTCCAACACGCCATCGCCGAAGATATCTTCGCCACTTTTCGCATGTTGCTTGAGGATGGCGAAAATAATGTCCTGCTTGCGCATACGCGCCAGGTTTTCCAGCCCCATGTTTTCGCCGAGAGTAATCAGCTCAGAAACCGGCGTATTTTTTAATTCGGTAAGATTCATAATGGTGGGTTCTTAAACTCGGGGTAAATCTCGAAATGTTTGTCGTGAATAAGTATGGCAATAACATCCATGCCCGTTAATGGCTCTGTTTCCGTTGTCCACTCGGCGATCCGTGCAGGAATATGCAGATCTGAAAACGAGGAGACGGTTGGAACGTAATGCCGGAAAAATGTGATGCTAACCGTCAGATTGCTGAATGCTGGTTACAGCGCGATCAGTATTCAACAAGGGAAAATCTAAGATTCAAACAACCAGGTAAGTTCGTAATGCAGTAAAAGTAACTTAGCACGCTTAAAGGCGGGCGTCTAGCGGTCTGCTAAAAATTAAGAAGACCGCCAGCGCCAGACCGGGATTAGCCCAGATTCGAATTCAGGAAGTCTTTCAGCTGGCCTTTAGACAGTGCGCCAACTTTGGTCGCCGCCACTTCGCCGTTTTTGAACAGCAACAGGGTCGGGATACCACGAATACCGTACTTCGGCGCAGTGCCCGGGTTTTCGTCGATATTCAGTTTGGCGATGGTCAGCTTACCTTCATACTCTTCGGCGACTTCATCCAGAATCGGTGCAATCATTTTGCAGGGACCACACCACTCTGCCCAGAAATCCACCAGTGTTAAACCTTCGGCATTCAGCACGTCGGTTTCGAAGCTGTCATCGGTCAGGTGAACAATTTTATCGCTGTTCATGTCTTACTCCACAAGATTATGCCGGGCTGGTTGGCTAAAATTTGCCAACTTAGGTTGACTTTATTTCACCGGATACGCTTTCGTAAAGCAATAGGAAGCTGATATTCTACCACACTATGAGCAAAACACACTTAACCGAACAGAAGTTTTCCGACTTCGCCCTGCACCCTCAGGTGATTGAAGCCCTTGAAAAGAAAGGGTTTCATAATTGCACGCCTATTCAGGCGCTGGCATTACCTTTTACGCTCGAAGGGCGTGATGTTGCGGGTCAGGCGCAAACCGGTACCGGCAAAACGATGGCGTTTCTGACGTCAACGTTCCATCATCTTCTTTCTCACCCGGCAGGAGAAGGCCGCCAGGTGAACCAACCGCGTGCGCTGATTATGGCGCCGACGCGTGAGCTGGCGGTGCAGATCCATGCCGACGCTGAGCCGTTAGCAGCGTCTACCGGCCTGAAGCTGGGCCTGGCATATGGCGGCGACGGCTATGATAAACAGCTGAAAGTGCTCGAGAGCGGCGTAGATATTCTGATCGGCACCACTGGTCGCCTGATCGACTATGCAAAACAAAACCACATTAACCTTGGCGCGATTCAGGTCGTCGTGCTGGATGAAGCCGACCGCATGTTCGACCTCGGCTTTATTAAAGATATCCGTTGGTTATTCCGCCGTATGCCGGCCAGCAACCAGCGTTTGAATATGCTGTTCTCCGCTACCCTCTCCTATCGGGTGCGCGAACTGGCGTTCGAACATATGAACAACGCCGAGTATGTGGAAGTGGAACCGGAGCAGAAAACCGGCCACCGCATCAAAGAAGAGCTTTTCTATCCGTCTAACGAAGAGAAAATGCGTTTGTTGCAGACGCTGCTGGAAGAAGAGTGGCCGGATCGCGCCATTGTCTTCGCCAACACCAAGCACCGCTGTGAAGATATCTGGGGTCATCTGGCGGCTGACGGCCACCGTGTCGGCCTGCTGACTGGCGACGTGGCGCAGAAGAAACGCCTGCGTATCCTTGATGACTTTACCAAAGGTGACGTGGATATTCTGGTTGCGACTGACGTTGCCGCGCGCGGCCTGCATATTCCTGCAGTGACGCACGTCTTCAACTACGACCTGCCTGACGATTGCGAAGACTATGTGCACCGTATTGGCCGTACCGGGCGCGCGGGCGCCAGTGGTCACTCGATCACGCTGGCTTGTGAAGAGTACGCGCTGAATCTGCCAGCCATCGAAGAGTATATTGGTCACCAGATCCCGGTGAGCAAATACAACAGCGATGCGCTGATGAACGATTTGCCGCCGCCGAAACGTTTAACCCGTAACCGTTCAGGCAACGGCCCACGTCGCGGTGGCAACAATAACCGCCGTAGCGGTGCGCCACGTAATAATAACCGTAAACGTCCGGGTTAAGTTTGCCATGCTAAGCGCGTCGTCCCTCTATGCTGCGATAGATCTTGGTTCGAACAGTTTTCATATGTTGGTGGTGCGTGAGGTTGCGGGGAATATCCAGACCGTCGCCCGCATCAAGCGCAAGGTCCGCCTCGCGGCGGGCCTCGGCCCCGATAATCAGCTGTCGGAAGAGGCGATGGTGCGCGGCTGGCAATGTTTACGGCTGTTTTCCGAACAGCTGCAGGATATCCCACCCGCACAAATCCGCGTCGTCGCCACCGCCACGCTGCGTCTGGCGACCAATGCCGACGTCTTTCTGCAGACTGCTGGCGAGATTCTGGGCTGCGCGGTCAATGTGATTAGCGGCGAAGAAGAAGCGCGTCTGATTTATCAGGGCGTGGCGCATACCACGGGCGGTTCGGATAAACGCCTGGTGGTCGATATCGGCGGTGGCAGTACCGAGCTGGTGACCGGCAGCGGCGCCAGGGCGACAGCACTGTTCAGCCTGTCGATGGGTTGCGTCACCTGGCTGGAGCGCTACTTTACCGACCGCCATCTCGGCAAAGAGAATTTCGCCCAGGCGGAAGCGGCAGCGCGCGCAATGATCCAGCCCGTTGCCGCGCAGCTGCGCGAGCAGGGCTGGCAAATTTGTGTTGGCGCCTCCGGCACCGTGCAGGCGCTGCAGGAAATTATGGTGGCGCAGGGTATGGACGAGCGTATAACCCTGAACAAACTGCAGCAGCTGAAACAGCGCGCCATTCAGTGCGGCAAGCTGGAAGAGCTGGAGATCGAAGGGCTGACGCTGGAACGTGCACTGGTTTTCCCGAGCGGCCTGTCGATTCTCATCGCCATTTTCCAGGAACTGAATATCGAAAGCATGATGCTGGCTGGCGGCGCGCTGCGCGAAGGGCTGGTATATGGCATGCTGCAGTTGCCAGTCGACCGCGATATTCGCAGCCGTACCCTGCAAAATATCCAGCGTCGTTTTACTATCGATACCGAACAGGCAGAGCGGGTGCGCCAGCTGGCGGAGAGTTTTGCCCGTCAGGTGAGTCAGCACTGGAAGCTGGACGAGCGATGTCGTGAACTGCTGGAAAGCGCCAGTCTGATCCACGAAATTGGCCTGAGTGTCGATTTCAAACAGGCGCCGCAACACGCCGCCTATCTTGTCCGCCATCTTGACCTGCCAGGATTTACCCCCGCCCAGAAGAAACTGCTGGCGACCTTACTGCAAAATCAGAGTAACGGTATCGATCTGTCGCTGTTAAGCCAACAAAACGCCGTGCCGCCACGCATGGCGGAGCGCATGTGCCGTCTGTTGCGTTTAGCGATTATTTTCGCCAGCCGCCGTCGCGACGATACCTTGTTACCTGCGGTGAGGTTGCATGCCGATGACGACACGCTACATCTGACGCTGCCGATTGGCTGGCTGGAAGCGCATCCGCTGCGCGCCGAGTTGCTGGAGCAGGAGAGCCACTGGCAAAGTTACGTCCACTGGACTCTGACTATCAGCTAACCTTTTTTCGCCTTATCGAGCATGGCACGTAAACCAGCTACCCGACTCTGGCCGGTTTGCATGCGCTGCTCAGCGCTGACCACCTTACGTTCCGTTTCCCAGCTCAAATCGTCCTGCGGCAGTTCCAGCAGAAAACGGCTCGGCTCCGGTCGCACCAGCTCACCATACTGACGGCGCTCACGGCACAGGGTAAAGGTCAGCTCTTTCTGCGCGCGCGTGATACCGACATACGCCAGACGGCGCTCCTCCTCAATATTATCTTCATCGATACTGCTCTGATGCGGCAATAGGCCCTCTTCCATCCCGACGAGGTAGACATAGGGGAACTCCAGTCCTTTCGAGGCGTGCAGCGTCATCAGCTGTACCTGATCCAGTTCTTCGTCACTCTCACCGCGCTCCATCATATCGCGCAGAGTAAAGCGCGTGACGACCTGAGTTAAAGTCATCGGCTCATCAATATCACTGCCTTCCAGCATTTCCGTCATCCACTGGAACAGGGTGTTGACGTTTTTCATGCGCATTTCTGCTGCTTTCGGACTGGCTGAGGTTTCAAACAGCCAGCTCTCATAGTCGATACCGCGAATCAGATCGCGTACCGCCGCTACGGGTTCACGCTCCGCCAGTTGCGCAATTTCCTGTAACCATTGGGTGAAGCGCTGCAGCGACTCCAGTCCGCGTCCCGTGAGGCTCTGACTGAGGCCCATATCAAAGCTGGCGCTGAACAGGCTTTTATTACGCAGCATCGCCCATTCACCCAGCTTTTGCAGCGTCGCCGAACCAATTTCACGCCGCGGCGTATTCACTATACGCAGAAAGGCGCTGTCATCATCGGCATTGGTCAGCACGCGCAGATAAGCCAGTAAGTCCTTGATCTCCGGGCGCGAGAAAAATGACGTCCCGCCGGAAATACGATACGGAATGCGGTTTTGCATCAGCATCTTTTCAAACACGCGTGACTGATGGTTACCGCGATAAAGAATGGCGTAATCCTTGTACTGCGTTTTATTGATAAAGTGATGGGCGATCAGTTCACCAGTGACGCGCTCCGCCTCATGATCTTCATTATTGGCGGTCACCACTTTCAGTTCCGCGCCATAACCCAGTTCCGAAAACAGACGCTTTTCGAACACATGGGGATTGTTGGCGATCAATATATTGGCGGCTTTCAGAATACGTTCGGTGGAGCGATAATTCTGCTCCAGCTTGATCACCTGCAGTGCCGGGAAATCTTCTTTCAGCAACACCAGATTTTGCGGTCGCGCGCCGCGCCATGAGTAAATTGACTGATCGTCATCCCCCACCACGGTAAAGCGCGCCCGGTTGCCCACCAGCAGTTTTACCAGCTCATACTGGCTGGTGTTAGTATCCTGATATTCATCCACCAGCAGATAACGGATGCGCTGCTGCCAGCGTTCGCGCACTTCTTCATTGCGCTGCAGCAACAGCGTCGGCAGCAGGATCAGATCGTCAAAATCCAGCACGTTGCAGGATTTTAAATGACGATCGTACAGGCCATAGCAGTGGGCAAAGATTTGATCGCGCTCGCCGCGTGCCTGCGCCGCCGCACCAGAGGGATCGATCAGATCATTTTTCCAGTTAGAGATAGTGGAAATCAGCTGCTGCAGCAGGTTTTTATCATTTTCCAGCCACTGCTCTGTGAGGTCCTTCAGCAGCGCCAGCTGGTCCTGATCGTCAAACAGCGAGAAGTTAGATTTCATCCCCAGCGCAGCGTACTCGCGTTTAATAATTTCCAGCCCGAGAGTATGGAAGGTGGAGATCATCAGCCCGCGTGCTTCTTTACGGCCAAGGGTTTGCGCCACACGCTCTTTCATTTCACGCGACGCCTTATTGGTAAAGGTCACCGCTGCAATATGGCGCGCCTGGTAGCCGCATTCGCGGATCAGATGGGCAATTTTATTGGTGATCACGCGCGTTTTGCCGGAACCCGCGCCTGCCAGAACCAGACAGGGTCCGGTCACATATTCTACTGCTTGTTGCTGGCCGGGGTTCATACGCATAGGAAAGTCACTCAATGAAATCGCGGGGGGAAATAATAGCGTGGTAGTATAGCGAGCTGAAATACATTGACTCAAGGCACGATCATGGCAAAAACCGCAGCAGCATTGCATATCCTTGTTAAGGAAGAAAAACAGGCGCTGGATATCCTCGAACAGCTGAAAAACGGCGGCGACTTCGAGAAACTGGCGAAGAAGCACTCTACCTGTCCGTCAGGAAAAAAAGGCGGCCATCTGGGCGAATTTAAACAGGGCGCGATGGTGCCAGCATTCGATAAAGTGGTGTTCTCATGCCCGCTGCTGGAACCTTACGGCCCGCTGCATACCCAGTTCGGTTACCACATCATCAAGGTGTTGTACCGCAACTAATAAAAAAGGCGCCTGAAGGCGCCTTTTTTCTGTCAGCGAGAGATTAACCCGCGACAGCGATACGTTTCATATCGGTCATATAGCCACGCAGTTTGCGGCCAACCGCTTCGATAGAGTGGTTACGAATCGCTTCGTTAACATCACGCAGCTGCGCGTTGTCCACCTGAGTTGCCGCAACCGGTTTGCCCAGATCGCCCGCCTGCAGGGTAGTCATAAACTCTTTCAGCAACGGTACGGCGGCATAAGAGAACAGGTAGTTACCGTACTCTGCGGTATCGGAGATCACCACGTTCATTTCATACAGACGTTTACGCGCGATGGTGTTAGCAATCAGTGGCAGCTCGTGCAGTGATTCGTAGTAAGCAGACTCTTCAATGATGCCTGCATCCACCATGGTTTCGAATGCCAGTTCAACCCCGGCTTTCACCATTGCAACCATCAGTACGCCATTATCGAAGTATTCCTGCTCGGCAATTTTGCCTTCGAACTGTGGAGCAGTTTCGAACGCGGTTTTACCGGTCTCTTCACGCCAGCCCAGCAGATTTTTGTCGTCGTTCGCCCAGTCAGCCATCATGCCAGCAGAGAATTCACCGGAGATGATATCGTCCATATGCTTCTGGAACAGCGGCGCCATGATCTCTTTCAGCTGCTCAGACAACGCGTAAGCACGCAGTTTCGCCGGGTTAGACAGGCGATCCATCATCAGGGTGATACCCCCCTGCTTCAGCGCTTCAGTGATGGTTTCCCAGCCGAACTGAATCAGTTTTTCCGCGTAAGCAGCGTCAGTACCTTCAGCCACCAGCTTGTCGAAGCACAGCAGAGAACCCGCCTGCAGCATGCCACACAGAATGGTCTGCTCGCCCATCAGGTCTGATTTCACTTCGGCTACGAAAGAGGATTCCAGTACGCCCGCACGGTCGCCACCGGTTGCTGAAGCCCAGGCTTTAGCAATCGCCATGCCTTCGCCTTTTGGATCGTTTTCCGGGTGAACCGCGATCAGGGTCGGCACGCCGAAACCACGCTTATACTCTTCACGTACTTCCGTACCCGGGCACTTCGGCGCTACCATCACTACAGTGATGTCTTTACGTACCTGCTCACCGACTTCAACAATGTTGAAGCCGTGAGAGTAACCCAGCGCTGCGCCATCTTTCATCAGCGGCTGTACTGCCTGCACGACAGCAGAGTGCTGCTTGTCTGGCGTCAGGTTCATCACCAGATCTGCCTGCGGGATCAGCTCTTCGTAAGTACCCACTTTGAAACCATTTTCGGTCGCTTTACGCCATGATGCACGCTTTTCAGCAATGGCTTCAGCACGCAGCGCGTAAGCGATGTCCAGACCGGAGTCACGCATGTTCAGACCCTGGTTCAGACCCTGAGCACCACAGCCGACGATGACGACTTTTTTACCTTTCAGGTAGCTCGCGCCATCAGCAAACTCATCACGCGCCATAAAGCGACATTTACCGATTTGCGCTAACTGGTTGCGCAGGTTCAAAGTGTTGAAATAGTTAGCCATGGGTACTCCGTTCAATGTTGTGTTGGCATTTGTTCTGGAGGTGAGGTGGTGATAGCTAAAGTCACTGATGTTGCAGCAAGGCAGCAAGCAAACGAGTCCCGATGAGCTGACTAAGGTCAGTGATTCGGGTGAGTGCGCGCCGCTAACGCTGCTACAGCATCAAGGACGAGGGCTATCTGCCTCTCCGTTAATTGTCCCCATCATATGACAGGAAATGTGTTGCTTAAATTGATATATTAACAACGTGACATTGCAAGAAGTGCAACGCAAAAACGAGGCCTGCATCGCATGGATTTACGTGACCTGAAATTATTTCTCCACCTGGCGGAAAGCTGCCATTTTGGCCGCACGGCACGCGCCATGCACGTCAGTCCGTCGACACTGTCGCGACAAATCCAGCGGCTGGAAGAGGATCTCGGTCAGGCGCTGTTTCTGCGCGATAACCGTACCGTCTCCCTGACTGACGCCGGTGAGCGTCTGCGCCAGTTTGCTCAGCATACCCTGTTGCAATATCAGCAGATGCGCCACGCTATCGACCAGAACGGGCCGTCGCTGAGCGGCGAGCTGCATCTGTTTTGCTCGGTCACCGCGGCTTACAGCCACCTGCCGCCGATCCTTGATCGCTTCCGCGCCGAACATCCGCAAGTGGAAATTAAGCTGACCACCGGCGATGCCGCCGACGCGGTAGAGAAAGTCCAGTCCGGCGAAGCCGATCTTGCCATCGCCGGACGACCAGAAACCTTGCCTGCCAGTATTGATTTCGCCACCCTTGGCATGATTCAGCTGGTGATGATTGCGCCGGCGCTCGCCTGTCCGGCACGCCTGCAGGCGACTCAGCCGGAACCTGACTGGTCGCAAATTCCGTTTATTCTGCCGGAACAAGGGCCAGCGCGACGACGCATTGATCTGTGGTTCCGCCGCCATCGCATCACCAACCCGCTGATTTACGCCTCGGTTTCGGGTCACGAAGCGATTGTGTCGATGGTGGCGCTGGGCTGTGGCATCGCGCTGTTGCCGGACGTGGTGCTGGAAAACAGCCCGGAACCGGTGCGTAACCGGGTGCTGGTGCTGGAAGATCTCGAACTGGGATCGCCATTTGAACTCGGCGTTTGCGTGCAGAAAAAGCGGCTGAACGAGCCACTGATAGACGCGTTCTGGGACCTGCTTTGATACCTCCTCCCCTATAAAAATGGGGGAGGGCTGGGGAGGGGGAGCATTTGACTCCGTCATCCCGGCCTTCCCGCGCAGCGTGGGGGAAAGAGCAGGCCAGTGCTTTATATACGGCTAGCGTCCGGCAAGGAAAAAGCTAAACGCCGGATTATTCGTCTCATCATGGCAGTCGTAACCCAGCGCGGTAAGGTGCTGGTCAAACTGTGGCTCATTGTCGCCCAGTTCAAACGCCGCCAGCACGCGACCATAATCGGTGCCGTGACTGCGATAGTGGAACAGCGAAATATTCCAGTGCGCGCCCAGCGTCTGCAGAAAACGCAGCAGCGCCCCCGGCGCTTCCGGAAACTCAAAGCTGTACAGCCGCTCGCGCAGCGGTTTTGACGGCCGACCACCGACCATATAGCGCACATGCAGCTTCGCCATTTCGTCGTCCGACAGATCGACCACCTGATAACCGCCCTCGCTCAGCTGGGCAATAATCTCGGCACGCTCTTCAGCGCCGCGCGTCAGACGCACGCCAACAAAAATGCAGGCGTTGTCAGCATCGGCATAGCGGTAGTTGAATTCGGTCACCGAACGGCCACCCAGCAGCTGGCAGAACTTCAGGAAGCTGCCCTGCTGTTCCGGTATGGTCACCGCCAGCAGCGCTTCACGCTGTTCGCCCAGCTCGCAGCGTTCAGAGACATAGCGCAGACCGTGGAAGTTGACGTTGGCGCCGGATAACACATGCGCCAGCCGCTCACCTTTGATGTCGTGCTGCTGGATGTACTTCTTCATCCCGGCCAGCGCCAGCGCGCCGGACGGTTCCGCCACCGCACGCACATCTTCAAACAGATCTTTCATCGCTGCGCAGATGGCGTCACTATCGACAGTGACGATATCGTCGAGATACTCCTGGCACAGACGGAAGGTTTCACTACCGATACGTTTCACCGCCACGCCTTCGGCAAACAAACCGACACGCGCCAGGTCGACCGGGTGGCCCGCGTCAAGCGCCGCCTTCAGGCAGGCGGAGTCTTCCGCTTCCACCGCGATCACTTTGATTTGCGGCATCAGCTGTTTAATCAGCACCGCCACGCCCGCTGCCAGGCCGCCGCCGCCGACCGGCACAAAAATCCGGTCAAGGTGCGCATCCTGCTGCAGCAACTCCATCGCCAGCGTGCCCTGCCCGGCGATCACCGCCGGATGGTCGAACGGTGGCACAAAGGTGTAGCCCTGGGATTCCGCCAGCTCAATCGCTTTGGCTTTCGCCTCGTCGAAGTTGGCACCATACAGAAAAGCCTCACCGCCGAACCCACGCACCGCATCCACTTTTATATCCGCAGTGGCCACCGGCATCACGATCAGCGATTTAATCCCCAGCTTACTGGCGGAGAGCGCCACACCCTGAGCATGGTTACCCGCCGAAGCGGTGACCACGCCGCGCGCTTTTTGCTCTTCCGTCAGGCTGGCGATCATCGCGTAGGCGCCGCGCAGCTTAAAGCTGTGCACCGGCTGGCGATCTTCACGCTTCACCAGAACGGTATTCCCCAGCCGTGCAGAGATTTTTTCCATCTTCTGCAGCGGCGTGACCTGCGCCAGTTCGTACACCGGTGCACGCAGCACCGCACGCAAATACTCGGCGCCGCAGGGGGCGTCGGGTAGCGGTTGAGACTCTGCCATCAGTTAGCCTCCCAGCTTACTTTTATCGCGTACCGCGCCTTTGTCAGCACTGGTCGCCAGCATCGCATAGGCACGCAGCGCGAAGGAGACCTGGCGCTCACGGTTATGCGGGGTATACGCGGCGTCACCACGCGCTTCTTCTTCTTCACGACGCGCCTGCAGTTCCGCATCGCTGATAGCCAGCTGGATACCACGGTTCGGAATATCGATGTTGATGGTGTCACCCTCTTTGACCAGCGCGATGATGCCGCCATTCGCCGCTTCCGGTGAAGCGTGGCCAATAGACAGACCTGACGTACCACCAGAGAAACGACCGTCGGTGATCAGTGCGCAGCTTTTGCCGAGCCCCATGGATTTCAGGTAAGTGGTTGGATACAGCATTTCCTGCATGCCCGGACCACCTTTTGGACCTTCGTAGCGAATCACCACCACATCGCCGGCAACCACTTTGCCGCCAAGAATGGCTTCCACCGCCGCATCCTGGGATTCGTACACTTTCGCCGGACCGCTGAATGTCAGGATCTCTTTATCCACACCCGCGGTTTTAACGATACACCCCTTCTCAGCAATGTTGCCGTACAGCACGGCTAAACCACCATCCTGGCTGAACGCAAATTCGCGGGAACGGATACAGCCTTCCTGACGATCGTCATCCAGCGTATCCCAGCGGCAATCCTGCGAGAACGCCTGGGTGGTACGAATACCCGCCGGGCCAGCACGAAACATTTTCTTCACGCTTTCATCTTTGGTCAGCATGATATCGTACTGTTCCAGCGTCTCTTTCAGGCTCAGGCCCAGCACGTTACGCACGTTGTTATTCATCAGACCGGCACGATCCAGCTCACCGAGAATACCCAGCACGCCACCGGCACGGTGGACATCTTCCATATGATATTTCTGGGTGCTTGGCGCCACTTTGCACAGATGCGGTACCAGACGCGACAGACGGTCAATGTCGCTCATGTCGAAATCGACTTCACCCTCCTGTGCTGCGGCCAGCAGGTGCAATACGGTATTGGTCGAACCGCCCATGGCGATATCCAGCGTCATGGCATTTTCAAAGGCTTCTTTGCTGGCGATGTTGCGTGGCAGTACGCTGGCATCGTCCTGCTCGTAGTAGCGTTTCGCCAGACCGACGATACGCTGACCCGCCGTCAGGAACAGTTGTTTGCGGTCCGCATGGGTCGCCAGCAGTGAACCGTTACCCGGCTGCGACAGGCCCAGCGCTTCGGTCAGACAGTTCATCGAGTTAGCGGTAAACATGCCGGAGCAGGAACCACAGGTCGGACAGGCGGAACGTTCAATCTGATCGCTGTCAGCATCGCTGACATTCGGGTTAGCCCCCTGGATCATTGCATCAACCAGGTCCAGCTTGATGATCTTGTCAGACAGTTTGGTTTTACCCGCTTCCATCGGGCCGCCGGAAACAAAGATCACCGGAATGTTCAGGCGCAGTGAGGCCATCAGCATTCCCGGGGTGATTTTGTCGCAGTTGGAGATACACACCATCGCATCCGCGCAGTGGGCATTCACCATATACTCCACAGAATCGGCAATCAGTTCACGTGACGGCAGTGAATACAGCATGCCGCCGTGACCCATCGCGATGCCGTCATCAACTGCGATCGTGTTGAACTCTTTAGCAACACCGCCGGACGCCTCAATCTGCTCGGCGACCAGTTTACCAAGATCGCGCAGATGCACGTGTCCTGGCACGAATTGGGTGAATGAGTTAACAACCGCGATAATCGGCTTGCCGAAATCATCGTCAGTCATTCCGGTTGCGCGCCACAGGGCACGGGCACCCGCCATATTACGGCCATGGGTGGTGGTGGCGGAACGGTACTTAGGCATGCTCTGGTTACTCCAGTCTGAATAAGAGCTGAGCCATCAGGCTACGTCATGTAATTATGCCGGATGGACCACACTCTAAATTACGGGCGGAAACTGTTCCGCCCGACAATCATTATGCTTATGGGTTTACTTGATCCAGCCAGCCCCACTTGTCTTCCGTCTCGCCGGTAAACAAGCCGAAGAAAGCTTTCTGGATACGTTCGGTGACCGAACCACGTTTGCCCGCGCCAACCTGAATACCATCAACACTGCGTACCGGGGTGATTTCCGCGGCGGTACCTGACATAAACACTTCATCCGCCAGATACAGAGATTCACGTGACAGTACCTGCTCACGCACTTCGATGCCCAGATCTTTCGCCAGGGTAATGATGGCGTCACGGGTAATGCCCGGCAGCGCAGAAGAGGTGAATGGCGGGGTGAACAGAATGCCGTCCTTCACTTCAAACAGGTTTTCACCTGCGCCTTCAGAGATGTAACCCTGGGTATCCAGCGCGATCCCTTCCTGGTAGCCGTGGCGACGCGCTTCGCTGCCAACCAGCAGAGAGGAGAGGTAGTTACCGCCCGCTTTCGCGGCAGTCGGCAGCGTGTTTGGCGCTACGCGATTCCATGAAGAGACCATCGCGTCGATACCCTGCTCCAGCGCTTCAGCGCCCAGGTAAGCACCCCATGGGAAGGCGGCGATGATCACATCGGTGCTGTAGCCGTCTGGCGGGTTCACGCCCAGACCGACATCACCCACAAACACCAGCGGACGGATGTAAGCACTTTTCAGGTTATTTTTGCGCAGTGTGGCGCGGCATGCTTCCATCAGTTCGTCGACGCTTTGAGCGACAGGAAAACGGTAAATCTTGGCGGAATCACGCAGACGTTGCATGTGTTCACGATGGCGGAATACTACCGGGCCTTTGTGCGAGTCGTAGCAACGCACACCTTCAAACACCGAGGTACCGTAGTGCAGGGCATGGGACATCACGCTGATCTTCGCGTCTTCCCATTTAACCATCTCGCCATTGAACCAAATAAAGTCTGCTTTTTTGGTGCTCATTCTTCTTTCCTTCTCGCGACTACGCGCGGATTTGTTGTGTTGTCTGTTGTTGAACCTGCACGCAGGCGACGTCCATTAATTTACTTAACTGTACTGACAGTAAATCGACGGAACGCTGGCTGGCAACGGTCATTTCGATATTAATATTGCTGACGTTATTCGCTGCCGCCATATTCATGGCACAGACCTGGAAACCCCGGTGACGAACAACGCGCAAAATGCGCTCCAATATTTCAGGCCGGAAACGTGCTTCGATAGACAATTGGTGCTGATTCATGAGGTTTTCTCCATCATATTGGCGTTACTGGCGCCAGGCGGCACCAGCGGCCAGACGTTTTCGAGTTCATCAATTGATACATGCAGCATGTAAGGCCCTTGACTGTTCAGCAGAGCGTCTAATGCGGCGTCGACCTGATCTTTACGGGTAATACGCTGGCCCGGGATATCGAAAGCCCGCGCCAGCATCAGGAAATCGGGGTTATCTGACAGGTTGGTTTCACTGTAGCGTTCAGCAAAGAACAGCTGTTGCCACTGGCGCACCATGCCCAGACGCTGGTTATCCAGCAGCACGATTTTCACCGGCAGCTGCTTGCGCTTGATGGTGCCCAGCTCCTGCACATTCATCATAAAAGAACCATCGCCCGAGACGCAGATCACCGTGTCCTGCGGTCGTGCCACCTGTGCGCCCACGGCGGCAGGCAGGCCAAAGCCCATAGTGCCCAGGCCACTGGAGGTGATGAAGTTTTCCGGCGCGCTGAAGCTCATATGCTGTGCCGCCCACATCTGATGCTGGCCGACATCAGTGGTGACCACTGCGCTGTCAGGCTTGCGGGCGGACAGCTGTTGCAGAAACAGCGGCGCATAAATCGCCTGGCCAGGATGATCGTAACGCCAGTCATGGTCTGCTTTCAGCGCCATCACCTGCTGACGCCAGGCGTCAATGACAACAGGCTGCGCCAGCTCAGGCAGCAGACGATTTAAGTCGCCCTGCAGCGCAACATGAGCGCGACGCAGTTTGTTCAGTTCCGCCGGGTCGATATCGAGATGGATAACGCTGGCGTGTGGTGCGAAGGTATCCAGTTTACCGGTCACGCGATCATCAAAACGCGCACCCACGGCAATCAGCAGATCACACTCCTGCACCGCCAGGTTAGCCGCTTTGGTGCCATGCATGCCCAGCATGCCGAGATAGCAGGGGTCTGCCGCATCCGGCGTTCCGAGGCCTTTCAGCGTCGCCACACTGGGAATACCCGTATCTCTGGCAAAAGCGCGCAGTGCCGGTACCGCCTGTGCCATCCCCACACCACCACCGACATACAACATCGGTTTATGCGCCTGCGCCAGCATTGCACGCGCCTGCTGCAGCTCATCCGACGGATGCGCCTGCTCCGGCTCTACCTGCAGCAGGTGTGGCGTCAACTCACCGCTGGCCAGCTGAATATCTTTAGGAATATCAATCAGTACCGGACCAGGACGGCCAGACTGGGCGATAGCGAAGGCTTCTGCCATCACTGACGGGAGTTCATCGAGAGATTCAACAAGGAAACTATGCTTGGTGCAGGCCAGTGACAGGCCGAGAACATCGATCTCCTGAAAGGCGTCAGTGCCGATCAGCGCTGACCCCACCTGACCAGTGATGGCAACTATCGGTACTGAATCCATCATCGCGTCCGCCAGACCCGTAATCAGGTTGGTGGCGCCAGGACCTGAAGTGGCGATACAGACGCCGGTTTTGCCAGTGGAACGTGCATAACCAATCGCCGCCATCACCGCGCCCTGCTCATGCCGACACAGTAGGTGTTCCACGCCGCCATCATAGAGTGCATCGTACACCGGCATGATTGCGCCACCGGGATAACCAAATACAGTTTCTACACCTTGCGCACGCAACGCCTGAACCACCCACTGAGCACCATTCATAGTTATTCCCCCGCCTCTCGCTGGGAACAACAGCATTTTATGCTACTGTTCATTCTTTACTCCTTTGACATTCGCTGTCATTGCTTCAGGTCGAAAAAAAACCCCCGGACCTTTCGGTGCGGGGGTTTTCAGTGAATTCGGGCTTGATTTCTAAGCCTTTCTTTCTCCAAGCGATGCCCCGCACGGTGGGATAATAATCACCACCACGCTAATCACGACTAGGCTAATCACTCGTAGAAGGGCTGTCATTTTAAGTTCGATTTTTCGCTTGCTCGAAGTAATGCCTACAGAGTTATCACAGTTATTACTTCCATGACAACTTTTTTTCATCAGAAAGTTGCATCACCCCGTAACACAAATCGCGAAAAACGATTGTTATTCAGTAGATAAGCCAAATAGTGAAAATTCTTCATAACGTACCTGTCGTGATGAATATTTTCCTGATTTGCCTGCCGGACAATCTGTGAAACTGTGCCAGCAAAATCTGAGTGCACTGCAACAGACAGCGATTTTGTTCGCGCCACTGCGCAAAGCGTCAGATTCCTTATCGCTACGTCATAACGAGCCTGCCACACTGGCGCGTAACAAGGAGTAATTATGACGTTAGCCATCGTCTTAACCCGTGCGGCACTGGGCGTGGAAGCGCCACTGGTGTCGGTCGAAGTACATATCAGTAATGGATTACCGGCATTCTCGCTGGTGGGATTACCTGAAACAACCGTCAAAGAGGCGCGCGACAGAGTGCGCAGTGCAATTATCAACAGCGGCTTTACCTTTCCCGCAAAACGCATCACGGTGAATCTGGCACCCGCCGATCTGCCCAAAGAAGGCGGACGCTTCGACCTGCCTATCGCTATTGCTGTTCTCGCGGCCTCAGAACAGATTTCAGCAGATAAACTCACTCAATATGAGTTCCTGGGCGAGCTGGCCCTGAACGGCGCGTTACGGGCCATTCAGGGCGCGATTCCTGCTGCCATGGCGGCATTGCAACAGCGACGACAATTGATCTTATCGGTGGACAATCAACAGGATGCCGCGCTGATTCGTCACGGTGAGAGCTTAGTTGCCGGTCATTTGCTGGAGGTATGCGCTTTTCTGCGCGGCCAGAGCAGCCTGCCAGCTGCGGTAGCTTCTGCGCCCGGTGAAAACGTCGCGCATGCGGAGCTGAGCGAAATTATCGGCCAGCAGCAGGCAAAACGCGCGCTGGAAATTACCGCGTCTGGTGGACATAACCTACTGCTCATCGGCCCGCCCGGCACCGGTAAAACCATGCTGGCCTCACGCCTGCCGGGTTTAATGCCGCCATTAAGCGACAGCGATGCACTGGAGTGCGCTGCTATCGCCAGCCTGGTCAGCCGCAGGACGTCACCACACGCATGGCGTCAGCGCCCTTTCCGCGCGCCTCATCACAGCTCATCCATGTATGCGCTGGTGGGCGGTGGCGCAATACCGCGTCCCGGTGAAATCACTCTGGCGCATAATGGCGTGCTTTTTCTTGATGAGTTACCGGAATTTAGCCGGCAGACACTGGATGCGCTGCGTGAACCGATAGAATCGGGTGAAATCTGCATCTCCAGAGCGCGGGCAAAAGTCACGTGGCCGGCACGCTTTCAGCTAATCGCCGCAATGAATCCCAGCCCGTCCGGCCACTATAGTGGCAGCCATAACCGCAGCTCACCTCAGCAGGTATTACATTATCTCAGCCGCCTTTCCGGCCCTTTTCTCGATCGTTTTGATTTGTCGCTTGAAGTGCCACTGCTGCCTCCGGGCACGCTCAGCAGTGATCGACAAGAAGCCGAATCCAGCCACACAGTCAGAACGCGTGTGATCGCCGTCAGGGAGCGCCAGCTGGCGCGCAGTGGCAAAATCAATGCCATGCTGAGTAACAGTGAGATTCAGCAATGGTGTGTGATTACACCTGCAGATGCCGAATGGCTGGAGTCGGTGTTAAACCAGCTGGGACTGTCTGTCAGGGCATGGCAGCGCATCCTGAAAGTGGCGCGTACGATTGCCGATATGGCGCCGGAGGAACACATTCGAAGGGAGCATCTGCAGGAAGCGCTAAGCTACCGCGGAATTGACCGCCTGATGATGCATTTACAACAGCTACTGGCATAAAAAATGGGGCATTAAGCCCCATCGTCATTAATCATCAGAGTCAGTGTAGTCTTCCACACCTTCCATCTGCGGTTTACCACCGGAGAGGGTGTGGAAACGTTTCGGACGCTTAATTCGTGTCATATACTTTGACCAGACGCGTTCCGCTTCCGTTTGTGGCTCACGCTGACCACGGCAAACCTCGATAAACTGACGCTCTTCTTCAGTTGAAGGTTCGCGTTTTGCCAGATCCAGCTCATTGAATGCGTAACCGTGACGCTCAAGCAGTTGCGCTTCCTTGATGGTGAAGTCACCGTGGCGCGAGAACCCACGTGGGTAGTGTTTGTTATCAAAAAAACGATTCGTTGTTGCGAAGCTTTCCGCCATTTTACACGCTCCTAACTCTTTTATGGCCGTGCTATTTATGGCGCGGAGTATTAGATAGGCTTGACAGAGTGTAAAACAAAACATTTAAATCATTACGACAAATGTTTTTTGGGAGAACACTGTGGATACGGAATTACTTAAAACCTTCCTCGAAGTGAGCCGAACTCGCCACTTCGGACGTGCCGCGGAAGCACTTTATCTCACACAGTCTGCAGTCAGTTTTCGTATCAGACAGCTGGAAAATCAGTTAGGTGTCAATCTGTTCACCCGCCATCGGAATAATATCCGTCTGACTTCCGCCGGTGAGCGTTTGCTGCCTTACGCAGAGAGTTTGATGAGTACCTGGCTGATGGCGAAGAAAGAGGTATCCCACACTCAGCAGCACCACGAGCTGTCGATCGGCGCCAGTGCGTCGCTATGGGAAGCATATCTCACGCCATGGTTACAAACGCTGTATGAGAATCGAGAGAGCCTGCACCTGGAAGCGCGCGTCGCGCAGCGCCACCTGCTGGTCAAACAACTGCATGAACGCCAGCTGGATTTATTGATTACCACCGAAGCACCAAAAATGGACGAGCTAACCAGCCAGCAAATTGGCCATATCTCGCTGACCCTGTACCGCTCACGTAATAGCGAAAAGCGCGAAAAGTATGACTATATCAAGCTGGAATGGGGTGCGGATTTCCATCAGCATCAGAGTTTCCTCGCTGCCGATGATGTCCCGGTCCTGACCACCACTTCGGCGCATCTCACCCGGCAGTTACTGCATACCACTGGCGCCTGTGCATTTCTGCCTGATACCTGGCACAGTCTTTATCCGGATCTGCTGGTGATCCCGGATACGCCTGTCGCTGTTCGTCCGCTGTATGCCGTCTGGCTGCAAAATAGCGATCAACAGACGCATCTTCGCCAGTTGCTTAAATTCCCGGTAATTATTTGATCTATAGACGATAACGAGTCAGCCAGTGCTGGCTCTTTTTGCGGCTGTCTGAGTGGAACGTGAAGGGATGTTTACGATATTACAGACAAAAAAAATCCTTTGCCGAAGCAAAGGATTGTTTTTAATGGCAGGGGCGGAGAGACTCGAACTCCCAACACCCGGTTTTGGAGACCGGTGCTCTACCAATTGAACTACGCCCCTAAAAGGGTGGCGGAACGGACGGGGCTCGAACCCGCGACCCCCTGCGTGACAGGCAGGTATTCTAACC
>JAAIGF010214603.1_pt1 | contig 91005 bp, 82 predicted proteins | sample 6487441 | NCBI WGS metagenome assembly JAAIGF01 (sample SAMN13974129, study PRJNA590717) | phyllosphere metagenome | biome: pepper field; feature: multiple bacterial spot infested pepper fields; material: pepper leaves; isolation source: leaves from pepper fields | host: Capsicum annuum ... | reverse complement strand
TAATGAGTTAATGAGTTAATGAGTTAATGAGTTAATGAGTTAATGAGTTAATGAGTTAATGAGTTAATGAGTTAATGAGTTAATGAGTTAATGAGTTAATGAGTTAATGAGTTAATGAGTTAATGAGTTAATGAGTGATTTTTAGCAAGAACAATCGCCGGTCAACGATCTGAAACACCTGCTTTAACTTAACCTTTTAACGCAGGTGCAATGTTTATTATTTAAGAACAACCATCCTCAACATATCACTTCCCTGATCCCCTCCCCCATTTTATGGGGGAGGAATGCAATAAAAGCTGGCTGCATAATGAATCAATTTATACGTTACCCTCAGCAGTATGCATCATCGCTACAGAGCCAAAAAATAACTTCTGCGACGGCAACGAATCTTATTACTGCGCCATCAAATCATAATTCTCCGCTGTGCTATTTTGCAGCAACATTGGCGGTGAAAGTTTCAGGGTGATCCAGTTGGAGGTCACACGCTGCTGCTTACTGTCTTCCAGCGTCACCGACAGGCGGTACTCATTGCTGGCATCCGGTGCGCTGTCCCAGGCAGGCATAATAATCGTCCAGCCATTGGCATCGCGATTGTTGGCGGGCGGCGTCAGGCTCAGCGCCTGGGTATCACCCTGCCAGCTGAGTTGCTGAACCGCGTTGGCAGCATGAATCTGCAGTTTGAGCGGCAGAGTTTCGCCTGGCTGCAGCTGCCACGGCGGCGTAGCGAGAAACACCGACAACGTGCGGCGCTGACGGAACTCCAGCACCGGCGTGCTGTTACGCTCGACAGCATCATAGCGGCTGCCCTGCAGCGAGTGAGCCTGCGCAACATTACTGGCCGACAGCTGTTTACTGAGCGCGACACCCGGACGATAGTTAATTTTCAGGCCGAACTGGTCCTGTGACTCCCCGCCCTCGCCCTCTTTATGCGCGGCAGTAAAGCTCAGTAACGGCACCGGCGTATAGCTGACACCGACTTTTACCGCCACCGGATTGCGGTAACTGTTGCCGCTGTTAAACAGGTCAACATTTTCGCCGAGGTATTGCTCGTAAGTCAGCGATACACCCAGCTGGCGATAAAATGGCAGATAGCCCTGGGTGGTGATGTCATAGCCGCGCGCCATGCGTTGCTGGCTGGTGCTGCTGTGATTACGCCAGCCACCGAGCGGATGATAGTAATTGGCGGAAAACCGCAGGAAATCGCCCCATGCCTCGGTGCCAACACCAGCGCGCTGCAGGCCGCTGTTAAACTGGCGGTCAACAAAGCCGTTGTAACCCAGCTGCCAGTTACCAGCAAACCAGCGCTGCCCCAGTCCGGCATTGCCCACCGTGCCATCATCATTCTGCACCACGCCAAGCTGGCTGAAGATAAGATAGTTATATTTATCCTGCCACGGCGTCAGCAACTGCGCGCTGCTGCCGGCGAGGCTGCCCTCCATATCCAGCTGCAGCGTCAGGCTGGCGTTGCCCCACGGTGACAGCAGACTGTGGCCACGTGTCGCCACTTCATCCGCCAGCTCATCGCGGAAATGGTTAAACGCCCACTCGCCCGCCTGACGGCCTACAGAAGTATCGGTCGTGTCATCCATACTGGCCTCACCAATTTCTTTCGCCACGCTGGCGATTTTTTTGGCGAAGGCATCGTTGCTGTTGCTGTCGCGCACACCGAGATCGGGAAGATTGTCCTGCAGAGTGCTGAAACGCGCGGGGTCGTCGAAAGGATAATCGGATACACGGGTATCGGTTTGCAGAGCATGGGCGGCTGACACCGTGATACCACTGCTTAGCAACACCAGCAGTATGGCAAGACGTTTTTTCTGCAGCGGTAGTGACATGCCTGACCCTTTACCCGTTTTTGCGGTGAATTTATGTGTGCTCTCACAATTCTGACATAAATAAGTGGACTTAATTTTAACATATAGGGGGGATGAATCTGAAATTGGGAGGAGTAGCCGCTCATCTCACGGCAGTGGAGGGAACAGTGACCAGAGTGCAGTAGCCAGGGCGACCGGGGACGATGGCATGATTGGCAGCAGCACATACTGGCCCGGAGAGGGCAGCTCCCCCATCCCAACCTTCCCCCACGACGTGGGGGAAGGCGCCGTACAGATGCCCCATGGCACATCGGCTATCGTCAGACCGCCATTGGATCTAACCGGGGTTTAAAGCAAAAGGACCAGGCTAAAGTTCCAGCGTTCAAAGCTCAAAGCTCAAAGCTCAAAGCTCAAAGCTCAAAGTTGAGTTCCAAGCTTTATATGTAAAGCACGGATTTTGGGGTTGAGTGTGGGTTTGGGTTTATTCTCTGATTTTGACCTGGATTTTGACTTCCGAGGCGTCGCAAGCGCAGAGGAAAAACGTGTGACCAGGGCGAGCGAAATGCCCGCTACGACATGATCAACCCCCCATCAACATTAATCGTCTGCCCGGTAATATACCGGGCATCCTCCGACGCCAGAAACGCCACCAGCCCGGCGACGTCACGCGGCTGTCCGGCACGCTTCAGCGGAATGCCCTGTACCCACTCCGCCATCAGCTCGCCCTTACCGTAACGTTTCTGCTCAGTACTGAGGATCTCGCCCCACACCCGGTCGTTATAGTCCCACATCTCACTCTCAATAATTCCCGGGCAGAAGGCATTCACTGTGATATGCCACGGCGCCAGTTCATGGGCCAGACTCTGGGTAATACCAATCACCCCCATTTTGCTGGCGGCATAGTGCGGCGTATAGATAAAGCCCTGCCGCCCCTGGCCGGAGGAGGTATTGATCAGGCTGCCGCTGTTCTGTTTCACCATATATTTCGCCGCCTCGCGGCAGCACAGCCACACTCCGGTGGTGTTCACCGCCAGAATTTTCTCGAAATCCGCCTTAGGCATCTGATCAAATCGGTCAATGGTGATCACGCCGGCGTTCTGAATCGACACATCAATCGACCCAAATTTCTCCGCTGCCTGCTGATACAGCGTCTGCACCTGCGCCTCATCGGTGACATCCACCTGCAGCGCCAGGATCTCCACACCATACTGCGTTTGCAGCTGTTCGGCGGTGCTGAATACCCGATCGGCATTCGATACCATCACCAGATTCGCGCCGTCCTGGGCGAAACGTTCGGCAATCCCCGCGCCGATACCACGACAGGCACCGGTAATCACCACCGTTTTGCCACTAAAATTCCGCTTCATGCTCTGCTCCTGTAATCGGTTAGCTGCGATCAGCCGGGGCTGACCTCAGACAGCGGCGCGGCCGCCTGCTTTTTTTCATGGCGACGCAACAACACCACTTTGCTTTGTAAACGTTGCTGGAACTGGTCAATCACCACCGCAGTGACAATCACCAGGCCTTTAATCACCATCTGCCAGAAATCGCTGACGCCCATCATCACCATGCCGTCAGCCAGAAAAACGATGACAAACGCGCCGATAATCGAACCGGAGACACGTCCGCGTCCGCCCGCCAGCGCCGTGCCGCCGAGAACGGTGGCGCCAATCGCATCCATCTCAAACATATTGCCGGTCATCGGGTGCGCGGTTTGCAACTGCGATGCCACCACCAGCCCGACCAGTGCGGCGCACAGCCCGGAGAAGCCGTAAACAAACACTTTCACCTTGATAATCGGCACCCCGGCCAGACGCGCGGCAGATTCGTTGCCGCCGGTGGCGTAGATATAGCGTCCCAGCGGCGTTTTGCGCGTCAGATACAGGCCGAGCAGCAGGAAGCCGAGCATCAGCCAGATCGGGATATACACGCCCAGCACCGTGCCGGAACCCAGAGTGGCGAAGCCGGTATTGCCCAGCGCGTCCATCCCCACCAGGTTGGCGTAGGTGCTGCCGTCGTTAAACAGCAGCGATGCCCCGCGCGCCACATACATCATGCCGAGCGTACAGATAAACGGCGCCACGCCGAGACGGGTGATCACAGCGCCATTCACCAGACCAATCACCACGCCAAACAGCGCCACCAGCAGGATCACTTCCGGCACGTTGAAGAAAATGATGTTACCGCCCCAGATCGGCACACCATTGGTCAGCAGCGCCCCGGCCACCATGCCGCAAATCCCCGCTACCGCGCCGACCGACAGGTCGATACCACCGGTCAGGATCACCAGCGTCATACCAATCGCCAGCAAACCGGTGATCGCCACATGCTGAGTCATAATCAGCAGGTTCGAGGTGGTGAGAAAGTTCGGCACCATCACGCTGAAAAAGCCGATGACGATTAACAGGGCGATAAAGGTGCGCGCTTTCAGTAAGTACATGTAGAGCAAATATTTCTGATTCATCAGGTTATCCTCAGGCCCGGTCAGTCATGCGGCGTGGACGCAGCAATCAATATTTCACGCGTGGCGGCGGCGCGCGGTAAATCGGCGGCGATACGCCCGTCCGCCATCACCAGAATGCGGTCGGCGAGCGCCATGACCTCATCCAGTTCTGACGAAGAGAACATCACCGCCAGCCCCTGATGCGCCATCGAGCCAATCAGGTGATACACGTCGGTTTTCGCGCCGACATCAATGCCGCGCGTCGGCTCATCGAGCAGCACCACCTGCGGCGCGGTCATCAGCGCTTTGCCCAGCACCACTTTCTGCTGGTTGCCGCCGCTGAGTGAAGTGATCGGCAACTCCATATCGCTGACTTTAATCGCCAGACGGGCAATCATATCGTTAACGCGCGTCTCCTCTTTTTGTGGCCGCAGCAGCGCCATCGCGCGGTGAAACGCGCGCAAACTGAGATCCGACAGCGTCATATTGGTTTTAATCGACATCAGCTGCACCACGCCTTCGCCCTGGCGGTCTTCCGGCACCAGCGCAATCCCGCGCTTCAGCCGCTGCTGGAAGTTGCATTTATCCAGCGACGCGCCGTGCAGGTGGATGCTGCCATGCTGGTAGCTCATTAAACCAATCAGCCCCTTGAACAGCTCGGTGCGCCCAGCACCCAGCAGTCCATAGATGCCCACCACTTCCCCTTTACGCAGGGAAAAAGAGACATCATTCAGCTTATAGCCACCGTTCTGATGCAGCGCCGTCAGGCCATTGACCTCCAGCACGGTTTCCCCCTGCGGAGCCGGGCTGTAGTCGAAGTGCTTTTTCTTGTCGCCGACCATCTGCTCGATGATCCACGGGATACTGGCATCGCGTACTTCGCGTTCGCTGATAAAACGGCCGTCACGAAAGATGGTGATGTGGTCGCCGATTTCCATCAGCTCTTCCAGCCGGTGGGAGATGTAGATAATGGTGACACCGCGCCGCTTCAGCTGCTCAATGACGTTAAACAGCACTTTCACTTCTGACTGGCTGAGCGCCGAGGTGGGTTCATCCATAATCAGCACGCGCGTGTCTTTCGACAGCGCACGGGCAATCTCCACCAGCTGCTGGTGGCCGATGCCGAGTTCACCGAGCGCGGCATAAGGGTCGACGTCCAGCTCCAGCCGCTCCAGCAGCGCCTTCGCCAGCTGATACTGGTATTTCTCATTAATCCGCCCGCGCTGGAAAAACTCGTTACCGATAAAAATGTTGTCCATCACATTCATATTGGGAAACAGGTTCAGCTCCTGGAAAATAATGCTGATACCGTGTTTCTCTGCCTGCTGCGTCGAGTGCAGGCTGACCGCTTCGCCGTCGAGCAGGATCTGGCCGGAGGATGGCGTTTCCACCCCCGCCAGCATTTTCATCATGGTGGATTTACCCGCGCCGTTTTCGCCAATCAACACGTTGACCTTGTTGCGGTATACGCGGTAGTTCACCTGATCCAGCGCCACCACGCCGGGATAGATGCGCGAGACGTCGCGAGTCTCGATAATCACTTCGGGCAGCTGCGCCGCATTTGCTTCACTCTGCATCGCTGCCTCCTTACTGCCGCGTGATGCGCGCCGGGGTGATATCCGGCACATTTTGCGGCACATCCCAGCTGCTGAATACGCCGATCACTTCCAGCCGATCGCCTGCTTTCGGCTGCAGCGTTTTCAGCTGCTCCACCGCCTGATTGTTGATGGCGCGGCCATAGTCGCCAAACAGCACCTGGTCGTTAAAGTCCTGGTAGCTGGCGCCTTTATATGCATCACGCAGCGCGGTGCCACGAATAATCGGGCCGATCTGCACGACGGCGCTGACGTCATTCGGCTCTTTCAGCGTCATCTTGCCGCTGCGCGAGGTGGTGTTAACACTCTCCACCTGGCCTTTCACCAGTACGGTAAAGACGCAGGGGTTTTCCGGCTGAGCGCGGTAGCCCAGCTGCTGACAGGCCGTGTCGAAATCTTTTGCCGCCGCCAGACTTTTCATCAGCGCGTCCAGCGGTTTCGCCTCTGCGGCCAGCTGCGGCACAATTTTTTGTTGATATAACTGGTCGATATTCGCCAGATGAGGATTGGGCGGATTCTTTAAATCAGCCAGTTCCTGCTGGGACACGATACGGCAGCCGGTTAAGGCCAGGGCGGCAATCGTCAGCCAGGCAGTTCGCGACATCTTTCTCTCCTTGCGCCCGCATTGCGGGCGCGACAACAGCAGCACCCTGCGGCTTAAGATTTAAAGTTAAAGTCCTGCACTTTGCTGGCGTTATCCGGAGAGATCAGGATGCCGCGGAACATGACGCGCTGTTTTTCCGGTTTCGCGCCTTTCTGAATGTAGTTATCGAGATCGGTTACGCCCTGGGCGGCAATCGCCTGCGCCTGCAGCATCACGGTGGCTTTCAGACTGCCCGCTTTCACCGCATCACGCTCATCGTTGCTGCCATCGATGCCCACCACAATCACATCATTGCGCCCGGCGGCTTTCAGTGCGGCAATCGCCCCCAGCGCCACCGGGCCGTTACCACAGATCACCCCTTTCACATCAGGATGCGCCTGCAGAATACTGTCCATAATGCGTTTGCCGTCGATAAGCGTGCCTTTGGCATCCTGACGCGCGACGCTCTGCATATCCGGGTACTGATCCAGCACCTGGTGGAACGATTTGGAACGGGTGACGCAGTTGTTGTCAGCGAGGTTACAGGTCAGTTCAGCGTATTTACCCTTTTCCCCCATTTTCTCGACAAACACGTTGGCGACATCAGAACCCGCCTGGAAGTTGTTGTGGGTGATCTGCACCAGCGCCACATCATCCACCGGAATTTCACGGTTGATCAGCACCACCGGAATCCCGGCATCTTTGGCTTTCTTAATCGCCGCCACGCTGGCGGTGGAGTCGGCGTTGTCCAGCACGATGCCCTGCACTTTTTTGCCGATCGCCGCATCGATCAGTTCACTCTGCTTCTTCACATCTTCGCCATGGGACAGCACCGTGGTTTTGTAGCCCAGCTCCTGCGCTTTCAGGTTGGCGCCTTTGGCTTCCGAGGCGTAGTACGGGTTATCCAGCGAGTTAACCAGGATCATAATGGTGCCTTTATCGGCCGCGAAGCTTGCCGTGGAGAGGCTACAGGCGGCGGCAACGGCTAACAGCGTTAAACGTGTTTTCATGATGATGTTCTCTCTGAGTTATCTAATTATAGGTAGGTACAGACAAGGGTTTCCCCGGCGTGGCGCGGGTTACCAGATGGTAAAGCCGCCGTCGATCATCAGATCGGCGCCAGTGATCATGTCGCTGCCGTTGCTGGCGAAAAACAGTACGGCGGCGGCAATTTCATCCGTATAGGCAAAGCGCCCGAGCGGAATCAGTTTTTTCATCGCTTCCCCTTTTTCGCCGCGCCAGGCTTTTTCGCCCATTGGCGTCAGCACTACGGTGGGCGACAGGGTATTCACATTGATTTTGTGCGGCGCGAACTCCTTCGCCATCACTTTGGTCATGCCGAGCAGACCGGCTTTGGCTGAGGTGTAAGCGACGTGATTATCGATAGCGATCGAGGCGGCCTGCGAGGCGATATTGATAATTTTTCCGCCGTTACCGCCCTGAATCATGCGTTTCGCCGCCGCCTGCGCGCAGAGGAACGGCCCGGTGAGATTGACGGCGATCTGCTTCTGCCACTCGGCAAAGTCGGTTTCCAGCACCGGCTGCAGCATCACATAGCCTGCGCAGTTAATCAGGATATCCAGCTGGCCGTAGTGGCCATCCACCTGGCTAAAAGCCTGTTCCACGGAGGCCGGATTGGTGACGTCGCATTCGACAAACTGCACCTGCGCCGGGTCAAACTGCGCCGCTACCTCTGCGACTTTGCTCTGCTCAAAGGCCGGATACAGCAATGCCAGACGCGCGCCCTTCTCCAGCAGCATCTGGTTACTGGCCATGGCAATCCCGCCCAGTCCGCCAGTGACTACCGCCACCTTACCGCTCAGATCCAGACTGGTGTTTACGCCATAGCGCAGATTGACATCGTATTCATGACTCATTGGCCGGCTCTCCTTACGAAACGGCAGGGGTGAATGGGCGGAAGCCAGAGGCGGTTCCGCAAAAAATTACGGCTGAAAGTAATGCAACAGGGCCAATTTGTTAACCACTGTGATTTTCGAATAAAAATATATGCTATCGATTGTTATCAGATTGTGGCGCAGATCAAAATTCAAACAAAAGCCTGCCAACAATATAAATCAATGATTTAACGATTAATAATATGCACAAAAAGCAGACCGTATGGACAAAAACAGCTAAAAAGCGTGTTAAATCAACTCACTCACCACCTAAACACTTTCGAACGAAAATGATTGTATTGTGGTCGTCATCTCGCTTTCGCCTGGCGACAGGGTTACTATTTGTTGCAGAAACTGTGGTTTAGCCGGGCCTGAGAACGACCATCAGGGAAAGGGAGTACTTCGCTTGAAAAGCAAAAGTGAACAGTTGGCTGATATGCAGCAGCGCCGCGATAAGATCCTCGAAATGATCCGCGAGGACGGTACTGTGACGGTCAAAATGCTGACCGGGGCCTTTAACCTGACCGAAGCCACCATTCGCACCGACCTGCGCAAACTGCAGCAGGAGGGGTACGTTCAGCGCTATCACGGTGGCGCCACGCTGGTCACCGGCAAGCAGAATACCGGTGCGCTGCTGCTGGAGCGTCAGACCCATCTGGAAGCAAAAGACGCCATTGGTCGTCTGGCGGCGCGCCATATTGAAAATGGTGACACGGTGATTTTCGATAGCGGCACCACGACCACTGCAATCGCTAATCACATGCCGCACATTCGCAAGCTGTCGGTGATCACCACCGCAGTGAATATCGCCCTGAAACTGGGCGGAGAACCGGGGATCAATATCCTGCTGACTGGCGGCACTTTTAAGTTTCCCACGCTCTCGACATCGGGGGAAAAAGCCGCTGGTTTTTTCGAAAACGTACTGGCGGAGAAGCTGTTCCTCGCCACTGCCTGCATTTCACCGCGTCTCGGGCTGAGTTTTCCCAGCGAAACCGATATCAAAGTGAAAAGCGCAATGATGAAATCGGCCAGCACCGTCTACGTGGTGGCCGATTCCAGTAAAATTGATAAAGTGTCGATGTTTGCCCTGCCGTGCGACTGGAGCAACATCCACTATCTGATTACTGACAGCGGCATTACTCAGCAGTCGATCAGCGCTTTCGAAGCGCTGGGCGTGAAGGTGCTGGTGGCGGAGTAAAGCGCCGCCGGACGATACAGCGTCACCACCTCGCCGACAATCAGCAGGCTGGGCGACTGCGGTTGTTCCTGCGCCACGCAGCGCGCCAGTTCGTCGAGCGAGGTAATCATCACCCGCTGATCCGGGCGCGTGCCGCGTTCAATAATCGCCACCGGCGTGCTGGCCGCGCGGCCATGAGCGATCAGCTGCCGGCTTAACGCCTCACTCCAGGTCAGCCCCATATAAAACACCAGCGTCTGGCGCGCATCCTGCAGACTTTGCCAGTCCAGTTGCGGCTTACCGTCGCGGCCGTGGCCGGTAATAAAGCGCACCGACTGCGCCATCGTGCGGTGCGTCAGCGGAATCCCGGTCGCCGCTGCGCAGCCGGTGGCGGCGGTAATGCCCGGCACCACGTGGCAGGCGATCCCCGCCTGTTGCAGGCAGACCATCTCTTCGCCGCCGCGGCCAAAAATAAACGGATCGCCGCCCTTCAGGCGAATCACCTGCATCCCGGCACGCGCCAGATCGACCAGCAGCTGGTTAATCTGCTCCTGCGTCATGGCATGAAAACCCGGCGTTTTGCCGACGTCAATACACAGCGCCTGAGCGGGTGCCAGCGCCAGAATCCCGGCGCTGACCAGCCGGTCATATACCACCACCTGCGCCTGTTCGATAAGCCGCAGCGCCTTAATGGTCAACAGCTCGACATCGCCAGGCCCGGCCCCTACCAGCCACACTGCGCCGGGTTGATTACGGCTGGCATGTGCGCTGAGTAATTTATCCAGTGCGGAAATTGTCCGGGTCATCGCTACCTCACTTATGCCGCATGCGTGACGTTGTCACGCAAAAGCAGCTGTTTCAGTTCAGGAATACAGGAGCCGCAGTTGGTGCCGCAGCGTAACGTTTTGCCCAGCGCCGCGACGCTGTGGCAGCCGCTGGCTATCGCGACGCGAATGTGTTCTTCGCCGATGCCAAAGCAGCTGCAGACCGTTTTGCCTGCACCGCCCTGCGCCGCGCGCCCGGCCAGCAGTGCATGACGTGCCGCCGCGCTGTCCGGCGTCTGCTGAAACGCGCTGGCGACAAAGGTGCTGTCAATCTGTGGTCGCTGGCCGTCGGCGTAAAACGCCAGCGCCAGCATGCCGTCTCGCCACCCTAGCACGCGCCAGAACGCACCAGCTCCCTCCGCGTATTGCAGCGTCAGCGCCGTGAGATCGCACTGCTGCGCCAGCCAGCTGCGCGGGTCGCCATCGGCCGCCAGCAGATATTGCGTCGCCGCCGTATGCGGCACGCGCGCCCACCAGCCGTTGATCTGCAGGGACTGCTGACCAGCGACAAACAGCACGCCCTGCCAGTCGCTGTGCCAGCGGCGCAGCCGCACTGCTGTCTGCTTGCTCTCCGGCTGACCGGAATGCGGATCGGCATGGGGTGCCACCAGCTGATCCACTTTTCCCTGCGCCGTGAACTGCTGCGTCCAGTGCATCGGCACAAACAGCGTGCCCGTCTGCTGCGCCTCGCTGAGCTGCGCCCGCAGCACTATCCAGCCGTTAGCCGACTGCAGCCGTACCAGATCGCCTGCGCGGATCTGGTGGCGCGCAGCATCCTGCGGATGAATATCGGCAAAGGGTTCACTGAGATGCTGCATCAGGCGCGGCACGCTGCCGGTACGCGTCATGGTGTGCCACTGGTCGCGGATACGCCCGGTGTTCATCACCAGCGGATAAGCATCACTGACCTGGGACTGCGGCAGTTGCGGTGTCACCGGCAGCAGCCGCGCTTTGCCATCGGCGTGGAAGAAGCGCCGGTCGGTAAACAACCGCGCGCAACCCTGCGGGTGCTGCTGATTGACTGGCCACTGCACTGGCGCTAAACGATCCCATTGCGCATTGCTCAGCGCGGCCAGCCCGCTGATATCAAACGCGCGTGCGCCGCTATTTTCGAAGCCAGATAGCGCTGCATGTTCGCGAAAGATCTCCGCCGGATGCTGCCAGTTAAACGCGTCGGCAAAGCCGAGACGCTGCGCCACACCGGCGATAATCCACCAATCGGGGCGCGCTTCACCGGCGGGCGCGACAAACCCACGCTGGCGGGAAATACGCCGTTCCGAATTGGTCACCGTGCCATTTTTTTCGCCCCAGCCCTGCGCGGGCAACAGAATATCGCCATACACGGTGGTATCGGTCTGCTGCGTGACATCCGACACAATCACCAGTTCACAACGCGCCAGCGCCTGCGCCACGCGGTTACCGTCCGGCAGCGAGACCGCCGGATTAGTGCCCATCACCCACACAGCTTTAACCTCACCGCGACCGATGGCCTCGAACAGTTCAACCGCTTTCAGTCCCGGTTGTGTCGCCACCCGTTCGCTGCCCCAGAAACGGCGCAGGCGACTGACATCTTCCTCTGTGAAGTTCATATGCGCCGCCAGCTGATTCGCCAGCCCGCCGACTTCGCGCCCTCCCATGGCATTCGGCTGACCGGTCAGAGAAAATGGCCCGCTGCCCGCGCGGCCAATTTTCCCCGCCAGCAGATGAGCATTAATGATGGCGTTACATTTATCGCTGCCGCTGGACGACTGATTGATGCCCATGCAGTAATGCGTCAGCGCCGTGGCGCTGGCGGCAAAGCGCTGATAAAAGGCCTCCACCTGCGCCACCTCCAGCTGGCAGAACGCCGCCACGCGTGCGCTGCTCCACAGACGCGCATGCGCCAGCGTCTCCTCCACGCCGTTGAGGTGCGCCAGCATCGTGGGGTCAATGCCCTGATGCTGCTCCAGCCATGCCAGCAGACCATTGAACAGCGCGGCGTCACTGCCTGCACGCAGCGCCAAATGCTGATCGGCGAGGTCACAGGTGGCGGTACGGCGCGGATCGATGACCACAACCTGCAGCTGCGGACGCTGTTTTTTCGCCGCCACCAGCCGCTGATAGGCCACCGGATGCGCCCAGGCGGTATTCGAGCCGACCAGCACCACCAGATCGCTGTGATCGACATCCTCGTAGCAGCACGGCACCGCATCGGCGCCAAACGCCCGTTTATAGCCCACCACGGCGGACGCCATACACAGCCGCGAATTGGTATCGATATTGGCGACGCCGAGAAAGCCCTTCATCAGCTTGTTAGCAGCGTAGTAATCCTCGGTTAACAGCTGGCCGGAGGCGTAAAATGCCACCGCCTGCGGTCCATGCTGGTCAATAATCGCCTGCAGACGGCTGGCGACCTGTTCCAGCGCCTGCGGCCAGCTGACGCGCTCACCGTCCACCTGCGGATACAGCAGGCGTCCCTGCTGACCGAGGGTTTCCCCCAGCGCCGCACCTTTCACGCACAGACGCCCATGATTCGCCGGATGCTGACTGTCGCCGCTGACCTGATGCTGGCCGTCCGGCGCGGCGCTTACCGTCACCCCGCAGCCCACGCCGCAGTAGGGACAGGTGCTGTTGATCGCTGCGCCCGGCCCGGCGCAGGCAACGCTGGCGCGTTTCATACCGCTTCCGCCATGGTGGCGGTGGTCAGCGGCTGTGGTGCACTGGCAACCAGCACCACGCCATTCTCCAGCTTCACCGGCCAGCTGCGCAGCTGCAGTTCCGGCTTATCGAGGCTCTGCCCATCCGCCAGGCGGAAACGCTGCTTATACAGTGGCGAGATCACCACCGGCTCACCGGCGACATCGCCGAGAATGCCGCGCGACATCACGCTGGCGTGGGTGCCTGGTTCGTTATCATCCAGCGCAAACAGCTGCTCGTCAAAGCGGAACAGCGCGATGCGCTGATTGCCGAGCCGCGCGCCGATCCCGGCCTGCTGCGGAATATCATCCACGCGGCACAGTGCGTTCCACGGCTGTGACGGCAGTTCCAGCAGCGGAAGGCGCTGCTCGCGCGCCGGACGAATCTGACCACGCTCCATCTCCCAGCTTACCGTCTCATCGGCTTCGCTACTGTTCACCGTCGGGCGGAACAGCGCCAGCCGGTCGGCACTCTCCAGCGTGGTCTGCCATTCGCACTGATACGCTTCCACCACCCGCTGCATCTCCTGCTCCAGCTCGCGGCCAATACCGAGGCTGTCGTCAATTACCACCGCGCGCAGATAGTCGAGTCCGCCTTCCATATTGTCCATCCACACGCTGGTGCGCTGCAGACGGTCAGCGGTACGCACATAGAACATCAGCAGACGGTCGACGTAGCTCAGCAACGTGTCATCATCAAGGTCGCTGGCGAACAGATCGGCATGGCGCGGCTTCATGCCGCCATTACCGCAGACATACAGATTCCAGCCTTTGTCAGTAGCGATCACTCCGATATCTTTGCTCTGCGCCTCGGCGCATTCACGGGTGCAGCCGGACACCGCCATTTTGATTTTGTGCGGCGCACGCAGTCCCTTGTAGCGGTTTTCCAGCTGAATGGCGAAGCCGGTGGAATCCTGCACACCGTAGCGACACCAGGTGGAACCGACGCAGGATTTCACCGTGCGCAGCGACTTGCCGTAGGCGTGGCCGGTTTCAAAGCCCGCGTCCACCAGCTCCTGCCAGATCAGCGGCAGCTGGTCGAGACGCGCGCCGAACAGGTCGATACGCTGGCCGCCGGTAATTTTGCTGTACAGGTTGTAGCGCTGGGCAATCTGGCCGATGGCAATCAGCCCCTGCGCGGTGATCTCCCCGGCAGGCACGCGCGGCACCACCGAATAGCTGCCATCTTTCTGGATATTGGCGAAATAACGGTCGTTGGTATCCTGCAGCGGCAGGTGCTGCGGTTTCAGCAGGTATTCATTCCAGCAGGAGGCGAGCATCGAACCCACCAGCGGTTTACACACTTCACAGCCGTGACCGCGACCATAACTCGCCAGCAGCGAGTCGAAGCTTTTAATCTGATTAACGCGGATCAGGTGATACAGCTCCTGGCGCGACCATGGGAAGTGCTCGCAAATATCCTTCTTCACTTCCACGCCGAGGTTTTCCAGCTGGCACTCCATCACCTGCTTCACCAGCGCCGCGCAGCCGCCGCAGCCGGTTGCGGCTTTGGTGCAGCGTTTCATCGCCGCCATATCTCCCGCGCCGTCAGCGACCGCCGCGCAGATATCCCCTTTGCTGACGTTATGGCAGGAGCAGATCTGCGCGCTGTCCGGCAGCGCCGCCACGCCCAGCGCTTTCGCCGGTGCGCCTGCACTGGCAGGCAGAATCAGCGTTTCCGGCGCGTCCGGCAGCGACATATCGTTCAGCATCATCTGCAGCAGCGTGCTGTATTCGCTGCTGTCACCCACCAGCACTGCGCCCAGCAGTTTTTTGCTATCCGCCGACACCACGATCTTTTTGTAGATCTCCTGCGGACCATTGGTCCAGTGGTAGCTCTGACTGCCCGCGGTGCGGCCATGGGCATCGCCAATCGATGCCACCTCCACGCCGAGCAGCTTCAGTTTGGTGCTCATATCCGCACCGCTAAAGGCGGCGGTTTCCCCTGCCAGAGTGGCGGCCAGTACGCGCGCCATCTGGTAGCCAGGCGCCACCAGGCCAAAGATCTGCCCGTGCCACAGCGCGCATTCGCCGATGGCGCTGATGCTGGCGTCAGAGGTGGCACAGGCATCATCAATCACAATACCGCCGCGCGGGCCGATCTCCAGTCCGGCGGCGCGCGCCAGCCGATCGCGCGGACGGATCCCGGCGGAAAACAGCACCAGGTCGGTGTTCAGCGTCGCACCATCGGCGAAATGTAGCGTCATGCTGCCATCCGCTTCAGAGGTAATTTCGCGTGTCTCTTTGCTGGTATGCACCTGTACGCCCAGCGCCTCGATTTTGCGCCGCAGCATGCCTGCGCCGCCGTCATCCAGCTGTACCGCCATCAGACGCGGCGCAAACTCCACCACATGCGTTTCCAGCCCCAGCTGCTTCAGCGCATTGGCCGCTTCGAGTCCCAGCAGCCCGCCGCCAATCACCACGCCGCGCGTCGACTGCTGCGCCCGGGCGGCAATGGCATCGAGATCGTCGAGGGTGCGATAAACAAAACAGTTCGCGCCCTGGCCGCCGGGGATCGGCGGCACAAACGGTGCGGAGCCGGTGGCCAGCACCAGTTTATCCCACGCCATTTCGTGACCGCTGGCGTCGCGCAGACACTTGCGCGCCCGGTCAATCGCCACCACTTCGCTGCCGCTGCGCAGCTCAATGCCGTGTTCGGCGAAAAAGTGCTCTTTCACCAGCGACAAATCGGCATGGCTTTTACCGGCAAAATACTCCGACAGATGCACCCGATCGTAGGCCACCTGCCGCTCCTCACCGTACACCACCACCTGATAATGCTGATGCAGTTGTTTCTCTGCCAGTTGCTCGACAAAGTGGTGCCCCACCATACCGTGACCAATCACGACTAATACCGGTTTGCTCATCACATTCCTTCCTGCAGCGCACGGCTGCCTGTTGGGTTCTTGTGCATCAAACAGCGCGGCGGCCGACACCGCAGCGCCATGCTGTAATTTTTTTATTAGCGTCGCCGCCTGACTGATATCGCCATACAGCAGCACGCCGCGTAATACGCCGTCGCGCAGCAGCAGACGGCGATAATCCCCGCTGACTGGGTCGAAACTGCTAAGGGTTTGATCGCCCGGCTGCTGCTGGATTTCACCGGCGCTGAATACGTCGATGCCGGTCACTTTCAGCCGAATGCCGTGCTGTACGGAGTGGAAATCGGCCAGCGCACAATCCGCCAGCTGATGGGCGAGAATTTCCGCCTGTTGCAGACAGGGCGCCAGCAGACCAAAGGTTTCACCGCCGATTTCACAGCACTCGCCCAGCGCGTAAATTGCCGGATGCGCGGTTTGCAGCTGACCGTTCACCTGAATGCCACGCCCGCAGGCCAGCCCGGCGGCGCGCGCCAGCTGCTGTTCCGGCAGCACGCCGACCGCCACCACCACCTGCGTCGCCGCCAGCGGCTCCCCTGCCGACAACGTGACACTGTCACTGTTTATGGCGACAATTTCCCGTTCCAGCCAGCAGTGAATGCCGCGCTGCTGCAGCGACGCACGCAGCAGTTCACCGGCATGCTGATCCAGCTGGCGATCGAGCAGCCACGGCTGGCGATGCACCAGCGCCACCTCGCGTCCGCGCAGGCGTAACGCCGCCGCCGCTTCGATACCGAGCACACCGCCGCCCAGCACCACCACCGGTCCGCTGCCGCTGACCATCCGTTCCACATCCGCCAGCGAGCGGAAACCGCTGACATGCGGCTGATCGATACCGCGAATCGGTGGCATCAGCGGCTGCGAACCGGTGGCGAACACCAGCCGATCCCAGCGCAACTGGCGCTTATCAGTGATCAGCTGACGCGCAGCGCCGTCCACCGCCAGTACCGTTTCATCCATCAGCAACGTCACGCCGTGGTCGGCATACCACTGCGGCGTATGCAGCAGCGTCTCGGCAAAGGCTTTTTCGCCGCTCAGCACCGGCGTTAACATAATGCGGTTGTAGTTGCCCTGCGCCTCGCGGCCAATCACCGTGATGCGGTAGCGCTGCGGCGCCAGCTGCAGCAGGGTTTCCACCATGCGCATGCCCGCCATGCCGTTGCCAATCACCAGCAGATGTTCCACCATCGTCCGCTCCTTATGCCGCGCTGACCTGCTTCTCATACAGGAACTGCAACACCTGCTGACGCAGATGGTGATAACGGGCATCCTCCGCCAGCTGCACGCGTGAACGCGGACGCGGCAGATCGACCGTCAGGATTTCCCCCACCGTCGCCGCCGGGCCGTTGGTCATCATCAGCACCCGGTCTGAAAGCAGCACCGCTTCATCCACATCATGGGTAATCAGCACAATGGTGGTGTTCAGCTTCTGCTGAATACGCATCACCGCATCCTGCAGATGGGCACGGGTCAGCGCGTCCAGCGCGCCAAACGGTTCATCCATCAGCAGCACTTTCGGTTTCATCGCCAGCGCGCGGGCAATGCCCACCCGCTGCTTCATGCCGCCGGAGATCTCGCCAGGGCGTTGATCCAGCGCATGGCCCATCTGCACCAGTTCGAGGTTATGGATGATCCAGTCGCGCATTTCCGGCTTACTCATCTCGCCGCGAAACACCTGGTTCACCGCCAGCGCCACGTTTTCATAGCTGCTTAGCCACGGCAGCAGCGAGTGATTCTGAAACACCACCGCGCGTTCCGGGCCAGGACCGGCGATTTCACGGTTGTCGCACAGCAGCACGCCGGAGGTGGGCGCGGTTAAACCGGCGATTAAATTGAGCAGCGTCGATTTGCCACAGCCGGAGTGGCCAATCAGACTGACGGTCTCGCCGTGGCGGATGTTGAAACTGACGTTATCGAGCGCCAGAAACTCACCGCTGGCAGTGTTAAAACGCTGGCTGACCTGCTGTACCTGAATAATGTCGCTCATGATTACTCTCCCCGTTTTTCCCAGCTGAAGCGTCGTGCCAGCAGCATCAGCCCCTGCTCCAGCAACAGACCGACCACACCGATAATCACAATGGCGATCAGGATGTTTTCCACATTGAGGTTGTTCCACTCATTCCAGATCCAGAAACCAATCCCCAGTCCGCCGGTGAGCATTTCGGCGGCGACAATCACCAGCCAGGCAATACCCATCGACAGCCGCACGCCGGTCAGCACCGCAGGCAGCACCGCCGGGAACAGGATTTTGCGCATCACCGTCCACTCCGACAGGCGCAGCACCCGCGCCACATTGAGATAGTCCTGCGGAATACGCTGCACCCCTTCAGCGGTGTTGATGATCATCGGCCAGATGGAGCAGATAAAGATGGTCCAGCTGGAGGCCGGTTCCGCGCGCTGAAACAGCAGCAGACCAATCGGCAGCCACGCCAGCGGGCTGACCGGACGCAGCAGCGCAATAATGGGATTCAGCATGCGCGCCAGGAAGGTAAAGCGGCCAATCAGAAAGCCAGCGGGAATTCCTGCCAGCGCCGCCAGACCAAAACCGATCGCCACACGCTGCAGCGAGGCCAGCACGTTCCAGCCAATCCCCTGGTCGTTGGGTCCGGCGTTATAGAACGGGTCGGCAAACAGTGTCATCGCCGCCTGCCAGGTGCTGAGCGGCGTCGGGAAGCCGCTGCTGTTGAGCGCCGCAATCTGCCAGATCACCACCAGCAACAGCAGGCCGCACATCGCCGGGATCAGGCGTTGCATCAGCGGTCGCAGGCGCGGTTTTGCCGCACTGCGCACGGCTGGGCGGGTCGACGGTAAGGCAATCACTTCCGCCTGCGCCACCGCCGGTTCGTTATTCAGCACCACAACCCGGGCTTCACTTTTCATCTGCATTCTCCTCAACGTTTAAGCGCGAAACTGGCGGCATACTGCGCCGGATTGGCGCCATCCCAGATTTTGCCGTCCAGCAACGTGCTGCTGCGCATCTCACTGGCTGGCAGCGCGACATTGCCGACGGCAGTGGCCGCCTGGCGGTAGATATCAATACGGTTCACCTGACGCGCCACGGCGAGATAGTCTGGCTCCTGCGTCAGCAGCCCCCAGCGGCGCTGCTGGGTCAGGAACCACATGCCGTCGGAGAGGTAGGGGAAGTTGACCGCGCCATCGTTAAAGAAACGCATCGCGTGCTGATCCTGCCAGCGCTGGCCGATGCCGTTGTCATACTGGCCGAGCATGCGGCCTTCGATGGTGTCGACTTTGGTGTTGAGGTAAGCGCGTCCGGCAATCACCTGTGCGGTTTCGCGGCGGTTGGCGTCTGAGGCATCGATCCAGCGTGCCGCTTCCAGCACCGCTGCGGTCAGGGCGCGGGCACTGTTCGGGTTTTCATCGACCCAGGCGGCGCGTGTTCCCAGCACTTTCTCCGGATGATCGGGCCAGATTTGCTGGCTGGTGGCGGCGGTAAAGCCGATATTGTCGCTGATGGCACGCTGGTTCCACGGCTCACCGACGCAGTAGCCGCTCATATTGCCAATCTTCATGTTCATCACCATCTGCGGCGGTGGCACGACGACAGTGCGCACATCGTCGAACGGATGAATACCGGCGGCGGCCAGCCAGTAGTAGAGCCACATCGCATGGGTACTGGTGGGAAAGGTATGAGCAAAGGTGTAGCTGCCCGGCGCCTGCGCGGCGATAGCGCGCTGCAGAGTGGCGGCGTCGGTGACCTTGTTCTCTTTCAGCTGGTTCGACAGGGTGATCGCCTGGCCATTCTGGTTGAGCGTCATCAGGTTCGCCATCGCGTGCTGCGGCCCGGCGACGCCCAGCTGAAGGCCATACAGCATACCGTACAGCACATGGGCGGCATCCAGTTCGCCGGAGGTCAGCTTGTCGCGCACCGCCGCCCAGCTGGCCTCTTTGCTCGGCACAATGGTGATGCCGTACTTTTTATCGAAGCCCTTCAGCGCTGCCATCACCACCGGCGCGCAGTCGGTCAGCGGAATAAAACCGACGCGGATTTCGCTTTTTTCCGGGGCATCCGACCCGGCGGCCCAGGCGCGGTTTAACACACCCGGAACAAGATAACTGCCCGCCACCATGGCGCTGCCGGCAAGAAACTGACGCCGCGTTAGCGGAAAACGGTCTTTGCTCATCTTTTCGCTTCCTGGAAAAAGGTCATAAAAAAAGGCGTCCCTCCGACATGCTTAACGCATGCGGCAGGACGCCTTTATCCAAAGCACTCGCTTTACCGCCGTTGGTAAAACAAATGCGCAACTTGTAGTGAAAGTATTGCAAAGGGTGTGCCAATGATGAATCAGCCGCTAAGTCGCGGTTTTTGCAGCCCTCACGCTGATAAACGTATTACAAGGTCTCGTAATGCGACGCCGCGTCGCACTGTTGTAAGGCAGAATACGCACACTGATTGTGCATGTTACTCGCTGGCGGCGGCGGTAAAGGCACCGGCAACCGCCAGCAGCGCCTGGGCAATCTCCACCACCCGCTTGTTCTGGTTCATCGCCATTTTGCGCATCGCCTGCCACGCCTGCTCCTCACTGCAGCCCTGATGCTGCATCAGCAATAGCTTGGCCTGCTCAATCTGTTTACGATCCTGCAGCGTGGCGCGCATCGCCGCCAGCTCATCGGCCTGCGCCTGCAGGCGCTGCGACTGCTGCTGGATGAGCGCCAGCACCGAGCGTCCCAGCTGCGGCGTAACGCCCTGGGTGTCCAGCGCCACGCTGTGCGCGCCAATCCAGTCAGCACCTGCGACATACAGGCTGTAGCCCTGCTCGCTGTTCACCGCCTGCAACTGCAGGCTGATGTCGCTGGCCTGCGCCGCCTGCTCCGCCTGCCGAATGGCGTCGCGGCAGTAGTTCATTAGTGTGGCTTCGAGACTGTCTTCCACCTGTTTCATCCCGTCGAGTCGTTTGCTCAGCAGCTGGAACCAGCGCAATGCGCCGGTGTCGCCGCAGTCACGGTTCATACAGGCGATACGACGCAGGCGTTCCACCTCCGGTTCAGCGTCGGCAAACGCCTGCCAGCGCTGCAAACTTTCCGCATCGGCAAACTGACTAAAGGTGGCGAAGCACTGCTGCTGACCGTCGATTAACTCCGCCAGCCGCTGACTTTGTGCTGAGGTGAATTGTCCGGCGGCAAAACCGGCGCTGCCTGTCGCCCGCTCCTGCCCCGCCAGCTCTTTGCCTTCCATAAAGCTGAACATGGCGATCAGCGCGCGCGAGACGCGGGGATCGCTGGCGGTATCCGCTGCCTCAAACACCAGGTTCAGCAGCTGGCGGATAATCTGGTTAAAGCGCGTCATGGCGCTGTCGTGACTGATGCTGCGCGCCAGTACCTGCTGACGCAGCGGCGCCAGTTCGCTCACGCCGTGCAGCGCGGCGGCAATGCGCGCATAGAGACGGCTGCTGCCGGTCAGCGGCGTGGCGTCCGGCGCGGGCAGCAACTGCATCATGCTGTGCAGTTCGCCACTCACCTCACGCGCGCGCAACGGCAATTCATCACCAAACAGCCTGCCAGCCGAGCAGAGCCAGATATTCGATGCCCCGCGCTCGCGCTGCAGCATATGTATTAACTGGCTCAGCTGGCCGATAAATTGCCCGGTGTGCAGCAGTCGGCGCAGGCTGGCGATTTCACTGCGGCGGGACGCCAGCAGGAAATCGAGGGCGGAAGGCGTGGCGGGTGTCATAAGCAAGTGCTCCTGCGCGAGATAAAGCGATATCATCACGCAAGCAATTAACGTGCCGTACTGCGGCGAAATGTCGCCTTTTTACCGACAGGCAACATAAATTTTACTTCTGTGCCGCCGTTATCATAGGGAATTCTTATAACCAGCAAACAGTGCTCAAGCATGGACTGAAAAAGACCGATACCTGCTTACTGAAACCCCGTTACAGAGGTCATTATGATAAGGTCGATTCGCTTTTCATCTGTTCAACTTGCATCTATTCGTGCGCGCATCCTGGCCATTACCATTGGTTGTGTGGTGATCGCACTGATGATTAACACCAGCATTAATTACTACGTTACCCAGAAGTCTAATCAGCAATCCATCGACAACACGCTGGAAGCCGTCACCAGCAGCCATAAAGCCGCCATCGGCGAGTGGGTCAGCAGCAAGCTGCTGATGATGGCCTCACTGCAGCCGGTGGTGCTGAGCGCCGACCCGCTGCCGTTGTTTAAACAGATTGCCAGCGCGGGCGACTTTATTAACGTCTACGCCGGTTACGCGGATAAAAGCGCCAAATTCTCCTCCCCCGGCGGCATCCCTGCCAACTATGACCCGACCATTCGCCCGTGGTATATCGACGCAATCAAACTGGGTAAGGCGATGGTCACCGCGCCATATGTCGATATGGCGACCAATACGCTGGTGGTAAGTTTTGTCGCCCCGGTTGAAGGCAATAAAGCGGTGGTGGGTTCCGATGTTTCTATGGAGAGCATTGTCGCCAACGTCAGTTCGATTCGCCCGACACCGTCCAGCGAAGGCTTTTTGATCGACAAAGCGGGGGTGATTGTCACCGCCAATGATCCGAAACTGGTGCTGAAGCCGGTACAGGAGCTGGCGCCAGACCTCGATGTGGCAGCGCTGATTGCTGCGGACAAACCGTTGCTGGCGCATATCAACGGCGCAGCGAAGCTGATGCGCGCCCAGGCCGTACCCGGCACCGACTGGTATCTGGTGGTGGCACTCGACGAACAGGAAGCCACCGCGGGTATGCGCTCGCTGGTGACCGCCTCCGGCTTTTCACTGGTGCTGCTGGCGCTGGCTTCTGCTGCGCTGATCAGTGTACTGATTGGCGCGCTGATGCGCCGTCTGCTGACCATCCGCGACGCCATGCTGGCAATCAGCTCCGGCGATAACGACCTCACTCAGCGTCTGCCGGAAAATGGCCATGATGAAGTCACACAGATTGCCGCCGCCTTTAACAGCTTTATTGAAAAACTGGCGGGCGTAATGGGACAGCTGCGCGATGCCAGCGCCTCGGTGCAGGTGGCGGCGAACGAGATTGCCACCGGCAACAAAGACCTCTCCGGGCGAACCGAGCAGGCGGCGGCAAACTTACGCGAAACCGTCAGCTCCATTGATGCCATTACCGCATCAGTCGGCCACTCTACCCAGTCAGCGATTGAAGCCAATCAGCAGGCGGCGGCAGCGTCTGAAGCCGCGCAGCGTGGTGGTTCGGTAGTGTCAAATGTCATCAGCACCATGAACGATATCGAAAAAGCCTCGGCGAAGATTGGCGATATCATCAGCGTAATCGATGGCATCGCTTTTCAGACCAATATCCTGGCGCTGAACGCCGCGGTGGAAGCCGCACGCGCCGGTGAACAGGGGCGCGGCTTCGCCGTGGTGGCAGGAGAAGTGCGTAACCTCGCCCAGCGCAGTGCGCAGGCAGCGAAAGAGATTAAGACGCTGATCGATACCACCACTCACAGCGTGGCAAGCGGCTCGAAGTTTGTGCGCATGGCGGGTGAAAGCATGGAAGAGATCGTCACCAGTGTCGCCAGCGTCTCCGGCATTATGGCGGGTATCAGTCAGGCCAGCGATGAGCAGATGCGTGGTATCCAGGGCGTCAACCAGGCGGTCAGTCGTCTCGATGAGATGGTGCAGCAGAATGCTGAGCTGGTAGTGGAATCCGCCGCAGCGGCAGGCGCTTTGCAGTACCAGGCAAACGAACTGGCGGACACCGCCGGGCATTTCCGTCTGTAACCCCTCCCCGCCGGCGTGACGGGGAGCCTTTCGCACGGGTATACTCCGATTTATCGCAGCCCTTTTTTGCCGGATGAAGAGCGTTTCATTCGGCAAAAAACATAAATTATCCTTACAAGTACCTTATCACCTCAAATTACCGGTTCCCGACACAGCTTAATTGAACCTGTTACAGCATCGATTAATTATAAATTCATTTAATCAAATCATCACTAAATCAGGGTTATAGCGGTAACAGCATGAATTCCATTCTGCCCGCTATCATGATAATGATTATCATGCAATAGTTTTAAATCTCAAAAGTGTCAGGTAGACTGAGCACAACTTTATGTTTCTGTAAAAATAAGCAATTTTTTGAGCCTGACGCGCAGATGATTTGATGAAGAAAAAACCTCATTTTGCGCGCTTTTTCGCCAACTCATCTGGCATTGTCCAGACTCCCTGATGATACTCACGAGGATCATAGTGAAAATTCGTATCGCGCTGACGCTGCTTGCTGTGTTTACTGTGGCCGGATGTAAGACCCCGCCGCCGCCGGTGACGGATGATACTCTGGTCACCAGCAATGTTGCCGGCATCACGCTAACCCATCGCTATGCGGTACAGCCTCCTGCCAGCTTCACGCCAGTAAATGAAAACTGGCGCGCGCTGTATAACGCCTCCGTCATGACCACGCCGGATTACGGCGGTAAGGTGGTGCGTTATCTGGAGAACGGCAAGCCGTTTACCGTACTCGGCGAAGTGGAAAACCACTGGCTGGCTATCGCTGAAGCCGATCAGACTCAGCTCATCGGTTACGTACCGCTGAAAGCAGGTGTGATCAGCGATCGTTATGATGCGACCGTGCGCAGCGATCGTCCGCGACCACGTAAAGCGGCGAAACCGCAGGTTTGCGTTGATGTCGGTGGCGCCAGCAAAGCCTGTAAAAATAGCAAAACCGCGACCTGGATTCTCGAGTAATCCAACCGCTTCGAAAGGCGCACTGATGCGCCTTGCTGCTTGTTCAACATGTGAAAGCGCCTGATGGAACAGACGTTAAGCCAGGATTTACCACAGCAAATGACGCCGGAACTTGCCGCCCACGACCTGACAAACACGGGCGCAGAAAACCCATTACTTGACGCAGCCGCACCCTTACTCAATGCGATTGTGCAGATTCGTCTGGCCGCAACCCACGACGATCCTGCCGGTCTGCGTCACCAGCTAGTGGATGAAATTCGCCAGTTTGAAACCCGGTGCAAACAGTCTGATTTGCCGTTTGAAATGATTATCGGCGCGCGCTACTGCCTGTGTAGCGTGCTGGATGAGGCTGCCGCGCAGACCCCATGGGGCACGCGCGGGGTCTGGTCCGGTAATGGCCTGCTGGTTACCTTTCATAACGAAAGCTGGGGTGGCGAGAAGTTTTTCCAGTTACTTTCCCGTATTTCACAGTCGCCGCAACAGCATTTGTGGCTGCTGGAAGTCATTCATTACTGCTTGCTGCTCGGCTATGAAGGTCGCTACCGTGGCATGGAAAATGGCCGCGCGCAGTGCGACACCATTCGCACCCGGCTGGCGCAGCTGATCACTACCAGCCGTGACAGCGCGGGCCAGCCGTTATCCGCGCAGGTGGTGGTACGTCCGCAGCAGAGTCATTTATGGCGTCCACCGGTGCCACTGTGGGCCTGTGTCGCAGTCAGCGCATTTATCGCCAGTATGGTTTACAGCGGCCTCAACTGGCGGCTGGGCGATACCGCCGAGCCGCTGCTGCGCGAAATCTACCAGACGCCACTGCCGCAGATTAAAAGCAGCCGCAATGCGACTTCGCCGCAGGGTTTGCTCGATCTGCGCAAACCGCTGGGTGATGTTATCGCTGCAGGCCAGCTGGAAGTCAGCGATGGCCCGTTTGGCAGCAAAGTGATGCTGTCGAGCGATAAGCTGTTTGATAGCGGCGTGACCACGCTGAATCCGGTGGGCCGGGCGCTGATTGCGCGCGTGGCGGCGGCGATGCTGGATATCAAAGGCACGGTGGTGGTAACAGTGTATACCGACGACCAGCCGTTGCGCAGCGCCCGTTTTGCCTCCAATTACGAATATTCGCAGGCGCTGGCGCGCACCATCGCCACGCAGCTGGAACAGCAGCTGGCGGATAACCATGAAATTCGCGCTGAAGGCCGTGGCGACAGCGACGCCCTGCTGCCCAATGACAGCGCAGAAAACCGCGCCCATAACCGCCGCGTTGAGATTACCCTGTTTGCCGCGCCCGAACCGGCCAGCAGGGGCAACAAAGGAACGCCGTGATGCGTAACTCACTCTACTCTCTGCTTACCAGCCGTCTGCTGTGGGGCTTTATTGGCATTACCGCCCTCGCCAGCGTGGTCTGGATGCTCGGCCCGCTGCTGACGCTGAATGGCCAGCCGCTGCTGGAGGCGAAACTGCCGCGTCAGGTGCTGATTGGCGCCTGCTATTTCCTGTGGATTGTCTTCCAGCTGATCCCGCGGCTCTACAGCGCCTGGTTTAACAACAAGCTGCTGCACAACCTGCAGCACAGCGAGGCAGACCAGAGCGAACTGATGGCGACCGAAGAGCTGCTGACCAGCCGTTTTAACCAGGCCGCCACCCTGCTGAAAAAAGCCCAGTTCGCCCAGCCCGGCCGCAACGGCCGCCTGCAGCGCTTCAGCGCCCGTTATCTTTACCAGCTGCCGTGGTACATGATTGTCGGCGCGCCCGGCGCAGGCAAAACCACTGCGCTGATCAACTCAGGTCTTGATTTTCCGCTGACTGACAGTCTTGGCAAAGCGGCGGTACGCGGTATCGGCGGCACCCGTCATTGCGACTGGTGGTTTACCGATCGCGCCGTGCTGCTCGATACCGCCGGGCGTTATACCCTGCAGGAGAGCATGCGCGCCCGCGATGCCAGCGAGTGGCACACTTTTATCAATCTGCTGAAGCGCTACCGTGCCCGTCAGCCGATCAACGGCGTGATTATCACCATCAGCGTGGCAGACCTGCTCAGCGACTCCGCTGAAGCGCGTTTCGCCCAGGCCACCGCGCTGCGCCAGCGCATGGCGGAGCTACACCAGCAAACCGGCATCCATTTCCCGGTGTATGTGATGGTGACCAAAACGGATCTGCTGAAAGGGTTTATGAGCTACTTTGCCGGACTCGATAAAGCCCAGCGTGAGCAAACCTGGGGTTTCACCTTCCCGTGGGAACCGAACCGCGACAGCGAACGGGCGCTAAACAGCCTGTTTGATCAGCAGTTCCGCCAGCTGACCGCGCGCCTGTCCGCTGATTTAGCCAGCAAAATGGCGCAGGAGAACGATCTGAGCCAGCGCGCCGACTGTTTCCTGTTCCCGCAGGAGTTTGCTTCGCTGCGCCCGTTGCTGGCGGAGTATCTGGAGATTATTTTCTCTCCGCACGAGGGGGAAGTGGCGTGGACAGCTCGCGGCCTGTTCTTTACCAGCGGCACCCAGGAAGGGCTGCCGTTTGACCGCGTGATGGGTGAACTGACGCGCAAACTGCAGTTGCCGCAGGCGCATCGCCACTCTATCGCCAGCTGGGACAGCGTTAATCGCGCCGCACCGATTCCCGCCAATAAAGGCCAGAGCTTCTTTATCCGCGATCTGCTGAGCGAGGTGATCTTTCAGGAGAGTGGCCTGGCGGGCAGCGACCGCTCCTGGGAGTATCGCAACCGGCTGCTGCACTGGATTGGCTACGGCTCACTGGCGGCGGCGCTGCTGCTCGCCAGCGGCTGGTGGACCGTCAGCTACTACGAGAACCAGCATTATTTGCAGCAAATTGCTGCCCGCGTCACGCCGCTGACACAGCAGGCGCACCAGTTCAGTGAAGCGGATACCGGAGATATTCTCGATCTGCTACCCTTCTTAAATAATCTGGTTAAGTTACCGCAACCAGAAGCGTTTTCACTCGATCATCCGCCGCTGAGCGTGCGCGCCGGACTGTATCGGGGCGACCAGGTCAGCGATGCCGCCTGGGCGCTGTACCAGAATGCCTTACGCTCACTGCTGTTGCCGCGGGTAGCGCGTCAGATCACCGCCATTCTGCGTAACGATCCTGGCACTGACAGTGAGTTCAGCCGTAACGCGCTGCGCGCTTATCAGATGTTGTATCAGCCGCGTAACTACGACGGTGAATTCCTGCGCGGCTGGGTGATGCAGAATTTTCAGCGCACCTTACCGGCAGAGGTCACCAACCGCGATCTGCAACAGCTTGACTGGCACCTCAGCCAGCTGCTGGACCGGCAGATCCAGACCTCGCCCTACGCGCGCGATAACGCCTTAATGATGCGTAAACTGGCGGATAATCTGGAGAAGGCGGGCACTAACAGCCCGGCGCTGGCGTTAACCCCCGGCGTGCTGTTGCCGTCGGCGTCCCGGAACCTGAATTAATCCGAAGGATAAGGTTATGCCAGAAAGAAGAAGCCTTGGCTGGTACGGCAAGCTGCCGCGCACCGGCGACTTTATCCAGCGTCGGCTGGCTGAACCGGTGGTGGCCAGCTGGGCAAACTGGTTCCAGCAGGGATTAACCCACTGGCACCACCACAGCGGCGCCAGCAGCGAGGAGTTTCTGCGCGCGCCGGTATGGAATTTTGTCCTGCCCGCCACGACCGGCGTGCAGCGGGTGCAGATGGGCTGTTTGTTGCCGTCACGCGATCGCGTGGGTCGCGCCTGGCCACTGCTGGCGTTGCGCAGTTTCGCCCCGGCTGACTGGCATCCGGCGCAGCTGGCGATCTCCGGTGACTGGTTTCAGTCACTGGGCGACGCCCTGTTACACGGCGTGCGTGATGAACTGACGCCGGAGGAGCTGGAAAGCACACTGCTGACGTTACCCGCACTCTCGGTGCCAGGCAATCAGCGTTCGGCGATTATGGATGTAATCGGTTACCAGGATTTGCCCTGTACCCTTAGCTGGCGCGAGGTGGCGGATCGTTTCGATCCGCAGCAATATATCAGTTACTGGTGGAGTAACCGCAGCGACGGTTACCCGCATGCTACCCATAAACACAGCGGTAAACTGACCGCACAGCTGTTTTCGTTACTGTTTAATCCGGCGTCCGGTGCGCCGCCGGGGCGTAACGGGCTCTATCCGCCGATGTTCGAATAGCGCCTTTTTTTGCCATTTTGGCCTTTTGAAGCAGGATACCTCATGCGATTCACCATTGTGCAGAGCAAAACGGCGCTGCCGCAAACCGCTTTTGATTTCCAGCCGCCAGGGGGAACCATTGGTCGCAGTATCGACAATGACCTGGTACTGCCAGATGAAGACCGTGCCATTTCACGCCTGCAGGCGCTGGTGCATATCGCCGCCAGTGGCGAATGCCGCCTGACTAATCGCGGCAGCGTCACCTCGGTGGTGCTCAACGGTGAACCACTGGCGCGCGGCAGCCAGGTGGAATTACATCATGGCGATACCCTCGGCATTGGTGAATATGAAATCAGTGTCAGCGACCCGTCCCAGGCGGTCAGCCCGCCACCCGCCACACCCGATTTAATGGCGCTGTTTGGTGGCGAAGAGCAGAGCGACCCTGACCCACTGGGCATGCACAGCGCTGATCTGCTGGCGACGCACGACGCTGCGCGCCCTGCTGCCGACGCGACCTCCTCGCTGTCACACAAGCACAGCAGCGCACGGCTGGATATCGACCCCTTACCGCACACCGCACGCGAAGCCAGCGGCACGGCGCAGGACGGGCATGAAGAGAAACTGTTGCGCGCCTTGCTGGAAGGCATGGGACTCGACGCCAGCCAGGGGGCTGTGCTCAGCGAAGAAGATATGCGTATGACCGGGCGCATGCTGAGCCTGTTCTCGCAGGGCACGGTCGCCCTGCTCTCCTCGCGGTCGATTCTGAAACGCGGCGTCAAAGCTGACATGACCATGATCCTCAACGAGGCCAATAACCCGTTCAAAATCCTGCCCTCCGGCAAAACCGTGCTGATGCAGATGTACCAGAGCCAGATGCCCGGCTTTATGCAGCCGGAGCAGGCGGTGCGCGATGCGCTGGTCGATTTGCAGGCGCATCAGCTCGGGATGATCGCCGGTATCCGCGCGATTATCGCCGCGATGCTGCAGTCATTTAACCCGCAGCGGCTGGAAGAGAGCGCGCGCCGTGACGGTCTGGAGAGCAAAATGCCGTTTGCCGCCGCGCGTAAAGCGGCGATGTGGGACTATTTTATCCGCAGCTATCAGCACACCTCCGGCGAAATCGAAGATGACTTCCACACCTTGTTCGGCGAGGCTTTCCTGCACGCCTATGACGTCGAGGTCAACCAGTACAAAGATTCCCAACTGAAAGCGGACGACGAATGAAGATTAGTTTTGCCTCAACGTCGCAAATTGGCCGACGCGACAGCAATCAGGATCTTACCGGCAGCCTGAGCGGCGAGCACCGCGCCTGCTTCCTGGTGTGTGATGGTGTGGCGGGTTTGCCTGGCGGCGATAAAGCGGCACTGATTGTGCACGACAGATTACTCAGCGAGCTGACGGAAGACCGACACTTCTCGCCACAGGAAACACGTCTGGCAGTGGAAAAATGTGAGCGTTCCATCCGCGAAGCGCAGCAGATAAATCCGAAATATTCACGCATGAGCACCACCCTCGCCGCTCTGTTTATCGACCGTTCGCACCAGCTGGCATGGTGGGCGCACGCAGGCGACAGCCGCATTTATCACTTCCGTCGCGGCTATATTCATCAGGTCACCCGCGACCATAGTCTGGCGCAACAGATGAAAGATGCCGGGTATGAAAATACCGGAATTAACAGTAATTTACTCTATAATGCGCTCGGCGCGGAAGTCGCGCGCGACGCCAGCTACAGTGATGTACTGGAGCTGGAAGATGGCGATGCCTTTCTGGTCTGTACTGATGGCTTCTGGCTCTCTCTGAGCGCGGAAGAGATGGAACAAGCGCTGCGTATGGTTAACTCACCGGAAGAGTGGCTGGCGCTGATGCAGAATGCTATCAATCGCAGCAGTAAAAGCGATAACTTAAGCGCCGTTGCGGTGTGGATGGGTTCGCCTCAGGAAACAACGTTACTACAATCACTGGCTGATTCGGCGCGCTTTCTGCCGCCACGCGATTAACACCAAGGAATGTTATGAAATACTGGTTGCCCGGCGTTATGACATTGTTGATGGCTTCTGCCGCCAGCGCAGAGGACTATCGGGTCGTCTACTCACCGAGTCTGGAGCTGGAAGTGTTTCTCGATAATGTCGAGAGCAGCGCGCCGCAGGACTGGTGTCAGCCGACGCTGCATCTGCGTATTGTCTCTGGCGAGAGCAAGGAGTCGCAGGTGCTGGATGGCTTCCTGCCTCGCGTGGGCGCGCTGTTAACCAACCAGTGCGGCAAGCTGGAAGAGCTGCCGTGGCAAATGACCAATAAACAGGGTTCCGTGCTGGCAACCGGCACCGCGGCAAAAGTGCAAAACTGGCGGCCTATCGTTACGGCTGACGCCACCGCGACAGCCACCGCCACTAACGCCGCGCCGCTCGACCTGTCGCGTCCGGCGGATAACCAGCCCTTACAGCATTTCGATCTGCCAGGCGGTTGCCATTTCCGCACCTGGTGGGATGACAACGGCCAGTCGCTGTTTATTCCTGACGACCGCGCCATGAGCTGCTCGACTGAAGGCTGGCTGGAAGGCGGCACTCAGCTGCAGCTCACCCGTGAAGGGAAAACCACGCCGGTGAACGTCTGGTTCTGGCAGGGTTACCCGCTGCAGAATCTGCGGCCGCAAAACACGGTGCTGGACGTGGTGGCGATCAATAATCAGCGTATGGTGGTCAGCAATAAAGAGGCTGCTGACAGCTGGCTGATGCTGCCCTTTGACGCGCGCCTGCATGTCTGGTCATTTAACGGCACCCTGCTGGTGAAAATGAGCAAAGAACAGGCCGCTGATCCGGCTGCGGTAAAAAAACGCGTTGATGCCGTGAAGCAAAGCTGGTCAGCGCAATACGATGCGAAAATGAAGCTGAACGTGTTATTGATCGACGAACTGCATGCTGATCTTGCCGATCCGGCAATTGGCGCATACCGAACCCTTAATTAATTGCAGGCGTAGTGCCTGCTGTCGTCAGGCCGAAGCGCTCAGAGAATGTCAAATATGTCGGCAAATGAGAATAAAACTGTGCCCAATGCGCTCCCTGCCGGACACCGTTTTAATGAATTCGAGATTAAAGAAGTCATCGGCGGTGGTGGGTTCGGCATCGTCTATCGTGCCTGGGATCACCTGTTAGAGCGCACCATCGCTATCAAAGAGTATATGCCGGTGTCACTGGCAATTCGTAACGAAGATCTTAGCCTCGGCCTGCGCGGCGAACGCTTCCAGAAAATCTTCCAGGCCGGCCTCAACAGCTTTATCCAGGAAGCCCGCCTGCTGGCGCGGTTTAATCATCCTGGTCTGTTGCATGTGCTGCGCTTCTGGGAAGAGAACGGCACCGCCTACATGGGCACCCTTTACTACAGCGGCATGACGCTGAAAGAGTGGCAGGTCACCAGCCCACAGACCATTGACGAAGCCTGGATTCGCCAGTTGCTGCCGCCGCTGTTTGGCGCGATTAACACCATCCACCGCGCTGGCTATCTGCACCGCGATATCTCGCTGGATAATATTCAGATTCAGGAAAATCAGCTGCCGGTACTGCTGGATTTCGGTTCCGCACGCAAAGAGATTGGCAATCTCGCCGATGAAACCGAGATCATGCTGAAACCCGGTTTTGCGCCGATTGAACAGTACAGCGAAGAGAGTGAAGACGAACAGGGGCCGTGGACCGATATCTACGCGCTCGGCGCGGTGCTGCATACGCTGATTGCCGGCAGCCCGCCAACCGCCAGCGTGGTGCGCAGTATTGAAGACAACTACCAGCCGCTGGCTTCACTGCAGCCGGAAGGCTATTCGCTGCCGCTGTTGCATGCCGTCGACTGTGCGCTGGCAATGAAACCGGAGGACCGGCCGCAGAGTATTGATGAATTTGCCGCACTGATCGATTTGCCCGTCAGTGACGTGCAGCAACTGGTCACTGCGGTGAGCATGCCGCTGGAAGAGCCAGCCGAACCCGACAGTGTCGCCCCGGCGGAAACGGTGATCCTGGCGGTGAATCCGGCCGCAGGCGCGGCCGAAACGGTGACGCCGCCGGTACGTCGCCGACTGTCCCCTGCTCTGCTGGCGCTCAGCGCCTGTGCGCTGGTCGCCGTGGTCGCACTGGCGGTGGTGCTGAACGGTGGTGGTGATGCTGACAGCAGCGTGGTGGAGCATGCAGCCTCCGCAGCGAACAGCGCGCCAGCCGCAGCCAGCCCACAGGCCAACAGCGCGCCGGTGATGGCAACGGTGTACCTGAAGTTAAAGGCGGATGAGAGCCTGCTGCTGAACGGTGCTGCAGCGGATGTAAAACCGAATAATAATGGCTATGCCGCGCTGAATCTGGCGGCGGGTGAATATACCATTGAGGTGCGCCAGCAGGATCGCATCCATACCCAGACGCTGAAAATCGAGCGTGCCGGCACCTGGCTGATTAATCCCGGCAGTTAAGCCTGTGGCAATACTGGCAGGCAGCCGCCTGCCAGTTGTCAATGCGATGTCACGCTCGCCTGCAACTCACGCACCCGCTGCGCCAGATCGGCCAGACACTCATCATGCATTCCGCGTTTCGCCAGTTCCTGTTCCAGCGAAAACAGATACTGGGCATTGGTGCCCAGCGGTCCGCTGGCGCTGGCAATTAACGGCGCAATCGTCTGGCTGCACGAGTCGGCCTCATACAGCGGATGGCGCGGGTCCATAATAAACACCAGCGCCGTGACCGTGCGGCCATCTTCCAGTTGCAAATCGCACCATGTCGGCAGATAGCAGCCGGTAATCATCTCGCGTTTCCACAACAGCTCCAGCTCTTCATGCAGCTGCTCTTCCGGCAGGCGGAACGCGAGACCACGCGTCTTTCCCCCCTCTTTCAGCGCCAGCATCCGTCCCGGCTGATGACGTGTGCCACGCCCCGCCGTCAGACGCAAACAGAACGCACGATGCCAGCCCTGCAGTGTACCGCTGGCCACCTCTTCAGACTCGAACACCGGATTCCACATCAGTGAGCCATAGCCGAAAATCCATACCGGGCTATTATCCGGACGGCAGGCCAGGGTTGACGCCAGAGAAGCAGCCCGCTGCTCACAGGTCCACAGCAACGACTCATCAATAGCGCCAAAAGCTGTCTTACAGTCAGCTTTTAATAAGAAATCCCGCGTTAACATATGAACCTCCACACCACTGCTCTGCTTCCCTGCCACTGACAACGACTTTTCCTTCAGTATCTAATTAGTTATCTGACACGTCTTGTGCCTGCTCTGATGACCATATCATTTCTTGCGTGACGATCAAGTTTGAAGACGATCACAAAAGAAAAAAGTGAAACTGGCAACACACTCTTCTGGCATAGCGTTTGAGTTCCGTTATCTTCCGCATTGCGCGCCGCAACGGCAGAAGGCGCCGCTTTTGCCGCGCCAGTCAGAAAAGTGTCATTAATTCCATCGGCACGCCAGTGGCGTTCTTGAGCGGAGTCAGGCAAATTTTGTTCGCACAGGGTGCTGGCTCACACTCTGCGCTGTTTATGCGGATTTTTCGTAGTCTTATGATTTTTTATGCCATTTATCATCCTGCCCCTTTTCATACTGATGTTTTACCGCCGTCCAGGCGACTTTATGCGCCACCTCTTCGCGCGACTCGTTGCCGCGCCGTTCATCCGGGTCCTTGTATTGTTGCCAGGCGCTGTTATACGCCTCTTTGTAGATCTCCTGCGCATGGGCCGGCAGAACATTCTGGACATTTTCGGGTAGTTCAGATTTCCGGTGATAAGGCATGTTTTTTCTCCCGTCAGGTTCATCTTTCAAGCCTGGCAAGGAGACGAAAAAATGCAAATCAGTGAAAAAGCCACACCCTAAAAAAGCCATCGATAACTGTTATTTATTCATCTTATCGTGACACTTATAGCGATTAAAAAGATGAATAATTGTGGAAAATAGACAACTAAGCCACTAATAAAACGATGAAAAATATCATTTGATGAGTTTTATTCTGAGTTACTAAAAAATATCACCACTAAGCGTAAAATTAAGTAAAAATGCCCTCATGGCAGGGTGCGACTTGTTACACTACTGACGCTGGTAAAATAGACAAATTGCCGTCATGTTTAACAGATAATGTTGCGAAACATCACTCTTAGAGACCTGTATTCGGGTTTCTGCCAATTGCACAGTTAAGGAGATGAATGCCTATGGGAACACATGAAGGCGCTAAAACACGCCACACCGAGTACACCCTGCTTTTCCCCGTTGCCGCACTGGGCGTGCTGGCGATGTGGGGCGCAACCACATCCCTTCCGGCAGTCATTGCCATTAACCTGCTGGCGCTGGTCGCCATTCTTAGTAGTGCATTTAGCGTAGTGCGCCATGCCGACGTGCTGGCGCATCGCCTGGGTGAGCCCTATGGCTCACTGATCCTCAGCCTGTCTGTGGTTATCCTTGAAGTCAGCCTGATTTCGGCGCTGATGGCGACCGGCGACGCCGCGCCAGCCCTGATGCGCGACACCCTCTACTCCATCATTATGATCGTCACCGCCGGACTGGTGGGTTTCGCCCTGCTGCTGGGCGGACGAAAATTCGCCACCCAGTACGTGAACCTGGCCGGGGTAAAGCAATATCTGATCGCCATTTTCCCGCTGGCGATTCTGGTACTGGTGTTTCCCAACGCGCTGCCTGGCGGTAACTTTACCACTGGTCAGGCGCTGCTGATCGCCGCGATCTCCGCCTCAATGTATGGCGTGTTCCTGCTGATTCAGACCAGGACGCACCAGAGCCTGTTTGTCTATGAACATGAAGATGACAGTGACGATGGCGACCCGCATCACGGCAAGCCATCCGCGCACAGCAGCGTGTGGCATACGCTGTGGCTGCTGGTACATCTGGTGGCGGTGATTAGCGTGACGAAAATGAACGCCAATCCGCTGGAATACCTGCTGACCGAAGCCAATGCACCTGAGCAGTTCACCGGTTTCCTGGTGGCGTTACTGATTCTGTCGCCGGAAGGTCTTGGCGCGATTCGCGCCGTGCTGGCTAACCAGGTCCAGCGCGCGATGAACCTGTTCTTCGGTTCGGTGCTGGCAACCATTTCACTGACTGTGCCAGCCGTTTCGATTATCGCGACGATTACCGGTCAGGAACTGATTTTTGGCCTCGAAGCACCGCATATGGTGATGATGATCGCAGTGCTGATCCTGTGCCATATCTCCTTCTCTACGGGCCGAACCAATGTGCTCAACGGTGCGGCGCACCTCGCGCTGTTTATCGGCTATCTGATGACGATTATGCTGTAAACCCGAAGGGCGGTGTGCTCACACTGCCCTTATTTCTCCACCACCACCCGCGCCATCATGCGCCAGCGATACCACAGCTGCGCCCCGAGAATCAGCATCCCTCCGATAATCTGCTGTGGCGGCAACCGTTCGCCATACCAGATCGCTGCAGCTATCACCGTAAACAGTGGCTCCAGCAACATAATCAGCGCCGCGCTGGAGAGCGCGGCATATTTTTGCCCCTGCAGTTGCAGACCAAAACGCAGACTGGTGGCAATCAGGATACTGGCCACCAGCCAGACGGCAGTGGTGGCAGTAAACGGTTGCGGCCAGGACTCAAAGCACAGCGAGATGGCCAGACCACATATCCCGGTGATGCCCAGCTGCACTGTGGTCAGAGGGATCAGCGGCACCAGGCGCGCGCAGCGGCTGGTATAGCAAAATGAGATCGACTGCACGATCGCCGTCAGCAAAAACCAGCCCTGGCTGGCGTGAAACTCAACCGGTACACGCAGGCTGAGCAGCGCCAGCCCGAGCACCGCCAGCGGCAGGCACTCCCAGTAAGCGCGCGCCGGGCGGATCTGCATCATGCCCCAGGCGGCAAACGGGGCGAAAATCATCGCCAGGCTCATAATAAAAGCCCCCTCGCCCAGCGACGGTGTGACAGAAACCGACCACATCCACAGGCAGATATTTAGCGCCATCCACAGGCCACTAATGATAACGGGACGCCAGTGCTGGCGGGCGATGTGCTGTCCGCGCCAGAATGGCAGTAGTACCAGTGCTGCACAGAAAAAACGGATGCCGAGGAAGGCGAACACGGGCATCAGCGCCACTGACTCACGGGAGAAGATCCAGCCGCAGGCGGCAATCAGGGTGGTGAGAATCAGTAATACATCCGCTTTTCGTTGAGGAGACATATGCCATTCCATTACGCATTGACTGCTGCAGGTGCGCGAACGATCCTCTGCCAGCATCCGTTATCAGATAGAGCCAATGCTATCACAAGACAACCAGCAACCTATTAATTCCATATTAAATTAAAATAGAATATCCAGGTCAAAGTTATACTTCACACCGTAAAATGACTATCGCACGCCTGTTGTCGTCAGCAGGCTAAAAATGCGTCCTAACAAACTGAGAGTAAGACGATGATTTAGCAGTGTGTTGTTCAGCAATTCGCTGCCGATCGCATTTTTTACTGTTTACCCTTTGCACTCGGGTGCATAACAGGTACAGTTATCTCAGAATTTTCATGCGGTAATGGATGATAATGAATTTTTTATTTCATCTTTTTTTATCGTCAGGCCACAGAACAGGTTAAGGAGTAACAATGAAAAAAGCACTACACGGCGTCTCAGTCTGGTACAGCAATGCAGTTACGCAGTTACGCATCGCGAAAGAGAGTGGTTTTGATGCGCTGGAACTGCTGCCGGAGCATTTGTTCCGCTACCTGGAGAATGGCGGCAGCTTCGCGGCATACACTGCGCTGATGGACCAGCTGGACGTGGAAATCAGCTGCATCAACGCCCTGAAGCGTATTGGCCGTCATCAGCCGGAAGAGCGGACGCAGATGCTGGCGGAAGCCGATAAAATCTGCCATGCCGCGCAGCAACTGCGTTGCCCGGTGGTGCAGATTATGGCGCTGACCGAGCTGGATCATCTCAGCGAAGAGGCGCGCAATGAGATTCTGGTCAGCAATATTCAGGCCATTGCCGATATCGCCAAACCTTATGGCATCAAACTGCAGATTGAAGTCGTCGCCTTTACCCGCTTCAACTCGCTCAGCCAGGCGCTGGCTGTCATTGAACGCGTCGGCCGTGACAATGTGGGCCTGGTGATCGATTTCTGGCATCTGCATGCGGGCGGCGGCACTACGCCTGACGAAGTGGCGCGCATGGATGTCAGCCTGATCTATGGCATCCACTTCTGCGATGGCCGGGCGGCGCATGCGGGAGAAGCGTGGGACGAGTGGGTACAGCGTGACTATCAGCCAGGTGAAGGTGATGTCGATATCCCGGCGTGGATCGCCGCAGTGCGCGCTACGGGTTATGACGGCGTATGGTGCCCGGAACAGCTGAGTCCGACGCACTGGGAAGATGACTTATGGCAGATTGGCAGAGATAACTATCAGAGCCTGACGGCGTACACGGCATAGCGGATAAAATGAACCCTGTACGGATGTGATGGGCGTCAGTGAGGCGTTTTCTCCCAAAAAGGCAAGCGGAGCCGGGAAGTGAGAAGCTGAACCAGGAAGTGAGAAGCTGAACCGGGAAGTGGCAAGCTGGCACACTCTGCCCCTTCCCCCACGGGGTGGGGGAAGGCTGGGATGGGGGAGCAACGACTCAGGAGCTCAGTCGCCAGTTCCCCCTCCCTAACCCTCCCCCATTTTATGGGGGAGGGGATCAGATCGGCTATGCCAAAAAAACCTGCAAGCACATCAGCACATCAGCACATCAGCACATCAGCACATCAGCACATCAGCACATCAGCACATCAGCACATCAGGCAGATTAGCGACACCCGCCAGCCGTTCCAGCAATTAATTACTGGTATCCAGCTCCGGGAAGTTTTTCACCAGGTCATCAATCGCTTTCATCTGCGCCAGGAATGGTTCCAGCTTATCCAGCGGCAGTGCCGACGGGCCATCACACATGGCGTTCGCCGGGTCCGGGTGCGCTTCAATAAACAGACCAGCCAGGCCGACCGCCATACCGGCGCGCGCCAGTTCAGCAACCTGAGCACGACGACCGCTTGATGCCGCACCCATTGGATCGCGGCACTGCAGCGCGTGTGTCACGTCGAAAATCACCGGGCTGTTTTTGCTTACCTGCTTCATGATGTTGAAGCCGAGCATATCCACGACCAGGTTGTCGTAACCAAAGTTCGCGCCACGATCGCACAGGATCACGTTATCGTTGCCGCCTTCCGCGAATTTTTCCACGATATTGCCCATCTGACCCGGGCTGACGAACTGGGGTTTTTTCACGTTGATCACGGCGCCGGTTTTCGCCATCGCTTCCACCAGATCGGTCTGGCGCGCGAGGAACGCAGGCAGCTGGATCACATCAACCACATCCGCCACCGGCTGCGCCTGGGAAGCTTCGTGCACGTCGGTAATCACTTTTACGCCGAAGGTTTGCTTCAGTTCCTGGAAAATCTTCATCCCCTCTTCCAGGCCTGGGCCACGGTAAGAGCGAATAGAGGAACGGTTAGCTTTATCAAATGACGCTTTGAATACGTAAGGAATGCCGAGTTTATCGGTGACTTTGACGTAATGTTCACAGATACGCATCGCCAGATCGCGCGATTCGAGAACATTCATACCGCCAAAGAGAACAAATGGCAGGTCGTTCGCGACCTTGATGTCGCCGATATTCACTACTTTTTGAGTCATGCCTTCGCCTTTTCCTGTTCAGGTCTTCACAGATTAGTGAAGCGTTACCTGCTTATGTTCAATTGAATGGATCTGAATTTTAATCATTTCGCTGACCGGATCTTCCGGGCACTGCTCGACAAAATAGGTCAGGTCACTCAGCGCAATATGTTCACACTCCAGCTGAGCATAGATGAGCCCGCGATCGCGGATCTCATACGGGTCATCCGGGTCAATCTGCAGCAACACATTACTGACGTTCAGCGCCATTTCCATGCGCTTTTCATCCATCAGCGCCGCTTTCAGCGTGTCCAGCATTTTGCGGATCACGGTGTTCGGCTCGGCCTCTTCCAGATCGTCCTCATACAGCTCAGCGGTCGGACTGATATTGCCTTTCAGCCACACTTCCAGCGTGTGCTCATCCAGCGTGTCGCCGTTAAACGGATTAATCAGCCACATTTCGCCGTCCAGCCAGTCCGCACGCAGAATCAGCTGCGTCGGGAAAATTACCGGCATCAGCGGGATTTCCAGCTGTTGCGCGATATGCAGCAGGATTACCCCCAGCGACACCGCAGTGCCCTGACGGCTTTTCAGCACGTTATCCAGCCATAATGCTTCGGAAAGATGGTAGACGCCGCTGGCGCCGCCAAATCCCCACTGCTGATAAAACAGTTCCAGCAGCTTTTCTAAGCGTAAATCCTGTTCCGGCTCTGTTGCCACGTACTCGCGCGCTTCGGCGACCAGGGCACGCAGCTGTGAACCAACATCTTCCGTGGGAAAGTCATCGCGGATTTCACGCGATGCGGCAATCACCGCCTCACACAGCGGCGACTGCGAAAAATCCAGTTTATCTACCGACGTCATGCTATCCCCAACAGTGGTATTTTACTTGTGGCCAGTTTGATAATTAGCGCGATTACCACTAACGCCAGCAGAAACGCCACCCAGCGTACCTTGTTTGCACGCGGACGACGTCCCAGGACGATAAAACCCAGCGCGATATAGATGATAACGCCAAACAGCTTCTCCGTCAGCCAGTTACCCTGTGGTGAGAACGGATAAAAATGCGTAATGCTGACCAGCAGGAAGCCGGAAACAAACAGCAGCGTATCATTCAGATGCGGCACAATACGCACCCAGCGGCGTTGCAGCATCGCCGAACCCGCCTGCTGCCAGTAAAAACGCAGAACAAACATCACAATGGTGATGGCGACAGTCAGTAAATGAAAATGTTTAATCGCCATATAGTAAGCGGCCATAATAATTCCTTTAGTCGTTGTCGTGCGCGGTGGCCTTTTGCCCCACGGTCACCCGATCGTTGCCGCCGTAATCCTGGCAGGTTTCCACCTGCTGAAAATTGTGCTGGCGCAAGATATCCCGTACTGCCGCGCCCTGCTGCCAGCCATGTTCAAACAGCAGCCAGCCTTCCGCCAGCAGAAAACGCCCGGCTTCCGCCGTGATGCGGCGGATATCCGCCAGCCCCTGTTCGTCCGCCACCAGCGCCGATAGCGGCTCGAAGCGCACATCGCCCTGCTGCAGATGGGGATCGGCGGCATCGATATAGGGCGGATTGCTGACAATCATATGAAAAGCCTGGTTTTCCAGTGCGGAGAACCAGTCGCTCAGATAAAAACGTGCATTAGCGAGATTTAATACCTGCGCATTACGCTGCGCCAGTGCCACGGCATCGGCAATGCGATCAACCCCGACCACCTGGCAATCCGGACGCTCACTGGCCAGCGCCAGCGCCACGGCGCCAGTGCCGGTGCCGAGATCGAGCAGTTGCCGCGGCGACAAGGGCAAACGCATCAGCGCCTGCTCTACCAGAATTTCGGTATCGGGGCGCGGGATCAGCGTCGCGGCAGACACCGCCAGCGGCAGTGACCAAAATTCACGCTCGCCGGTAAGATGCGCCACAGGCTCACCGGCGATGCGCCGCTGCAGCAGTTCATCGAGCTGCTGCTGCTGTGGCGCAGTGAGTTCGCTGTCGTCAAAGGCGATGATCCAGCTGCGTGATTTGCCGGTGACATGGCCCAGCAAAATCTCCGCATCGCGCTTCGGGCTGTCGCCGCCGCACAGCGCCGCCGTAGCCGCTTTTAGCCAGCTGCGAATATCCATTAATCCTGCCCGGACAACGCGGCCAGCTGATCGGCCTGATACTCCTGCACAATCGGCTCAATCAGTGAATCCAGCTTACCTTCCATCACTTCATCGAGACGGTAGATGGTCAGGTTGATACGGTGGTCGGTAACACGCCCCTGCGGGAAGTTATAGGTGCGGTTACGGTCAGAACGGTCGCCGCTGCCCAGCAGGTTACGGCGCGTGGAGGCCTCTTCTGCCTGACGTTTGGCAATTTCCGCCGCACGAATACGTGAACCGAGCACACCCAGCGCTTTGGCTTTGTTTTTATGCTGAGAACGCTCGTCCTGGCACTCCACCACAATACCGGTTGGCAGGTGGGTAATACGGATCGCCGAATCGGTGGTGTTAACGTGCTGACCACCCGCGCCGGAGGAGCGGAAGGTATCGATTTTCAGGTCGGCAGGGTTGATATCCGGCAGTTCCGCTTCCGGCACTTCCGGCATCACCGCCACGGTACAGGCGGAGGTATGAATCCGGCCCTGTGATTCGGTTTCCGGCACGCGCTGCACGCGGTGACCGCCCGATTCAAATTTGAAGCGGCCATAAGCGCCCTCGCCGATCACTTTAGCGATCACTTCTTTAAAGCCGCCGTGTTCGCCCTCGTTGGCGCTCATCACTTCCACTTTCCAGCGGCGTGCTTCGGCATAACGGCTGTACATACGGAACAGATCGCCGGCAAAAATCGCTGCTTCGTCACCGCCGGTACCGGCACGGACTTCGATATAGCAGTTACGCTCATCATCCGGATCTTTCGGCAGCAGCAGCACCTGCAGCTGCTGTTCCAGTTCTTCGCTGCGCGCACGCGATTCGTTTAACTCTTCCTGCGCCATATCGCGCATTTCCGGGTCGGCCAGCATCACTTCAGCCGTTTCAATATCTTCCTGCACCTGCTGCCACTGGTGGAAACAGTTGCTGACGTCAGTCAGCTGGGCATACTCGCGCGACAACGCGCGGAAGCGCTCCTGGTCGGCGATAACGCCGGCATCACCGAGCATTGCTTCCACTTCTTCGTGGCGCTCCTGCAAGGCTTCCAGTTTGGCAACTATAGAAGTCTTCATGTGGTGTTTTCTACCTTGTATAGGGAATTCGAATAGTCAGCCAGCGTCGCGAAAACAATCGTGACGCTGGCTAATCCAGCCCGAGGCTGTCGCGCAGGATCTGCAGACGTTCAACGTCGCCATCGCGAGCGGCCTGCTGGAGAGATTTGGTTGGGGCGTGAATCAGTCGGTTGGTAAGTTTATGCGCCAGATCGCGCAGGATCGCTTCGGCGTCACCGCCCTGTTGCAGGGCAGCCAGCGCACGTGCCTGCAGTTCTTCGCGCACCTGTTCGGCCTGCGCGCGGTAGTCACGGATGGTTTCCACGGCGCTTTGCGCCCGCAGCCACGCCATAAACTCGCCGCTTTCCTGCACTACAATGCTTTCGGCCTGTACTGCGGCCGCTTTGCGCTGCGCCATATTTTTTTCGATGATTTGCTGCAGATCGTCGACGCTGTACAGATAGGCGTTAGCCAGTTTGCCGACTTCCGGCTCAACATCGCGCGGTACGGCGATATCCACCAGCAGCATCGGCTGATTACGGCGCGCTTTCAGTGCGCGTTCCACCATCCCTTTACCAATAATCGGTAACGGGCTGGCGGTGGAACTGATAATAATGTCGGCTTCCGCCAGCCGGACATCGATTTCCGCCAGATTCACCACTTCCGCTCCCACTTCATCCGCCAGCAATTGTGCACGCTCGCGGGTGCGGTTGGCGATAATCAGCTTCTTAACCTTGTGCTCACGCAGATGACGCGCCACCAGTTCAATGGTTTCACCGGCGCCCACCAGCAGAACATTGACCGTCGACAGAGATTCAAAGATCTGCCGCGCCAGCGTACAGGCGGCGAACGCAACGGACACGGCGCTGGCGCCGATATCGGTTTCGGTGCGCACACGTTTGGCGACGGAGAACGTTTTCTGGAACATACGCTCCAGTTCGCTGGAGAGCGAATGGCCGCGCTGGGAATCGGCGAAGGCTTTTTTTACCTGGCCGAGAATTTGCGGTTCACCAAGCACCAGCGAATCGAGCCCGCTGGCGACGCGCATCAGATGGCTGACGGCGTCATTACCATGATGCCAGTACAGGCTGCTGAGCACCTCTTCACGGCTGAGCTGATGATACTCACACAGCCAGTTTACCAGTTGCTCCTGCAGATTTTCCTGCTGCTCGACACTGAGATACAGCTCGGTACGGTTACAGGTAGAGAGGACAACACCCCCCTGTACCAGCGGCTGAGCCAGCAGGCTGTTTAGCGCCTGATCCAGCGTGTCCGGCGAAAAAGCGACTTTCTCGCGCAGCGCAACAGGTGCCGTTTTATGATTTATTCCGAGAGCCAGCAGCGTCATGGTGAAATTAGAATTGGGTTATCCCACAAATTACAGGGTTTTGTGAGGCGCATTCTACAAGATGCGCGAGATCAATAAAAGCCATACAGAGCATAAGCCTGTAATATGAGTTAGCGAATAATGCGCAATTAAGACTATATGCGCATTGACGCCGCAGACGCGGATGGTTAGCGTTAACGGTTCTTTGCGGCAAGCAAGCCCTGAAAAGTCTGAGGAGATGACGACGTGTTCACAACCCTTTTATCCAGTAAAAACAAAAACCTGATCCGCCTTCTCCCCCTTGCCAGCGTTCTGCTGGCGGCCTGTACCACCACCAAACAGCAGGGTCCTGGCCAGAGCGTTACCTCGCCGCAGTGGCAGCAACACCAGCAAAGTGTCGCCAAAATTAGCCAGTATGAGACGCGTGGCGCTTTTGCCTATCTCTCTGATAGCCAGAAAGTCTATGCCCGTTTTAACTGGCAGCAGACCGCGCCGGATCGCTATCGTTTACTGTTAACCAACCCGCTTGGCAGCACCGAGCTGCAGCTGGATGCCCAGGGTTCGGTGGTGCAGTTAGTGGACAATAAAGGCAAACGTTATGTCAGCAATGACGCGGAAAAAATGATTTCGCAGCTCACCGGCATGGATATTCCGCTGGAAAATCTGCGCAAGTGGATGATGGGCCTGCCGGGCGATGCGACGGATTACGCGCTTAATGACCAGTATCAGCTGCGTGAGCTGAACTACAGCCGCAACGGCCAGAACTGGAAAGTAAGCTGGCAGGATTACGACAGCAAGACCAGCCCGGCGCTGCCGTCGAATCTGGAGCTGCGCGAGGGCGACCAGCGCATCAAACTGCGTATGGACAGCTGGACCGTTAAATGATCACCACCTGGCCTGCTCCGGCAAAACTGAATCTGTTTCTCTACATCACCGGCCGCCGTGCGGACGGTTATCACAATCTGCAGACGCTGTTTCAGTTCCTCGACTACGGCGATACGCTGACGATTACGCCGGACAACAGCGGCGATATTACCCTGCTGACGCCAGTCGCGGATGTGGAGGATGAACAGAATCTGATTGTACGCGCCGCGCGGTTGTTAATGCAGCAGGCAACTGAGGCCGGCACCCTGCCCGCGCAGGCGGGCGCGGCGATCGCCATCGACAAGCAGCTGCCGATGGGCGGCGGTCTCGGCGGCGGTTCATCGAATGCCGCCACCGTGCTGGTGGCGCTCAATCACCTCTGGCAAACCGGGTTTACCCTCGATCAGCTGGCGGTGATGGGACTCAGGCTCGGCGCGGACGTACCGGTATTTGTTAAAGGCCACGCCGCCTTTGCCGAAGGGGTTGGCGAACAGCTGCAGCCAGTTGAACCGGCGGAAAAATGGTATCTGGTGGCGCATCCTGGCGTCAGCGTGCCGACGCCGCTGGTGTTTAATGATGCCGATTTGAAACGTGACACGCCGGTACGCGATATTTCGCACATTATGCAGGCGCCTTTCAGTAATGATTGTGAGGCCACAGTAAGAAAACGTTTTCGTGAGGTTGAACAGCTTGTTTCCTGGCTGCTAGAATACGCGCCGTCGCGCCTGACTGGAACCGGTGCTTGTGTGTTCGCTGAATTTGACACTGAGTCCGCTGCCCGTCAGGTGCTGGAGCTGGCCCCGAACTGGCTGCGGGGATTTGTGGCGCGAGGCGTTAATGTCTCACCGTTACATCGCCGCCTTTCAGGGCAAGACGCGATTATGTGACAGTGTCACCCGTTCCTGACATTGCATGTAACGCATTAACACACCCGTATGAATCCGTTGTTATCTTTGGCCCGATACCAACGCGGTTCATTCTCTGGACGCAAAGCCTGAGGTTCTTCTCGTGCCTGATATGAAACTTTTTGCTGGTAACGCTACGCCGGAACTAGCACAACGTATTGCCAACCGCCTTTACACCAGCCTGGGCGACGCCGCTGTCGGTCGTTTCAGCGATGGTGAAGTGAGCGTACAAATTAATGAAAATGTACGCGGTGGTGATATTTTCATCATCCAGTCCACCTGTGCCCCAACCAACGACAACCTGATGGAACTGGTTGTAATGGTTGACGCGCTGCGTCGCGCTTCCGCTGGTCGTATTACTGCGGTTATCCCTTACTTTGGTTATGCGCGTCAGGATCGCCGTGTGCGCTCCGCTCGTGTACCCATCACCGCGAAAGTGGTGGCGGATTTCCTCTCCAGCGTTGGTGTTGACCGTGTTCTTACCGTGGACCTGCATGCAGAACAGATCCAGGGATTCTTTGATGTCCCGGTTGATAACGTATTTGGCAGCCCAATCCTGCTGGAAGATATGCTGCAGATTGGTCTGGAAAACCCGATTGTGGTTTCTCCGGACATCGGTGGTGTGGTGCGCGCCCGCGCTATCGCCAAACTGCTGAACGACACCGATATGGCGATTATCGACAAGCGCCGCCCACGCGCCAACGTGTCTCAGGTGATGCATATCATCGGTGACGTGGCGGGTCGTGACTGCGTGCTGGTTGACGATATGATCGATACCGGTGGTACGCTGTGCAAAGCGGCGGAAGCGCTGAAAGAGCGTGGCGCGAAACGCGTCTTCGCCTACGCCACTCACCCAATCTTCTCCGGCAACGCGGTGGAAAATCTGCGTAACTCGGTGATTGATGAAGTGGTGGTATGCGATACCATTCCTCTGCCAGAAGAGATCAAGGCGCTGCCAAATGTCCGTACCCTGACCCTCTCCGGCATGCTGGCCGAAGCGATTCGTCGTATCAGCAATGAAGAATCAATCTCTGCGATGTTTGAGCACTAAGCATCCGTCAGAGGAAAAAGCCGGGCTTGCCCGGCTTTTTTTATGCCCCCAGCGGATGATGCTGGCTGAGAAAATCGATAAATACCCGCAGTTTGGGCAACAGATGGCGGTTGCCAGGCCACAGCAGTGAAAATTGTCCGCCGCCGCTGAGACTGTTTTGCAGCACCGTCACCAGCTGACCACGGGCAATCTCCCCCGCCACGGCAAAATCCGGCACATATAACAATCCCAGGCCGCTGACGGCAGCAGATATCTGTGCTTCCAGATTAGTAAACACCAGTTTTTCCGGCAACGGACGCAGTAACGGCTGGCTGAACTGCCAGTTTTGCAGCGTGCCCGTGGCGCTGAAACGATAGCGCAGACAGGCATGATCGCTGAGTTCATCAGCGTCTTGCGGCGTACCGTGCCGCGCCAGGTAGTGAGGCGAGGCCACCAGCAGAAATCGGTAACTGCCGAGACGACGTGCTTTGAGCTGCGAATCGGTGAAGTGACCGCTGCGCACCACCACATCAACGCCTTCGGCAATCACATCCACCAGCCGATCGCTGAAGTCGAGATCCAGTTCAATATCCTGATAGGTTTCGATAAATTGCGGCAGCAGCGGCATCAGCATGCGGTAACCAATCGCCGGCAGACTGACGCGCAGGCGTCCGCTGGGCTTTGCCGTTACGCGAGACAGCTCATGCTGGGCTTCATCAATTTCCGCCACAATGCGCCGCGCGCGCTCATAAAACAGCGCCCCCTCATCTGTCAGGCTGATGCTGCGCGTGCTGCGATTGAGCAGGCTGACGCCAAAGCTGTTTTCCAGCCGCGCGATACTTTTGCCAATCGCCGATGCCGAGACGCCCAGCCGTTCTGAGGCAGCGATAAAGCTGCCGGTTTCAACAGTTTTGACCAGAGCGGTTAAGCCACTCAGACTTTCCAGCGCTTTCATTATGGAGTTTTTGTCCTTTCAGTGCAGATCGGTGGCCTGTTTTTCCACCTTTGCGGTCATTTTATCCTGACATCCTCGCATAAATTAAGGATGGAAGCATCAATGAGCACTCTTGTGATTGAACAAAGCAGCCCGCGCTGGACGCTGCTGGCGGTATGTACTGCCGCGATTATTCTGCCGCTGAGTTTTACCGGCGGTGTGCTGGCCACGCCAGCGATTGCTGATGAGCTGGGTGGCTCGCCGCTGGCGTTAAACTGGATCACTAATGCTTTTATGCTGACGTTTGGCAGTCTGCTGATGGCGGCGGGTTCACTGGCTGACCACCTGGGACGGCGCAAGCTGTTTCTCAGCGGTGTCGCGCTGTTTACCCTCACTTCGCTGCTGGCGGGGTTATCTCCCAGTGTGCTGATACTCGATCTGCTGCGCGCGATGATGGGCATTGCCGCAGCAGCGGCGCTGGCCGGTGGCGGCGGCGCCCTGGCTGAGGCTTACGCCGGGCCACGTCAGGCGCGGGCGTTTAGCCTGCTGGGCACCAGTTTTGGTATCGGACTGGCGAGTGGCCCGGTGGTGGCCGGATTACTGATCGACCATGGTGGCTGGCGCAGCGTTTTTTTACTGCCAGCGCTGTTGGGCGCTGCAGCTGCACTGGCCGGTTACTGGCGGATGCGTGAATCCCGCGCCCCCCAGCGTCATGCCATCGACGCCGCCGGGATGGTGACGTTCAGCCTCGCGCTGACGCTGTTTACCGCCGGGATCCTGCAGGTGAGCGAAGATGGCTGGCAGCATCCGCTGGTGCTGAGTTTGCTCGCTGGCGCAGTGCTGGCAGGAGTGTGGTTTATCCGCATTGAGCTGCGCGCGCGCCAGCCAATGCTGGATTTGACGCTGTTCCGCTATGGCCGTTTCCTGGGTGTTCAGCTGCTGCCGATTGCCACCTGTTGCTGTTTTGTCGTGCTGCTGGCGCTGTTACCGGCGCGTTTTATCGGCGTTGATGGCTTTAGTTCGCTGACCACCGGCCTGCTGATGCTGGCGCTGTCGACGCCGATGCTGCTGATGCCTGGTCTCGCTGTTACGCTAACGCGCTGGTTTCCGGCAGGTGTCATTGCCAGCAGCGGACTGGTGATCGCAGCAGCGGGCCTGTTTCTGCTGAGTCAGACCGGCGGCAGTGATGATCTGCCGCTGACCCTGCTGGCGATGGTGATTATTGGCGTCGGCAGCGGGCTGCCGTGGGGATTAATGGATGGGCTGTCGATTAGCGTGGTGCCGGAAGATCGCGCCGGAATGGCAACCGGTATTTTCAGCACTATCCGCGTGGCGGGTGAAGGCGTCGCGCTGGCGCTGGTTACCACCGCGTTAACCGGTCTGATCGCCAGCCAGTTAAGCGGTCTGCACAGCGGAGAGAATGTCCGTCTGCTGGCGCACACTCTGGCCAACGGTAATCTGTCGCAGGCGGCGCAGCAGCTGGGCGTTGAGGTCGCTCAGCTGCAACCACTTTGGCAACAGGCTTTTCATCAGCTGCTGCTGTGGCTGATGTCAATTACCCTGCTCTGTGCGCTGCTGGTGCAAATCAGTTTGCGCCAGCAGCCACAGAGATAGATTTTATGTCAGGGCGGCTTAGTCAGTATCCGCCCGATTAACTACCTGTTGCACGCATTTCGCCGCTATTATACGCCACCAAAGCGGCAAATCTGACCAGCTGCTACTTTTTTTTCTGAACGCATGGTCAACATCTTTTGCCATCAAATGATTAGTGGTATTTTTCCTGCCCTGTTTCCTCCTGGAACACTTGCACCATGCCGCTCGACGTTTACACCCTCTATATTTGTGAATTCTATGTGCTGAGTTTTCTTAGCATTATCATGGTGTTTGCATGGATTGGCGCACAATATGACCGCGTTCTCGGTTTTACCTGCCTCGGCATGGTGCTGACACTGTTATCGGTATTTCTGAGCAGCCTGCGCAGTTATGGTTTTCAGTTTCTGCCGATCTTTGTCGGTAACATTATGGTGATGCTGGCTTATGGGTTGCTGCTCAATGCTTTTCGCAGCTTCTGCCATAAAGCGCTGGGTTACCACTGGGCATTTGGCGCCCTGTGCTGGGGTTTGCTGTGTCTGATCCCCGATTTCTATCACTCGCTACCGCTGCGTATTGTAATTAGTTGCCTGCTGTGCATTTTCTATACCAGCGCGCTGATTCTTTTGCTGGCGCAGGCCCGCTCTGAACTGAAAGCCACTTACTGGCCCGCACAGCTGTTGCTGTGGATCCATCTGTTGTTTCACATTGCGCGTATCTTTCTCGATAGCGGCATTGTCGCGACTGAACATGGCGCCATTGGCGGCTCGACCTTCTCGGTGTATGTGATTCTTGAATCGATTCTGTTTGTGATTGGCGTGACCTTTACCATCCTGGCGATGGTCAACGAGCGTAACCAGATTCGCTATAAGCAGGCATCGCTGCGTGATCCGCTGACCGGAGTGTGGAACCGACGTGCGCTGTTTAACCATACTGAGCAGCAACTGCGCCGCCGCCGCGCGCCGCGCAATCAGCCGCTGACGGTGATGCTGTTCGATCTCGACCATTTTAAAAGCATCAATGACCGTTTCGGTCATTACCAGGGTGACCGTATTCTGATCGATTTTTGTCAGGTGGTGGGTGCCATTCTGCCTGCGGACAGCCATTTTTCGCGTCTCGGCGGCGAGGAGTTTGCCGCGGTGCTGACCATTGATGAGCACATGGCGGCGGCGTTAAGTGAAGATATTCGCACCGCCGTGGCGGCATCATTGCCGGATAAGGTTGCGTATTCAGTGAGTATTGGCGTCACCACCAGTCGTCAGGCGGATATTACCTTTACTGAATGCATGATTGCGGCGGATAAGGCGCTGTATCGCGCCAAAGAGAATGGCCGTAACCGTGTGGAAACCTTTAGTGCAGAAACGGCGGAAGCGGTGTTGTTGTGATTTCAGGCCGGGCACGCGGGTTAGTCAGCCAAAGATAATAGCCAAAACTGATCATGGCGTGTCGCCCTGCCGCAGAGTAAAGGCGGCAGAGCGAAGCTGGATATCACAAGCTCACAGCGGCCTGACAGCTGCTGTGCTAGTGATGGGAATGGGTGTGATGAGAATCCCGGCGGCAGCGTTTGTCACCGCAGTGTCGCAACCAGTAATAACGGTCAGCGACCTTTTCCCGGCCGCTGATGCGCGCACCCACCAGCCATAACAGCGCGCCGACGAAGATGCTGAAAATGGCGCCATGGGTCAGATACTGCGGCAGGTCGAGTTGCGGCAGCTGGTTTAGGATGGAGTAACCGACGCCGAATACCATGGTCAGTAGTCCTAGTACCATCAGGGTATTACCTGCGACGTTCGCGTATTTACGTTTCATAGTCACCTCCATGAACCTTGATGTCGTGGAATAGCACGAATTGCCTGGTTGACATAAGTTTAGGAAATGACCTGCGGCTGCGTTGCGGGATGGATCACAATATGCACTTATTTTTGACATTTCTTTACGTCTAACCGGCTGAATTTATATAGAAAATGTATTATTCAGTTACTGAACTATCCCCAAAGTAACCACCTGCACCGCTGTTTTGTGTTCTGCAGGTCGGCACAGTACACTAGCGCCTCTGGATTAAGCACTTAGCAGGAACCCATCACTGTGAGCACGATTAAACTGATTGTTGGCCTCGCCAACCCTGGCGCTGAATACGCCGCTACCCGTCATAACGCTGGTGCCTGGTATGTCGATCTGCTGGCGGAGCGCCACAATCAGTCATTAAAAGAAGAGAGTAAGTTCTTTGGCTATACCGCGCGGCTGAATATTGCCGGTGAGGATGTGCGTTTGCTGGTGCCGACCACTTTTATGAATTTGAGTGGCAAAGCGGTGGCGGCGGTGGCGACGTTTTATCGCATTGCGCCGGAAGAGATTCTGGTGGCGCATGATGAGCTGGATCTGCCACCGGGCGTGGCGAAGTTTAAGCAAGGCGGCGGCCACGGTGGTCATAATGGTCTGAAGGATATTATCAGTAAGCTGGGCAATAACCTGAATTTCCACCGGCTGCGTATTGGTATTGGTCATCCAGGCGATCGCAATAAAGTGGTTGGCTTTGTGCTGGGTAAACCGCAGGCGGCGGAGCAGAAACTGATTGATGAGGCGGTGGATGAAGCGGCGCGCTGTACTGAGGTGTGGCTGAAGGAAGATCGTCTTAAGGCGATGAACCGGCTGCATGCGTTTAAGGCGGGCTGAGTTTAATTCTGCTCTGGTGAGTCTGGCTGGTCGCTTTCAGTGCGGCGCACTGTTCAGTCGCTTTTAGCATGGAGATCTGCGCAGGGAACACAGTCAGCTCCGCAAAGACGCAAAAGCCGCCATCCATGGCGCGGGACGCTTTGCTACGCTGACCGTGTCCCCTGCGCTTTCGGTGTAGGCGTTGCTGTCAGCTTCATTGGGCTTTGCGTTTGTCAGCCCATCAACTCAGGCATCATCCGCCGCCACTTTGTAATCCGGATTATCCAGTTCATGCATGCAGTAAGGTCCTGCCTTGCGCAGCAGACTAATACAATCTTCACTCAGATGGCGCAATCGCAGCGTTTTTCCTGCCTGCTGATAACGCGTACTCAGTTTATCGATTGCCTCCACACCACTGGAGTCCATTACCCGGGTACGGGCAAAATCGATCACCACATTCTGCGGATCGTTTTCCGGTGAGAATAACTCAGCAAACGCACTCGCCGAGCCAAAGAACAACGGCCCTTCCAGCTGATACGTCTTCTCATCGCCCTCCTGCTGCTCACGCACAATGGTAATGCGCGCGTGCTGCCAGGCGAACACCAGCGCCGAGATAATCACACCGCAGATGACCGCCATCGCCAGGTCGGTAAAGATGGTGACCAGCGTGACGGCAATCATCACCACCGCATCCGCTTTCGGCATGCGTTTCAGGCGGCGCAGTGAACTCCATTCAAAAGTACGGATACAGACGACAAACATAATGCCTGCCAGCGCAGCTACCGGCAGCAGTGCGATATATTGCGACAGGCTGACGACAAACAGGATCAGCAGCAGTGCGCCGACCAGGTTCGAAATTCGTCCGCGTCCGCCAGAGGTGAAGTTAATAATCGACTGGCCAATCATCGCGCAACCGGCGAAACTGCCAAAGAAACCGCAGAGAGTATTGCCGATGCCCTGCGCCACACACTCTTTGTTACCTGCGCCTTTCTGATTACCCATTTCATCCAGCACCGCCATGGTCAGCAGCGATTCAATCAGCCCGACCAGCGCAATAATAACCGAATAAGGCAACACAATTTTCAGCGTTTCCAGGCTCAGCGGCGCCTCCGGCAGATGGAACATCGGCAGATTACCGGCAATATCCGCTAAATCACCGACGCGTTTGGTATCCAGATGCAAACCAATCGCAATGGCACTGATGGCAATCAACGCCGCCAGCGAACCGGGAATGACTTTGGTGAAGCGCGGGAACAGCCAGACAATCAGCATCGCCAGCGCCACCAGTCCGTACATCACGGGTCCCTGATCTTTAATCATCGGCAACTGCGCCAGCATAATCACGATCGCCAGGCCGTTAACAAAACCGAAGATCGCGGGCTGCGGCACCAGACGGATAAATTTGCCCAGCCGGAAGACGCCAATCGCCACCTGCAATAAACCCGCGAGAATGGTGGCCAGCAGGACATATTCATAACCATGCTGCTGAATCAGGCTGATTAACACCACAATAATCGAACCCGCCGCACCAGAAATCATGCCGGGTTTGCCGCCCATCAGCGCCGTGACCAGCCCGAGAATAAACGCGGTATGCAGGCCAGTAATCGGCGATAACCCCGCCAGTAAAGAGAATGCCGTCGCTTCCGGGATCAGTGCGACAGAGACAACAGCGCCAGCCAGCACATCATTTTTGATGCCGGAGGCCCTGAGGTTGCTCAGGTTAAACATAGTTTTTTCACTTATTTTTTATAACAGCGAGTGCCGCACGACCGGAGAGATCGGGCGCCATAAGGTTGTCATTCAGACAACAGTGGCAACGGACGTTGCACAGGCAGGAGAAAACTCAGGGTGGCGTAAGCAGAAACTGATGCATCCGCGGGGTCTCCGGTGGCGAAAATAGACGCCTAGTATGGAAAAATTAGATCATGATCACAAGCCTTAACCCGAACGTTAGCGTGAAATCGCCGCCAACCAGGCAATAATTACGTGTATAATGCCGGAAGTTTTTTTACATCCATATTGAGGTATTTTAAAATACCTTGATTATCAAGCTATTAAGGTGATTCAAACATGGGATTCAAATGCGGTATCGTGGGCCTGCCTAATGTGGGTAAATCCACCCTGTTCAATGCGCTGACCAAAGCGGGGATTGAAGCAGCTAACTTCCCGTTCTGCACCATTGAGCCGAATACCGGCGTGGTGCCAATGCCTGATTCACGTCTCGACCAGCTGGCGGAAATTGTTAAACCGCAGCGTATCCTGCCAACCACCATGGAGTTCGTTGATATCGCCGGTCTGGTGAAAGGCGCATCCAAAGGTGAAGGCCTGGGTAACCAGTTCCTGACCAATATCCGTGAAACCGAAGCGATTGGCCACGTTGTGCGCTGTTTCGAGAACGACAACATCATTCACGTTGCCGGTAAAGTTGACCCAGCGGAAGATATTGACGTGATCAATACCGAGCTGGCGCTGTCGGATCTGGAAACCTGTGAACGCGCCCTGCAGCGCGTGCAGAAAAAAGCCAAAGGCGGCGATAAAGACGCGAAAGCAGAACAGGCCGCGCTGGAAAAATGTCTGCCGCACCTGGAAAATGCAGGCATGCTGCGTTCCCTGAAGCTGGATGAAGACGAGAAAGCGGCAATACGCTACCTGAGCTTCCTGACGCTGAAGCCAACCATGTATATCGCCAACGTCAATGAAGATGGCTTCGAAAACAACCCGTACCTCGACAAAGTGCGTGAAATCGCCGAACAAGAAGGCTCCGTAGTGGTTGCCGTGTGTGCGGCGGTGGAATCTGATATTGCTGAGCTGGAAGATGAAGATCGCGCTGAGTTTATGGCTGAGCTGGGTATCGAAGAGCCAGGCCTGAACCGCGTGATCCGCGCCGGTTACGCGCTGCTGAATCTGCAGACCTACTTCACTGCGGGCGTCAAAGAAGTGCGAGCATGGACCATCCCGGTGGGTGCGACTGCGCCCCAGGCTGCCGGTAAAATCCACACCGACTTCGAGAAAGGCTTTATCCGCGCGCAGACTATCGCGTTTGAAGACTTTATCGCTTACAAGGGCGAACAGGGTGCGAAAGAAGCCGGTAAGATGCGTTCTGAAGGGAAAGAGTACATCGTTAAAGATGGCGATGTGATGAACTTCCTGTTTAACGTCTGACCTGTCTCCACCCTTTCATGGCCGCTCGTGAACCTTCATGAGTGACCTGAGACACAAAAAAACCACGCATCCGCGTGGTTTTTTTATTTCATTACCGATGACAAATCCTCCCGCCAGGTCAGTGAGAAGTAAGTTCGCGGGTGAGTACGATTCTCTTTTCTTCAGCGTTAATGTGAGTACAACATCTGCGCAAATATTGCACAGATCTGAATATGCTCACAGATACCCAGTGTCGCGCGCTGCTCAATATAGTCAGCGACATAATTTCCATGTATCCCCCATTCTGCCTGCAACTTGTCAATGCAAACGGTGTATTCGCCCGAAGATACAGATGACACGCATGGCCGAATAGGCTGCGATTGCCCCTCCCCGCCCAGACTGCATTCTTTCAATGTTGAAAAATTCTTTTTAAGAAATCTGTTGACCGTGCAGAACGATCATTCTACCTTTATCACATGAACAAGAAGCCAAACGATACCCGAGAAAAAATCCTGACGACCGCTGAGCAACTGATCTATCGGAACGGAATTCATGCCACCGGCATGGACCTTCTGGTCAAGACCTCAGGGGTGGCAAGGAAAAGTATTTATCGCTATTTCGCGACCAAGGATGACGTGGCAGCCGCCGCGTTACATGAACGTGATGAACGCTGGATGCACTGGTTCCGAACGGAGTGTGATAAAGGCGATACCCCGCAGGATCGCATTTTGAATATGTTCACTGCACTCAAAGGCTGGTTTGAGTCAGAAGGCTTTCGTGGCTGTGCCTTTATTAATACGGCCGGAGAAGTCGGTGACCCTGACGACCCCGTGCGGCAGATAGCCAGGCTGCATAAACAAAAACTGCTGGATTACGCGCTTGAACTGACCAGCCAGGTCGGCATCGGACAACCGTCAGCCCTTGCCAGACAGCTGCTGATCCTGATTGAGGGCGCCATCACCCTGTCGTATGTGATGGGTGATAACAGCGCCGCCGACAGCGCAAGAGATGTCGCGCAACTGTTGTTGGAGCAGGCCTCTCACCAGGCCTGAGTTTCAGAAAAAATGATGCCTGGCCTCTAAGCTTTTTGATTTACCCCCGCCAGGTAGCGCCAGCAGAATCATGGAAAACAAGCAGGTTCAATCTGAAATGCCAGCAAGCATAGATAAAGCGCCAAGACACGATGAGGCGACGGGATGGTCAGGGACGGCCATTTCTTATCAACGTGGAGAGGTTGATCCTCCCCACTATCATCTTGAAGGGCAGCTGTTATATGCCACCAGGGGCGTCATGCTTGTTGAAACCGCAGACAGGCGATGGGTTATTCCCCCTCAGCGTGCTCTGTGGATCCCACCATTTATGATTCACGCTTATAGCATTCTGTCATCCACGGAATTACGCGCGGTCTACGTCAGTAGCAGCCTTATTGCAGAGTGTGCAAATTTTGCCAGGAACAGTCTGGTTCACACCATTAACGCGACACCGCTGGTGAAGGAATTGATAGCCGGTCTGTTTACGGGGGAATATAACGGCCCGACCAAGCGCAAAATGGCTCGTTTACTACTGGATATTCTCAGTGAGGCGCCATCCGTGGCCGCAGAACTGCCAATGCCACGTGATGAGCGTTTATATCGTGCAGCAAGAGAACTGATGATCAGCCATCGCTGGGAAGCGTCGTTAATGGACATGGCTGACATTGCAAACATGTCAGTACGTACTTTTTCTCGCCATTTTTTACGTGATACAGGTTTCAGCTTCAGAATGTGGAAGCAAAGAGCCAGGATATACGCATCGTTAGACCTGTTGTCGAATGGTGTATCCGTAAAACAGGTCGCCTGGCAACTCGGCTTTTCATGCCCGGCAGCCTTTTCTGCTGCATTTCGTTCAGTTATGGGCAGCACACCCGGCAAGTTCTGACCGGCTGCCTGAACCAGACAAGTCGCTTTCGCCGTGGGTTGAGTCTGGCGGCTCAGTGCCAGAAGCGAGTATGCTCCATCAGGCCACCAGTGAAAGGCGCCGTAACGGTTCAGGCCAGTGACCTATAATTTGAGTAAGGCACGCATATCTCCAGCTGCGGTAACGGAAATCGTATCTTGAAGAAACGTCTGTTATCGACCCAACCGCACAGGGCCATGTCTCGCTCGCATTCAAGCACCACCATTGTTTTCTTCTAATTCGAGCGTTTCACGCAATGCGGCTCTGGTGATAAATCGGCATCTCGCTTCACTCCACGGGAAACAGCCTCAGCGATATCTTGCTATAGTGCCGCAAGATAGATAGCCCGCTTATCGCGGATAGCCGTCCGAAAATGACACGATGTTTGGTTTCATGCCAGAACGCACACGACTAACATTATGCTGTATTAATCAACTGGGAGCAGGTCAATGACCACCTTTCATCAACTTACAGCCACCAGCCTCGGTGGCCAGCTTATCTCTCTGGTCGACTACGCTGGAAAGGTGGTTCTGGTAGTGAATACCGCGAGCCATTGTGGTTTCACGCCACAATACCGCGGCCTTGAAACGCTCTACAAGAAATACGCTGCCCAGGGTTTGGTGGTACTGGGTTTCCCCTGCAATCAATTCGGTAAACAGGAACCCGGTGGCGCCGACGAAATCGCGCAGACCTGCCATATTAACTACGGGGTGAGCTTCCCGATGTTCACGAAAGTCGAGGTCAACGGAACCGCAGCGCACCCGGTGTTTCGTTATCTGAAAAACGCATTGCCTGGCGTGCTGGGTGGGCGGATCAAGTGGAACTTTACTAAGTTCCTGATCGGACGCGACGGCAAACCGCTCAGGCGTTTTGCACCGATCACCCCCCCGGAGAAAATGGAAGCCGCAATCGTTGCTGCACTTGAAATCTAAGCGTTTCTATAATTCGCACCATTCAATTTTAGTGCGCTTTCGAAAAACTCATTATCCGTGGGAGAATACCACTAGCGCATCTCTGCGGCAGTTTCCCTGATGTTGCTAAGCAGATGGCCGTGGTGAGATGATAAACGCGTATCCGTGAGGCAATGGTTACTGCGGTGACGATCCCGGCACCACAATATTCGATTTGATAGCGCGGCAGACATTCTGCCGGGTTTCCTCTTCAGTTAATCAGCAGGATGCGTGATGCCTGCCCTTAATGCTGACCATTTTTCACCAGTTCAACGAATTTCGCGGCAAGCTGATTTTCCCTCTCACCTGACCAGGCGACGGCGGTGGTAATGACTTCGATGCTTTTTTCCAGCGGAATGGTGACGACATTGGCAGGTGACAGACGCTCCAGCGAGGCCGGCACCAGGGCGATGCCCTGTCCACAGCCAACAAACGCGATTTGCGATGCAACCGAGCGTACTTCATGAATAATGCGCGGAGAAAACCCCTCGCTGCGGCAGGCTGCGGTGATACTGTCGAAATAAACCGGGCTCAGATGGCGCGAAAACATCACCCACTCTTCATGCATCAGCGCATTGATCTTGATGCTGCTCTGCCCGGCCAGCCTGTGGTGATGCGGCAGCGCGACCACCAGCTCAGCACTTGATAACGGCAGCAACCCGATGCCTGCGCCCAGTTCCCCCGCCAGCCGGGCAAATGCGAGGTCGATTTCGCCACTCTGCAATGCCGGAATAGCCTCCGCGCTGTCAATCTCTTTGATGGAAATCACCACATCAGGCATCAGCGCCTTCATCTGATTAATATACGCAGGCAGCACATCCAGCATCGCAGTGCTGATCGCGCCAATCGTCAGCATACCCGTATGGCCGGCAACAGCGTCATTCAGCGCCAGCTCCAGTCTCTCGACCTGTCCGGCAAATTTTTTCACCGCCGGGAGGATCGCCTGCCCTACCGGGGTCAACTGCACCCCGCGTTTCGAGCGATCAAAAAGTTTTACTTTTAAGGACTGCTCCAGCACCTGAATCTGCTGCGTTAAGGGCGGCTGCGTCATACCCAGCCGCCTGGCCGCACGGCCAAAATGTTTCTCCTCCGCGACGGCGAGAAACAGCCACATATGGCGGATAATGCGGAAATTGATCATATCGCTCCGATATATTTTTAATATCAAAACCATCGTTAATAAATATTTTTCATATCGGAATATACAGCCGATAGTGTGTGACATTCAACTCACACAGACCGGCGAGATCACTGCGCGATCGCCGGTTATCGATGTTTGCCATAAAGGGAAACCCTGTCCCGAGAGGAAAAGAACAGTATGGTTCAGGCATTTCATAGCCAGACATTCCAGCTCACAGTAAATGATGTCGCCATGCAGGTGGCGGCGATCCAGCGCGCGGGAGACCGGCAGCCGATCGTGTTTTTACACGGGTTTGGTTCCAGCAAAGAAGATTATGCCGATATTGTTCATCACGCGGAGTTTGACGGGCACCCCTTCCTCGCTTATGACGCACCAGGCTGCGGTGAAACCTGGTGCGCCAGCCCCGGTAATATTGCGCTTCCTTTGCTGGTCGATACCGCCATCAGCATGATTAACCAGGCCGGTTTCACGCGTTTTCATCTGGTTGGTCACTCCATGGGGGGGCTGACAGCACTGTTGCTGGCGCACGCCTGGCCCGGGCGGGTGCTCAGTTTTGTCAATATTGAAGGCAATATCGCGGCCGAAGATTGTTTCCTTAGCCGTCAGGTGATCGACTATCCCGCCGCAGACGATCAGCACTTTTTTGCTGATTTTATCGAACGTACCCGCCACTCGCCCGCCTGGGCCAGTGCACTCTATGCCGCCAGCCTGCGTCACAAAGTTCGCGCAGAGGCGGTGAGAGCGATTTTCAGCTCAATGGTCGACTATTCCGACCATGGTGAGCTGATGCGCAAATTCCTCGCGCTTCCCTGCCCGAAGATGTTTATGTATGGCGAGCAGAACGCTTCGCTATCTTATCTGCAGGATATTCAGCAACGTGGCGTGACGCTGGCGGCGATCCCCGGCTGCGGTCATTTCCCGATGTATTCGAATCCGCTCATAATGTGGCGGGAAATCGGTCAACATCAGCGCGCGGCCATGCGCCAGCTTGCATAACGCGGCACATATTCACTTGTCATCGCAGCTGCGATGACATTTTCCGTTACACCACCTACTTTTTGCTGACAGCCCGATGACCACACGTATTTCTCCCCAGCTTGCTGGAGTCGCGCTCGCGATTATTGCCGCCTTTGGTTTTTCGTTTAAGGCTATTTTTGTCAAGCTGGCTTATCAGGTCGCGCCAGTGGATGCCGTCACGCTGCTGATGCTGCGTATGACGCTGGCTCTGCCTTTTATTCTGGTCCTCGCCCTGCCGGTGTTGCGCCAGGGCCCGGCATTGAGAGGCAAAGATTATGGACTGCTGTTACTGCTCGGGGTGGTCGGCTATTACGGCTCCAGCCTGCTCGACTTTATGGGCTTGCAGTATATTTCCGCCGGTCTCGAACGATTGATCCTGTTTACCTACCCTACCCTGACGATATTGATTGGCATCTTTGTTATGGGGAAAAAGTTTGAGAAGAAGCTGCTGCTGGCGATGGCGCTCTCTTACAGCGGCATCCTGCTTGCCTTTATTCATGATGTGCATCTCAGCACCGATATCCGTTCGCTGATCACGGGAGGCGGGCTGGTATTTGGTTGTGCGATTCTCTACGCGACATACAGCGCCGGGTCTGAAATCGCGATTGGCCGTCTCGGCGCCATTAAGTTTTCTGTTCTGGCATTGCTGGTTTCAACGCTGGCAACACAAATCCATTTTCTGCTCACCAGACCGCTTACGGCACTGGCGCTCCCCTGGCAAATTTATGCCTGGAGCACCGCGATGGCGCTGTTTTCTACGGTGATGCCTATTTTCTGGCTCTCTGCCGCCATCTGGCGTATTGGCGCCGCCAAAGCGGTGTTGATTGGTCTGGTGGGGCCGGTGCTGACTATCTTCTTCAGTTGGTGGTTGCTGGGCGAGCCGTTATCCCCTGAAGTCCTGCTTGGAACGGCACTGGTCATTGGTGGTTTACTGGTGGTGATACGCAAATAGCCGGGCATGACGAAATCAGGCTGCCACTCTGCGTCAAATCGCCCGTCAGAAGCCATAACCGCTGGCTGGTGTTGCGCATCGTAGCGAATCGGGCTATTTCGCCCACGGTGAACAGGACCGTGGTAACATTTCGTCCACGACGGGTTCGCTTGCACAAGGCGCAGATTAAGCAGATGAAAAAACGAGAATTCATTACCCAGGATTTGCTGAGCAAAATTTATCAGCAAGATGTCTCAGAGCCGCGCAAACTGCCCACTGAGCGCCAGCTGGCGGAAGAGTATGGCGCTTCACGCTTTACGGTGCGCAAGGCGCTGGAAAAACTGGTTAATATCGGTGCAGTGCGCATCGTGCAGGGTTCAGGCATCTGGATTAATGATTCGGTACGCAGTAACCCGCTGGTGTATAACTCCATTACCGAAAAGCGCTTTGATCAGATGCGTTACCGCGTCATCAGCCTGCATAAACGACGCCCGGACAGCGACGAACAAAAGATCTTCGCCATCAGCGACAACGCTTTTATCTGGGAGTTTTGCCGCTTGCGCTATGTTGATGACGCTGCGGTGCAGATTGAAATTTCCCGCATGCCGGTCGATATGTTCGCCGATCTGACGCGCGAAGGCGTTGAACGCTCGATTCAGCAATATGTGCTGGATAAGGGCTACCCGATTTCGCACCTGCTCACCAGCTACCACGCGGTGTGTGTCTCGCGTGAGCAGGCGACCTTATTGGGCTGCAAGAAAGGCAGCCCGGCCATGCATATTGTCAATCGCGGCATATTGTCCGGTGGGCAGGTGTATGAAATCAGTGACATTATTGATATCAATTACACCTGCACCTACCTGATACCGCATAATCGCGACAATCTGCGTTATCGCCAGCAGCAGCGCTGACTCACGGGGTATGCATCGTGCCGTCTGGCAGGCGGCTTTGCGTCCATTCGTGCGGGCGATAAACCAGCGGATACTGCTCCGCCAGCGCCTCATCAAAACTCACGCCATGGCCTGCTGCCTCTGGCGGATATATATACCCCAGTTTCACTTCTGGTGCGCCAGGGAACAGCGCATCCGTCGCTGACGAACGTGGAATAAACTCCTGTATTGCCGCGTTGTGCAGGTGAATGTTCAAATGCGTATTGACCGCGACCCCCACCGGCGTCATATCGCCCGGCCCATGCCAGGCCAGACGGACACCAAATGCCTGGCACAATGCCGCCAGTTTCAGCGCAGGCGTGATACCGCCAATTTGCGATACGTGGCAGCGAATGAAATCGATGCGCCGGTTAACGATCAGATCATGCCACTCTGCCGGATTATTAAATAGTTCCCCTAACGCCAGTGGTACGCAGCTTTGCTGGCGTAATTGTTCCAGCCAGGCACACTGATGCGGCGGTAATACGTCCTCGATAAAATAGGGACTGAAAGGTTCAAGCTGTTTTACCAGCTGAATCGCCTGCTGCGGGAATAAGCGCTCATGGACATCATGCAATATTTCAAAACGATGACCATATTTTTCCCGCAAGGCACGGAACATCTCAACCGTGTTCGCCATATACTCCTGCTGCGAGTAATACGCCCCCTGAGCAGGGTTGTCCGGCGTATTAAGCCGGGTGGCGGTGCCGCCATAAAAGCCCAGCTGACAGCGAATATGTCGGTATCCCTTGTCGAGCAGCTTATCGACCGACTGGTATAACGCCTCCAGCGTTTCCCCGCTGGCATGGCTATACGCCGCGATTGCTGCGCGCGCCTTGCCGCCCCACAGCTGATACAGCGGCATTCCGGCTAACTGCCCTTTAATATCCCATAACGCCATATCAATACCGGAAATCGCATTATTGGTGACCGGGCCGTTACGCCAGTAGGCATTAACATTCATCATTTGCCACAGATCTTCAATATCATTGGCATCGCGCCCCACCAGCAGCGGCACCAGGTACTCGTCGACCATGGTTTTCACCGCCAGCGGGCGCTGCTGGAAGGTCGCGCAGCCATGGCCGGTAACGCCTTTATTGGTGGTGATACGTACGGTGACCAGATTATGGCGATCGGGTCGGGTAATAAAGCAACGAACACTTTCAATGATGGTTGGGGTCACGGCAAAAAACTCCTGTGTTGCGGTGAACGCACGGCATAGAAAAATAGAGTGGCGATTTCCGCGTATCATTGCCGTTAATTTTCTCTATCGCAAATGGTTTTTTAAATGAATTTTATTGGTCAGTTATTTCCCTTTATTTTAATAAAAAACCATACCAATTATTTGTTTCCATCCATTCAGGCTATGCCGGATAAGGAACTGTGATCGCCATCAAGGTTTATTGGTTTGTTTTTATCTTTTGCAATTATTATCATCTCGCCTCGATAGCCAATGTCATTTTTCTTCCCTCAGGAGAAGATATGGGAACCCAGGAAGTTATTAACAATATTATCCATCTGATCGGTGGTGAGAAAAATATCAATAAAGTCTGGCATTGTATGACGCGACTGCGCTTCGATCTTATTGACGATAATAAAGTAGACTCCGGCGAAATAAGAAAACTTCCCGGCGTGCTTGGCGCGCAAATGCAAAGCGATCAGTTTCAGATCATTATTGGGCCAAAAGTGAACAGCTGGTATCAGCAGCTTTTATCGGTGATTGGCTCAACAGACAGCGCCGCGTCCACCACGGTCAAGGGGCGCAAAAGCCTGGTGTCACTGTTTATGGATACGGTGTCCGGCGTATTTGGACCCATCGTTCCCGCCATCGCTGGCGCCGGGATGATTAAAGGTCTGCTGGCCGGGTTAATCGCCCTTAACCTGGTCTCGGCGAAAAGTGATACCGTGGTGGTGATCGACCTGATTGCCAGCGGCGTGTTCTATTTTCTGCCGTTCTTCCTCGCGGTATCGGCAGCAAAGATTTTCAAAACCAATGAATACCTTGCCGCCGCCGTCGCCGCCTGTCTGATGTACCCTTCACTGATCGAGGCGGCAAAAGCGTTAGCCGCCCATCAGGATGGCGCGGTCAGCGCGTTCTGGCTGATGAATATGATACCGGTGTCGGTATTCAACTATGCCTCCAGTGTGATCCCGGTTATTTTCTCGGTGCTGGCGCTAAGTTATATCCATCGCTGGGTGGACCGCATCATGCCTGATGTGCTGAAAACGGTGTTTACCCCGACTCTGACGCTGTTCCTGGCGGCGCTGACGGCACTGGTGGTGATTGGTCCGACCGGTATCTGGCTGGGTAAAGCGCTGGCCTGGTTTATCGAAGGTCTGTTTAGTGTGTCAGCCAGTTTTGCCGGCATTATTGTCGGTGCAATTCGGCCGGTGGCGATCCTGACCGGGATGCACCATGCCATGACGCCGATTGCCCTGCAAAACTTTAGCGATCGTGGCTATGACATGCTGATGCCGATGATGTTTATGGCGAATATGGCGATAGCAGGTTCTACCTTCGCTATCTGGCGTCTGAGCAAAACGCAGCAGGATAAAACCGTCACGCTTTCGGCGGCCATCTCTGCACTGCTGGGCATTACTGAACCCGCGCTGTTTGGTGTTCTGACGCGCTATAAGAAAGCGTTTATCGCCGCCACCGTTTCCAGCGCCATCGCTTCCGCGTTTATTGGTTTCTTTGGCGTGCGCCTGTACGGCTATATCCTGTCCAGTATCTTCAGTCTGCCCGCCTATATCGGCCCTTACTTTGTCTGGGCGACATCGGGTGTGGTAATTGCGCTGCTGCTCTCGTATACCCTGACGATGATACTGGTCGGCAGAGAACAGGCCTGAGCCATTAGCCGATAGTTTCTGATTAACGTAAGACTCTCCCGCTAAAGCCCCTGCAGGCTTTAGCGGGTTCAAACCTGGCGAAACCTGTCAGCGCCTCTCTGACCTTCCCCCCTCTGTTTAAAATCCCTGGTTTCAATCCGCTATGGTCAGCTACGCGACTTTCGTCGCTGAAAACGTGTGCAGCCTTTTCCCGGGTCGCTTAGAAACGAACACAAAGCATCATAAAAATCCTGACTGGAATCACAAAACAAGCAATACGGCAGAGACAACAAAACAGACAAAAACAATACAAACCATTGAAATATGTTCAGATAAATGAAAGATAGCGCTTTAACAACAGCTGCAACACCTGACATCAACATTGCATAATATGACATAAAATAACATAATCACGCACAGAAAAAGTGAGCAATATGTCATCTGCTGCTCTGCATCACCCTGCGACAGAGCATGCGGCACCCAGCGTGAATGCGGATTATCACCTCACGTCTTTTCGCGGGAACAACAGGATCCCCGTTATCGGCCTGTGAAGCGCAGAAACGGACTCAACCTTTCTCTTAAAAAACACCCAGAGGTCACAATGATAAAGCTGGTCATTACGGATTTAGATGGCACCTTCCTGCATAGTGATGGCGATTACAACCGTGCGCTTTTCGCCGAAGTTCACCAGTTAATGAAGCAAAAAGGCGTGCAGTTTGCCGCCTGTACCGGAAAGCAGTGTGAGCGTGTTGAAGAGCTTTTCGCTGACGCAACGGATGACATCTGGATCCTTGGCGACAGCGCAACCCGCATCAAGCACAAAGGGGGTTACGCTTACCAGTCGCTGATCCACAATAGCCTTGCGCTGGAAATCATCACTACTCTGGAAGGGATCACTGGCGAACATATTATTATCGGCTGTACCCCGCAGGGCGCAGTGGTGAAAGATACGATTTCCGACTCACTGCTGGCGAAAATGAAAAAGTCCTATGCAAAGGTGACGCTGGTAAAAGATTTCCACCCGGTCACGGATGATTTCGTTAAAATCACGGTGTATGACCCGGCGCAAGGCTGCCATGAGAAGGTGAAGCATCTGGCGCCGTTCAGTGATAAAGCCTATATCGTGGTTTCCGAAGCCGCCTGGATTGATATTGCCGATGTCGGTGTGCATAAAGGCCACACCGTGGCGATTCTGCAGGAAAAACTGGGCGTCACCCCTGACGAAACCATGGTGTTCGGCGATGGTTATAACGATATCGAGCTGATGTCGCAGGGGAAATATAGTTTTGCGATGCGTAATGCCTTCGAGGAAACGAAAGCTGCGGCGAACTTTGTGGCGCGCAGCAACGATGAAGATGGCGTGTTAAATACGATTAAACTGTTCCTGTCCTGAGCACAACCTGTGGCCCCGCGGCCACAGGTTTCAGCAGGCTACCCGGCAACATCAATGCGCAGACTGACAGTACTGAAATTGCGGATGTCAGTCTCGCTGCTGGCGATGACAATATCGATGTCCTCACAGCCCGCGACTTTATAACGCGCCACCTGGCACATCTTATCCGCCGTCACTGCCGCCACAATCTCATTGCTCACCTTGAATATTTCTTTCTTGAAGCAGGCATCATCGTAATAGACCGCGCTCAGTCCGGCATGAGGATCAAGCCCGCACACGCCAATAAATGCCTGATCAAAGACCATATTGCGTATCTGATTCACCGTGTCCGAACCAAGCGTGCTGCCGGTCAGCGGGTTCACTTTGCCACCGAGTAAAATCAGTTCACCGTTGGTACGCCCGCTCAGCGCAGCACCGATTTGTGGGGAATTGGTGACAATGGTCAGCTCCAGCTCGTCAGGAATAAACTCCACCATCGCCAGATAAGTTGAGCCAGCATCAATAAAAATACAGCTGCCTGTTTTGATTAGCTGCGCACACTTTCTTGCCACCTGGGCTTTTTCATGGACGTTGTGCGCCACACGCGTTTCGAAGCTGGCAGACTGTTTCAGCTGGCTGACAGCACCACCATAGACTTTCTTACACAGCCCTTTTCGTGCCAGCTCCTGCAGATCACGGCGTATGGTGTGTTCGGAAACGCCCAGTTTGCGGGCGACATCAACGCCTATCACTCTGCCGGTCTCGGTGAGCATCTGATAAATCAGGGACTGCCGCTGTTCGGGCAATGCGTTGTAGTCTGTCACATTCGATCCTCAAATTAACAAAATCTCTCACAACCGGGCACAATGTACCCTGATCCCTATGACCAATGATACATGCTCTGACCGGCAGTGCAGGCCACTCTTCTGGCGGGTACTTTAAACGTACAACGGTTAAACGCCAACACTGCTGCGAGCCAGGCCAGATTTATTGTCTGCACAAACCATTCCACTGACATCGCATTGAGCTGCTGGTGACCGGGCTGATCTCTGGCAACGGAAACACAACGGAGAAGAAGATGTCCGAGAGTATAATTCGTCAGGAACTGGTGAAGCCATTAACGAGTTGCAACAGCGCACGGCGATCTGGTTTGGCTACGAGAACGTTGACGCTATGGTAACAACATATCTGATAAAGCCGGAAAGTAATGACCAGGCACAATGGCCTGGTCATTTTGTTTATTTCAGATGCGTTTTCAGTTCTTCACCGGCCTGGCGCAGTGCGGTGCGCACTGTCGGCACTGTGCTCAGGCCGTTAAGCAGACCGTAATCATGGATCATGCCGTTATAGCGGGTAACGGTAACGTCCACGCCTGCCGCATCAAGCTTGCGGCCAAAGGCTTCGCCTTCATCGCGTAATACATCCAGCTCGGCGGTCTGGATAAGCGTCGGCGGCAACCCTTTCAGTTGCTCACTGGTAGCGCGCAGTGGCGAGGCAAGAATGTTGTTACGCTCGCTTTCACTGGTGGTGTAGGCATCCCAGAACCATTTCATCATATTACGCGTCAGGAAATAGCCATTCTGATATTGATCGTAGGAGCCGGTATCGAAACGAGCATCAGTAACAGGCCACAGCATGACATCGTAACGAATCGCCGGAGTGCGCTGTTGCTTCGCCTGCAGCGCCACCGCCGCCACCATATTGCCGCCCACACTGTTACCGACCAGCGCCAGGCGTTTGCCGTCCACGCCGATCTCCTGACCATGTTCAGCCACCCAGCGTGTTGCTGCATAAGCCTGATTAATCGCTACCGGATAATGCGCTTCCGGCGATGGCGTATAGTTCACAAATACGGCCGCTGCGCCAGAGGCCACCACCAGGTCACGCACCAGACGTTCATGCGTCGGGAAATCGCCTAACACCCAGCCACCACCGTGGAAGAACATAAACACCGGCAAGGTACCCTTCGCGCCTTTCGGTTTCACAATATTCAGTTTCAGCGGCTGACCATTAACCTGGATGGTTTTTTCCGTCACGTCCGCAGCCGGCAGTATCGCGCCTTGTTGCGCGCCGGTCAGCACCTGACGTGCATCCTGTGGCGACAGCTGCTCAATAGGTTTGCCGCCGCTGCTGTTCAGCGCGTTGAGAAACGCCTGCACATGGCGTTCGGGCTGTGGAGCGTCGGCAAAACTGCTGGCAGAAACTGCAGCAAGGGTGGCAGCTAAAAATGTTTGTTTGAATTTCATGATATTACTCCATTAATTAAATCACAATTAAATCGCGCACTATTTAAATGGGCGGTTATCGGCATCACGCGTTCTCTGAAGACAGAATTTATATAGCGCGCTACTTAATATCAAGCGATTAAATTGAGAGTGCAGCAATCAAAAAGCTCAACACGTTGATTTACCTGAATTTACACCAATATTTTCAGCACTTTTTGCTAAAAAACAGCACTCCCCCTTGCGTTCCGTCATCGTTCGCACCCACTGCGTGAGTGCAAAATTTATCTCTCGCAGCCAAATGTGACGGCAAAATCCTCACAACGTCACCTGTTACATCTGTGCAGCTGACAGCAGTGTGATGAATCATTAAAGGGTTGCGCCGTCGGCGTAACGAAAAGGATGGAGCGGGTAACGAAAAAGTCTGTCCGCTATGGAACGACCCCCTGCTCTTTGCCACTCAGTGCTAACTATCGAATCAGCTTCACCGACTTTTTAACTGTACGAGGTCAACGATGGATCGCTTTAGTCAGCTTCATCATTTTCAGCCCACCTCTCTTGCGCAGACCACCTTTCCTCTGACCAGTATCCCTGGCGTGCAGAGCATTTCTGGTCTCAGAAAGGGTGAAACTGTCCATGTTTCTCCCGGCACCATGGATACGTTGCTGAAAGCCAACGAGGCGATCGACACCACGCGTAAGATCCTCAACTACGGCTCCGGCAATCAGTATCATGATATTGCCTCGACCGATGGTCAGGCTTACCGCCGGACGCTGGGGTCGCGCATCTTCGCACAGCAAACCGGCGCCAGCAGAATGGAGGCGGCGGTCCAGTTCAAAGCAGGAAACTGCGGTGAAATGGCCTCCGTTAACGCCGCAGTGCTGGCATACAGCGGCATCAACCAGCCGGTATCAGTGGTGTCGGCTAACGAAATCGATCACAGTTTTGTGGTAATTGGCGATAAACGGGTCAACGCCCCGGTGGTGATTTCTGATGCCTGGCCGCTCTTCGGCCGTGCCGATCTTGCCGACAACTTCGCCCTGAGCCGGAATTACACCCCCGACGAAACCTATGCCCCTCACTCTGCCAATCCGGAACGTCTGCATATTATGCAGAATGCTGGCTTACCCGACGACCAGCTCAACCATCACTATCGCGCGGGGATGGCGGCAGAGAATGCGGAACACATCCTCAATGGCGCAGATGGGTATAACGCTGCTGGCGCGATGACCATGATGAAAGGGAAGGTTTATTCGCAACTGACCGCAGCGCGTGATATTTCGCAACGCTATCAGGGCAGTGACAGCAACGGCGTATTTCACAATATCGGCCACGACGTTTCCCGCGATCGCTATGACGATGCTATGCATCGCCTGCGCAGCAATATGCCGCAAGGCAATAGCTCACACGCCCATGACCCAATGGATACCGACTGATGAAAACACAATCGCATTTGAAGGGATTGCTGCAACCACTGCTTGCGGCGCTGGAGATTAAATCAAGCGAACTGGAGACAGCTAACAGCTATGTTTTTCAGCTCGCCCAGGGACTTACTCTGCAGATAGAAGAGAATCCCGAGCGCTATCTGACACTGAGCTGTGCATTACCTGTCGCGGAAGAGAGAAAAAACGATATTGCGACGGCCTGGCTGCTGTTGCAGACCAATTTACTGGGACTGGAGCATCCGCCGATTCTGACCGCCGCGCTGGCGGAAGAAAAAATGCTGATTCTGTGGGCCCGTCAGCCCTTTTCTGAGCTGGACGCGATACCGCTGCAACGGCTGTTTGATCGCTTTATTGCCCAGGCGGAAAGTCTGACAGCCTGGCTGAAAAAACCCGTGGCAGAGATAAAAAAGGAGCAGCCGCCTCAGCAGCATGTCTATGGCGATTTTATTCAGCAACAGCTGAACAATCAGTTTCAGCAACAGAGATAAAAGCAACGCGAAGAGAAAAGAGAAGGGTTAGCGGTTTCGCCAGCGTCATAGCGGCAGGCGAAACCGTCATACAGAGGATTAGCGACTCACCTCGTGTCCAATCAGACCCCCGATCGCCGCGCCGCCCAGCGTGCCGAAGGTGCTGCCACCGGTTAACACTGCGCCACCTACTGCGCCGACACCGGCGCCAATCGCCGTGTTACGACCGCGATGAGACATGCCGCATGCCGTAATAGAGAACGTGACAAGCAAAACAATAGCAACAGTACAGCTGCGTTTTAAGAGCATCAAAAACCCCATTACCATTATTATTAATGGAATGTAATAGCGTTAAATTTGGTTGTTTTTAGCACACCCAATCCCTGGTGCCAGGCATTTCCCGTTGCGCTAAATTTACGTTAACTGCCTGCGTTCCACGAGGTAAAAAATCCTATTTTAATACGGCGATATCTGACACGCCGGAGGAAAAATTTGCCATGCTTATCGCACAAATCACCGACATCCACGCCGCGCCAGATAACGACAATCTCTCCCGCTTTGATCGCGCCCTGCAGTGGCTCGATCACATCGCCCCCGATGCGCTGGTGATTACCGGCGATTTAATGGATAACCACTGGTACGCAGGCTATCAGGCGATTGCCGAACGGCTGTCATCACACCCATGGCCATCGTTCATTCTGCCAGGTAATGCCGACCACCGGGCATCGATGCGGGCAATATGGGGTGACAAAATGTGGGCAGGCGATAGTGCGGCTGATGCCCTTAATGTTGTCGCGGATATTGGCGATATACGTCTGATCGGTCTCGATACCACCATTGAGGGATCTGCTGCCGGTAACGTGGAGCAACATCTTGCCTGGCTGGATAAACACCTCACGGCGCAAACAACAACCTCACTGCTGTTTTTGCATCATCATGTGTTTCAGAGTGGCATTCCCACGATGGATAACATCATGTGTGGCGGGCACCAAAGACTCGCCGAATATTTGCAGCATCACCCGTTTCCGCCTGCCGCTATCGGCATGGGGCACGTTCACCGGGCGGTGATGAGCCACATTGCCGGTATTCCGGCTTATATTTGTGGTTCAATTTGTCCGGCTAATCCATTATGGTTGGGTACAGAAACAGTACCCGCGGTTTTTGACCCACCAGCATTAATGCTGTATCGCTTTCATCACGGCGTGCTGACTAGCCACCACATTGCGGTTTAACCATTTCAGCGCCGCGGACAAACGCGTACGCCTCTGATAAGGATAATCATAATTGCGTTTTGCTGCGTCTGACACTGCGGTAATGACCGTTGCCATGATTATGGCATCATCGCTGGTCGGTTTAATCACCGGTTACACCATTCCCCTGCTCAGCCTCAGACTGGCCAGCCAGGGCACTGGCGCCATATCACTTGGCATTCTGGCAGCCCTTCCGGCTGTTGGGATGATGTGTTCATCATTCGCCACGCCCTGGTTATCACACTATTTTCGTCTGAAGTCATTGATTTTATTAGGCCTGGTGCTACTTGCCGCATCGACTATCGCGTCATGTCTGGCAAATGATCTCAGTACACTGATTCTTCCCCGCCTTTTCACCGGCATTAGCGCGGGAATTCTGGTGGTATTGGGCGAAAGCTGGGTAACAGGGAAAGCATCTGCCAGGCACAGCGCCACACTGACCGGCCTGTATACCGCAACCTTTACGGGTTGCCAGCTGGCAGGCCCGCTATTGATTACGGCGGGTGAGCGATATCAGTTTGCGGCGCTGGCCGCTATCTGCATGATTACCGCCTTCACTCTGTTGCTGGTTCACCGCGCTAGCGTGTCACTGGATTCTGATATCGCACAGCCGCTCCGCTGGCGCAGTCTGGCCGGGTTTCTGCCAGTGCTGGCGTCCGGGGTGTTTTGTTTTGCCTTCTTTGATGCCAGCGTTTTATCTCTGTTTCCGCTCTACGGCATGAGTCAGGGGCTCAGCGAAAACCATGCCATGATGCTGGTCACCGTAATTCTGGCCGGTGATGCGTTGCTGCAGGTTCCGGTTGGCTACCTTGCTGACAGAGCTGGCATCAGACGTGTCCATATCACCTGTGGCATTCTCTTTTGTCTGATGATGTTCCTGCTGCCTTTCTTATTCACTTCGCCTGTTTTACTGCTACTGGATTGTCTGATGCTGGGAGCCTTTGCCGGAGCACTGTATACCCTGTCACTGGTTCGTGCCGGAAAATTACTGGCCGGGCAAAAACTGATCATGATGAATGCCATTCTTGGCATGTTCTGGTCAGCAGGCAGTATCGGTGGCCCAGTCGCCAGTGGCGCAGCTATTTCTCTGGCAGGCGACCATGGCCTTGTCGTTAGTCTCTGCGCAGTGGCAATGATGTTTATTGGTTTCCAACTGATGCCCTCGAAACACCGGGTGAGATCAGATGAACCTCAGGATGTGGCGCATCAGCCTGCGCGGGAAAACCAGGATATTGCTTAGTCATATATTACAATGTCTTATGTATGATATCGTTAACCAGGGTATCGTGAGGCATTATTGTCTGGCGATCGTCCCGGAAGGTCTGTTATGCGGTGCCTGACAGAAAACGTGATAAATCAGCCCGTGAAAGCGAAATCCCCCCAACAAGACAAGAGTAACGAGATGTCAGATAGCTTTAGCCAGCGTGTCCACTTCTATTACTGCATCCTGGTGGCGCTGAAGATCTATGTGAAAACGCGCAAACCAGGCAACGTGAGAGGGATAAACAACTTCCTGCTCAAATGGCTGCGCAACGCACAGGATGACATGATTTTTCATCCTGATATCAATAGCGAGATTAGCTGGCTGCGCGGCAAAATCATCAGCTCCGGCCCGGATGCCGATCTCGAGCCGATGTTGCAGTACGTCTATGCGACAGCGAAACGCGCTGAAGCACTGAGACTCGGTAATCCTCTCTAGCGCCATCGCCCTGCCAGCGCTCACCCGGTGAGCGCCCGGTTAACATCCCGCCGCAATATAATCGCCATTCGCGCTGACCGGCACCACGGTAACAAACAGCACCACGGCAAACAGGATCAGCAGCGCACCGCCCGCAATGCGCACCAGCCTGAGGGTATGATTCACCGTCGGCGACGCATCCGCCAGCCACAGCTGCACTGCACGTTCACGGAAATTTCTGACAAAGACAGCCAGCAGCACCAGCGCCAGTCCGGTACCCAGCGCCATCGTCATCACGGCAATCACGCCCCAGCTTGTAATGCCAATAACACTGGCAAACAGCAGCACGGTGAGCGCCCCGCTGCACGGGCGTACACCGGTGGCGATAATAATCGCCAGCCAGGCTTTCCAGCCCCCCTGCAGTGTGGCAGTCGCGCCATGATCGTGCCCGCAACCGCAACCAGCGTGATGATGGTCGTCATCTGTACTGCGCCGCGGCCGGGCTTTTACTATCATCATCACCCCCAATGCGGCGATAAACAGCGCACTGGCTTTTTCCAGATACCAGCGGCTCTGGCTGAGATCGCCGAGCGCGAAATTAAAACCTGTCGCCAGAATAAACACAAAGGCGATGGCGCTGAGTCCCTGCACCAGACTCCCGAGAAAAGGCACACTCAGCGCCACACCGCGCGGTGGCTGATGGGTGGTCAGCCAGGTGGTGACGATAAATTTGCCGTGCCCCGGCCCAACGGCATGCAGCATGCCATAAACGAAGGTGACAGCGATAAGCCACAGCCCGGCGCGGTACTGGCCGCTGTTAATTTGCAGCAAATGGGTGACAAGGTCGCGGTGCAAGGTGATTTGCGTTTGCAGTGACCAGGCGAGAAACGCCGTCCAGTGGCTGAACAGCAATACCAGCAACAGAGTGACAGCCAGCGCAACAAGGCTGAAGCGGATTTTTGCAATGCTCATAGATGAGGAAGAGTGATAGCTGAAAACCCATCAGCATGGGCTATCAGGCTGGAAAGTAAATAAGTTTTTTCTGAACGGTTCCCTGACGATGCAGGAATAGCTCATTTATCCCCTGACAATGGCGCGTTATCATTTTCAGCGGCGGCAAGAGGATACAGCCCAGCTATCGGGTCAGTCATGCCATTGCCGGAGGGTATCGATTCTGCTGACCAGCAAATAAAATACGCCACTGGCGTGGCGTATTTTTTAATCATCAGTGAGTTGTGCGGCTATCCGGCAACCCGCTCTCTCAGCGTTAGTGACCCGTAACCACCGGACCTGCTGCGGCGATACGTGCGCCATCTTCGGTATCGGTGTACTGGCTGAAGTTGCTGATAAACAGCTGCGCCAGTTTCTCCGCCGCCGCCTGCCATTCAGCCGGAGAATTCCAGCCGTTACGTGGATCCAGCGTGGCGCTGTCAACACCCGGAATGCTCTCCGGCGTCGCCAGGCCAAACACCGGCAGGGTTTCCGCGCGCAGCTCGCCAGTGTTGCCTTCAAGGATCGCGCTGACAATCTTACGCGTGTCTTTCAGCGACAGACGCTCGCCCGCACCGTTCCAGCCAGTATTGACCAGCCACACTTCCGCGCCGGTTGCGGCGATTTTATCCGCCAGCACATTGGCGTACTGCGTTGGGTGCAGCAGCAGGAACGCCGCGCCGTAACAGGCGGAGAAAGTAGGCGTCGGCGCGGTAATTCCACGCTCAGTGCCCGCCAGCTTGGAAGTAAAACCAGACAGGAAGTGATATTTGGTCTGCTCAGTCGTCAGACGCGACACCGGCGGCAGTACGCCAAAACCGTCAGCGGCCAGGAAAATAATGCGCGAAGGATGACCCGCACGCGATACCGGCGTCACGATATTGTCGATATGGCACAGCGGATAAGAAACACGGGTGTTTTCCGTTTTGCTGCCATCGGCATAATCCACCGAACCATCCGTGCGCACCACCACGTTCTCCAGCAGCGCGTTACGGCGGATCGCATGATAGATTTCCGGTTCCGCTTCTTCTTTCAGATTGATGGTTTTGGCATAGCAGCCGCCTTCAAAGTTGAACACGCCGTCAGCATCCCAGCCATGCTCGTCATCACCAATCAGCTGACGCTGTGGGTCAGTCGACAGCGTGGTCTTACCAGTGCCAGACAGACCGAAGAACAGCGCCACATCACCCTGCTCACCACGGTTCGCCGAGCAGTGCATCGAGGCAATCCCCTGCAGCGGCAGCAGATAGTTCATTACCGAGAACAGCCCTTTCTTCATCTCGCCGCCGTACCAGGTCCCGCCGATCAGCTGGATGTTTTTCGTCAGGTTGAACGCCACGAAGTTCCCGGAGTTCATGCCCTGCTGCTGCCAGTCCGGGTTGGTGCAGCCCGCGCCGTTGATCACGGTAAAGTCCGGGGTGAACATCGCCAGTTCGTCCTGCTGCGGTGCAATAAACATGTTTTTAACGAAATGCGCCTGCCAGGCGACTTCAGTGACAAAACGCACCGCCAGACGGGTATCGGCGCTGGCGCCACACCAGGCATCAATAATATACAGACGTTTCGCCGACAGCTGCTTCGCCACCAGCGTCTGCAGGCTGTCCCACACTTCTGGCGACAGCGGTTTATTGTCATTACGACCCAGACCGGCATCGGACCACCACAAGGTGTCACGCGTCACGTCGTCACGAACAATAAATTTGTCACGCGGCGAACGACCGGTAAACTCGCCGGTATCCACGGCAACCGCGCCGGAAGCGGTCATCACGCCGCGCGCGGCGCCGGTCAGCTCCTCAGAGGTTTCATGTGCAATCAGCAAATCATAATCGGGGTTATAGATAACCTCGCTGACATCCTTAATCCCGAGGCTAAGAAGGTGCGCTTTTACTGACTCAATATTGAACATGTGATACCTGACTTGTCGATTCGTTAGTGATGGGTTAACCACGGCATACTTTTGTTACGTATCGATGGCTGAAGCGTATACTAGCACCCGTTAATTGATGCGCTAATTGCATAATTTCTCTGCTCGATGCTAAAATTGCATAACGCTGACGGCTTGTTTTATGAGGAAATGAGTGGTGATTGGGAATCTTGAGACTAAATGGTTTTATGACGTTATTGCCCTTGAGGAGTACCGCAGTTTCACCCTCGCCGCGCAGAAAAGGAATATTTCTCAGTCTTCATTCAGCAGGCGCATCCAGTCGCTGGAAACTGCGCTTGGTTTCAGCGTATTTGATCGCAGCGTCAATCCGCTTCAGCTTACGCCGCAGGGAAAAACCTTTGTGGGCTATGCGCGTAACGTACTGGACGATATGGATTTTCAGCTGAACCGCATTAAAGGGCAGGACAACCTCAAACAGAGTATCCGCATTGATGCCGCCCCTTCGCTTTCCGTTATTCTGCTGCCCGAACTGATCGCCGAATACAAGGACAATCAGGACAAAGTGTTCTTTGTTGAATCGATTAACGTCAATGATGCAGTGTTCAACCTGAAAGAGGGTAAAAGCGACTTTATTCTGACGTTTTATAATGAGGAGCTGATGAACTACCCGTTCATCAACCATAAGATCTTTGACTCCGCCCTGCACCTGGTCACGCCCTGTGACGACAACGGCACGCCGCTGTTCACCCTCAATGGCGATGTGCTGCCGCTGATGAAATACGCCAATAACAGCTATATGGGTCGTCAGGTCAATCAGGTTATCGACCGTCGACCAGATATCGTGTTTATGCTGCGTTTTGTCTCCTCGATGAGTGAACTGCTGAAACGCAGAATGCTCAATGGCGATGGCGTCGGCTGGCTGCCGCACTACTCGATTCAGCGTGAATTAGAAGAAGGCCGGCTGGCGATTATGGATGAGAGTCTGTCACTGAAGATTGGCGCTTATGTCTACCGATCTGGCGCGCGCCTTAACCAGTCAGCGGAACGTTTCTGGCGGCATATTCAGACGCGCGCCAGTCGTGGTTAATCGTCAGGGGTTATAATCAGCTCACCGGGTAAAAGGCATCCGCAACCCCGTTAAGAGACGACTTCAGGGTTCGTTGTAATAGAGAGGTGATGAAAGATTCGGCCCGGAAGAATAACAAATTTCTTCCGTTGAGTTAAAATTCATATGCCAGAGAATAGATTCACACGCGAGGTCAGGATAGAACGACAATAATCGAGCCGCGATATCACGACAGATATTCTCCTGCGTAATTTCATCATAGCCATGCAACTCGTCAATCAGCAGAACGTATTGATGGTTTTCGTTGACATATATCATACCCAAAGTCAGCAATGCTCGGACCAAAGGGTGTTTATTATTACAAAACCAGACACCCGCGCGATTATATGCATCGTATGTTCTTATCACATCGTGTTTCATCACACACAGACGAATGACTTCTTTCATTCGATCGCGGTAATAGCACAACAGCAGATAATCCGCCGTAAAATATCTCTCTAAATCTATCGAATTAGCGTTAATCACATCCGAAAGCTGTTTTTCATCCGTAATCTGGTAAAAGTTGATTTCTTCAGCACACAAAACGAACGAAAACACGCCTGGCTCAAGCATGTTCTTATCAATCAGTGTCAGAATATCATAAATAACTTTATCGGCATCCGCCATGCTATTCACAATGATGCCTGCGCCACGGAAATTAATATCCTTATAATATAGCGCAGGTAACTCATCGAATTCTGGCTCATCAAAACCGCTTAACTTTTTGATGTTATCGTCACTGCCGGTATAAGGCCAGCGCCATTCTCTTTCGTGCGTCCAGTCAACACCCGCAAACGGATTGTACGCAACATAGCGGTATTGTTCGGCAAGTGCAATTTGCTCAGGTTCGATCAATCTCTCACCGGTTTCATCATTGACTGAAACATAAGGCGCCCCCCCCGTAAAGCCATAAATTACGGGTAGCGCCCCGATAGCAACCAAATCATCTTTTGGCAGCACAAGTGCATAAGGCGAAATGTTCTCCCCTCTCAAGGCTCGTTCGCGACTGGTTCTCATAAACGCAGTTATTGGCATATCGCTGAAACAGACGGCAGGATAAGGGCCATATATTGTTCTTTTCCCACCACGATATGACCATGAAGGGAAAATTCTCATTTTACGCAAAGATAAGCGCAATAAAAATAATGCGGAGACTCGGCTGCCTTCTACACTGTCCCGAACCCCGAGATATTCAGGCATATAAAAAGCATTATCTGATTCCAGGTCAACGGGCCTGAAAAAATGTATCAGATACTTTGAAAGGTCAAATCTTCTGTTATTCAGCATAAACAGCCATCCATGATATGCAAACCTGACTTCTGTTGGGCATTTCCCGCGCAAAACTTATGTTATGAAAGACATTAGTAATATCGGCAAGCAGAACGAAATCCTGAGAACAATGTTGTTGAGAACATGTTACGAAGCATGGTTATAAACTAAGAAGGCCGCTCTCCGCGACCTCTCTGTTTTAGTTTGCTTAAGGTTTTTGGAGTGAATCAAACGCTTCCAGCGCATGCGCTGAATAGACCAGCGCCACACCCGCATTGAGTGAAATAGCCACCGCCAGTGCTTCGGCGATCTCCTCTCGCGTCGCCCCATGCGCCGCCGCCGCCTCAGTATGCAGCGACAGACAGCCATCACAGCGCGTGGTGACCGCCACCGCCAGTGCAATCAGCTCGCGCGTTTTAGCATCCAGATGTTCTGACTGCGCCACGCCATTGTCCAGTTGCTGATAGCCCTGCATAAACTTCGGATGCAGCTCGCCGAAGCCGCCCACGCTGTCGCGCAGTGATTTGCGTAATTCATCCCACGCAAGAAACATACCTGCCTCCCGTTGTCAGTGTGATTACGATGCCCCGGGAAAACGCCCAAAACCCGCGCTTACCCGTGCCCTGAACATAGCAGGTGGTAAACAAACTTCTCATGGCTGGCTCACTGTTCGCACATTATGAGAATGATCCCACTCCCTCAGCGCGGTGTGCCCCTGCAGCTCAGGCGCTTGCCTGCCGTGCCGCGCAGCCACAGGTAAATAACAATACGACATTAGATAAACCAAAAAACGATAATACAGTTATAAGAAAATTGGTTATCCTGGTCTCCGCAGCACGACTTTTTCAGATATTTCTTTTTCATCAGGGTAAAAAAATGACCAATAAACTTCATAAATTGCTGATGTCACTTCTGATCGCAGCAGCGCCTTTTTTCAGCCATGCAGAAGAGTCAACCTGGGATCATATTAAGCAAACCGGTGAACTGCGCATTGGCGTTGCGCAGGGTGAACCGTGGTATTTCAAAGATCCCGCTACTGGCCAGTGGAATGGTATTGGCTATAACGTCGGTAAAGTGCTGGCGAAAGATCTGGGGGTAAAACTGGTGCCGGTGGAAACCACCTGGGGCAATGCTGTCGCTGCACTGCAGGCAGGACAAATTGATACCATGCTGGTGCTGGACCCGACCGATGAACGCCGTAAAGCCGCCGACTTTTCTGACCAGCCCTTCCTCTGGTATGCACAGGGCGTGCTGATCCGCGACGGCGTCAAAGCCGACAACTGGGAAGACCTTAACCGTCCCGATATCAAAATTGGTGTCACGCTGGGCAGCAGCCCGGACCTGATCCTGACGCAAAAATTACCGAAAGTGCAACTGGTGCGCTTTACCAACATGGATGAAGGTGTTGCGGCATTCTATGCCGGACGTGTCGATGCGCTCTCCTATGTTCACCCCGCGCTGGCGCTGCAACAGGCCAAAGTGCGTAAAGGCAATCTGATTCTGCCAAAACCGATCATTGCCATCAGCACCGGCGGCGCGCTGCGTAAAGAGAGCGATCCCCGCTTCCGCAACTTCCTGAACGAAGAGTTTGCCAAACTCTATCAGTCAGGACAGAGCAAACAGTTCTACGAGGAAGCACTTAAACTGCGCGGCGTGGATGTCAGCAAAGTGCCCTCAGTGATTAAGGAAGAGTGGAAGTAAGCCACTAAGCGTGCGTTGCAGACAGGAGTGGCGCGATTGCGGCGCCAATATCCGGGCAACGCTCCGCATCCAGCAACGTGTCAGTGAGCCGTTTTGCCTGTGCGGCGCTGATGCGTGATGACAGGTTGGTGATGCATTTATCAATAATCTGCTGTTCCGGCAGCGGATTCTCTTCACAGCCAGGCGGAAAGTCGATGCGATCCCCTGCCACGACAGCGCCCTGCACGATGACCTCGGCACGTGCTGCGGGACGGCGATGCTGCTGCATCAGATGTTCAAAGGTCTCATCCGCTCTCATCTCAACCCTGTCAGCAAAGGCGAGGATTGCAGGCGCGCTGCGCGTCTCATCGCTGCTCCACTGATGCCGCGGTACATTGAACGCCAGGCAGGCAATCGCCAGCGGCAGACTGAACTGGGCATCGGTATTACTGGCGGGACGCGCATCGGCAAAGAAACGCGCAAGGGTGTGACTGCCATAGATGCGCACCCGTTCGATGGTTTCTGGCGACGGCACACCGGCCAGCAGACGCTCAAATGACGCCAGCGCTGTATGTATCCAGCGGCACACCGGATAAGCTTTGAAACTGGCATGCTGTAACTGCCACTGCGTCGCCAGGTTATCCGTCAGCAGCGCGGGTTCGAAACGATCGGAGCCCGACATACGCCAGAATCCCTGCTCCCCTGCCAGCACATCGCGCGGACCGACAAGCCCCGCCAGATGCAGTTCCACCGCACGCACGCCAGCTTCCGCCGCCGGGGCGTTGTAGTCCTTAAATGACACCAGCGGGCGTTCCTGCCAGTTGTATTTATGCAGCGAGGGAAGCGGAGTTAACGAGGCGGCCAGTCCCAGACAGTTTTCCAGCCCGGCGACATCACATCCCCGCAGCAGACCATAGGCCACCGCCGCGCCCAGCGACTCGTGCTGACAGACGCCATACACCTGCTGGAAACGTTCACGGCTTGGCTGCTGGGACATAATCACGCGGCCATTGATCTCCCAGGCGGCAGCCAGCGCCGTCACCAGCGCCGCGCCGCTAACTGGACGGCCTTGCCCTATAGCCGCCAGCGCCCCGGCGACCAGCGTGGCACCGGGGTGCCCCATACCACGGCCGGCGACTTCGAAACCATCATCATAATCCAGCGCATTGATCGCAGCGGCATTGAGAAACGCCGCACCGCTGGCGGAGAGCGGCGTCCCGCCGTCAAGTACCACACTCTGCCCGGCAGCGTACTGGCTGCGGACCACCTGCGCCGTTTTACGCAGTACGCTGTCGTCGCTGCCGGCGATGCCGCAGCCCAGGCTGTCGATAAAGTGCAGCGCGATCTTCTTTTTCACCTCCGCCGGTATCGTTGCCGGGGTTAACTCATCGGCAAAACGCGTCAGTGTGGCGGTTAATGAATCACGGTTATGCATTTCGTCCTCACGCAAATATTTATAACCAAATGAGATAATAACAATGGTTTTTATTATTTAATTATCACATTTCGCTACTGCTAAGATGATGTTGTTCTAAAACAATAACAAACGTTTTGCGTTTTCCAGGGGTCTCGGAGCTATGTCGTATCAGTGGGATTTTGCCGCTATCTGGCCATATCGCATGCTGTTGCTGGAGGGGCTGTGGGGCACCATCCAGATTGGCGTCACCAGCATTCTACTCGGCATGCTGGCAGGCATCGTGCTGGCGCTGATGAAAGCTTCACCGCTTAAACTGCTGCGTATTCCGGCGCTGATCCTTATTGGCTTTTACCGCAATACGCCCGCTATCGTTCACTTCTTCTGGATCTACTACGCTCTGCCGGTGGTCAGCCCGCTGACGCTATCGCCATTCGCCGCCGCGGTGCTGGCACTCTCCGCCCAGTCGGCGGCGTTTTATGCAGAGGTTTACCGTGGCGGTATTCAGTCGATTAGCGCCGGGCAATGGGAAGGCGCGAAAGCGCTGGGCATGTCGCGCGCTACCGCGTTACGCCGGGTGATATTCCCCCAGGCGCTGCGCAGAATGATCCCGCCGTTCCTGGAACGCTCGTTTGAGCTGCTCAAATCCACCGCCCTTGCCTCTTCACTGGCGTACAGCGAACTGCTGTACCAGGCGATGCAGGTCAACAGCCAGACTTACCGCCCGCTGGAAGTGTACACCCTGATTGCGCTGATGTACTTCACCCTGCTGCTGCTGATCAGCCAGGGCAGCCAGCTGCTTGAGCGACGCCTCGCCGTCTCCGATTCACGTTGATGAGATAATAACCATGGATTATCAGTGGGATTTTTTCCTTGTCTGGCAAAACCTGCCAGTGCTGCTGAAAGGGCTGGGCGTGACGCTGGAGCTATGGCTGCTGGCGGGGATTATCGGCACGCTGACCGGGCTTGTGGTTGGCATCCTGCGTACCCGCGGTCCGCGCTATATTTATCCGCTCACCAGCGCCTTTGTGGAAGTGTTCCGCAATACCCCGGTGCTGATCCAGTTAATCTGGTTCTATTACGCGTTTCCGGTGCTGGTGGGTATCCAGTTCTCCACGTTTGGCGCTGCCGCACTGGCATTAACCCTGTATACCGCCGCCTACAGCACGGAGATTTTTCGCGCCGGGCTGCAGTCCATCGAACGCGGCCAGTGGGAAGGGGCAAAGGCGTTAGGCATGTCACATCGCCGCGCGCTGCAACGCATCATTCTGCCGCAGGTGTTTCGTCGCATGTTGCCTGCGCTGACCAACCGCATGATTGAACTGGCCAAGGTCACCTCACTGGCCTCGATTCTCACCGTCAACGAACTGATGTATCAGGGGCGGCTGCTCAGCAGCACCTACTATCGCCCGGTCGAGATCTTAACCGTCGTCGCCCTGCTCTATTTTGTGCTGATCTGGCCCGGCAGTTATCTGGCAGCACGTCTGGAGCGCCGCTACCGTCCACATCCTTAATATTATGAGAAATGCCATGTCAGAGAAAAAAGTCGTCATGCGGATACGTGGACTGCAAAAACGTTTTGCTGAGCAGGACGTATTGCAGGGAATCGATTTAGATGTCTGCGCAGGTGAGAAAATCGCCATTATTGGCGGCAGCGGTTCCGGCAAAAGCACCCTGCTGCGCTGCCTGAACTTTATGGAAATTCCCACTGCAGGCACCATTGAACTGGATGGCGAAATACTGGGCAAAGCAGACAGCAACGGCCAGCGGCGCTACAGCGAAAAACAGCTGTGCAACGTGCGCCAGCGTGTCGGAATGGTGTTTCAGCAATTCAATCTCTTCCCGCATCTGACAGTGCTGGATAACGTCAGCGAAGCCCTGCTGTCGGTGAAAAAGATGCGCCGTGACGAGGCGCTGCGTATCGCGCGCAATCAGCTGGAAAAAGTGGGCCTCGGCCATAAACAGCAGGCCTGGCCGGGCAGCCTGTCCGGCGGTCAGCAGCAGCGTGTCGCCATTGCGCGCGCGCTGGCGATGGCGCCGGAGATCATGCTGTTCGACGAGCCGACCTCCTCTCTTGATCCTGAACTGGTCGGCGAAGTGCTGCATACCATCCGCGAACTGGCGGAGGAAGGCAGAACACTGCTGCTGGTTACCCACGAACTGGGTTTCGCCTGGCATTTTGCCGACCGGGTTATTTTTATTGAAAACGGGGTGATCCACGAGATGGGCACCGCGGAAGAGGTGCTGCGAAATCCCCGCCAGCCGCGTACCCAGGCCTTCCTTTCCCGCTTCGCCGAACGGGCATTTTAACCGCAAGGAAACACGATGAGTTCAGCTATTTCCAGTCAGAGCAGCCAGGCGTACCGGCAGGATACGCGTAATGATAATGTTCAGGTGTATGTCAGCGGTGAGTTCGTTCATCGCGATCGCGCAGTGGTGTCCGTGTTCGATTCCGGTTATGTCTGCGGCGATGGCGTCTGGGAGGGGCTGCGGCTGGTTAACGGCAGGCTGATCGCCCTGCAGGCGCACCTCGATCGCCTGTTTGCTGGCGCAGCCGCCATTCAGCTGGATATCGGCCACAGCCGCGAGGAACTGACCGATATTATGGTTCGCACGCTGCAGGTGAACGGCATGACTGACGGCGCGCATCTGCGGCTGATGATCACCCGCGGCAGGAAGCGCACGCCCAATCAGGACCCGCGTTTTATCCTTGGCGGCGCGACGGTGGTCTGCGTCGCAGAATATAAAGTGGTGGATGCTGCGGCGAAAAAGCGCGGCCTTGCCCTGTTCACCTCAACTTACCGCACCAGTACGCCAGATGTGTTCGATCTGCGTCTCAACTCCCACAGCCGTCTGAATCTGATCCAGGCATTATTGCAGGCGCTGGATGCGGGTGCCGATGAAGCGCTGATGCTCGACCCGCAGGGTTTTGTCGCCAGCTGTAATTCCACAAACTTTTTTATTGTGCGCCAGGGTGAGCTCTGGACGTCAAATGGCCTGTACTGCTTTAACGGCATTACCCGCCAGACCATTCTGTCGCTGGCACGGCAACATGGCGTTAGCGTGCAGGAAAAACCGTTTACGCTCGCCGAAGCGCTGACCGCCGATGAAGCGTTTGTCACCGGCACGCTGGCAGGCATCACCCCGGTGCGCAAGCTGGACGGCAAACACTTCGACGTGAGTAAAAATTCTGTCACGCAGAACATCAGCGGCTGGTATCAGGACTATTTACAGCAGGCGGTATAACCCCTTCGTCGCGGCGTAGCGGCGCCCCTCACACTGGCGTCGCCTGCGGAATACGGGCAATCACCTTAATCTCAAAATCAAATCCCGCCAGCCAGGTTACCCCGACTGCCGTCCAGTTCGGATACGGCGCGTGCGGGAACACCTCCTCTTTCACCTGCATAATGGTGGCAAACTGATTTTCCGGGTCGGTATGGAACGTGGTGACATCAATAAGGTCATCAAGTGTGCAGCCAGCCGCCGCCAGCGTGGCGCGCAGATTGTCAAATGCCAGCCGCACCTGCGCGGCGAAATCAGGTTCCGGCGAGCCATCGGCACGGCTGCCGACCTGCCCGGAAACAAACAGCAGATCGCCGGAACGGATAGCGGCGGAATAGCCATGCTGTTGATACAAAGCATGACGGCTGGCAGGAAAAACAGGTTCGCGCGGGATCATAGTGGTTACCTTTTCAGTGAGCGACGTGAGTCGGAGATGCACGCTGCGACAGATTGATTTAATATACGCTGCGTATGTTAAATTAATATCACATACGTTTCGTATGTCAATTTAAAATACGAGGCGTATGTGAAATGGAGAGCTTATGGCGGCACGACGTCGCGCAGAAACAATGGAAGAAAACCGCGCCAAACTGATTTCCGCCGCACGTAAGGCCTTTGCTGAAAAAGGTTTTGCGGCGGCGTCGATGGATGAACTGACCGCCAGCGTCGGGCTGACGCGCGGTGCGTTGTATCATAATTTTGGTGATAAACAGGGACTGCTGGCCGCCGTTGTCGCACAGGTCGACAGCGAAATCGCGCTGCGCGCTAAAGAGCAAGCCGCATCGGCTGGTGATGGCTGGAACAGATTACTGGCGGAGGGTATCGCCTATATTGAAATGGCGCTGGACCCGGAAGTACAGCGCATTGTGTTGCTCGACGGACCTGCGTTTCTCGGCGATCCTTCGCGCTGGCCAAGTCAGAACGCCTGTCTGGAAGCCACACACCGCGCGCTGCATGAGATGGTGAACGGCGGCATCCTGAAGCCCGTCGATATTGAAGCCGCCGCCCGCTTACTGAATGGTGCGGCGCTTAATGCCGCGCTGTGGGTTGCCGCCAGCGACAATCCTGAAGTGACGCTGGCGAAGGTTACCCAAGCATTTACCCTGCTGGCAGGCGGTTTGCTGGCCAGTCCGCCAGTGCAATAGCCGTCCGTCCTGCCCGCTCAGCGCGGGTTCCCGCCACCGTAGTGGCAACCTGGCGCTGGCGCAGAACCGTGGTCAGCTTCTCCTGATCCTGCCATTGGTGGTCATAGGCCGCGCTGAGGGCGGGCGCAATATTCCATGTCACTCCGTCACGCGATGCGTGCTTTCCGGCATCCCAGACATAAGAGGAGCCAAAATCCGCGCGCAGTAAACGAGTGATATCCCCCAGCACTGCGGCGCGCCGCGTTTTACCGCAGCAGGCCGAGGCGCCCAGTCTGAAAAGTACCTCAGAAAACAGCAGCAGTTCGGGTTTTGTCAGATCAGTGAATGGCGTCATTATCCCTCCGGCGTCAGCGCTGACTATTTTAGGCCACTGACGTAAGCGCGGATAGCCTGGCGTCTGAAAACGCCGCTGGCACTGCCTGTTTGCTGGCAATAATCGCCAGAACGCAGCCATTAAAAAGCCCCGACAGCGCAAACTGTCGGGGCTTTCGTCACTTAACTCTGCAACAGAGGACGGTGCTTACAGCGCCATATCCTGCTTCGCGCTTTCCGCACGTTTTTCCTGCGGAGCAGATGGCGCGGCATCTTGCTTCATCTGAATCACTGGCGGTTTGGTCAGTTTCAGCGTCGCGGCTGTGTCATCCCAAATCTGCTGAGTCAGTGCAGCGTTGTCGTTCAGCTTCTGACCATAGCCTGGAATGATTTCACGGATTTTGGCCTGCCATTCTGCAGATTTAAACTCTTCCGGGAACAGTTTCTTCATTACGTCCAGGGTGATTGGCGCAGCAGTAGACGCACCTGGTGATGCACCCAACAGCGCCGCTACGGTTTTCTGCTGATCGGTCACAATTTCGGTACCCAGCTTCAGCACGCCGCCCTTCTCAGCATCTTTCTTGATGATCTGTACACGCTGACCCGCCTGGATCAGTTTCCAGTCTTCTTTCTTCGCGTCAGGATAGTACTCTTTCAGCGCTTCGAAACGGTCTTCATCGTTCAGCATCACCTGACCGATCAGGTATTTCACCAGGTCAAAGTTGTCGATACCGACGTTGGTCATTGGGCCAACGTTAGAGAAGGTGGTGCTGCTCAGCAGATCGAACAAAGAACCATTCTTCAGGAACTTGGTAGAGAAGGTCGCGAATGGTCCAAACAGCACCACACGCTTGCCATCAAAGTAACGGGTGTCCAGGTGCGGTACGGACATTGGCGGTGCGCCAACAGAAGCCTGACCGTAAACTTTCGCCAGATGACGTTCGGCAATGGCCGGATTTTCGGTCATCAGGAAGGAACCGCCCACCGGGAAACCACCGTAGTTGTCGGCTTCAGGAATACCGGTTTTCTGCAGCAGTTTCAGTGCACCACCGCCAGCGCCGATAAACACATATTTAGCATCAACAGTACGCTCTTCGCCGTTTTTCACATCTTTGATGGTAACGTGCCAGGAGTTATCGCTGTTGCGTTTGAAATCGGTAACTTCAGAAGAGGTTTCCAGTTTGAAGTTGTCGTTCTTCTTCAGGCTGCCGATCAGCTGACGGGTGATTTCACCGTAGTTAACATCGGTACCCGCTGGAGTCCAGGTCGCAGCGATTTTTTGCTTAGGATCGCGACCTTCCATCACCAGTGGCGCCCACTGTTTGATCTGCTCAGGATCGGTAGAGAACTTCATGCCCTGGAACAGCACGGTCTGCTGCAGAGCAGCATAACGCCTGGTCAGGAAGTCAACGTTATCGCCCCACACGAAGCTCATGTGCGCCGTGGAGTTGATAAAGGAGTTTGGATTATTCAGCACGCCGCGTTTTACCTGCGCCGTCCAGAACTGACGGGAGATCATAAACGCTTCGTTGATTTCCAGCGCTTTACTGTAATCAATAGAACCGTCTGCACGCTCTGGGGTGTAGTTCAGTTCCATATTCGCGGAGTGACCGGTACCGGCGTTGTTCCAGCCGTTGGATGACTCCAGCGCCACACCGTCCAGTTTTTCCACCATGATCTGTTTCCAGCCCGGCTGCAGCTCTTCCAGCCAGGTGCCCAGCGAGGCGCTCATGATGCCGCCGCCGATCAGCAGGACATCCGTTTTCTGTGGTGCAGTTTCTGCGTGTGTCGCACAAGAGACTAACAGTGCCGCGAGGGAAAGCGCGGGAAGAACTTTTTTTGATTTAATCATACCGGATCTGCTATTTCGATTGGTGTTGGTTACAAAAAGTCCGTAAATATTAAAATATTGTTATCCAGAAGTATGGATGTTTTTAGTTAATTAATTAAAAATAGCTATTTTTACTTTCTTTAGTTACATAAAAGCTCGGATTTGCCGTCACCTGGCGTAAAGCATTACCTTCCCTGCGTTTCCCGTGAGCAGCACGGTAACAAATCGCACGCGAACCTGTACGCCCGCGCCTGCATAGCGTATGTTTCACGCCAGTTAACCTAAACTCACTCTTTTTTGTGAAAGCGCATGATGAGCCAGACACCGCAAAGCAGCCCCGTAAAACAGCGCCATATGAAACTCAGCACGCTGGTGAGCTTAATGATCGCCGCGGTGATCGTGAGCGTGCTGTTAAGTGTGCATCTGCTCTATTTTGTTCAGATTGACGACTTCACCCGCGCACACCTGAAAGATAAGGCGCTGGCGGTGGCGCGCACGATAGCGGAAAACCCGCAGGTGCAGCACGGTCTCACCCTGCCCGCCACCAGCGATATTATTCAGCCTGTCGCCACCCGCGTAAGAATACGCAATGATTTGCTGTTTATTACCATCATTAATATGGATGGTATTCGCTATTCTCATCCGAATCCGCAGCTGATTAATCAGCATTTTATCGGCAACGATTTTCTGCCTGCGCTGCAGGGACACGAAAATGTTTCCGTTAACCGCGGCGCGCTGGCAGATGCCCTGCGCGTATTTACGCCGATTTATAACGCACAGCATCAGCAAATTGGCGTGGTTGGTATTGGTATTTCACTGAACGATGTCGCTGCACAGTCGGCAAAAAGTCGCTGGAATATTGTCTGGACCATTCTGATTGGCGCGCTGGTGGGCAGTCTGGGAATACTGATTCTGGTCACGCGCCTGAAACGCATTCTGCTCGGGCTGGAGCCGTATGAAATTTCCACCCTGTTTCAACAACGGCAGGCGATTCTTGATTCCGTAAAAGAAGGTGTCATCGCGGTGGACGATCACGGGCGCGTCACACTGATTAACCAGGCGGCGCGCGAGTTGTTGCCGGAAACCGCCATTTACGCGCTGCTGAATGGTGAGCATATTGAGGAAACCCGCGTGATGCTAAGCGGTCTGCGTGAGACGCTGCACCAGGGCATGGCGCGCTATGATGAAGAGTTACACGTGCGCGATCGCATTCTGATTGGCAGCATCGTGCCGGTGCGCAGTCAGCAGCGGATTATCGGCGCGGTGCTCACCTTCAGGGATAAAACCGAAATCAACCTGCTCATGCAGCGTCTTGACGGCATGGTAAACTATGTCGATGCGTTACGGGAACGTTCGCACGAATTTATGAATAAGCTGCATGTCATTCTCGGCCTGCTGCATATTAAAAATTACGCCCGGCTGGAAGAGTATGTGCTGCAGACGGCCAATAACTACCAGACTGAAATTGGCTCGCTGCTGCAGAAAATCAAGTCCCCGGTGATTGCCGGCTTCCTGCTCAGCAAAATCAACCGGGCATCGGATAAGGCACACCGCCTGACGCTGAGCGACGCCTGCGATCTGCCCGATTACGGCAGTGAACAGCAGGTGGCGGTGCTGGTCACCGTGCTGGGCAACCTGATTGAGAATGCCCTTGAGGCGTTCGGCGAGCAAAGCGGTGGCGACATCCATGTGATGTTGCACTACCAGAATGGCTGGCTGACCTGTGAAGTCGGCGATGATGGCCCGGGCATTGCGCCGCAGATGCTGGCGACGCTGTTTGATCGCGGCGTCAGCAGCAAAGGCGAACAGCGTGGCATGGGACTGTTCCTGGCCAGACAGCAAACGGAAGGACTGGGCGGCCATATCAGCGTCGAGTCTGAACCGGGGGTCTATACGCAATTTCTGGTGCAGATCCCGTGGAACAAAGGAAATATGACCGCATGATAAATGTGTTAGTGGTGGATGATGACGCCATGGTTGCCGAGCTTAACCGCTGTTATATCGGCAATATCCCAGGCTTTACCTGCTGTGGCACGGCAGCGAACCTGCAGCAGGCGAAAGAGCGACTGGCGCGTACCGATCCGCCGGTGGATCTGATTCTGCTGGATATCTATATGCAGCAGGAAAACGGCCTCGATCTTTTACCTGAGCTGCGCACCACCAAACGTCCGGTGGATGTGATTGTGATTTCGTCCGCCGCCGACGCCGCGACGATTAAAACCTCGCTGCATTATGGCGTGGTCGACTATCTGATTAAGCCGTTCCAGTTTTCCCGCTTCGAAGAGGCGCTGACCAGCTGGCGGCAGAAAAAAACGCTGATGGACAATCAGCAGTTTTATCAGCAGTCGGATCTCGACCAGCTGATTCATGGCGCCAGCGCCACGCCAGACGAACCGCAGCGGCTGCCCAAAGGGTTAACACTGCAGACACTGCGCATTATTTGCCAGTGGATCGATGCGCATGCCACCAGCGAGTTTTCGACTGATGAGCTGGCGGCGGAAGTGAATATTTCGCGGGTATCGTGCCGCAAGTACCTGATCTGGCTGGCGCAGATTAATATCCTGTTTACCAGTATTCATTATGGCGCGACGGGACGGCCGGTGTACCGCTACCGGCTGCAGGAGGAGTATCACAGTCTGCTGACGCAGTATTGTTAGTGGGTAGTGGGTTGTGGGTTGTGGGTTGTGGGTTGTCAGTCGCGAGACTTAAATCGTCACTCGGGCGATCCCCTCCCCCATAAAATGGGGGAGGGTTAGGGAGGGGGAGCAAGTGACAGAGGAGTAAGCTGTCAGAAGAACCGAGAGGAGTAAGCTGTCAGAAGAACCGAGTCGTCAGTTCCCCCATCCCAGCCTTCCCCCACGCAGTGGGGGAAGGGGCAGTATATTGCCCCTCTCAGCCCCTCAGCCCCTCAGCCCCTCAGCCCCTCAGCCCCTCAGCCCCTCAGCCCCTCAGCCCCTCAGCCCCTCAGCCCCTCAGCCCCTCAGCCCCTCAGCCCCT